>Ga0075364_10000928_pt1 | contig 15498 bp, 13 predicted proteins | sample EndMetdeltDD1764_FD_71517 | JGI IMG/M metagenome (GOLD analysis project Ga0075364, IMG submission 71517) | Populus endosphere microbial communities from Tennessee, USA - Endosphere MetaG P. deltoides DD176-4 | ecosystem: Host-associated > Plants > Roots > Endosphere | place: USA: Tennessee...
AGGGTGTACTGCGCATGCGCGACGCCAACTCGCGGTATGACGAAGTCGCCCTGAGGCAGGTGCTTCAGGATGTGATTCCCGAGTTCGTCCAGGGCGAGCGTGTACCGGCTCCGGAGCCGGCGGCGCATGCTACGGTTGTTCCATTCCCACCCCGTGAAGCAAGAAGGACACGATGACGGCAAGGATTCGCAAGGCGGTCTTCCCTGTGGCTGGTCTCGGGACCCGCTTTCTCCCGGCAACGAAGACGGTACCCAAGGAAATGTTGCCGATCATCGATCGGCCGCTGATCCAGTATGCGGTCGACGAGGCCATCGAGGCCGGCTGCGACACGCTGATCTTCGTCACCAACCGCTACAAGCATGCGGTGGCCGACTATTTCGACAAGGCCTACGAGCTGGAACAGAAGCTCGAGCGTGCCGGCAAGGTCGAGCAGCTGGAGATGATCCGCCACGTGCTGCCGGAAGGCGTGCGCGCGGTGTTCGTCACCCAGGCCGAGGCCCTGGGCCTGGGACATGCGGTGCTGTGCGCGAAGGCCATCGTCGGCGACGAGCCGTTCGCGGTCCTGCTGCCCGATGACCTGATGTGGAACCGTGGCGACGGCGCCCTCAAGCAGATGGCCGATCTGGCCGAGACCACCGGCGGCAGCGTGATCGCGGTCGAGGATGTTCCGCACGAAAAGACCGCCAGCTACGGCATCGTCGCCACCGAAACGTTCGACGGCCGCAAGGGCCGCATCTCGCAGATCGTCGAGAAGCCCAAGCCGGAAGACGCGCCCAGCGACCTGGCCGTGGTCGGCCGCTACGTGCTCAGCCCGAAGATCTTCGCGCTGCTGGAAGCGACCGGCACCGGCGCTGGTGGCGAGATCCAGCTGACCGACGCGATCGCGCAGCTGCTGAAGAGCGATGCCGTCGATGCCTACCGCTTCGAAGGCACGCGTTTCGACTGTGGCACCCATCTGGGCCTGGTCGAGGCGACGATCCGCTTCGCGCTGGACAACCCGAAGCTGGCCAAGCCGGCGCGCGAGAAGCTGGCAGCCATGCTGGCAGAGTAAGGGTTTCATCAAACGCTCCGTGCAGCGCCTTGATTGATGTGTGGGGAGGTGTCATCCGCCGCCTCTCGAGAGTTTCCTGGTGGCGCGGACGGGAAGGGCGGAATCGAGGCACGAGCAGAAGCAAAAAAGGCAGCCATTGGCTGCCTTTTTTGTGAATTGAGGTCAGAGTCCTTTGCGTAGCAAAAGGCTCTGACTCCCGGCGTTTTGACCCTTACAGCGCTTCGAAAATGCCTGCCGCGCCCATGCCCGTGCCGATGCACATCGTCACCATGCCGTACTTCTGCTGGCGACGGCGCAGGCCGTGGACGAGGGTGGCGGTGCGGATCGCGCCGGTGGCGCCGAGCGGATGGCCGAGCGCGATCGCGCCACCCAGTGGATTGATCTTCGACGGATCCAGCCCGCAGTCGCGGATCACCGCCAGCGACTGCGCTGCGAAGGCTTCGTTGAGCTCGATCCAGTCGAGCTGGTCCTGGCTTAGGCCGGCCTGCTTCAGTGCCTTCGGGATCGCGGCGATCGGGCCGATGCCCATCACTTCCGGGCGCACGCCGGCGACCGAGAAGCTGACAAAGCGGGCCAGCGGAGTCAGGCCGTAGTCCTTGACCGCCTGCTCGGAGGCCAGCAGCACCGCGCCGGCGCCGTCGCTCATCTGCGAGGAGTTGCCGGCGGTGACGCTGCCACCGAACTGGCCGTTGCGGAACACCGGGCGCAGCCTGGCCAGGCCTTCGGCCGAGGAATCCGGGCGCGGGCCCTCGTCGGTATCGACGATCTTGTTGCGCGTGATGATGCGCTTTCCATCGGCCAGATCGGCCTGGTGCGAGACGATCTCGTACGGGCTGATCTCATCCTTGAACTCGCCGGCCTGGATCGCGGCGATCGCCTTCTGGTGCGAGGCGAGGGCGAAGGCATCCTGGTCCTCGCGCGAGATCTTCCACTCCTCGGCGACCTTCTCGGCGGTGATGCCCATGCCGTAGGCGATGGCGACATGGTCGTTGTCGAACACGCTGGGCGCCATCGCGATCTTGTTGCCCATCATCGGCACCATCGACATCGACTCGGTGCCACCGGCCAGCATCAGGTCGGCGTTGCCCAGGCGGATCTGGTCGGCCGCCAGTGCGACGGCCTGCAGGCCAGAGGAGCAGAAGCGGTTGATGGTCTGCGCGGCGACGGTGTCGGGCAGGCCGGCCAGCAGCACGCCGATGCGCGCCACGTTCATACCCTGCTCGCCCTCGGGCATCGCGCAGCCGATGATGGCGTCGTCGATGCGCGAGGTATCGATGCCCGGCGCCTGCGCGACCACGGCCTTGAGCACGTGGGCGAGCATGTCGTCGGGACGGGTGTTGCGGAACACGCCCTTGGGCGCTTTGCCGACCGGGGTGCGGGTGGCGGCGACGATGTAGGCGTCCTGGATCTGCTTGGTCATGGTGTGAACTCCGGAGATTCTGGATTCGGGAAGAAGATCGGTGGGCGCCGTGCGTGCGGCGCCGGTCCCGAACCTCAGTTCCGCAGCGGCTTGCCGGTCTTGAGCATGTGCGCGATGCGCGCCTGGGTCTTTTCCTGCTGCGCCAGCTCGACGAAGTGCTTGCGCTCCAGGGTCAGCAGCCATTCCTCGTCGACCACGCTGCCGCGGTCGACATTGCCGCCGCACAGCACGGTGGCGATGCGCTCGGCGATCTCGTAGTCGTACGGACTGATGAAGCGGCCTTCCAGCATGTTGACCAGCATCATCTTGAAGGTGGCGATGCCCACGTCACCGGCCACCTGGATGCGGCGTGCCGGCAGCGGCGGGCGGTAGCCGGCCTCGGCCAGCGCACGCGCTTCGGCCTTGGCGATGTGCAGCGCCTCGTAGCTGTTGAACGCCACCTTGTCGGTGCTGCGCAGCAGGCCCAGTTCCTGGGCGTTGACCGCCGAGTTGGACACCTTGGCCATCGCCACGGTCTCGAAGGTCTTCTTCAGCTCGGCGAACACGTCGCCGCCCGGGCCGGCCGCCTGCGAAGCGCGCACCGCCAGTTCCTTCAGGCCGCCACCGGCCGGCAGCAGGCCGACGCCGGCCTCGACCAGGCCGATGTAGCTTTCCAGCGAGGCCACGACCTTCGCGCTGTGCATCTGGAACTCGCAGCCGCCACCCAGGGCGAGACCGCGCACGGCCGAGATCACCGGTACAAGCGAGTACTTGATGCGCTGGCTGGTGCGCTGGAAGTTGGCGACCATGTCTTCGAACTGGTCGACCTTGCCGGCCTGCAGCAGGCCGAGCGCGCCGGCCAGGTCGGCACCGGCGGAGAAGGGCTCCTTCTGCTGCCAGATCACCAGGCCCTGGAAATCCTTCTCGGCGCGGCCGATCGCTTCCTGCAGACCGTTGAGGACATGGTCGGACACGGTGTTCATCTTGGTCTTGAAGCCGACCACAGCGATGCCGTCGCCGTCGTGCCACATGCGCACGCCGTCGTTCTCGAACACGGTCTCGCCCTGGGCGAAGGTTTCGCCCAGCAGCGGATCGGGGAAGCGCTGGCGCTGGTACACCGGCAACGACGAGCGCGGCAGCTTGGCACTGCGCGACGGGCTGTAGCTGCCCTCGGCGGCGTGCACGCCGTCGCGGCCGTCGAACACCCAGTCCGGCAACGGCGCGCTACTCATGCTCTTGCCAGCGACGATGTCGTCGGCGATCCACTGCGCCACCTGCTTCCAGCCGGCGGCCTGCCAGGTCTCGAACGGGCCCAGCGACCAGCCGTAGCCCCAGCGGATGGCCAGGTCGACGTCGCGCGCAGTCTCGGCGATGTCGGCCAGGTGGTAGGCGCTGTAGTGGAACAGGTCGCGGAAGGTCGCCCACAGGAACTGCGCCTGCGGGTGCTCGCTTTCGCGCAGCTTCGCGAACTTCTCGGCCGGATTCCTGATCTTCAGGATCTCGACCACCTCAGGCGCGGCGGTGCGGTCGGCCGGGCGGTAGTCCTGTTTTTCCAGGTCGAGGACGACGATGTCCTTGCCGACCTTGCGGAAGATGCCGGCGCCGGTCTTCTGGCCGAGCGCGCCCTTGGCGATCAGCGCTTCCAGCCATTTCGGCGCCTTGAAGTACTGGTGCCACGGGTCGTCGGGCAGGGTGTCGCCCATGGTCTTGATGACGTGGGCCATCGTGTCCAGGCCGACCACATCGGAGGTGCGGTAGGTCGCCGACTTCGGGCGGCCGACCAGCGGCCCGGTCAGGCCGTCGACCTCGTCGAAGCCCAGTCCGAACTGCTGGGTGTGGTGGATCGTCGACAGGATCGAGAACACGCCGATGCGGTTGCCGATGAAGTTCGGGGTGTCCTTGGCGTAGACCACGCCCTTGCCCAGCGCCGTGGTCAGGAAGGTTTCAAGACCTTCGAGCACCGCGGTGTCGGTGGTGCTGGCCGGGATCAGTTCGGCCAGGTGCATGTAGCGCGGCGGGTTGAAGAAGTGCACGCCGCAGAAACGGTGGCGCAGCTGTTCGGGCAGCACGTCGGCCAGCTTGTTGATGCCCAGGCCCGAGGTGTTGGAGGCCAGCACCGCGTGATCGGCCACGAACGGGGCGATCTTCCTGTACAGGTCCTGCTTCCAGTCCATGCGCTCGGCGATGGCTTCGATGATCAGGTCGCAGTCCTTCAGCTGGTCCAGACCCGTCTCATAGTTGGCCGGCGTGATCGCCTCGGCGTAGGACTTGCTGGCCAGCGGCGCCGGGCTCAGCTTGCCCAGGTTGGCGATCGCCTTCAGCACGATGCCGTCGGCCGGACCTTCCTTGGCGGGCAGGTCGAACAGCACGGTGTCGACGCCGGCGTTGGTGAGGTGGGCGGCGATCTGGGCCCCCATGACGCCGGCACCCAGCACGGCGGCGCGGCGGACGAGCAGTTTGTTGGACATGGTACTCAACCCCTTGTGCGGGAAAGGATCATTGGGCCGCATCGGCCGTGAGGCCGGCGGCAGCGAAGCGGATCAGTTCACGGGCGGCGCGGCCGCGGTGGGTGGCCTCGCTGGTGCCGGTCGGGCGCTTGATCAGGCCGAAGTCGGACATCGCGTAGGTCAGGGCGCCTGCCAGGAAGTCCAGGCGCCAATACAGCGTTTCCTTGTCCAGGCCCGGCAGGCAGCCGGCCAGCGCCTTGCCGAACTCGCGCAGCACGTGGCCGTAGTGGTCGGACAGGAACTTGCGCAGGCTTTCGTTGTGCTCGGCGTAGGCGCGGGCGATGACCCGGACGAAGGCCGCGCCGCCATTGCGGTCCTGGGCCAGCGCCAGCGCCGGCTCGATGAACGCGGCCAGCACCGGTTCCAGCTCGCCCGGACGCTCGCGCAGCGCGGTCTGCAGCTGGCCAAGGCGGGCGGCGGTCATCTCGTCCATGCGCCGGCGGAAGACCTCGTTGACCAGGTTTTCCTTGGAGCCGAAGTGGTAGTTGACCGCGGCGATGTTCACCGCGGCCAGGCTGGTGACCTGGCGCAGCGAGGTCCCGGCGAAGCCGTGCTGGGCGAACAGTTCCTCGGCGGCGCCGAGGATGCGGTCCTTGGTGGAGAAGTGCGCGGGCCGGCCCATGGTGGTCCATTGAATCAAACGATTGTTTCATTCTATGGGCGCCCCCGGCGTCGGGTCATTTTGCGGCGCAGCATCCCGGTTCAGGGCCCGGCCTGCACAGGCCGGAGGGGCAATGCTAGAATCCCGCTACGCAAACACGTCCAAGTCCGCGTTCTCACGCGGTTTTTGTCGTCACCATTCCGCGGGCCGCGCGTGGCCTGCCCAGTCACAGCAGAAGAGAGAAGTCCATGGCGCTGGAGCGCACCCTTTCGATCATCAAGCCGGATGCCGTCGCCAAGAACGTCATCGGTGAGATCTACGCCCGTTTCGAGAAGGCCGGCCTGAAGGTCGTCGCGGCCAAGTACAAGCAGCTGTCGCGCCGCGAGGCCGAGGGCTTCTACGCTGTGCACCGCGAGCGTCCGTTCTTCAACGCGCTGGTCGAGTTCATGATCTCCGGCCCGGTGATGATCCAGGCGCTGGAAGGCGAGAACGCCGTGCTGGCCCACCGCGACCTGCTGGGCGCGACCAACCCGAAGGACGCGGCGCCGGGCACCATCCGTGCCGATTTCGCCGAGTCGATCGACGCCAATGCCGCACACGGTTCGGACTCGGTCGAGAACGCCGCGATCGAAGTCGCGTACTTCTTCGCCGCCACCGAAGTCGTCTCGCGCTGAGCGAAGGTCGAGTGAACCCGTGAACGAGATCGTCCAGGTTCCCAGCGCCACCGGCAGCGATGCCGGTGGCGTCGGCGTGTCCAGGCAGAACCTGCTCGATCTCGATCGCGCCGGGCTGGAGAAGTTCTTCGTCGAGACCCTCGGCGAACAGAAGTTCCGCGCCCATCAGGTGATGAAGTGGGTCCACCACCGCTACGTCACCGATTTCGACCAGATGACCGATCTCGGCAAGGGGTTGCGCGCCAAGCTGCAGCAGCATGCCGAGGTCGTCGTCCCGAACGTCGTATTCGACAAGCCCTCCGCCGACGGCACCCACAAGTGGCTGCTGGCGATGGGCGTGGATGGCAAGAACGCCATCGAGACCGTCTACATCCCGGACAAGACCCGCGGCACGCTGTGCGTGTCCTCGCAGGTCGGTTGCGGCCTGAACTGCACGTTCTGTTCGACCGCCACCCAGGGTTTCAACCGCAACCTGACCACCGCCGAGATCATCGGCCAGGTCTGGGTCGCCGCCCGCCACCTGGGCAACGTGCCGCACCAGATGCGCCGCCTCACCAACGTGGTGATGATGGGCATGGGCGAGCCGCTGATGAATTTCGACAACGTCGTGCGCGCGATGAGCATCATGCGCGACGACCTGGGCTACGGCCTGGCCAACAAGCGCGTGACCCTGTCGACCTCGGGTCTGGTGCCGCAGATCGACCGCCTGTCCGCCGAGAGCGACGTCTCGCTGGCGGTGTCGCTGCATGCGCCGAACGACGCGCTGCGCGAGACCCTGGTTCCGCTCAACAAGAAGTATCCGATCGCCGAGCTCATGGCTTCGTGCGCGCGTTATCTGCGTGCGAACAAGCGCCGCGAGTCGGTGACCTTCGAATACACGCTGATGAAGGGCATCAACGACCAGCCCGAGCACGCCCGCCAGCTGGCCCGCCTGATGCGCCAGTTTGACAACGCGGTGCAGGCCAAGGATTCGGGCAAGGTCAACCTGATCCCGTTCAATCCCTTCCCCGGCACCCGCTACGAGCGATCCGGCGAAGACGAGATCCGTGCGTTCCAGAAGATCCTGCTCGATTCGCAGGTGCTGACGATGGTGCGCCGGACCCGTGGCGACGACATCGACGCCGCCTGCGGCCAGCTCAAGGGCCAGGTCATGGACCGGACCCGGCGCCAGGCCGAGTTCAACCGCCAGCTCGCCGCCGACAGGGCGGACGGACATGCGGCGGCCTGACCGCGCGGTCCTGGTCATGTTCGCGGGTGCGCTGCTGCTGGCGGCGTGCTCGAAGTCCCCGACACTGAAATCCCCGAAGATCCGCGGCAGCGAGCAGATCGCACCGACGTACCGCTTCGAGGACGACGCGGCGACGCGGCGACGCGTGGAAGTGCGCGAGATGCTGGGCATCGCGGCGCAGCGGCTGTCGATCGGAGACCTTGCCGAAGCGGAAAAGCAGGCGCGAGGCGCGCTGCGGCGTGATCCGGCAGCCGCCGATGGGCACACGCTGCTGGCGGTGATCGCGGATCGTCGTGGTGACTCCGAACAGGCAGGGGCGCATTACCGTCAGGCGGCCGAGCTGGGGCCGTCGCGTGGCGATCTGCTCAACAACTATGGTGCCTGGCTGTGCGGCAACGGTTATCCGGCCGAGGCGCTTGTCTGGTTCGACCGGGCATTGGCGATGCCGGACTATCCGAGTCCCGCTTCGGCCCTGGCCAATGCCGGTGGCTGCGCAGTGCGCAGCGGCCAGCACGAGCGTGCGGAGCGCGATCTCAGGCGCGCGCTCGAACTCGATCCTGGCAATGCGTATGCCCTCGCGAGCATGGCGGAGCTGAGCTACGGCGCAGGTCAGCTGATGCAGGCGCGGGCCTTTGCCCAGCGCAGGCTCGCTGCTGCACCCGCTGACGCATCCGTGTTACAACTCGCCGTCAAGATCGAACAGGGGCTTGGCGACAGGGTGGCCGCCAGCCGATACCACCAGCGGCTCAGGGAGGAGTTCCCGCAGGCCGTTCTTGTCAAATCCGGGGAAGATCCAGGGTGATCCAAGATTCCAATGCGCACGACCGGGAGGATGCCCGGGGGGGCGGTCGCCTGCTTCGGGAAGCACGCGAGGCGGCCGGCCTGACGATCCAGGAGGCGGCGGCGCGCGTTCGCATGCCGGTGCACGTGGTCGAGGCGCTTGAGCGTGGCGACTGGGCCGGCATCGGGGCGCCGGTGTTCGTGCGTGGTCAGCTGCGCAGCTACGCGCGCCTGCTGAAGGTCGATCTGGAGCCGATGCTGCGGACCGAAGTGGCGCCCGTGGTTCCGGTCGATCTGGTCAGTCACACGCATACGCCGCGCTATCAGCGCGTCATCGAGAGCATCGGCCGGCGCGCGGTCTATGTGGTGATCACCGCGGCGATCGCGGTGCCGGTCTGGTTCACCACGCGCTCGCATTTCGCCGAGGCGCCGCCGAGCATGGCTTCGCTGGATGCATTGCCGGAGACCACCGGCAGCGCGGTCACGCCGGCGTCGCTGCCGGCACCGCCGCCCGTGGTGCCCGCATCGCAGCCGCAGGACCAGGCGCCATACGTGGCTTCACTGGCGCCGCAGGCGACGCGTTCGCCGCCGCCGGTGGCCGCTTCCGCCGCCGGGCTGGAGCTGGTCTTCCAGGGGGACAGCTGGATGCAGGCGAGCGGCGCCGACGGGCAGACCGTCGAGCAGGGGCTGATGCGGGCCGGGGATTCGCGCACCTTCCAGGCTGGCGATGTCGCACGCGTGGTTCTGGGCAATGCGTCCGCAGTACGCGTTCAGCAAGCGGGCAGTATCGTGGATCTGACGCCGTACCAGAGGGCGAACGTCGCGCGCTTTGCGGTATCCTCTGACGGATCCGTCGCTCCGGCCGAATAGGTCGCAGCCCGGTCCACATCTCAATGGAACAATCACCCGGTGCCTTGGGCATCGGGCAGGACTTTGCATGGCAATCGACGACCTTCTGGACGAGCACGAGCAGGGCGAACGCGTCCGCAGCTGGCTGCGCAGCAACGCACTGAGCATCGTGGGTGGCGTGGCACTGGGCATCGCGGCGATCTATGGGTGGCAGTGGTGGCAGGGCAGCAGTGCCCGTGAGGACCAGCAGGCCCACGCCGCATACGAACAGGCGCTCAAGCAGGTCGACGCCGGTGGCGACGATCCGGCCGCTGCGCTGGCCGGCCATGAAGGCATCTATGCCGACCTCGCAGGCCTGCGCGTGGCGAAGGCGCAGGTCGAGGCGGGCAAGCTGGACGAGGCGATCGCCACGCTGCGCGGCCTGTCGGTCGAGCCTTCGCTCAAGCCGGTGGTCGATCTGCGCCTGGCGCAGCTGCTGACCGCGACCGGCAAGCACGACGAGGCGATCGCGCTGCTGGCCCAGAGTTCCGACGGTGCCGGGCTCGAAGTCCGTGGCGATGCGCTGGTGGCCGCTGGCAAGCGTGACGAGGCCAGGGATGCCTACACCAAGGCCTTGTCCACACTGGATGTGGCCGCTCCGGAGCGCCGCAGGGTCGAACTGAAGCTGGAAGACGTCGGCGGCCAGGTGCCGGAGCCGGTGGAATCGATCTGATGAGGCAGGTGAACATGTTCAAGCGCATTGCCTTCGTGCTGGCCGCTACCGCGATGCTCGCGGGCTGCAGTACGGTCAAGGGCTGGTTTGCAGGCAAGGATGCGGAGGCCAAGAAGCTGGCCGAGCCGGCGGAACTGGTGAAGTTCGAGCCGTCGGTCCGTGTGTCCAAGCTCTGGTCGAGCGGCCTGGGCGATGGCGAGCAGCGCGTCGGTGCGCGTCAGGTTCCGGCCGTGGCCGATGGTCGCGTGTATGCCGCGGCCGGCGAGGGCAGCGTCTTCGCGCTGGACCTGCAGACCGGCAAGGAAGTCTGGCGCTACCGCGCCGACAAGAAGGAAGAGCTGCGTCTGGTCGGCGGCCCGGGTGCCGGTGCCGGCCTGGTCGTGGTCGGCGGGCTGTCTGGCGTGGTGATCGCGCTCGATGCCGAGACCGGCAACGAGCGCTGGCGCGCGAAGGTGACCAGCGAAGTCATCGTCGCGCCCGCCGTGTCGCAGGGCCTGGTGTTCGTGCGCAGCAACGATGGCCGCGTCACCGCCTTCGATGCGGCCTCCGGCGAGCGCCGCTGGTTCAACGACCGCGAGCTGCCGAGCCTGACCGTGCGTGGCAACGCACCGTTGACCGTGGGCCCGGGCGTGCTGCTGGTCGGCAACGACGACGGCACCATGAGCGCCGCCGGCCTCAACGATGGCCGCACCCTGTGGGACGTGCCGGTCGGCCTGCCGGAAGGCCGGACCGAACTGGAGCGCATGGCCGATGTGGATGGCGCCCCGTTGATCGAGGGCAGCCGCATCTACGCCAGCAGCTTCCGCAAGCGCACCATCGCGATCGACGGCCCGAGCGGTCGTCCGATGTGGCAGAGCGATCATGGCGGCGGTGGCGGCATGGGCATCACCTCGTCCAGCGTGCTGGTGTCGGACAACGGTGGCGTCGTCTACGGTCTGGACAAGAACACCGGTGTCGCCACGTGGTCGCAGCCGGCGCTGGCGCGCCGCTCGCTGACCGGCGTGGCCGTGCATGGCGATTACGCCGTGGTCGCCGATTTCGACGGCTACGTGCACTGGCTGCGCCTGAGCGATGGCGAACTGGCCGCGCGCGAACGCGCCGGCCGCAAGCCGATCAAGGGCCAGCCGATCTCGGTCGACGGCATCCTGCTGCTGCAGAACGTCGAAGGCGGCCTGACCGCGTTCCGGTTCGCCGACTGATTCGCCGGATGCGAAAGGGAGTACCGCCATGCTGCCGCTGGTCGCACTGGTAGGACGGCCGAATGTCGGCAAGTCCACGTTGTTCAATGCGCTGACGCGCAGCCGCGACGCCCTGGTTCACGACGAACCGGGCGTCACCCGTGACCGAAACTACGGGGTCTGCCGCCTCGATCCCGACCAGCCGTTCCTGCTGGTCGACACCGGCGGCATCGCCGGCGAGGAAGAAGGCCTGGCCGGCGCCACCGCGCGCCAGTCGCGTGCGGCGGCCGAAGAGGCCGATCTGATCCTGTTCGTCGTCGATGGCCGTGAAGGCACCTCCGCGCTGGACGACGAGATCCTGGCCTGGCTGCGCAAGCTCTCGCGGCCGACCCTGCTGGTCATCAACAAGATCGACGGCACGTTCGAGGAGGCCGTGCGCGGCGAGTTCGCGCGCTACGGCTTCTCCGACATGCTCGCGGTATCGGCGGCGCACCGACAGGGCCTGGACGACCTGCATGAGGAAATCCTGCAGCGCATGCCCGAAGAGGGCAGCGGCGAGGTGCTGGACAGCGATCCGAACCGGCTGCGCGTGGCCTTCGTCGGCCGCCCGAACGTGGGCAAGTCGACCCTGGTCAACCGCCTGCTCGGCGAGGAGCGGATGATCGCCTCCGAAGTGCCGGGGACCACGCGCGATTCGATCGCCGCCGACCTCGAGCGCGACGGGCGCCTGTACCGCCTGATCGACACCGCCGGCATCCGCCGCCGCGGCAAGGTCGAGGAAGCGGTCGAGAAGTTTAGCGTGGTCAAGACCATGCAGGCGATCGAGCGCTGCCAGGTGGCGGTGCTGATGCTGGACGCGGGCGAGGGCGTGACCGACCAGGACGCGACCGTGCTCGGCGCGGTGCTCGATGCCGGCCGTGCGCTGGTGATCGGCGTCAACAAGTGGGACGGGCTGACCCAGTACCAGCGCGAGCAGGCCGAGGCGATGCTGGTGCGCAAGCTGGCGTTCGTGCCGTGGGCCGAGCCGGTGCGGATCTCCGCCAAGCACGGTTCGGGCCTGCGCGAGCTGTTCCGCGCGATCCACCGCGCGCACGATTCGGCGATGCGCAGCTTCAGCACCAGCGAAGTCAACAAGGCGCTGGAGATCGCCTACGAGACCAATCCGCCGCCGAGCATCCGCGGCCACGTCTCCAAGCTGCGCTACGTGCATCCGGGCGGCGAGAACCCGCCGACCTTCATCATCCACGGCACCCGCCTGAAGGTGCTGCCGGAGTCGTACAAGCGCTATCTGGAGAACTTCTTCCGCAAGCGCTTCAAGCTGGTCGGCACGCCGGTGCGGATGCTGTTCCGCGAAGGCGCCAACCCCTACGAGGGGAAGAAGAACGAGCTGACCGAGCGGCAGATCGCCAAGAAGCGGCGCCTGATCCGCCACGTCAAGCGCGGCAAGTGAGCGCGGCGGTCGCGGCCGCCGACATCACCCTGGGCCTGCTCGCCGGCGGCCGTGGCAGCCGGCTCGGCGGTGCCGACAAGGCCTGGCTGGAGCGCGACGGCATCCCGCAGGTGCTGCGGCTGGCCCGGCGTTTCCCGGGCGAGACCGGACCTGTGCTGGTCAGTGCCAATCGCGACCTCGGGCGCCATGACGCGGCCGGCCTGACTGCGCTGCCCGATCGCCTGCCGGCCGACAGCGGTCCGCTGGCCGGGATCGAGGCGATCCTGGCGGCCTGCACCACACCGTGGCTGCTGACCCTGCCGGTCGATCTGTTCGACGTGAACGACTGCCTGGTGCGCAGCCTGCTGGCCGGACGCAGCGAAGCCGGCGCGTACGCCGAGGACGACGACGGCCCGCAGCCGCTGGTCGCGCTGTACCGCTGCGAGCTGCTGCGTGCGGCGCTGCCCGGGGCGATCGCGTCAGGCGAACTGGCGCCGCGACGCCTGCAGGCGCTGCTTGGGCTGGCCCGCGTGCGCCTGCCCGGGGTCCGGTTCGGCAATCTCAACACTCCACAGGATCTGGCCGCGGCCCGGATCGCCCTGCCAGCGAGGGACATGACATGACCACCAGCGCCTTTCCGACCCGGATCGGCTTTCCCGAAGCGCTTGCGATCGTGCAGGCCGTCGCCGCGCGGCGACGCACCGAGATCGAGACGATCGCGATCCGGCGCGCCGATGGGCGCGTGCTGGCCGAGGACATCGTCGCGCCGGTGGCACTGCCACCGTTCGACAACAGTGCGATGGATGGTTTCGCGCTGCGCCATGCGGATGTCGGCGATGCCGGGGGGGAACTGGTACTGGCGGGCGAGCAGTTCGCCGGCCCGGATCTGGGTCTGGTGCTGGCGCCCGGCCAGTGCGTGCGGATCACCACCGGCGCGCCGCTGCCCGAAGGCGCGGACACCATCCTGATCAAGGAGAGCGCCGGCGCGCGCGACGGCCGCGTGCTGGTGCCGGCGGGACTGAAGCCCGGCGCCAACGTGCGTCGGCGGGCCGAGGACGTTGCGGTCGGCGATCCGGTGCTGCGTGCCGGCGACGTGCTGACCCCGTCGCGGATCGGCCTGGCGGCCTCGCTGGGCCTGGACCGGCTGCCGGTCGCGGCGCGGCCGACGGTGGCGGTGTTCGCCAGCGGCGACGAACTGGTCGAGCCGGGCATGCCGCTCGGTCCGGGCCAGGTCTACAACAGCAATCGCGACCAGCTGATGGCGCAGCTGCGCCTGCTCGGTCTGGAGCCGGTCGCCTGGCCCACGCTGCCCGACGAGCCGGCGCTGATCGAGGCGATGCTGCGCGATGCGGTCGCCAGCTTCGATGTGGTGCTGACCTGCGGCGGCGTCTCGGCCGGCGAGAAGGACCACCTGCCGCGCTGGCTGCAGGCGCAGGGCCGGATCCATTTCTGGAAGGTGCGGATGCGGCCGGGCATGCCGGTGCTGTTCGGCGAGGCCGACCGTGCCCTGGTGCTGGGCCTGCCGGGCAATCCGGTGTCGGTGCTGGCGACCTTCACCGCGCTGGGCCGCAGCCTGATCGATGCGCTGCAGGGCCGCGCCGAGCCGCGTCCACGCTGGCGCGCGCGGCTGGCCGCGCCCTGGAACAAGAAGCACGAACGGCTTGAGTTCCTGCGTGGGAGGCTGGCGCAGGACGAGGACGCGGTGCTGCGGGTCGACCCGAATCCGGCCGATGGCTCGCACCGGCTGCGTGCGGCCGCCGACAGCGACGTGCTGATCGTGCTGGACGAGGGCATCCGTGAGTTCGCGGCTGGCGAGCTGGTCGAGGTCGTACCGTACTGAGTGCTTGTCCGCTGCCTGTGTGACAGGTGTTTCTGGAGTCGCGGAGACGGCCAGAGGCCGATGCCCGCCCACATGGTGCGGAGGCATTCCTGGACTGTGCTGGCGTCTGGTCGCCGGGCCCATTGAGGGGGTAACTCCGGCATGACGCCGCTGTCTCGCTCGTAGAGTCGAGCTTGCTCGACTGCGGCCTGCGCTGGAAACCCTCCCGGTCGCAGGACGTTCGCCGGGATCTCCCAGCCGGGCAGGCCGGACGTCGCGTGCCTCTGTCCATCCGCTGCTCTGGTCGTTGCGCCTGCCATCGGCCAGTCCGCTGCCTGCCGTGTGCCAGTGCCCGGCGTTGAATCCCTTCAGGGACCGGCAGTCCATGTGGTCCGGGCGATGCGCGGACATTGCCGGAGCGATGCGCTCCCCGCTGGCTGAATGCCCGAACCAATCAGTATCGGCACTGCATGCGCGCCGGCCGGGCAATCCGCCAGCCGCCAGCTGGCGGGCAACCTGCTCGCGCAGGAGCCGGCGACATCAGCCAGACGTGGCCGGGTCGCCTGGCCAGGCCTGGCGGTCAGGGCGTCACCGCAACAGGACGCAGTGTCCGTGACGATTCCGGTCTGCGCTGCTTTCGCCGCGTTGGCGCTCGACCGATAATCCGCCCATGTCCAACCCCGAACTCAGCCCGCAGCAGGCGCTCGAACGCCTGCGTCAGGGCGTCGTCCTGATCGATGTCCGCGAGGCCCACGAACGCGCCGGCGGCATGGCCGAGGGCGCGCGCGGCATCGCCAAGGGCGATCTGCTGGGCGACCCCGCGGCGCATCTGCCCGGCATGGAACAGCTGGTCCTGCTGATCTGCCAGACCGGCAAGCGCTCGCTGGATGCGGCCGCCGCGCTGGCGGACGCCGGCTGGTCCGGTGCCGTCTCCGTTGCAGGCGGCACAGTGGCCTGGCGCGCGCAGGGACTGCCGCTGGTGCAGCCGCTGGCCAGCGCCGAAGAGCGCGATTTCTACGACCGCTACGCCCGCCATCTGCTGCTGCCGCAGGTCGGCGAGGCCGGCCAGCGTGCGCTGCAGCGTGCGCGGGTGCTGGTGATTGGCGCCGGTGGACTGGGCGCACCGGCCGGGTTCTATCTGGCCGCGGCGGGTGTCGGTCATCTGCGCATCGTCGATGACGACCGGGTCGAGCGCAGCAACCTGCACCGGCAGATCGTCCACACCAACGCGAGCATCGGCACGCCCAAGGTCGACTCGGCGCGCGCGCGCC
>Ga0075364_10000929_pt1 | contig 15478 bp, 15 predicted proteins | sample EndMetdeltDD1764_FD_71517 | JGI IMG/M metagenome (GOLD analysis project Ga0075364, IMG submission 71517) | Populus endosphere microbial communities from Tennessee, USA - Endosphere MetaG P. deltoides DD176-4 | ecosystem: Host-associated > Plants > Roots > Endosphere | place: USA: Tennessee...
AGGACCGGCCGAGCGCCGGAGAGCGGGAGAACCGACCGAGCGCCGGAGAGCGGGAGAACCGGCCGAGCGCCGGAGAGCGGGAGGACCGGCTGGATCCCGCGGCGGATGGCGCCGCTCGTCTACGGCGGCACGATCGTGACCCACCTGTTCGGCGGCTCGGCGGGGCGCGAGGGCACCGCGCTCCAGATGTCCGGGAGCCTGACGGACCTGATGAACCGCGTGCTCGGCATCCGGGGCGCGCGCCGGCGTCGCCTGCTGATCGCGGCGCTCGGCGGTGGGTTCGGCGCGGTGTTCGGGGTGCCGATCGCCGGCGCCGTGTTCGGGCTCGAGGTCCAGGCCGTGGGCCGGGTCCGCTACGACGCCATCGTCCCCACGCTGACGGCCTCCGTCGTCGGTGACCTGGTCGTGCGGGGCCTGGGTGTGCACCACACCCCGCTCCCCCGCCTCGACGCCGTCCCGCTCGACGCCGCGCTGCTGGCCAAGGTCGCCGTCGCCGCGGTGGCCTTCGGGCTGACGGGTCTCGTGTTCATGGCCCTGACCCATCGGGTCGCCCGGACGTTCGGTCGGGTGCTGCGGTGGCCGCCGTTGCGCACGGCCGCCGGCGGCGTCGGGGTGCTCCTGCTCATGGTCGCCGTCGGCAACCGCGACTACCTCGGGCTGTCGCTCCCCCTCATCGCCGACGCGCTCGATCCAGCGGTCGGCGTGGTCACGTTCGCCTTCGCGCTCAAGCTCGTGTTCACGGCGGTGACCGTCGGGTCGGGGTTCCCCGGTGGCGAGGTCACGCCGCTGTTCGTCGTGGGCGCGACCCTCGGGGCCACCCTCGGGACCGTGCTCGGCGTGCCCGGTCCGCTCATGGCCGCCCTGGGCCTCGTCGCCGTGTTCTCCGGCGCGGCCAACGTGCCGCTGGCCGGCACGATCATGGGCGTCGAGCTGTTCGGGAGCGACACGGTCGTGCTCTTCGCGGTGACGTGCGTGGTGGCGTACGTGTGCTCGTCGCACCGCAGCCTCTACCGCGCCCAGCGCCGAGCGGACGACCCGTCCGAGCTCAGCTCAGGCTGAGCATCGCCCAGACCGTCCCGAGGACCAGCAGGATCGCCACCGCGGCCATCACCGCGACGAGGCGGGACTTGGCCATCGCGCCCAGGTTCGATCGCAAGGTCGCGGTGCGCAGCGCGAGGAAGCCGTGGAGCAGCGCGAGGACGATCGTGACCAGCTCGAGCGCCTGCCAGCGGGCGTCGGCGAAGCGGGCGGTGACCGTGCGCAACGTCGTGTGGCCCACGTCGTCGCGGACGATCACCACGGCGAAGTGCAGCGGCAGCAGCACCGCGAGGAACAGCCCCGAGACGCGCACGAGGTACCAGCTCCAGCCGTGGTCGGTGCCGCCGGCGAGCGGGCGGTCCGCGGGCGGCCGGTCGGCTGGCGGCCGGTCGTCGGTCGGGGGCTGCCCCACCTCGACGTCGTCGACCACGTCCACGCCGTCGGCCTCGTCGTCGGTGTCGTCGGTGTCGTCGGTGCCGTCGGTGCCGTCGACCACCTTCGCGTCAGCGACGTCGTCGTCGGTCTCGACGGTCGCGTCGGCGCCACCGTCGTCGACCACGTCCGAGCCGTCGGTGCGCACGCCGCCGCTCACGCGCCCCACCCCCGCACCGAGGGCCACAGCACCAGCACCGTGACGGGGATCCACGCCGCCATCGTGAGGAAGGCGACCGCCCCCCGCAGCCCGGTGTCGTGGGCGGCCCAGCTCGGCCGGACGTCGACGAGCGTGCGCCGCAGGCCGTCGAGCCCGTGGTAGGCGATGGCCAGGAACAGCACGGCGAACACCAGGCGCATGCCGACGTTGTCCGCCGCGTCGTGGGTGGCGTTGAACGTCGACGGCTCGATGGCCAGGACGATCAGGTCGATGACGTACCAGAGGACGTAGACGAGGCAGAGCGCACCGGCGATCGCGGCCAGCAGGCCCGGCCCTCGACGCTCGCCGGCGGCCTCGGCGCCACCACCCGCACCGGCGCCGGTGCCGGCCTCGTCAGGTGCCGGAGACCGGTCGGATCGGTCGGATCGATCGGGGACCGTGGTGGCCATCGCGTGCGCCTGGACCCCGGGACCGGCTAGCGCGGCCCGATCTGGGTGGTGCCGCGGAAGTAGGGCACGAGCGGCGCTGGGATCGTGACCGAGCCATCGGGTTGGCGGTGGGTCTCGACCAGCGCCGCCCACACGCGGGGGACGGCCAGCGCCGAGCCGTTGCAGGTGTGCACCATCGCCGTGCCCTTGCCGTCGGTGGGCCGGTAGCGGATGTTGGCCCGGCGGGCCTGGTAGTCGCTGAACCACGACACCGACGACACCTCGAGCCACTGGTCGACGCCGGGCGAGTAGACCTCGATGTCGAACGACCGGTGGTGCGACTGGCCGAGGTCGCCGGTGCAGATGTCGATCACGCGGTACGCGAGGCCGAGCGACGCGATGGTGGCCTCGGCCCGCGTGAGGATCTCGTGGGCCAACGCCGGACCCTGCTCGGGCGTCGTGTACGCGAGGAGCTCGACCTTGTCGAACTCGTGCACCCGCAGGAGCCCGCGCGTGTCGCGCCCCGCCGAACCGGCTTCGCGACGGAAGCACGGCGAGTACGCCATGAGCCGCATGGGCAGCGCGGCCTCGTCGAGGATCTCGTCGCGGGCCAGCGACGTGAGGGGCACCTCGGCGGTGGGGATGCACCAGAGGTCGTCGCGCTCGATGTGGTAGGCGTCGTCGGCGAACTTGGGCAGCTGGCCGGTGGCCGTGAGCGTGGAGCTCAGCACCAGGCTCGGCGGCCGCACCTCTTCGAAGGCGTCGGCGTTGCGGTCGAGCGCCAGCTGGCACAGCGCCCGGGCGAGGGTGGCGCCCTCGCGGCGGAACATGGTGAACATCGAGCCCGAGATCTTGACGGCTCGCTCGAGGTCGAGGATGCCGAGCTCGGTCCCGATCTCCCAGTGGGGCACGCGCTGGTGCTCGCCGTAGCCGTCGGGGTCGTACGACTCGATGCGCAGCACCGGGTTGTCGGCGTCGCTGGCCCCGTCGGGCGCCTCGTCCGACGGGACGTTGGGGATGCGCAGCAACAGGTCGCGCAGCTCGTCGCCCACCTGGTCGACGTCGACATCGAGGGCCGACTCCTGCTCGCCCAGCTCGCGGCTCTCGGCCTGCAGCTTCTCGGCCTCGTCGGTCCGGCCGTCCCGGCGGAGGGTGCCGACCTCCTTGGAGAGGCGCTTCACGCGGGCCCGCACCTCGTCGCGCTGGGCGGTCAGCTCGCGTTGGCGCTCGTCGAGCGCCCGGGCCCGGTCCAGCTGCTCGACCACGTCGCCCCCCCGGCGGGCCATGGCGGCGTGCACGACGTCGTACTCGGTCCGGAGGCGGCGGATGTCGATCATCCCGGTCACGCTACCTGGGGCCACCGGTGGCGGTTGCGACGGTCCGCGCCCGAGACTTCAGCGCGGACGCAACATTAAGGTCGGCCGTCAGGACGCCGATTGAGTGTGGAACCTTCCCGCGCCTCAGACGGGCGCACCCGCCGGGACGGAGGATCCCCCATGCTGCACCGCGTCGCCCCCGGGCGCGCCCGTCGTTTGCTCCTTTGCGTGCTGTTGGCGCTGGGCGTGGCCGTCGGCCTGAGCGCCTGCGAGCCACCCGTGACGCCGGACAACCGACCCACCACCGTCGCCGGGCAGACCAACGGCCAGCTCCCGGCGAGCCTGCTCTTCACGATCAGCGCCGACTGCCAGGTGCACACGCGCGTGGCGCCGTCGATGTTGCGGATGATCGCCGACGCCAAGGCCGACGGCGTCGTGCTCCGCGGGCTCAGCTGCTACCGCGACTACGCCGGCCAGGTCTCCGCCCGTGAGTACTGGTGCGGCCAGGGTTCGTGCGGCCGCGCCGCCGTGCCCGGCACCTCGAACCACGGGTGGGGCAAGGCCGTCGACTTCACCGGTGCCGGCGGCACCTTCGGCTTCGACTCGCCGGGGTACCAGTGGATGGCGGCCAACGCGTGGCGCTACGGGTGGAACCACCCCGACTGGGCTCGCGAGGGCCAGCCCAACGATGAGCCGTGGCACTGGGAGTGGGTCGGCGACGGCGGCACGAAGTACCCGGGCACGACCGTGGGCCCGCAGGACTTCTGGTCGGTCGGCCCGCCCGGGCCCGTCACCTTCACCGGCGGCTCGTGACCGGCTGACCCTCCACACGCGGCGCGAGCGGGGACCGCTGACCGGGCCTCGGCGGGCCTCGGCCGACCCCCGGGGCGATTGCCGGGCACGAGGAGCACGGCGGTAGCGTGCTCGGCCGTGACGGCGATCGACGTGCGCGGCCTGACGATCCGCTACGGCCCCACCGTCGCCGTCGACGACCTCTCCCTCACCGTCGCGACCGGCACCATCGTCGGGCTCCTCGGACCCAACGGCGCCGGCAAGACGTCGACCGTCGAGTGCCTCGAAGGCTTCCGCCGCGCCACGAGCGGGTCCGTCGAGGTCCTGGGCCTCGACCCGGTGCGCGACCACACGGCGCTCACGCGGCGCGTGGGCGTGATGCTCCAGGAGGGCGGCGTCTACACCGGCGCCCGGCCGCCCGAGGTGCTGCGCCTCTTCGCCTCGTACTACGACGACCCGGCCGATCCCGACGAGCTGCTCGAGCGCGTGGGCCTGCGCGACCAGGCCCACACGACGTGGCGCCACCTGTCGGGGGGCGAGCAGCAGCGTCTGTCGCTGGCGCTGGCCCTCGTCGGTCGGCCCGAGCTCGTGTTCCTCGACGAGCCCACCGCGGGCATCGACCCGGCGGGCCGCCAGCTCATCCGCACGGCGATCGCGTCGCTGCGCGAGCAGGGCGTGACGGTCCTGCTCACGAGCCACGACCTCGACGAGGTCGAGCGCCTCGCCGACGAGGTCGTGATCATCGACCACGGTCGCCTGCTGGCCGCAGGGCCGCCCGCCGAGCTCGTGCAGGGCGGCGACCACGACGACATCCGCTTCGGCGCGCCGCCGGGGATCGACGTGGTCGACCTCGGGACCGCGGTCGGCGCCGCCGTCCGTGAGGTGTCGCCCGGCGAGTACGTCGTCGAGACCGCGCCCGCGCCATCCGCCATCGCCGCGGTCACCGGCTGGCTGGCGACGCACGACCTGCCGCTCGCCGACCTGCGGGCCGGGCGCCAACGCCTCGAGGACGTGTTCCTGCGCCTGACCGAGTCGGCGGCCGCCGATGCCGGGAACGACAGCGCCCCGGACCCCCGAGACGGGGGCCGCGGGCCGGGACGTCGTCGTGGGCGCGATCGGCGAGCTCGCCGATGACCGCCGACGCGCGACCCGCCGGCGCACGACCCGCGGGCGCACGCCCGGCCAACGCCCTGGTCGCCCAGTGGAAGGCCGAGGTGCGCCTGAGCCTGCGCCAGGGCGAGCAGCTGCTGGTGAGCCTCGGCATCCCGGTGCTCGTGCTCGTGTTCTTCTCGCTCGTCGGCGTGCTGCCCGAGCGCACCGACGTCGCCGCGCTCGTCGCCGACCCCAAGCCCGTCGACAGCCTGGCGCCGGCGGTGCTCGCACTGGCGATCATGTCGACCGCCATGGTCAGCCTCGGCATCGGTACCGGGTTCGAGCGCTACTACAAGGTGCTCAAGCGCCTCGGTGCGACGCCGCTCGGCCGCCCCCGACTCATCACCGCCAAGATCGCCATGGTGCTCGCGCTCGAGGCGGTGCAGCTCGTCGTGCTCCTGCCGCTGTCGCTCGCGCTGGGGTGGCAGTCCGGCGGCGCGGTGTGGCTCGTGGTGCCGGCGTACGTGTTGGGCACCGCCGCGTTCGCCGGCCTCGGGCTCCTCATGGCCGGCACCCTCAAGGGCACGATCAACCTGGCGCTGTGCAACGGCCTGTACCTGGTGCTGCTGCTCTTCGGTGGGATCGTCGTGCCCCCCGAACGGTTGCCGGGCGCGCTCGGGTCGTTGGCCCAGGTGCTGCCGTCGGGCGCGTTGGCCGACGTCCTGTTCGGCGCGCTCACGCCGGGCGCGCCCACGTCGGCGAGCGCGTGGATCGTGCTGCTCGTCTGGGCGGTCGTCCTGCCGGCGCTCGCCATCCGCTTCTTCCGCTGGGAGTGACGACGGGCGCGAGGCCCGTCAGCCCGGAGCGCGCTCGACCGGCGCCGGACCCAGCTTGTCGAGGTCCTCGGCGAGGGTGTCACGCCGGGCCCGGGCCGGCTTGGCGGGCGCGGCCCCCACCGGCGCCGACCCGCTCGCACCCGCAGGCTCGTCGCGCAGGCGCACGACCACGCCGTCCTCGATGCGCACGAGGTTGAGCCGGCGATCGGTGCGCTCCTGGGCCAGGGCCCACCGGAAGAAGATGATGATGATCAGCGTCCAGAGGTAGGCGGCCTCACCCAGCTTCATGATGATGCCGGCCAGCTGCTGGTCCTCGAGGACGGAGATCCCCCACAGTCGGGGGAGCTTGTCGTAGACCTCGTACACCGGGGACTCGGCGAGGCCGAGGAACGCGCCGGGAACGGTGGGCAGGATGGACATGGCGAAGAGGTAGACGCACGTGCCTGCGGGCCCGAGGCGCAGCTCGGGCCACGGCCCGCACACCGGGGTCCACATGAGCAGGGCCGACGCCACGAGCACGACGTGCACGCCGTAGTGCACGGCGGCCACGTCGACCGACGTGTTGACGACGACCGTCCAGTGCGAAGCCAGCATCAGGCCGTTGAAGATCACCGCGGCGGGGATCGGCTTGGCCAGCCGGGAGACCACCGCCCAGCTCCTCGACCCCTCGGGCATCGCCAGCCGAACGAGCCACGTCGGGATCGAGAGGAGGAAGACCGGCGGGATGACGAGGGTCAGCAACGTGTGCTGGACCATGTGCATGGCGTAGAGCTGCTGCTCGGCCATGTCGTGCATCGGCCAGTCGGCGGCGACCCACAGGAGCACGACCCCGAGCGTGAACCACCGCTTCTGCGCCACGGTCACCGCGGGCTTGCCGTCGAGGCGCGAGGCCGGGACCTTGGGTGCGATCACCCGGGTCACGTAGAGGCCGAGCCCGATCACCACGAGGAGGACGAGCCACACCTCGGGGTGCGGCTTCCAGCCCGTCACGCCGGTGGAGGCATCGGCGGCAACGCCGGCGGCGTCAGCCAGGAGCATGGGGCTCAGGGTAGGGCGCGAGACGGCGCCCACCCAAGGCGGGCCGGCGCCGGGATCACGGGATCGAGCAGGCGCCCCCGGCGCGGAGGATCAGCCGCCGCTGCCGGTGGAGACGGCGCCCGCCGGCGCGTTCGTCGGCGGCACCATGTGGTCCTCGACCGGACCCCAGAAGCGGAACGTGGTGAGCACGGCGAGGTACACCAGCAGCGCCAGCACGAGACCCGAGTAGAAGACGACCGTGAGCAGCCGCTTGTCGAACTTGAGGTGCATGAAGTACGCGGTGACCACCACGAACTTCACGATCATCAGGAAGACGAGCAGGCCGGTCGACAGGCCGACCGGGAACTCCTTCGGGAACCAGTACGTGCTGACCTCGATCGCCGTGAAGACCGCGAGGACCGCGGCGACGACGATGTACTGCTTGGTGCGATCGACGTCGGGATCGTGACCGCCGTGGACCGGTGAATCGGTGGTGGTTGCAGCCATCGGTGGAACCCTTCCGACTCAGGGGATCAGGTAGACGATGGTGAAGATCAGGATCCACACCACGTCGACGAAGTGCCAGTAGAGGCCGACGACCTCGACGGACTCGGCCCGCTCACGGGGCAGGTGCCCCCGCAGCGACAGCAGCAGCAACGAGACCAGCATGATGATCCCGACGGTCACGTGGACGCCGTGGAAGCCGGTGAGCGTGTAGAAGGCCGAGCTCGACCGGTTGGTCGTGTAGCCCATGCCCTCGGAGAGGAACGACTGGAACTCGTAGACCTGGCCCGAGATGAACACCGCGCCGAGCAGCGCCGTGGCGACGACCCAGAGGCGGAAGCGCGACAGGTCGTTGCGCTCGATCGCGGTGACGGCCAGCACCATCGTCAGCGAGCTCATGAGGAGCACGAACGAGCTGATCGAGGTGAACGGGATGTCGTAGAGCTCGTGGGGCGACGGACCGGTGCCGGGCAGCGGGTGCTTGTACAGCAGGAACGTCGTGATGAGGCCGCCGAAGAGCAGGCACTCGGAGCCGAGGAACAACCACATCGCCAACTTGGTGTTGGAGATGCCGGTGTTGGTGGCGTAGCCGTGGCCGCCGTGGACGACGTCGTCGTCCGGCGCGTCGGCCTCGGGGAAGTGGGTGGTCGCGCTAGCCAACGGGGGCCGCCTCCTTCTCGTCGGCCTCGCCCGCGGCCTCGGCGTCGCCGCCGTCGGTCAACTCGGCCTGCGTGTCGACGCCGTCACCCGAGGCGTGCTCGCCCGGACCGTGGCCCGTGTCGTGCGCGGCGTCGGGGTCGTCGGGGTTCTCGGTGACCCAGCCGTACAGCGCGGCGGCCACGATGAGCCCACCGGGGATGCACAGCCACAGCGAGAAGATGAGGCCGTAGCCGATGATCGGCAGGCCGAAGGCCAGCACGATCGGCCAGAACGACGGCGCCGGCAGGTGCACGTGGGCCTCGTGGACCGGCTGGCACACCTCGTCGGTGGTGGCGATGCGCACCAGGCGACCGTCCTCGGTCTCGCCGTACTTGCGGTACCAGAAGTCGTCGAGGGACGTGACCGTCGGGACCGGGTCGAAGTTGTACTCGGGCGTGGGCGACGGGATCATCCACTCGATCGTGCGGGCGTCCCACGGGTCCGGCCCCGGCGGCGGCAGGTCCTTCGCCTTCTTCTTGGACCAGAAGATGTTGAAGATGAAGAACAGCACGCTCGTGGCCAGCGTGAAGGCACCGATCGTGGCGATCTTGTTCCACACGTCGAAGCCGTAGCCGGCGTCGTAGGTGTACGTCCGTCGGCTCATGCCCTGCAGGCCGAGGATGTGCATCGGCCCGAAGGTGAGGTTGAAGCCGAGCAGCATCAGCCAGAAGTTCCACTTCCCCAGCACCTCGTTCAGCATGTAGCCGAAGACCTTGGGCCAGTAGAAGTAGAAGCCGCCCATGAAGCCGAAGAAGGCGCCACCGAAGAGCACGTAGTGGAAGTGGGCGACGATGTAGTAGGTGTCGGTCTGCTGCGTGTCGGCGGGAGCGACCGAGTGCGACACGCCCGACAGGCCACCGATGGTGAACATCGTGATGAGGCCGATCGAGAACAGCATGGGCGTGTCGAACTTCAACTTGCCGCCCCACATCGTGGCGGTCCAGTTGAGGATCTTCACGCCGGTCGGCACGGCGATGAACATCGTGGTCAGCGAGAACACGGTCACCGAGACCGGGCCGATGCCCGACACGAACATGTGGTGGGCCCACACGCCCCAGCCCATGAAGCCGATGGCGATGCCCGAGAACACGATGAACGGGTAGCCGAAGATCGGCTTGCGGCTGAACACCGGCAGCATGTCGGACACGAGCCCGAACGCCGGCAGGATCATCAGGTAGACCTCGGGGTGGCCGAACACCCAGAAGAGGTGCTGCCAGAGCAACGGACTGGCGCCCTGTTGCACGTTGAAGAAGTTGGCGTTGAAGGCCCGGTCGAACAGCAGCAGGAACTGCGCAGCCGTGAGCACGGGGATGGCGAACAGCAGCAGGAACTGCGTCACCAGGGTCATCCACGTGAAGACGGGCATCTTCATCAACCCCATCCCCGGCGCGCGCATGTTGAGCACGGTGGTGATGAGGTTGACCGCACCGGTCAACGAGGCGATGCCGGTGATGATGAGGCCGACGTTCCAGAAGTCGATGCCGTGCGTCGGCGAGTAGATGAGGCCGTTGTTGGGGGCGTAGTTGAACCAGCCGCCGTCGGCGCCGCCCCCGAGCATCCAGCTCGTGTTGAGCAGGAGGCCACCGAAGAGGAAGCACCAGAAGCTGAACGCGTTGATGCGCGGGAACGCGACGTCGCGTGCGCCGATCTGCAACGGCATCAGGTAGTTGGCGAAGGCCGCACCGATCGGCATGACGACCAGGAAGACCATGGTCGTGCCGTGCATCGTGTACACCTGGTTGTAGACGTCCGCCGACAGCAGGTGCTGGCGGGGCGCCCACAGCTGGGCCCGGATGAGCAGCGCCTCGAAGCCGCCGATCATGAAGAAGGCGATGGCGGCGGTGCCGTACATGATGCCGATCTTCTTGTGATCGACGGTGGTGACCCAGGCCCGCCAGCCGGTCTTGGCCTTGGGCCGCGAGAAGACTCCGACCGCGGGGGCGGACGCAGGGACGGCACCGCTGGGCAGCGCCAGCGTGGCGTCGGGGATCGCGGGGACGTCAGTCATCGAGCTCTCCTGCACTCATCACGTGAGCGAGCTGAGGTAGGCGACCAGTTGGCCGATCTGCTCTTCGGACAGGTTCAGGTTGGGCATGCCCCGACCACGGGTGCCGCCGCCGATGTTGGCGTACGGGTTCTGCGACGGGTCGGGCGCCATCGGCTTCATCTGCGGCGGGTTGCGCAACCACGAGGCCACGGCGACCGTGTTGAACGGGTTGGACGGGTTGCCCGGTTCGGTCGCGTACGGGATCTCGGCGGAGTCGGCCTGGTTGGCCGACGGGCACGTGGTGCCCTTGCCGACATCGGTGAGCTTCTTGCCCGCGATGTCGCTGCCCCCGGTGAGCCCGTTGACCGTGCAGGTCTGCCCGAAGGGCACGTCCTGTTGGTCGGCCGGGTTCGGGTAGTGGCTGTTGAAGATCGACCCGGCGAAGGTGCCGCGCGTCGCGAAGTGGGTGAGGTCCGGCGCCACGCCCGAGACCAGCTGCTCCTTCACACCCGTCTTGGGATCGGCCACCTTGGGACCGTTGACCCCCCGGATGAGGTGGCAGCTCGAGCACAGCTGCTGGGTGAACACCGCCTTGCCGGCGGCGGCCTCGGAGCCGGCGGCGGGCTCGGCGGCCGGCTTGAGCTGGTTGGTCTCCCAGGTCTTGAACTGGTCGGCCGACACGGCCCGCACGAGCATGCGCATGTTGGCGTGCGAGAGCCCGCAGAACTCGGTGCACTGCCCGCGGTAGACGCCTTCGTGCTCGGCCTGCAGCTTCCAGTTGGTGATGAGTCCGGGCACGGCGTCCTTCTTGCCGTTGAGGGCCGGGATCCAGAACGAGTGGATGACGTCGTTGGAGGTCTCGTCGAGCGCGATCTCGCGGCCGACGGGGATCACGAGCTCGTTGGCCGTGATGATGTCGCCCTCGTCGCCGTAGGTGCCGTTGTTGTTGGAGTCGTAGCTGAACCGCCACCACCACTGCTGGCCCTCGACCTTGACCTTGAGGGACTCGGCGGTCGGCGGTGCGTTGAGGTCGCTCAGCACGACCACCGTGAACAGGCCCACGAAGAGCAGCACGACGGCCGGGATGATCGTCCACGTGATCTCGGCCCACGTCTTGCCGTGCAGCTGCGGCGGCAGCTCATCCTCGGTCTCGATGTCACCGCGGTCGCGGTTGCGGAGGCTGATGAAGATGATCGCCCCGATCACGCCCACGAACACGGCGGCGGCGATCACGAACACCGGCATCACCAGGTTCTGGATCTGTGTCGAGTACTGGCCCTGCGGGTTGAGCGTGGTGAGCGGCTTGTCGTCGTTCCACTTGAAGAACGACCACCCCATCACGAACCAGAGGACGCCGACGACCACCGTGACGACGGTGCCGAAGGCGATCAGCAGCAGGCTCTTGCGCTTCAACGGAACAGCTCCTGACGGGTCGACGAGGGGGCGGGGCTCATCGCACGCCTCCGCCGATCGGCGCGAGGCCGTGCTCGGTGCCGGTGCCGCCGGACTCGCCGCCGGTGCCTCCCGGCTCGGCGCCCGCCGGCGCGTGGTGCTCGATCGGGCGCTCGCCCTTGGCGATGCCGTAGATGCCCACCGCCAGGACGGCGACGGCGGCGAGGGCCAGCAACGTGACGGTCAGTGCCTTGCGCACCTTCGGCGGGGCGAAGTAGATCGCGAGCACACCGACGAAGAACAGCACGCCGGCGGCGCCGAAGATCGCGGCGGACGCCGCCTTGTTGGGCGCGGCCAGCAGCAGTCGGGACAGGCCGAACACCACGAACCCGATCAGCAGGGCGGAGACGACCGGGACGCGCAGCGGATCGACGAAGCGCACGTAGATCTCGTGGTTGACCTCGTCGTCACCGGTGGCCCGCTCGGCCCAGGCCCGCAGGGTCCACACGGCGGCCACGAGCAGCAGGAGCACGATGCCCGAGTAGAAGAGGATGTTGCTGATCACCCAGCCCAGCCCGATGAGGCCGACGGCGAAGGCGCCCACGATGGGGGCGAAGTTGGGGCCCGCGGGTGCCTTGGTCAGCGGGACCGTCTCGACCTCGAGCAGCTCGGCGAGCGACTCGGGGTCGGCGTCGCGGAAGGCGACGAGCACGAAGGCGAGCAGCGCGGCGATGGCGGCGCCCCCGAGGAGCACGGCGTAGCCGAGGTGGTTGCCGACGGCGCCCTTCCACCCGATCGTGAGCGGGCCGACGACCGTGCTGATGATGCCCTGGTCGTCGAGCTGCTGGCGCACCGTGCTGCCGGGCACCTGGAGCTCGGTGCTGACACCGAACATGAAGGCACCGACGAGCAGGAACGCGAAGAGCCCGAAGTAGAACCGGAAACCGGGCGTGAACATGCGGCTGCGGAGCATGGTCCCTACTTGGTGATGTAGATCGCGTACCAGATGAACATGAACACCACGACCTGCGCGTGCCAGAAGAACTCGGCCGCGGCGATGCCGTCGTGCTGGCGGGCGTTGAACTGCCCGCCGAGCGCCCGGAACGCCATGAGCGCTCCGAACACCAGCGCCGCCACCAACATGAGGAGGTGGGCGCCCGTGATGAGGTAGGTCAGCAGCGGCATCGGCGAGGCCGCCGCCGCATCGAGGTGCATGAGCGAGTACAGGTACGCCGCCATGTTGATGACGGCGAAGCCCATCAGCCCGGTGATGCCGAGCGCCAGGTAGGCGTGGGGCCGGTCATCACGCTTGATCGACCACACGGCCCAGTGCATCGTCACCGACGACATCATCAGCGCCAGCAGCATCACGTTGGGCTGCGGCATGGGGATCAGCGCGCCCTCGGGGATCCACAGCTGGTGGTCGGCGAGCGCGGTCGAGCGCAGCGTCAGGTACAGGCCGACGGCGGCGACGAAGAACGCCAGGCAGCCGCCCGCCGCGAAGGCGGTGGCGACCACGACGACGCGCGGGCGTGCCGGTGGCGCCGGCGGCGCAGCCTCGATCGGCGCGTAGCTGGCGGGGACCTGGGCCGTGGCCATCAGTCGCCTCCCTCGGCGAGATCGAGCAGCGGTTCGGGCGAGGTCACGGTCGCCAGCTCGCCGAAGTTGCCGGGAGCGGGCGGGCTGTCGGTCGCCCACTCGAGCGTCTGGCCCGTTCCCCACGGGTCGAGGTCGCCCGGCGACCCGCTCGAGAGCACCGAGGCCCGGTTGCCGATGATCAGCAGGACGAGCACCAGGGCGACCGCGAGCACGATGACGGCGCCGACGGCCGAGATCCCGAAGAAGGCCTTGGTCGAGTCGGCCAGGCCCTCGGACTTGTTGGCGAAGCCGAGCACCAGGAACGGCGCACCGAGGACGATGGCCCCGACGAGCGCGCCCAGCGCCAGGAGCATGCCGAGCGCCTCGGGCAACTGGCGACCGGTGATCTTGCTGGCCCAGAAGAAGACGCCGCCGATGCCGACGGCGAGGGCGCCGACGAGCACGAGCGCCGCGAGGCCCCAGGTGTAGATCGGCGAGCCCGCGATGGCCGCCTCGAGACCGGGTGCGACGTCGGCGACGGCCTTCGGGGAGGTCTGCAGACCGAGGCGACCGAGGCCGAACGGCACGGTGAGGACGACGCCGAGCAGCAGCACGAGGAAGCCCCCGAGCCCCAGCAGCGTCGGGCTCTTGAGCGACACCTTGCCCTTGCGGGCGGCGCCGCCGATGCCGGCGAGCACCCCGAGGAGGGCGAGCACGGCGAAGGCGCTCTGCGCCGCGAACGGGAGCTGGTGGTAGGCGCCGGGGTTGAACGCCGGCTGGACGTAGGCACCGAAGCCGAAGGCGCCGAACGCACCGATGGCCGCGAGCAAGGCGCCCCGCTGGGGCTGCCGGGCGCCCGAGAGCGTCGAGGTGATGTCGGCCAGCACGCCCAGCGCCGGGATGGCGAAGGCGAAGACCTGCGGCGGACCGGTGATCCAGGCCAGCTGGGCCCACGGGCCGCCTTCGACGGCGAACGCACCGGCGCCGTACTTCTGGTCCATGAACAGCAGGACGACGTTGACGACGAACGCCGGGAAGGTCAGCACCCAGATGCCGGCGACGACGACGATCGACCAGCTGAAGAAGGGAACCCGGTCGAGGTACATCCCCGGCGGGCGGAGCCCGATCACGGTGGTGGCGAGGCAGATGACCCCGAGCAGCAGCGAGGCCGCGATCCCGATGAGCGAGATGTAGGTGAGCCCGACGCCGTTGCCGTCGCTGCCCGCGACGCCACCGCCCACGCTCGCGAGGTGCGAGACGAGGAACAGGGCCGACGAGAGCAACCAACCCCAGAAGGCGGCCGCGGCGGCCCGGGGGAAGGCGATGGTGCGGGCCCCGACCTGCAACGGCACGATCGCCGTGGCCAGGCCGACGAAGAACGGCGCGACCAGCAGGAAGACGAGGCCGAGGCGGCCCAGCGCGAAGTTGTCGAGGGCGCGGTCGGTCTGCGAGGCGGGGTCGCCGGTCGCTTCGAACTGGCCCCAGGCGAGCACCCCGAGGGCGAGCGCGCCCAGGAGGAGCGAGCACCCGAGGTAGAGCCGACCCAGCGTCTTGTGGTCGCCCGTGCCGACGACCGCGGCGAGGCCGGTGGAGGCCGTGGCCGGTCGGGTCTCGGCGGGGCTCGTGCCCGTCACAGCGGGGGAGGTGTCGGTGATGGCCATCTCGTTCGTGGTGATCTCACCGCCCGCGGCTTGGCGCGCCGGCACCCGCAGAACCGGGAACCGTCGGCGCGCACGCGAGGCGTCGGTCCGAAGGGTGGGGGTACGGCCGCAATCTACACACGGCACCACGAGCGACAGAAACCGAGGCGGGACGCACCGGTGCGGGCTCGACGGCCGGGCGGGGACGGGGCTGCGTCATGGGTGCATGCCCCGGACGACGCTGTCGACGGCCATGGCCGCGAACAGCAGCGTGACGTAGGTGATCGAGTAGCTGAAGAGGCGCATGGCCAGGGCCTTGTCCTGCGTGCGCAGGAGCTGCACGGCCAGGAGCGTGAACAGGGCGCCGAGCACGACGGCGGCGACGAAGTAGATCGGCCCGGCCGACGCGACCGGCCCGAAGACCAGCGTGAGCGCCCACAGCAGCAACGTGTAGCGCAGGATGCGGACGGCGACGGTCCGGAAGTCGGCCACCGAGGGCAGCATCGGCACGTCGGCGGCGGCGTAGTCGTCGCGGTAGCGGATGGCGAGGGCCCAGAAGTGGGGCGG
>Ga0075364_10000930_pt1 | contig 15469 bp, 15 predicted proteins | sample EndMetdeltDD1764_FD_71517 | JGI IMG/M metagenome (GOLD analysis project Ga0075364, IMG submission 71517) | Populus endosphere microbial communities from Tennessee, USA - Endosphere MetaG P. deltoides DD176-4 | ecosystem: Host-associated > Plants > Roots > Endosphere | place: USA: Tennessee...
CTACGAGACGATCCCGAGCCTGCTCAAGATGCTGCAGAAAGAGTGGACCCTGCGCGGACGCGACGATCAGTTGATCAAGAACTCACTGCGGGTACTGGCCGACCAGTCCTTCGATGCCTACGAGCATCCGCTCGAGGTGCTGGCGCGACATCCGGACACGCGGTCGTGCGTGGTCGACTATCGGGAACTGGTCAGCCAGCCCGCGGTCACGATGCGCCGCGTCTACGACGAGTTGGGGCTTGAGCTCGGATCAGCCGTCGCCGAGGCGATCGACGCCGCCAAGGGCCAAGGCCACGAATCGGCACACCGCTACTGCCTCGAAGAATTCGGCCTTGACGCACACGAGATCCATACCCAGCTGGCTGCGCTGTTCGAGCGCTTCAATTGGGATACCGAAGGGGAGGACGCAGTTGTCAACTGAACCCAGCGCCACCACACTCCGAGCCGCCTGGAATGACTTGATCGACGGACTGAACAGGGCAAGGGACGCGATCGACTCTCCCGAACTGCATGCGCCCCCCGAGACCGAGCGGGGGCTGGCAGAGGGATACCGCTATCTCCTCGGCTTCACGTTCGGCGCGATCGAGCGCGCCTTCTGTGAGGATCCGGACTTCCCGTACTTCCGGCGCGCCATTCAGCCAGTGGACAAGGCAACCATCGACAACGCCGACGCCTTGTATCTGTCGGCATCGATCGACGGCGACAACACTTACCGGGTGCGGGGCAGGCTGGCCGGGCTCAAGGCGCCGCAGTACATGATTTTCGAGGCGCACACCGCATATGCAGGAGACTCGGGCACCTTGGCTGAACTCAGCCCGACCGAACGTGCCATCACCGGATCGCTCGACAACACCGATCTGATCGTGGCCGACGACGGTCAGTTCGAGATCCTCGTCGCCCCGCAGCGGCCGGCCGATTACACCGGCAACTTCATCGCCTCGCGTCAGGTCACGGGCGAGGCCACCAAGGCCGCGCGATTCCTGATCGTGCGCATGCTCTTTCACGACTGGGAAAACGAGGTGTCACCCGACCTGCACATCGTCCGGTTAGGCCGCGAAGGAGCCCATCCGCCGCCGCTCGACCCGACCGCCGCCGCCATGAAGATGCGTCGGGTCGGCGAGATCGTCGAGAATCAGATGAAGTTCTGGAATGAGTTCTACGACCTCATCTTGGAGGCGCACGGCGATCGGAACGGCGATGGCCGAACGTTCATGCCTCGCAACGGACTCAACGAGCCCGCGCGGGCGAACCTTGCGACGGGCGGTGGTCAGTGCACCAACGTCTATTCCGGCGGAATGTTCGACCTCGGTCCCGATGAGGCTCTGCTCATTGAAGTCGACGTCCCAGTCAAGCCGTCCTACACCGGCTTTCATCTCGCCAATCTGTGGGGCGAGTCGTTCGACTATGCCAACCAGGTGACCAGTCTCAACGGTTTTCAGGCCGAACCAGACACCGACGGTATGACCCGATACGTGATCGCCAACAGTGATCCCGGTGTGCCGAACTGGCTCGACACCACGGGCCAGCCGCAAGGGTTTCTCACCGTGCGGTGGACCTACCCCGAGCCCCCTGACGAACTCCCGAAGGTGAACGTCAGCAAGCTGCCGCTCGCCGATGTGCGACGACACCTCCCAGCCGCCACCCGCGTCGTCTCTGCCGACGAACGCCGTGAGCAGATCAGGGTCCGTCAAGAGCACGTTCAGCGCAGATATCGCCAGTACTGACGTGCGACACGTCGTCGTGGCGGCCCGCGATCTGATGCCGCAGTCCATTACACGGGCATAATGGTGGTTGCCCCAGTGCTGCGGCGAGCAGAGCGCATCGTCCAGCTAGCTCCACACCCAGGTAGCTAGCGGACAGCCTCCCACCAGGGGTTTTGCTCTGACCGCCTCCGCGCTGAGCACCTCGTGGTTCGACGGCGGAACATGCCGTCACCTGAAGGAGGCGGTATGGCTGAGGTATCTGCGGCGACTGACGTGCCACTGGCCGTCGAGATGGAGCCGGTCCAACTTGTAGCCCCCGACGGGGCCGCAACGTCTGAGGATCGCTACACCCGCGATTTACCGCCCGAGACATTGAGCTGGCTCTACGAGCTGATGGTCGTCACGCGCGACCTCGACGGTGAATTCACCAACCTGCAACGCCAGGGCGAGCTGGCGCTGTTCGCGTCGTGCCGCGGCCAGGAGGCCGCTCAGGTCGGCGCGACGGCCAGCCTGCGCAAGAGCGACTGGCTGTTCCCTCAATACCGCGAGATCGGCGCATTCCTGTTGCGCGGCATCACGCCGGCCCAGATGGGTGCCGTGTGGCGAGGCAAGTGGCACGGCGGGCTGGGGTTCACCGAGAGGTGTTGCGCGCCGATATCGATCCAGATCGGTACCCACGGATTGCACGCCGTAGGCGCGGCGATGGGGGCCCAACGACTTGGCGAGGATTCGGTGACACTCGCATTCCTCGGCGACGGCGCCACCAGCGAGGGCGATGCGCATGAGGCGCTGAACTTCGCTTCGGTATTCAAGGCGCCGTGCGTGTTCTTCGTGCAGAACAACCAGTGGGCCATCTCGACGCCGGTCAGCCACCAGATGGCGGCGCCGTCGATCGCGCACAGGGCGATCGGCTACGGAATGCCGGGCATTCGGGTCGACGGCAACGACGTGCTGGCCTGCCGGGCGGTGACCGCGGAGGCCGCCAAGCGGGCCCGCGAAGGCGGCGGGCCGACGCTTATCGAAGCCATCACCTATCGGATGGGGCCGCACACCACGTCCGACGACCCAACGAGGTACCGGCCACAAGAGGAGGTCGACCACTGGTTGGCACGCGATCCCATTGCGCGGTATCGCACTTACCTGCAGTCGGTCGGGGTGTGGACCGAGCGGCTGGAGGAGCGGGTCGCGGCCAAGTCCATGCGATTGCGAACCGAACTGCGCGAATCCGTGGTCGGTTCCGATGATTTCGATGTCGCCGAGATGTTCGACGCGGTCTATCACGACATCACACCCGAGTTGGTGCGACAGCGCGAGGAACTGCTGGCCGAGTTGGCGAAGGAGGCGTGAGATGACGCAGATCATCGAGCGACCGGCGATGAACGGCGACGACGCGCCGGAGCCGCAGAGCCCGTTGCTGACCGTGCCGCGGATGGCGCCGACGCTCACCATGGCGCAGGCGATCAACCGCGCATTGCACGACGCGATGGCTGCCGACGAGCGGGTGCTGGTGTTCGGCGAGGATGTCGCCAAGCTCGGTGGCGTGTTCCGGGTGACCGAGGGGCTGGCCGAAACCTTCGGCGAGCAACGGTGTTTCGACACCCCGCTGGCGGAGTCGGCCATCGTCGGCATCGCGATCGGAATGGCGATAAGGGGTTTCGTCCCTGTCCCCGAGATCCAGTTCGACGGGTTCGCAGCGCCCGCGTTCGATCAGATCGTCAGCCACTTGGCGAAGTATCGGATGCGCACGCGCGGGGACGTCGACATGCCGGTGACCATCCGCATTCCATCCTTCGGTGGAATCGGCGCGGTGGAACATCATTCCGAGTCCACGGAGAGTTATTGGCTGCACACAGCGGGCCTGAAAGTGGTGGTGCCGTCGACGCCGTCGGACGCCTATTGGCTGCTGCGGCGGGCGATTGTGAGCCGCGATCCCGTGGTCTATCTGGAACCCAAACGGCGGTACTGGGCCCGCGAGGCCGTCGACACCAACGCGCCGGGACTTCCGATCGGACGCGCCGCTGTGCGCCGAATCGGTACCGACGTCACGGTGGTGACCTACGGCTCGCTCGTAGCCACCGCGCTCAGCGCGGCAGAACTTGCCGAGCAGCACGGCTGGAGTCTGGAGGTCATCGACCTGCGGTCGTTGAACCCGCTCGACTTCGACACGGTCGCGGAGTCCGTGCGCAAGACGGGGCGCGCGGTGGTGATGCACGAGGGACCGCGCACGTTGGGCTTCGGAGCCGAGCTGGCCGCCCGCATTCAGGAGGAGCTGTTCTACGACCTGGAGGCACCGGTGTTGCGCGCCACCGGGTTTGACACGCCCTATCCTCCCGCTCGCTTGGAGAAGCTGTGGCTGCCGGGCCCGGACCGGCTGCTGGACTGCGTCCAGCGGGCGATGGAGCAGCCGTGAGCGCCGTGAAGGAGTTCCTCGTCCCCGACTTGGGCGAAGGCCTCGAGGACGCGACGATCACCGGCTGGCAGGTTGCGGTCGGCGACGACGTCGAACTCAACCAGACGTTGTGCACTGTGGAGACCAACAAGGCCGAGGTCGAGATTCCCAGTCCGTATGCGGGCCGGATCGTGGAGCTGGGTGGTGCCGAAGGCGAGACGCTGACCGTTGGCTCAGTCCTCGTTCGCATCGCGACGGCGGTGGCCGAGGCCGAACCCGCCGCCCCCCCTCCGGGCGCCAATGGCACAGTGCGCAAACCGGTCTTGGTCGGCTACGGGGCCGATGACGACATGGACACCAGCAGGCGAGGATCGGTCGGTGACCGCCCACGGGCCAAGCCGCCGGTGCGAAAGCTGGCCGTCGAGCTGAACGTCGACCTCTCCCGCGTGACGGGCACCGGCCCCGAAGGGGTGATCACGCGCGAGGATGTCCTCGCCGCCGCGGGCAGGTCGGCGCCCACCCCTGAGATGGTTGCCGTGCGCGGCGTGCAGGCGGAGATGGCGCACCGGATGACGTTGTCGCGCAGGCAGATACCGGACGCGCACGCCGGTGTGCAGGTCGACTGCTCGGGTCTGCTGCGGTTGCGTGACCGCATGCGCGAGGTCACCGATGACGAGTCGCCGATCACGCCGTTCGTGCTGACCATGCGGCTGTTGACGATCGCTCTGCGGCACCACCCGAACCTGAACTCGACGTGGCTGGACACCACCGACGGACCGCAGATCCACTTGCATTCGGCCGTGCATCTGGGGTTCGGCGTAGCGGCGCCACGGGGACTGCTGGTGCCCGTTGTCAGCGATGCACACGACAAGACCACGCGGGAGCTGGCGGCCGTGGTCGCGCGGCTCGTTCGGGACGCGCGTGCGGGCACGCTGAAACCGTCGGAACTGCAGGGCTCCACGTTCACGGTGTCCAACTTCGGTGCGCTGGGGTTGGACGAAGGCGTGCCGGTGATCAACTACCCGGAGGCGGCGATCCTCGGGATGGGCTCACTGAAGCCGCGCGCGGTCGTCGTCGATGACGAGGTGGTTGTGCGACCGACAATGGCGCTAACGTGTGCGTTCGACCATCGCATCGTCGATGGCGCTGCGGTGGCGGCATTCCTTCGCGAGTTGCGCGACCTCATCGAGTCGCCGGAACTCGCGCTGCTCGATCTCTAGTCAGCAGGGATCGCCAGGAGGGGTGTAGTAAGGCACACCCTCTACCGTGTAGCACGGTATCTCGCCGGGAATGTACGGGTCGGTGGCCGCCGCTATGGCCGCGCCGGTCGCCACGTCACCGGCGATGTTGGTACAGCCGCCCACCCCGACATGGCGCCCGTGTGCGCCGGCACATATGTCGGCCTGCGCCACCGGTGCGATAGCCACCGGCGCGACCGCCATCGCCGTGGCTGCGAATAGCACTGCTGCCAGCTTCTTCATCTCATGCTCCTCATGCGGACCCGGCCCGCCTCAGCCTAAGCCGCATTCCATACGTCCGGGTCATTTTCGCTTGGCAGCAGCTAATCGCCTGGCGAATTCCGGTGAGGTGATCGAGGCAGCCTGGGGGCCCAGCTCGGTGTCCACCGCGATCCGGTGCTGGTCGACGTCGACTACGCCGGGGTTGGCAGTCGCACGCATGGAGGCCTTGGTGGCGACCACCACGTCGCGGGGGGCCGCGGCAGGTCCGGCGGCGAGTTCTCGTGCCGCCGCGACGGGATCGTCGGCGACCGCGAGCGCCAGCCCGTAGCGCACCGCGGCCTCGGCGTCGAAGCGCATTCCGAAAAGCAGTGAGGCGCGGGCCACTTGCGGACCGACGGCGCGCTGCAGCATCCACGTCGCACCGCCGCCCGGATGGATGCCGAGCTTCTGGAACCGCGGATCGAAAAGCGCTGCCGGACCGGCGATCCGGACATCGGCGGCCAGCGCCAGATTCAACCCGGCGCCGACGGCCGCGCCGTTTACCGCGGCGATCGTGGGCAACGCACAGTTGGCGACCGCGAGGAAGCCGTCATAGATGCCACGCAAGCCGTCCTCGGTCGCGGCGCCCAACGCGGTGAGGTCGGCGCCTGCGCAGAAAGCCTTTCCGGCACCGGTCACGATTACCGCATGAACATCGGGGTTGGCCTCCGCCGCGTCGACCGCCGCGCGCAAGGCGGCCGAGATCTCTGCGGTTACGGCGTTGCGGCGCTCGGGGTCGTTGATCGTGATGAGGGCGACGTGGTCGTCGATCTGGACCAGTAGTGGATCGGACACGGCCTCAGCCTAATGACCGGGTCATCGGGCGCGCGGCGGCGGTGATGATCAGGGCGAGCGCGATAGCACCGGCGGCGAAAGCGGTGGTCGCGGGCCAGCCGAACCACCCGACGGCAGCCGCTCCGAAGGCGGTGCCGAGAGTGCCGCCGATGAAGTAGACGAGCATGTAGGCACTGTTGAACCGGGCGGGCGCGGCCGGGTCGATCGCCAGCACCGTGCTCTGATTGGCGACTTGCGCGGCGAATAGACCGGCATCGAACAGTGCAAGGCAGGCCAGCGTGACCGCCGTGTTCGAAAGGCAGGCGGCGAGCGTCACTGCTGCTGTCAACGCGAGGATGAGTCCGACCACGAGCACCCTGCGCGCGCCGACCCGATCCGTCCAGGCGCCGGCCACACGAGTGGCGACGATGCCGAGCAGGCCGGCGAATGCGTACCCGCCGATGCGTTCGGACGAATACGAGAACGGCGGTTGCGACAGCGCGACCGCAAGACCTGCCCATACCGCGCAGAAAGCGAAGAACCAGAGGGTCCCACGGCCGGCTGCCAGCCGAAGTGGCGCGCACCGGAGATACAGAAGGGGCAGCCCGCGAAGCGACGCGAGATACCCCGAGGTGACACTGCCCGCGGCGCCGGGCAGAGCGAAGTACGCTACGACCGCAACGATGACGCACGCGATCGCGAACACGAGAAACATTTCACGCCAGCTGATCTCGTGATTCAGCCAGCCGCCGACGATTCGTCCTGCGAGAATTCCTGCCGAGATTCCTGCGGTCACGATGCCCAGGACTGTGGCCCGCCGCTGAGGGTTGGCGAAACGTCCTGCGACCGAACTCAATTGCGCACCCACCGATGATCCGGCACCGATCACACCGACGACAAGGCCGAGGAGCCACGGTGTGCCGACGACGGCGTTGACGCCCAGGGCGACGGCGAGTGCGCCGAATTGCGTTGACAGCACATGCCTTGGCGCGAACCGGTCAACCAGCGGCACGAGCAGGGTGAGTCCCACGAGGTACCCAAGTGGTCCGCACGCAAGGGCGAAGCCGATCGTCGCCAGCGAGGCGTCTAGCGAGCCGGCCACGTCGGCGATCGCGGGTTGAAGAGGATAGATGCTGGCAGTGCCCAGCGCGGCCGCAAGCGCCATGAACCAGACGACGGGTGTCGAAAGGACTACGGCGCGAGAGTCAGAGATGACGTCCGTTTGCATGCCAACGACGCTAGAAAGCTAGCGGCCGCAATGCTGGCGGAAAACGGACACGACGGTGGAGCTGAACGCGACGGGGTCACACCCTTTCGGATGTGACCCCGTCGCGTTCAAATCCGTTGGCGCTGAGCCCCGTCAGCCTCCAGGTGGCGGAGGTAGCAGCGGCGGTGCGCCTGGCGCAGGAGGTGGCGCAGGTGCGCCCGGCGGTGGCGGCGGGTCGGGCTGGAACTGAACCAGCCCCGGCGGGATGTTCGTCCCTGGCGGCGGCGCGGTGCCCGGCAGCGGTTCACCGAGCTGTTCCTGCGGCGTCTGGCCCAGCAGTCCACCCTTGAGCATTCCGGCGCGGTACATGTCGATGTACCGTCCGAGCCACTCCCGACGGCTGACGTCCGCATTTTCATCGCCAGGAGCGACGTCGAATTGCTCGCCTTGACCCGGTGCCGAGGGCTTCAGGTTCTGCTGCGGCCCGTAGGCATTGTTGAACGGATTGAGGCTCGGGACGACGCCAGGGCCCGCACCCGGCGCCGAGGGAAGCGCATTCTGGCCAAGGACGGTGTCTCGATCGAGCCCGACGACCGGGGGCGCACCGAGCGCGCCAGGGATGGGCGCCTCTCCGGTCTGCCCCAGTACGTTGAAGCCGGCGGGCCCTAGCGGCGCGCCGACCACAGGGATGGTTGGACCGGGAGGAGGCGGCGGAGGCGCTGGTTCCCCTGGCGCGGGAAGCGGCTCAGGCGGCGGAGGATCCGCAGCAGCGGTCGCCGAGAAGGCGACCGCTGCTCCGAATGTAGCCAAACCCACTGCCGCAGCACTGGTGAGCGCGCCGTTCCGCCGGTGCAGTGCTTTCTTTCGATGCCGACCCATTCGTGACGTCAGACTGCCTTGGTCACGCCGTAGTACGCGACCACGTCGTCGGTGTCTGTCGTCGCGCTCGTCAGCGTTGCGTAGGACCGCAGGAAGGACTGACCGACGCAGCCGTCGACCTTGATGTGGGTGTCCTTGAGGGTGACACGCACGGGCGCGGCCTTGTAGTCCTTCTTGTCCACGGTGACGGTGGACACCGTACCGGGCTTGGCGTGGATCTCGATCGTGCCGGAAATCGGGAATGTGACGCCCGTCGGAACCAGACCACCGCTAAAGCGGGATCCCGAGGTGCCGACGCCGACCTGGCCGATGAGCCTGACCTGCCCGAGTTCGATGCCGCAGCCGATCTGGTAACCGGCCTCGAGCGTGCCACCGCTGAGGCTGGTCTTCCCGCTGCCCGTGACTGTCCCGGTGAACGTGCCGCCCACGAGGTACTCACGCGATGAGACGGCAGTGGTCAGCGGTGCCACCGGCAGCTGAGTCTCATCCTTGGCGACCACCGTCAACACCCAGCCGTCCGGGGTCGTCACAATACCGGGCTCAGCCGAGCCAACGACTCCGGTGTCCGGAGGTGGACCGACATCATCGGCCGGCGGGTCAGCCAACGCGATCGGTGCGGTCCCGAGCGGGATCAGCGAGCAAGCAACCAATGCGGCAAAACGATTCAACATTGTTTTCTTTCGTTTCGAGTTCGACTGGGGTTAAACGGCCTTGGTGACGCCGAGGTAGGTGATGACGTCGTCGGTGTTGTCGGTCGAGCTCGTCAGGGTTGCGTACGAGCGAATGAAGGACTGGCCGGCGCATTGGTCGGTCTTGATCCGCACACCGGTGATCGTGATGCGGGTCGACGTGCCCTTGAACTTCTTCTTGTCGATCGCGACCGTCGTGACGGTGCCGGGCTTCAGGTAGACCTTGCCCTGGAGGCTGACGCCGAAACCGAAGACGGGATCGTTGTTCGCGAGCGGTATGCCGATGCCTGGGGTGAGGCTCATCCCGGGGTTGATCTCCACCTCGTCGGAGATGATGCCGCAACCGATCTGCTCTCCGGCCTCGAACGAGCCGCCGGTCAGCTTCGTCTTGCCGCCGCCAGTGATCTTCCCCGTAAACGTGCCGGCGATCAGGTACTCGCGCGACGAGATCGCGGTGGTCAGCGGCGCGACCGGCAGCTGCGTCTCATTGGCGCCGACCACCTCGAGGTGCCAGCCGTCCGGAGTGTCGAGGATTCCGGGAGGGGCCGAAGGAACGGCGCCTTCGGGTGGGAGCGGATTAGTGGCATTCACCGGCACCGCGGGATCGGGTGGCGGAGGCGGGTCGGCCTGCGCGAGGGGCGCGGCCGCGAGCGGTATCGCGACGCAGACGGATGCCAGCATGGCAAAGCGGTTGAACATGTTGTATTGGCGCCTCTCGTGGTCTGAATACAACGGGTCTGTAACGGATCTGTCGCGACGGAGCCTCTAATGGTGGGGTTTCGAAACGGTGAACGCAGTGCAAACGGCCCGCGCCCGATTCCCATCGAATGGGCGTCTTGCGACGTGCACTCTTGTCCGTACCACAGAGAGACGCAATCGTCCTCACAGTCTTACGAAAGCCGATGGACCGCAATTAGATACCGACCGTTGGCCGCTAGTTCACGATCTGGACACCTGACCAATCGACCGTAGTTCGCGTTAGTGCCCTCGAGACTGGACGGGGCTCGTCGACGTGGGTTTGGCTGGCCGGTGCTACCGCCTGCCAGCGGCTGAACTGAATGCCAGCTGACCCTGCGAGACCGAACTACCTTGGAGGAACATTGAAGTCAACGCACGTAGGTGAGCGAGCACTGGCCGCGTCTGTAATAGCGTTCGGCATCGGAATGGCGGTCACACCCGCCGCCATGGCGGACGATGTGACGGTCGACGGGTCAGGGGCGGGCCCTGTCCAGGTTGCCGCCGGACCGACGTCGGATAACGCCACTCCCGCCGCGCTGCAGGCATGTGGGCAGTTCGCGGAGGTGCTGGACGGCTCCGCGACCTACTACGGGGACTTCGCCGACTCCTTCGAAGGGTCGAGCTACAACGACCCCGCTGTCGACAGCAGCAACGAGGTTGGCCGCACCGCGCTGCGGCAGTCCGCCTCGTTGGCCATGCAGTCGGCGCAAACACCTGGATTGGATCCATCGATCGCCGATCCGATGCGAATTTGGTCGCTCGGCGCAACCAAGCTGCTCGTCAAGATGGGGCTACGCATTCCGGGCGACAGCCTGAACAGCACCGCCACCGAGATGAACAACCAGGCCGAGAAGGTCCAAGAGGCCTGCGCCGCGGCCGGGACCCACGCGTAATTCGGTGAAACGCTGTCTCTTTGGGGCGCTCGCGCTCACCTTTCTCCTAACGGGTTGCGCCGGAGGCGCCGCCTCGGGCGCGTCGGAACCGCCGAAGTTGGTGCCGGACTCTGCGCTCCCCGGGTTGCTCCTCAGTGCCGACGAGCTCAACGCCATCATGGAAACCACTGGGATGACAGCGCATCCGCCGGTCAGCCAGATGGGCGATCACCGCAACCTACTGCCAAATCTGAACTGCCTGGGTGTGTGGCAGGTCAACGAGGCACCGATCTACGAATCCAGTCACTGGAAGTCGCTGCGCCAACAAATGGTTCGAACACCGGACACCGACGGCTGGGATAGCCTCGTCGTCCAATCCGTGGTCTCCTATCGCACGGCCGATGGTGCACGGGAGTTCTTCACCGAGTCGACGGACCGGTGGTCGAAGTGCACCAATCACAACGTGAACATTCAGCTCAACGGCCAGGTGTTGCCTGCTTGGCGCAGCGGCGATCTCACCAAGACCGACACAGAGCTTGCGATGCCGTACACCCGAGGCGCTGGTGACCAGGCCAGGTCGTGTCAGCGTGTGCTCTCATTAGACGCGAATCTGATCCTCGATATCCAGGCGTGCAAGCCGCAGCAGCAGTCTGCCGTCCATCAGGCTGCCGCCGTCGCCGACAAGATCGAGTCGAAGCTGCCCAGATGATCTACTCGCTGCTCCAGCGCAGTAGGTAGCGGTAATAGAGCGCCCGTCGCACTGACGCCCCGGGTAGTACCTCGTCGACAGTGCGGCGGATGTCATCGAGACCCTCCTTCGGATCCTTGACGACGACACCGATGTTGCGGGTCTCCGAGTGCAGCCAGGACCCGATTCGGGCAGCGGGAACGCACATCGCCGACCAAACCCAGTCGCGCACAGTCCTATTCGCCGAACATCCGACCACAGCGATCTCACCCGTCGGTGTCAACAAACCGCGTGCCTTGACCAGCGAAGCCCGAAGATCCATGTGGTGCAGGCTGGCCACGAACGTGATGAGGTCGTACCGGTGAGCGCCTGGCCGGTAGTCCTCGAAATCCCCGTGAGAAACGGTGACGTGCCGAACTGACGCGAGTCGGTCGGCCGCGCGTCCGATCGCCGCGGGGTCGGGGTCGATACCCGTCACCGACCGCGACACCGGGGAGAGCCGCTGGGCGAGCAGGCCGTCGCCGCAACCGACATCGAGGACATCGCCGCGATGCTCGGCGGCGATTGCGACGAGCCAAGGGTGGTAGGCGGTGTTGTGGTTCCAGTAGTCAGGGGCGCTCGGCACGGCCATGGGTACGACTGTGCCCGCTTTCAGGACGTGCCGGCTTCCGCGGCCTCGCCGGAGCTCGGAGTCTGTTCGTCGTGCGCCGTCTCCTGCGGTTCGTCCTTCGCCGGCTTATCAACGGTGGCAACGGGATCCGGCGTCGACGTGGTAGCAGTGCCTTCAGCGGTGCCGGACTGCGGCACGGCCTTGGGGCTGTCGCGCACGACGTTGGTCAGCGGCTTCGGCTTCTCGTCGAGTGTGGAGGGCGTCTTCTTGTCGGATGGTTCGGATGGTTCGGATGGTGTTGCGTCGGCCGTCATGAGGGCGGTTGTCGACGTCGTCTTCGGCGCCGAGTCGCCGGCCGCGGTCAGCCCCTGCTGGATTGTGCTGGGTGCCTTCGTGACAGTCGTGGCGAGCTGGGTCAGCGACGAGAGCGGGGTGGCCGGCTGATACTTGCTCGGGTCCGCGGGGATGGGATTGCCGTTGGGGTAGGCCGAGTTGACGATCGCGGTCAGAAATGGCTCGGTGAGATCGGCGATGAAATTGCCGAACGGTACGACGTCGCGGATCAAGTTGGCCAGCGGCAGGCCGTTGCTTGTGTAGGTGACGTAGGTGGTGTTCCCGCGCTGGGTGACGTAGGCGGCGACGCGGTCACCGGCCGGAATGTCGCCGCACTGCGCGTCGGGACACTCGAGCACGTCACCGCTGTCGGTGATGCCGCACGTGTTGGCAGTGCCGCAGGTGTAGAGCGGCGAACCGTCCTCCTTGACCGGCAGGTCGAGTTGGTTCTGGTTCAGGTGCCGGTAGAGGTACGCGACCAAGGAGTTCACGGCGGCGACGGGGTTGAGCACATCGGCAGGAGCGTTCGAGTTGTAGTCGTACTCGTAGCCGACGTCCACGATCCCCAGTGCGTCGGTGTCGGTCGGCGATGGAATGGGGTTGACCCCGATCAGCGCAAACCACGGATACCGGGTGCCGAAGCCGCCGTTGGGCCGGCTGACGTTGTTGTCAAGGATGAAGACGGTTTGCCCAAGGACTGGATCGTTGTGGGCCTGTAGCGCCATGAGCAGCAAACTGGTATTCGCGGCCCCCCAGCCCGAGGAGAGCACGGCGTTCGGTTCGCCCGCATGGGCCTGTAGGGCCTGGTTGATGCCGAACGGGCCGGTGAAGAAGTTGACGTGCTCGAGGTTGTCGCCGGTGTTGTAGGGCGGCGCGTTGAAAAGTCCGTGGAAGAAGTCTTCGTTACCGCTGCCGTCGGGGTGTGTCGAACTGCCAACGACAATTAAGGCCGTCAGGTCGACGAGGGGTGCCGAGATCGACGCAGGCTGGGTGGCAGCAACGCCTGCGACGGTCGTGGCAACGCCGACCGCCGCGACACTCATCGCGACTCTGCTCATTCGCTTTGTTGCGGCATTGCCCATTGCCGGTGCCCTCTCCAAGATCTTGCTGGCAACCTACCGTGTCGAGCCGGCTACCGGACGACATTTCAGGCTCAACGAGGTCGTCGAGGATCAGCCGAGGTAACACATTTCGATGAGCGCCCCCGGCAGTGCCCCCGACAGGATTCGAACCTGCAACCTACGGAGTAGAAATCCGCTGCGCTATCCGTTGCGCCACGGGGGCAAGTGATCACGACACGCGACCCAGAAACTACCTACGTATCGCAAGGTGACCCAGATGTTGTCGCCGTCTCCTTCCACACAACTACGCCGCCGACCATAGCGAGTCTGGATATCGGCCGCTTTGTCCGCTGAGCTACGAGGGCAGCGCACTCACCCTAGCCGAATTCCCGCGAACCGATGGACGGGTCATCCATTACTCTGGAATCGATGGTGAGACACCACACGAAGGACAAGGGCGATCTAGGCATCGCCAAAGCCCATGCCGACTTGGTAAGCAAAGGGTTCACGGTCCTGTTTCCCGCAACGGAGCACGCGCCGTTCGATCTCGTCGCATATGCGGCTGGAGAGTTCCACCGCCTTCAGGTGAAATACCGGTCGGCACGTGCGGGTGCCGTCACCGTTATGTTCCGGTCTATGTGGGCGGACCGCAATGGGACGCACATGACACCGATGGATAAGGGCGCAATCGATACCCTGTGCATCTACTGCCCGGAGACCGACGAGTGCTACTACGTCCGGCCCGACGCACATGGCGCGTCGGTCACGCTCCGGATTGCGCCCAGCAAGAACGGCCAGCAGGCAGGAGTGCTGGATGCTGCCGCATTCCGCGAGCTGCCGTGCGCAGTTCCCCGCTGACCTCAGCGGACGTTGAGTCGTGAACCATGCGCTGCGTCCGGCGCCAGGAGTGGACGAACACAGTCGCGCCCGCCGAACTTCGGCATGAAAGGCGGTGCTCCGCGGAGGGTGTTCCCGCGCCCACAACGGCCCTTAAAGGCACACCGCGTCGACGGGCGGCGGACTAGCGTGGGGACAGTAACTTCGGCGTAGGGAGGGGAGCGACGGGCATGAGTGACGTGCCGGAACTCGACGCGGCCGGACTTCCGGAGGAACTCAGCGCGTTCGACCAGATACTGCATCGCGGCGAAGCCCACCCCCGCACCCGCTCCGGCATCCTGACGGTGGAACTGCTCGACGCCACCCCGGACTGGGAGCGATTCCGGGCGAGGTTCGAAAACGCCTCGCGCAAGGTCCTTCGGCTGCGGCAGAAGGTCGTCATGCCGACGCTGCCTACCGTGGCGCCGCGGTGGGTCGTCGACCCCGACTTCAACCTTGACTTTCACGTGCGACGGATGCGGGTCCCCGAGCCGGGAACGCTGCGCCAGGTGTTCGACCTGGCCGAGGTCGCCGCGCAGTCACCGCTGGACATCTCCCGGCCGCTGTGGACCGCGACCCTCGTCGAGGGTCTTGACGGTGGCCGGGCCGCTCTGATGGTGCACCTCAGCCACGCCGTGACGGACGGTGTCGGCGGCGTCGAGATGTTCGCCAACCTCTACGACCTCGAGCGTGACCCGCCGCCGCAGGCCCCTCCACCGCTGCCGGTCCCGCAGGACTTGTCGCCCAACGATCTGATGCGCCAAGGCTTCAACCGCCTTCCCGGCACGATCGCGGGTCGGGTGCGTGGCGTGCTGTTCGGCGCGGCGCACGTTGTCGGCGAGATGGTCCGCGACCCGATATCAAGAATGGGTGAGGTCGTCGAGTACGCGATGTCCGGTGCCCGCGTCGTCGGGCCCGTCGCCCCGCCGTCTCCGGTGCTGCGGCGCCGCAGCCTGTCGTCGCGCAGCGAGGGCATCGATATCGAATTCGGCGCCTTGCACAAGGCCGCCAAGGCGGCAGGTGGCTCCATCAACGACGCCTACTTGGCCGGTCTGAGCGGGGCCTTGCGCCTTTATCACCAAGCCAAGGGCGTGCCGATCGAGGCGCTGCCGATGGCGGTGCCGGTCAACCTGCGGTCGGAGGCGGATCCC
>Ga0075364_10000931_pt1 | contig 15464 bp, 19 predicted proteins | sample EndMetdeltDD1764_FD_71517 | JGI IMG/M metagenome (GOLD analysis project Ga0075364, IMG submission 71517) | Populus endosphere microbial communities from Tennessee, USA - Endosphere MetaG P. deltoides DD176-4 | ecosystem: Host-associated > Plants > Roots > Endosphere | place: USA: Tennessee...
GATGTGGGCGGGGGTCTGAAATGCTGGATCGATGGACCGACCTGTTCTTTTGGCCTGCACTCATTGGCGCATGGGTGGCAGCCGTGGTGGCGGCTGTGGGGCTGGCAGGCGAGCCGCTCAACCATGTAGTTCCACCCGTAACCGCCGTGCTGGGCGCTCTAGCAATCGTGATGTTTATTCTCGCGGTGCTCGATGGTCCCACGCGACGCGCCGTTGACGACTTCAATCTGAAGTCGAAAGCTCGATGGCGCGAGATGACTTGGTGGGAGCGATTGTTTTCGGATGAATACGGCGACCGACGTTTGCTGATCGTCAACCGGCTCGTCGGGCTGGAAGTAGCGATCTTCGTAATCATCCGCGCACAGGATTTGGCGCTGCTCGGCTTCGTCGGCTTCGCCCTCTCGACCCTGATGCTGATGCTGATGATGAAGCGGTTATCGCGGGAAGGCTAGTAGGGCGCGAGCATGGAAGAGGTCGCTGGTTATGCCATTGGGCTCGTTGCGCTCATTGCCGTTGTTGTGGTCCAAGCGCTGATCGGCATTCGGAGTGCGAAAAACGGCGACGGTACTTTGCTCGTTTGGGCAAAATCTGGCTGTGCCGGGGGGCTCGCCATGATTGGCGTCCTCGTGATCCTTTTCGTAGTCGGCAACGCGGTCACTTGGCTTCAGAATTGATGGTCGTCAGTGGTTGCAGAATGCATTCAGTCTGACCTCAGCAAACGGGCTGCTGCAATCGCCAATCTCGCCACCAATCCCCCAACGACGGCTCCGATGGCCGCCCAAATCGCCAGTCCGAAGAAAGAGAAGGTCCAAAAAGACAAATCTGAAGCGCTTGGCAATCCAACGAACACAGGGGCGGTGAGGAGGACGGAGATCGCCCATGACCAGATGAGGCGAGGCCGAGGGCGCTTGGCTAGTACCACGCCGACAGTCATCACAAAGGCGACCAGCGCACTGAACGGCAAGACAAGGATGACTGAGAAGTCCACGCGGTAATACTACATGTCCGAGCGCTTGCTACCAACTGGTCGCGGACATGCTTGCCACCCAATCGGTGATGGCATCATAATCGTCATGGTCATCTCGTAATTGCTGCAACGGGTTGCACAGCCAGCCGCGCACCACCAACGACAGGCTGAACGACGGTGCGCGTAGCAGTGCCAGCTTCACGTAGTCGCCAATGTCCCCCGCGTACCGATCTTGCATCAACGTCTCCCACGGCGATCACGTATCGCTGACCGATTTCCCACACCGCGAGCGAAGCGGTGACATTCCATTTATACAGAAAATAATGGGTTGCCATGTGCCCCGGAGCGACCTCGGCCGGTGAAGACTTTTCATCTATATCGAAAAAAAGAAGTCGTGGTGAGCGGCGCGCGACATTCAGGATTGCCTGCTTCGGCTAATCTGCAATTTGCGCCATACATTCCTCACCGCCATTAATCCACAGAAACCGAAGTAGACTGACCAAGCGTAGGGCCACCAAGCAGGCGAGGATTGCGTTGGGAAGGTAGCCCAAGCCAAAGCAAAGACAATGGCGGCGGATGAAAGGAGCCATAGCCAAGAGGCTTTCGTAATGGCTTCTTTGTTCACGTCCGCCCAACTTCTTCTTGGGATAACGGGTGCGCGATCTCGGAGGGCGGCCGCTGGTTCGTCGAAGAGGCGGCGGTCGATCAGCATTGTTCCGGCGACAAAGGCGATCATTAGAATGTACGTCGGCACGATGATGAAGGTCTCCGACACATCATCCGCTACAAAAAATGCCATCCCAATCAGGGCGAAGAGCGCCCCGATAAACACACCGAACATGATCAGATGCAATTTCCAGTATCGTCTTCGGAACTGCTTCAGGAACGCCAGCCGCTCCTCGCTACTGACAGGGATCGCAGCGGAGCGAAGGCTTCGCCGGTACAGATATTGATCGCCATCAAGCCGAAAGGAGCGATTGAACCGCCATTGCGCTAAGAGGTAGCTGAACATCCGCATCGTCTATCGCGCTGCTATAACGGACACAAACTCGTTATTTCAGCTACGGCGTAAATATGACTTTCCATTTATGACGAGGATAGAGGTGGTTAAGCGCGTTCCGAGTGGTTGCGGCCGCTGCTGACATTTTCTCTATGGCGAAGAAAGAAGTCGTGACGGCGACGATGGACTGGGGCCGACGTCGACCTATTGGATCGTACTACCCACGCTACACCTGACGGCGGCACGGTAAGTGCTGTCATCGTTTTTCCTTGGTACGATCCAAAAAGACCTTGGCGCACTCAGGAACTAGGGTAGGCTCCTATTATAATAGTGAGGAGTTTCAGATGCTTGTGTCGTATTCACGGTGCAGCACGACCGACCAAGTGGCGGGAATGGAAGCCCAACTTCGCGATCTCGCTGCAACGGGGTGCACCAAGAATTTCAGCGAGATGGTATCGTCCGTGGCGGACCGGCCACAGCTTGAAGCAGCGTTGGACTTCGTCCGGGAGGGCGACACGCTCGTCGTCACCCGGCTGGACCGGCTCGCGCGATCCACCGCCGACCTCCTGCAAATCATCGACCGACTTGAGGCCAAGGGAGTGGCCCTCCGCATCTTGGACTTCGGCGGGGCGGCGGTCGATACGCAGTCGCCTACTGGGAAGCTCATGCTGACGATGTTCGGTGCGTTCGCGCAATTCGAGCGCGAATTGCTAAAATTGAGAATGCGTGAGGGAGTGGAACGAGCGAAGGCCCTTGGGAAGTACAAAGGCCGAGCACCGACTGCCCAGCGCAAGAAGCCGCAGGTGATGGAACTTCACGAACTCGGGGTCCGACCGGCCGAGATCGCAACGCGCACTGGTATAAGTCGCGCATCGGTCTACCGTCTGCTCGCGGAGGCGTCATGAAGGCGGTTCCAGAGCTATTCGCCGACCTCACCATGCTCATGGAAGACATCCACGGCATAGCCGTCGAGGGACAGCAAGCCGATCTGTCGTCGGACATGCAGATTGTGATCCTGTCGGCGGTCAAGGCAGGGCTGGTGAAGGTGCAGCGGATTATGCTCGACATAGCGGTCGCGCTGCCATGAGCATCGGGCCTTATAACGGCTGGACCGGCGAGGAACGGATGGCGACATTGCCAATCCAGCGTGCGGCAGTTCGATCCGGGCTGCTGGCTAAGCCAAGCCGCTGCTCAATCTGCCAGTTCGTCAACGCGGACGATCCTACCGGACGGAATTACGTGACGTTTCACTCAGAACGCTATGACCGACCGCTGGAGGTATATGAAACATGTTACCGGGATCACGGAAGGCTGCACATGCGCTTCGACAGACCGGGACCGTGGTTGCGATTGGTGGCCGAGCACGGAACAAACGGCACGAAGTGGTTCGAGATGCTGACGATGGACCCTGCATCGCTAAGTAGGCCATTCCATCAGACATATCCGAGAGGCTTACCTCGTCCTGAGTAACGCCGCAGCATCACCGTCGACTTTGTGTCGGCAAGGTATTCTGCCGGGCGTTATTCAGCCAGCGTTGTACCGCTTCGAGGAGCACCGATCTGCGCTCAGCAGCCGCACCGCCATCTAGCGCGACTACTATCTCCTCGACCGGCTTCAACTCGTACCAAGCAGCGAGTGCAACCACCGTCGCATGAACAGCAGCCGACAGGTTTGCCGGAGAAGCGTCGGCGTAGAATTTCCTCGCAGCAGTGGCGGCAAGATACTCAGCTTCCCAAGCGTCGCCGTCACGCCAATCCGGATAGTACCGCCTCCAGTTCGAGATGCGCCGTTCCGCCGTCTCGATCATCGACAAAGGTAAATGCTGCTGAGCGCTGACCATGTACTGGTTCAACTTCTGTGCCCCCGGCCCCCAATGGAACGCGCCATCTACTACCTGCACCTCCTGCTTGGCGAACTGGAAGCCGTTGGACATGTCGCAGAGGCCCGCGAGCGGCCTAGTCTCCAGCGATCCGACCGGGGCCGAAGCAAACCCGTCCTCAAGCCTTGTTTGCAGCGCTTCAACCTCGCGTCGTGTACTCCCTTGCAGGAACACGTTGTCGGCATAGGTCACCATCTCCGATAGCTGGGCGGCCCCCAGCGCACGTGCGATGATGATCTCGCCAACGATGGACGAGGTAGCGGAACCCAAGGACAGTCCCGGTCGGATGCTGGAGGTAGGATACATGGACGACGTCGAATGCAAGGACGTGGCATCATCGCTTCTCGCGTACATGTCCCATACGACGTGCTCGACAACGGAGGTCGGTAACGGCCGCAGGGGTTCAGCCAGACCCTCAAGGATCACGCTGCCGTAGAAGTTGACGATGTCAACCTCCACGCCGAACGTGAGCCTGTTCCGGTAGGCCGCTTCGATGGCCGCTTTGGCCATCGGCATCCCCCCGTTGAACAACTTCTGGTTGGCCGGGGGAGGATGTAGGTGTTTCAGGATGTCGGCTACCATGTACTGGTGGGCTCGCCGGATGGGTCCGAAGTCGAACACGATGCGCTTGCCGCTGCCGGTCCGGACCTCTCTCGGAATGATCATCTCATCGCGGACCGGTGCGAACGGGTTGCACTGCGATGCAAGGGCCGAGATCGTGTCGGCGGTGGCGTTCGCCAATCGCTTCGACCGGTGAAGCCCTCGGAAGGCGAACAACCAATGGTAGCGGCGGTTCTTGAGTAACTTGCGAACGCGATGATGCTGCTGGGATCGGCTAAGTGCACTTAGGCGTCCCATCTCGGCCCGCCACTCGGCGCGAAGGGTCTTGTACTGCTCAATGACCTCTGGATGTGCGCGTTCCAAGATCGCGTACTGGCTGAAAAACGACGCTGGAACTTGCCGACGCACGCGTCGCTGCAACTGTTGCAACGGGGCGGGCACTATCGTCATCCGTTAGGATGCCTTGTCCGTCACCTGCTCGGGAATGCCCTCGACGAGATCAGCGGCACTGACTTCCAGCGCTTTCGCCAGCCGGGAGATCAGTTCAATCGTGGGGCTACGCCGCGCGCATTCAAGATCGCTCATGTACGATCTGCTCACTCCGGCCCGGAACGACAGCGTCTCCTGTGTCATTCTGGCCGCCTTCCTCACCCGACGTATGTTCCTCGCTAAGATCGCCCTCGCCTCCATCGGCCATGAAAGGCATCGGCCGCGTGCAGTTTCCACCCGACATAGACGTCATTTTGTTCTTGCTGCGCGCACATCCCCGGCTAGTCTTTTGGGAGCGGCGCTGTTGTCGGTAGGGAGAGAGTTGATGAAGAAGGCACTCATTTCAGTCGGTGCGCTATGTTCGATGGCCACACCCGCGCATGCGCACTGGCAGTATACCCGGTGGGGAATGACGCCTGAGCAAGTTGTTGCCAGCAGCAGCGGCGCAGCGAGGATGGCATCTGCGTCAGAAATGGACGCAGCCATCGACGGCAAGAAGTTGGCGGTAGGCACCTTCGACAGCAACGGCCGCAAGCTGAACCTAGAGTTCTGGTTCGCAGCCCAAGGTCTGCGCAGCGTTACCCTAATGTCGAAGAACGTACCGGATTGCACGTTGCTGAAACGGGATATGTACGACGTCTATGGATCGCCGCTCTCCGAGAAGACGTTGGGCGTCTCTAAGAACTCTGTCTGGCAGGACCGAGCCAAGGGTAATGGCGTCACCTTTGTAGAGTGGATCGACCACACTTGCACGATCTACTACTCGGCTCTGGTTTCAGCTTCAGACACCGGGCTCTAGTTGAACGAAGGCTCGTACTGGCGGCCAACACCAAGATGCCTCCCTAACCTTCCTTCCGCACGCAACTGCCTGAGGGAGCTTTGGACGGGCTTCGCGAACCTATAGTGGAGCGTTTGCTATGGCTTGGTCACGTACCTGCCTGCTGATACTATTGCTGATCTCATCCACCCGAGCCTCCACGTCCGTTGCACAGGGGATGTTGGAACAGAGGCTGTCCGAGCCGGTACTGCTGGGCCTCGATAGCAAGAAACAGATCGCTGAACTGGAATACTGCGTGGCGAATGCGATCACTGCCACAACCGGTGTACCGCAGGGGGCATATCGCGATGGTGACGAGCGCGTAGTGATCTTCAGCAACCGTATTGCAGAAGTGAAGGTGTTCCTTGCTGTGACACTTACGAAGACCATATCCGGCACAAAGATCGAGGTGCGAGGAAGGAACGAGAAAGCGATCTTTGGGTTTCAGGAGGTTCTCGGCAAGTGCATCTAGGCAATTTGAGGGCGCAACGCTCCGTGCGCCGACCTTATTGAAGTATTGGTATAGATTGACAAAGAAAGTCAGGTGAGTAGGCTTTTTATGTCAATAACAAGCCCTTGATTGTTACATAATTTTAGATTAGCGTCTTAGAGACCAGTTTACAGGTGCTAAGATGATCAGACCCATTGCTCCGCCCCCCGCCCGCAAACGCCGCAAGCCGAGCCTGAAGATCACTATTCGCCGGGCAATCGACGCGACAACGAAGAGCGGTGTTCCGGTGAACTCCGTCCGTGTCTTCACGGACGGCTCGTTCATACTGTCGTCAGTTCCAATGGCGGACACCGGCGAAAGTAGCCCCTTTGACCAGTGGAAAGAGCGTCTGTGATCGCTGGCGTCCATTTCGTGCGGAAGCGCCTCCGCGATGGTCCATGTTGGTATGTGTACGCTTGGCGGGGTGGTCCTCAGATAGCCAAGGCATTGGGTGCCAAGAAGCCAAAGCTCAGCCCGGACGAGTTGCGGTCTGTGGCCCTTGCTATCGAAAAGCGCAGCGCGCCCGAGGAGCACACGCTCCGTTCGCTCATCCGTCGCTGGCGCTCCAGAGACCCCAACCGAACTTCCAGTCCCGAGTGGGATGCCCTCTCCGACAACACGAAGAGGACGTGGGGCTCTGCACTCGACAGGATCGAAGAGAAGTGGGGCGACGTTCCCCTGTCGGTGTTCGACGACCATCGGATGGTGGAGAAGATCGTTGCATGGCGTGACAGCAGGAAAGACACAGCGCGTGCCGCCGACATAGGCGTGACCGTGCTGAAGGCCCTTCTTGAATATGGTCGCCTCCACGCGAAAGTGCGGATTAACGTCGCTGCGGGTATACCGACGATCTACCGAGGTGGTGATCGAGCTGAGATCATCTGGACACCGGACGAGATCGCTGCCTTCCATGCGAAGGCGATTGAGATGGACTTGCTCGCAGCGTCAGACGGGTTGCGGCTGGCCGCCGCCACCGGGCTACGCCGGGAAGACCTTACCACCCTCACTTGGGACAGAGTGAGCGAGTTCTCGATCCTGACGAAAGCCAAGAAGCGCAGTCGTGGGCGGAGACGGTTTGCTTCCGTCGTGCGACTACCGGAACTAGATGCGCTGCTCGCTGAACTGCGAGGCCGTTTTCGCGTCGATGGTACGCAGACCATCCTCGTAGATCACAACGGCAAACAATGGCATCCGAACAGCCTGACGCGGTCGATAGCCAGAGTGCGGGACGCCATCGGCATCGCGCATGTTGATCCCGAAACCGGCGTCGCGCGCAAGAAGCATCTCCACGATGCCAGAGGCACCTTCGCAACCCGTGTGATGACCGAGGATGGTGACATTACGGATCAAGAACTTGCCCGGATGATGGGATGGTCGCCCGACCAAGTCTCCCACATCCGCAATGTCTACGTTGACCAGAGCAAGGTCGTTGTGGCAATCGCGAAGCGAATGCGGCGGGCGGTGTAAACCGTAACTGTAAACCGCCGCGATCCGATGGCACGAGAACCGCCGTTTCTGCCGCTTAGCGGGTGTAGCTCAATGGTAGAGCAGCAGCTTCCCAAGCTGAATACGAGGGTTCGATTCCCTTCACCCGCTCCAACACCGCCTCTCAGGGGGTCCGAGAACGCCTCATAAGTGGCTGTTTTCTGCGGGTTTTTGGTGATATAATGTCCGGGCAGTTCCGGATATGTTCCACCCAATCTCAGTCAATTGATGGATCATTTGATGGACCTGCAGCCAAATCGAGCTGTCGGAGGTCCATCAACATGGCCGCAATCGCAGGAAAATCGGGGCTTACAGCGGCATCGGTCGCACGCGCGAAGCCCAAGGACAAGCCGTACAAGCTGTCCGACCGGGACGGATTGTACCTCCTCGTGAAGCCAAGTGGAACCCGTTACTGGCGGATGAACTACCGCTTCCATCACAGCCAGCGGACGATCACCTTCGGACGCTATCCCGAGATTCTGCTCGCGGATGCGCGGGAACGGCTGTTGCAAGCCCGCCGCCTGCTGGCCGACGGTATCGATCCGGTCGAACAGGCCAAGCTCAACAAGATGGCCGATTCGGTTGCGGCGTCGAACAGCTTCAAGGCCGTGTCGGATGAATGGCTCGAGAAGGTCCGGCTTGAGGATCGGGCCGCCGCTTCGATCAAGAAGTACGAATGGCAGCTCGGTTTGGTCATGCCTGCGATCGGAAGACGCCCGATCTCCAAGATCTCCGCGCACGAAGTGCTGCTGGCGCTCAAGAAGATCGAGCGCACAAAGAAGTTCTACACCGCGACCAGCGTGCGCACCACGTGCAGCCAAGTCTTCCGCTTTGCCATCGCGACGGCGCGGGCGGAGCGCGATGTCTGTGCAGACCTGCGCGGCGCGTTAGTCACACCCAAGGTCGTCCACCGCGCCGCGATCACGACGCCGAAGGAGGCTGGCGCCCTCTTGCGCTCGATCGAGGATTACGAGGGAGATGCGCAGACCCGGATCGCCATGCGCCTCTTGCCGCATGTCTTTGTCCGTCCCGGGGAGCTGCGCCATGCCGAATGGAAGGAATTCGATCTCGATCGGAAGGTCTGGACGATCCCCGAGCACAAGATGAAGATGCGCCGGCCCCATGCAGTGCCGCTTTCCCGCCAGGCCATCGCGATCATTCGTGAGATCGAACACGACGCGGATTACAGCCTCTATCTTTTCCCCTCGCTGCGCTCAGTTAACCGGCCCATGTCCGACAACACCATCAACGCCGCGCTGCGCCGCATGGGATACGGCAAGGACGAGATGACTGCCCACGGCTTTCGCGCCATGGCGGCCACGCTGCTCAACGAGATGGGTCTGTGGAACGTCGACGCCATCGAACGTCAGTTGGCCCACATTGAGGGCAACGCAGTTCGCCGTGCCTATACGCGGGGGCAATACTGGGATGAACGCGTGCGCATGATGCAGCACTGGTCGGATTATCTCGACGAGTTACGCGACGGCGCCAAGGTGCTACGGCCCAACTTCAAGCAAACGGCGCAAGGCTGACTGCGGCTTTCTCGGTTGACCCTGCCGACCCACTCTTCGGCAAGAAGGGACGGACTGCAGAATAGCGGATTCCGGCGAGCAGAAGTGGTTTTGTTGCCCTTCGCATGCGCGATTTTCTGGAGGCAACTCCCGACGAGAGCCGGCCGTTTCAATCCGTCCAGGTGAACGTCTGATCCCGACAATAGCTGCCGATCGCGCTGATCGAAGCCGGCGGTCGGCAAGACGCAATGCCGGTCATATGCTGCCGATGACAGCAATCCTGATTGCGGATGGTCCGGTACGGCTTTGGCGACATGCGCAAATTGGCCGGAGGAATGGTTCAAGAAAGCCGAGAGCAACCACAAGCCCCGGGGTGTGGTCTGCGAAGAACCGTCCTTCCCTCCACAATCTCGCAAGAACCACTTAAAACCGCGCTGGACGAGACCGCAAGCGCCATGTGATACCCGTCGTCCGTAGTCTTTTGCCAGTGGCTTGTGAGAGGGCATTAAAGGGTGGCCGAAGACTTTCGAGATGGAGCCTACGCGGCGTTGGGATTTCCCTTTCACGCGGCCGATCTCGGCGAACTTGTCGCGTTTGTCCGAGACTCAAGGGCGGTCGAAGGCAGCAACGGCATGTTTCCGATCAACGCTGTGCTGGACGAACGACGAGATGCCGTCGTCAAAGCGTTTGCAGCCATGATGCGGCAGATCAACGTGTCACCTGACTACCCAGGGCTGTTCGCGGGATCTCAAGTTTTCAACGACAATCCTGGTGCCAGCTCAAGTCTTCTTGAAATCACCGCAGATCCAGCCCCCGCCTATTCGATGCAGGTCTCTTCGCAGGGCGTCCAATGGGGTGAACTCAGTCCTTGGCCGGTCGCCTACGGCGCTTTCCTCCGGCAAATGGGAATGTTGGTGGCGGCTTATGCGACGATGATCCGATCACGGATCGACGACATGGGCGGCACGCTTGAGGGCCAAGGGCTTGATCGCAGCAACCTAAACCTGATCGACCAGACTTCTCGCTCAATGCCCACGGTCTACCACTATGCTTTCGCTTCGCTCGGAGCTTGGGGCGGCGGCACGATCAACCAGCAGTATCTGGCTTATGCGGCGATTTCCCAGCCGCTTGATGAGGCAGCCGTCAACATTCAACTCGGCCAGGCAATTGGCTTCAGCGAGGCAGATGCGACCGATCTCGACAAAGGCGGTTTGATCGCCATTCCGGAGTACATCCAGCAACTGGTGTATGAGGCGCAAGGAGATGCCATGGTTTTCGGCGGAATACCGGCAGACGAATGGAATGGTGCCAACCCACCGTCTCCGAATGCTATGGACCAAGGCGCAGCACTCCCCGGCATGGTCGTAGACAAACAGTATCGCGCCGCCTTCACTGCGCGACGCTTCGAACGACAAGCACTTTACGGAAGCCATAACGTCCTGCGCGATCACTATCGTGAGTTCTACGACAACATAGATGTCGCAGGCCTTATCCGTTGCAAACATTATTGTGCGCCGATCATAGATATATCGACGCCGCAGGATTTGGTGGCTCTGGTGGCAGAAATCCCGCGTCGTAGCGACGAGGGGCTGTTCTATCGAGGACAGGGCAAGCTCCACACAATCCCACGGCCCGACAGTGTGCGTGGGCTTCTGTTTGGCAGCTCGAATGGTCGCGAGCCTTCGCTCCCGACCGCAGCGGCGCGCAGGGACTTCGACTATGATGGGCTTCATTTCGCGCTGCGCTATTTCCTTCAGGATCGTATTCTCCACGAACGCGCGACCGGCGAGACGTTCGAGGTGCTTGCCAAAAGATGGGGCGAACGATCGCGGTCGTTCCAGTGCGAACTGGACTATGCGGTGATGGCGCTTGGCCAGCATTATGGCATCCCGACCCACGGCCTCGACGTGACCACCAGCCTCGATGTCGCCACCTGGTTCGCCACGAACAAATGGAGCAACGACGGGCAGTGGGCCAGCTACGAGAAAAAACCGGTTTCGGAGTGGAGCGATGAGCCGGAAAATTGGCCTGTGATCTTTGCGTGCCAGCAGGTGACCCATTCGCTGGGAATGTCGCTGCGCAGCTGCGAAGAGCTGACGGAATTCGGGATAACCGCCTTGCGCCCCGAACGGCAGTCCGCGCGGTTTTTCCTCGGCGGTCACAGCGACCACCAGAACCGACTGGCCGAAGCAGTCATTTGTGCCTTTCGGCTCCGCCCGGGGCCTTGGTCAACCGACGCAAGCTACACGCATCTGTTTCCTTCGCCGGAGGAGGACACTGCTTACGCTGCCATGCTGGCGTTTCGGGATAGTGGGCTATTCGAGAGCTTCGGAAGCGAGGAGGTGGCGCGCTACCGGTTCGATAATTAGGGGCAGCCGTCCTACGGGTCATTTCCAGAGCCAGTGGACGGCGCGGCGGGCTTAGCGCTTGCCGTGGCAACGCTTATATTTGCGCCCCGAGCGGCAGGCACACAGATCGTCCGGGCGCTGCCTCCGGCCGACTTGATCGGGGTTCAACATCATCTGTATTCCCCCTGCCGGGCGGCGCGGTTTTAGGGGTTCGACGAGACCTACGCGAATGGCCTCGATCAGAACGACCTGGTTGCGAAGTTCGAGCAACCTTTCAGGGTCCGCGTCATAGTTTAAGACCGCCTCCATCTCCTGATCGGCAGCAGCAAAGTCGCCGCACCATGCGAGGATGACAGCATATTGCGATCGCGCCCCAAGGATCATGTCCGTCAATTGATAGTGCGCGATGAGCGGGAAGGCGTGTTGCTCCATGGCGTCGCGCGCACCGTCCGCGTTGCCTATAAAATATAGCATGTCGTCGGCTGTATCGCATGCGGCCACGGCTGCGGATCGACCCGCCTGATAAAGGGAATAGAGCTTCGACGCCTGGATCCGTCGGAGCATCGGCGACAGATCGAGCTTCGTCATCGTCGTCGCCCACAAGTTGAGCGAATCCGCGGTGCGCTTGATCTCGTCGCGATCCTCGACATCCTTGAATAGCCCGACCAGGCCCTCGCCATTGGCGCCCGGCATCTGTCGCTCGGATATGCCCATGGCCGCGAAGGACTCCGCGATTAGCGGCTCCAGCGCGTTCCGAACCGCCGAGTAGGCGCCCGCTCGATAGAGCGCGACCGCCCGGTTGTAGCGCAGGATCCGCGCCATCATGGGATCTCGCGAAATCTTCCGACCTGCGGCCGACAGCCGTTCGATAGCCTGGCGATCCTGGTTCGTACCCGCGATGATGAGCTGTTTGAAAATGAGATTGAGCCGTTCCCGGGCTTCGAGCTCGTTCTCGGCAACGATTGCGGCCATCTGCGCGACGCGGTCCTCGTTCGGCGTGCCGCCATCGCGGCTCTCCCAATACGCGAGGGCATCGAGCGCCCAGAAACGGTCGCGCGGCGAGTAATCGGGATTGTCCGCAGCGGCGACGAGTGTGTCCCACATCATCGCCATGTTGCCTTGCTCGTAGAACATCTCGCTGGTTGCGAGATCAACGAGCACCTCCGTCTGGCCAACTCGAGGAAGCAGTCGGACGAGAAATGTCAGACGAGGGATATCTTTGTGCTGCCGCAGCGATAGGAAAAGCTGCATGTGCAGGGCTTGCAGCGCAGCGGCGATCGCCGGAGGCTCGAGCGTGGCGAAGTGTCCGGCCGCCAGCGGACGTAACGCGTCGTGCAATCCGAGTCCCGCCTTAGGGAATTCGACCAGGAATGCGGCGCGGCGCAGGGCCCTTAGAGCACCCGCAATCGCCGCTGGTGCACCGATCGTGGCGAGATAGGCGTCGATTTCCGCACGCTGCAGCGGAACGTCGCACTGTCCGAGAAGCGCGGCCGCTTCACGGGCTGCGGCGGGTAGCGACTCGAAACTGGCTTCGAGGATGAGATCCTGGGCGGTGTCCTGGTCCTGCGTCCGCGCCTCGATCGCGGCGCTGAAAGCGGTCGCGTCGCCGCCATATTGGCTCGCCGTCAACTTCGCAGCGTTGGCGACGAACAACGGCAGGGCACCGGTCAAGCGCGCTACCCGCTGTGCCTGCTCATACGAGATCGCGGAACCCTCGCTGGCAAAGATTGCCGCGATCGCGTCCTCGTCCAGGCCGCGCAGGGCCTCGGATTGAATCTGGAGCGTGGCTTCGAGCAGGGGCCCTTCGGTCCAAGGCTGGGCGAGGCCAACGAACCGTTGATGTGGCGCGCTTTCTACGATCTGCCGAAAATCCTCGGCACGGAGGCGGTGGACGTTGTCGAGGACGATCGTCGCCGAGCCACCACTTTCATGGAGTAGCTGGTCACTGTAGCGCAGGGCATCGAGACCACCGTTCGGAGGCAGCTGCACGCCGCCGGTGCCGCCCCCCATGAAGCGGGCAACGATTTCGCGCGCGAGGTTGGTGGGAACGGCACCGGGCGGAAGATCGCCGACATCGAAATACAGCGTGGGCTCGGGAACAAGCCGTGCGCTCTCGGCGGCCCAGGATGTCTTGCCGGCGCCCGAGAACCCGACGATCAGGCGCACCCTTTCCACGCTTACCAACTCTGGTTCGTCGCGCTGCGGTCGATACGGGGAAGGCGGGTTTGGAAAGTCTTGAAGCTGGAGCACCAATTGTTCAAGTAGGTCGCTTAGTGTGTCCGCCGGGAAACTGTGATCGCGGGCGCCGCTGGAGGCGTGCTGGATCAGCGTGGCAATCTTCAGCATAAGCGTTTCGGGGAGCAAACCACCGAAGGGAACGGCAGCAGCGGCCTCGCACGCTAGATCGCACATGCCTTCCAGAGTTGCGTGAGCGCGCGGGAGTCCGTCGACGGCATCAAGGCCCGGCGAAATGATCGCGATGTCCTGTGGCCATTCCTCGCTCGCCAAATCCGCCGTGAGGACAGGGCCGGGTTCGGCATTGGAAACGATGACAAACCGGGCCTCGCCCTGGCGGTCGCCGCCTGGAGCGTGGGCGCCGCGAAGCGCCTCAAAGTTCTCCAACGCCCCCGCGATGTCGCTCTGCCGTAGCGGATGCTGCCGCGTCTTAACTTGGATGTAGATTGTTCGCTCAGGTCTCCTGAGCTCGATATCCTCGTCCCGCTCGACGACCGTCGTGGCGCCGGGCTCTCGGCCCAGGGTAAGAAGGAGAGCTGCGGCATAGAGGTGCTGATAGAGGAAGCCTCTGTGCACAGACTCGATGCGCCGCAACTGTGCGGGGTCCAGCACGGGCGGCGCGGGGTGGGTCGCCACGTGATTGTCGACATTTGCCATGACTGGTTCGAAATGCTCATCGCTCATGCCAAATGAATAACCGGGTTAGCCGTGACCGTCAGCACTTCTCAGCCAACGGCGGCGTCAGTCTTTTAGCGCCTGCGGATTGGCCCGTCGTAGCCTTGTCCGGCAATGCATCATTATCCGGCTCGTCCAAAGTCGAGCGCAAACCCCGTCGCGACTCCGCCGGGGCTTTTCATCAACGCGCTTTGCGTGGATTGCGTTTCGACAGCGCGCGGGAGGCCGCTGTGACGACGGCGACCTTAGGTTTGCGTTCGCCATTTCCCCAAACCGAGATAGGGATCCAATCGACCGGACATTCGGCGATTTGGAACTCTGCCTCGAGTTCTTCCTGGCGGATGTAGGGGCCGGTGGAATAGACAAGCGCGAAGTGGGTCGTCCATCGAGGGTCGCCGCGATACCCGAACATGTCTTCGTAGAAGCCAGGCGGTTCCGACTTCGCCTCACGCACGCTATCGATGAACTTTATCTCGATCAAGACGCCAAGCTGGTCGATGCCGATGTCAGCTTTGAACGTCTTTTCGATGTGAGCAATTGGCACTTCGGGGCGGGCATCGGGATAAAGGATGCGGATGTAATCGAGCAGGGCACGGCGGACATCGGCCTCAGAATGGGGCTCAACCTTGGCGCGACCCACAATGTAATGGGCCGAGCGCAGCAAGCCGCCGATCTGGGCGATCGCATCAATTTCGTGGGCGTGCCCGGTCGGTTCCCGGCTTTCCGACAAGGTTTGAAAGGACCGCTTCACATAGAGCAGCGCTTCGCTCTCATGAATTTCAGGGTCGTACTGGTTGCGCTGCACGTCCTCGAGTTTTTTGCGAAACCGTCGAAAGCCTTTTCGGTATTCTTCGAGGAAAGCAGAGGAGCCGAGCTGCTCGATCAGCACTAGGCGGCGTTGACAAATTCTGATCTGAATGATGGGGGCGGAAGTCGCTCAAAGGCCAGCAAATGCAGAGTAGTACGAGGTAATTCTGGTGGCCTGATCGTTATCAAAATGCACAGTG
>Ga0075364_10000933_pt1 | contig 15441 bp, 17 predicted proteins | sample EndMetdeltDD1764_FD_71517 | JGI IMG/M metagenome (GOLD analysis project Ga0075364, IMG submission 71517) | Populus endosphere microbial communities from Tennessee, USA - Endosphere MetaG P. deltoides DD176-4 | ecosystem: Host-associated > Plants > Roots > Endosphere | place: USA: Tennessee...
GCCCAAGGAACTGCGCCTGCAACTCGTCGATTGACCGCGCGCCGCGCGCTCCCTAGAATTCGCGTCCCAAGCCGGAATAGCTCAGTTGGTAGAGCGGCGCATTCGTAATGCTAATTACGACGCTTCCGGACAAATAAATTGAGTAGAAATCCCAGGCCCGCTATCGCGGGCCTTTGTTTTTAAAGGGATTTCTTTCAATACGGATGGTCCTCATCCAGTCATTTTTTTCTGGTTTTCGATAGCTTCGACTTAGGGATTACTTACGAGTCGAGGGCTATGAGGTCACAGTTCACCAAGAAGTTCGTTGCTCTAGTTGAGGCGAAGAGCAAGCCATATGAGTTGCGAGACACGCACACAAAGGGACTGATCCTCAGAATTCAGCCCTCCGGTCATAAGTCATGGATCGTCAGCTGGGCGCATGGGAAGCGACGTACGCTTGGATCAGTCAGCGAGCTAACTCTTGATCAAGCTCGGGCACACGCTACAAAGGCAATGTCTGAGGCAGCCCAACAGCGCCTGCCTAGTCTTGCTGCCACAAAGCCTCAAAGTTGCTCTCTTCGAGAGTTCTTGACTGAACATTACAGCCCCTGGGCCGCCACGGAACTGAAAGGTGGCGAAAAGTATGTGCAGCGTATTCGGCGTCAGTTTCAGGGGTTGCTTGACCTACCTATTACCGATCTCCACGCGCCATCTATTAATCGGTGGTGGCGTGACAGAGTCGTGGTGGCGGAATCAGGGCGGACTGTTGAACGAGCTACGGCGCACAGGGATTTCGCAGCATTGCGCGCGGCTCTTTCGATGGCAGTTGAGTGGAAGCTGCTGGAAAAGAACCCTTTGCTGGGAATTCGGCACAAGTCAGTTCAGAGTAAGAGCATCGTGCGATTCCTCTCGGAATCGGAAGAGACCGCACTGAGAAGCGCTCTTAAGTCGCGTGATCGAGCCGGGATAGACGCTCGCGCGAACGCAAACGCGAGTCGTCGGAGATATGGTCAAGAAGCCCTGCAAGATCTCCCTCCGACGGGATTTTTGGATCACTTGACTCCTCTGGTCTTGGTCGCGATAAACACAGGGATGCGCAAAGGAGAGCTTCTTTCCCTGTCCTGGTCCGACGTGAACTGGGAGAGTCGCATGATCACGGTTCGGGCTGAAAACGCTAAAAGCGGGAGGCAGCGTCACATTCCGATGAACGATGAAGCGTTGAATACCCTTCAGCGCTGGAGCGAGCAGAGGGAAGGGGCTGGTCTGGTCTTCGGATTGAGAGACGCAAAGAAGGGGTGGAGCAATCTTCTCAGCGCGGCGGGCGTAGAGAATTTTCGCTTCCACGATCTGAGGCATCACTTCGCTAGCAGGCTGGTTTCAGCGGGGGTGGATCTCAACACCGTCCGAGAGCTTCTTGGGCATTCCGACATCAAGATGACTCTGCGCTACGCTCATCTTTGTCCTAGTACTCTTGCTGCGGCGGTGGCGAGGCTTTAAGACGACGACATGGCTATTCCCTCGAGTAGATAACGCTCTTGTGCATCCACCACTTATTCGCCAAAGTCGCCAGACCTCAAGGACGAAATGGCAAACATGGCAGTGGATTCCCCCGGGCGTGACCAAGCTGACTGGTCAGACGATGAGTTGAGCGATGCAGTTGATGCTTATCGAGAGATGCAGGAACTCCATCATTCTGGCCAAAGCTTCACCAAGAAGTCTTACTACCAAGCGCTTTCAAAGAAGCACGGGCGAACCGAGAAGTCGTTTGAGTTCCGTATGCAGAACATCTCTGCGGTCCTCAATGACATGGGGGAAGAGTGGCTCCCCGGCTTGAAGCCCGCTGCTAACGCGGGAACGGGCGTGGGAGCTCGCTTGAGAGCGCTCTTAGCACCCAGCGAGCCAGCCTATAGGGCCAAGCTGCCCGCAATGAGGCGTTGGTTGATCGAGGTGGCCAAGCGGAACCAGATGGCGACATATGGAGCCCTTATGGCTGGCTTCAACATCGACCGCTTTAGTCTCCGAGCCGCACTAGGACGTCTGGGGCACGAAGCAAGGGATAGAGGCGAGCCGGTAATCACCGCCTTGGTCATCTCGAAAGCAACTGGAAGATGCTCTGGCGGTCTTGCCAAGGAGTTCGGAGTCGTCGACGACGCGTCCGAGCGAAAGAAGCTCTACGAATACTGGTCTGATCGCGAAAGTGCGCCAATCGTGGAACTAGACGATCAAGATGAGTCGATCGAAGGTCGCGCAGCTCGGTTTGCGCGAGTCAAGATCCGTCCGCAGCAGACGGCGTTCCGGCGAACGGTCTACATCGCCTATGAAGGGCGATGCTTGTTAACTGGATGCTCGCTTTCCAAGGCGCTCGACGCGGCACACTGGAAAGGCCGCAGCTGGCAGAAAGGGCACAACCGGTCCCGGGATGGATTTTTGCTTAGGAAGGATCTCCATGCCCTTTATGACGCAGGGATCCTCCAGATCATGTCGTGTGGTGCGGTCCGCCTAAGCGAGGAAGCGCTAAAAAACTACCCTGATATCCCGACATCGATCCTACTGAGGGTCCCACATCGCGCTGAAAAGCGTGCAGATTAGTGAAATGCCGTCGCCGCCGGCTTATCAGGCACTTACCGGACATGTTCGGGCATTGAAGGGTTTGTAAGTTGCTGATTATTAAATAAATTGTTTATGCTGCTGTCGTGAGAGCGGGGCATCGTTAGTGCGCGTGAAGACTGATCTTAAGCTGCAATGTTACTCATGTGCTTAGAATCAAGGCCGGGCGAGACAAACATCACCTCAGAGCCCATGTATCGTTTCTGTGCAGTGTAGTAAAGCGCATACTCAAAGCTTCGGCTGCGCGAGTACATAGCCCGAATTTCAGGCGCGTTATCGTATGAAACAAGCCAGTGATGCTTAAAGCGTTCAGATTGCAATAAATCGGCGATCTGAAGGTGGTCTTGTGGGCCATAGAAGTTGCGATAGAGGCCTTGGCCTTTTACATAATAGGGAGGGTCAAGATAAATCAGGCTGTTCTCGGGCAGAAAATCTTGGCAGCGTAACAAGAGATTAAAGGCATCCTCGCCATACACATGTATGTTCTTCTTTCGGCTGCCGATCAGTTTCAGGCGCTCGGAAATCACGCTTGGCTTGAATCTCGCGTCTATTTTGTAAGTCCCGGACTGAGACTTGCCGCCAATCACGCCGCCTTTCAGGATCCCAGAGCGATTTGTGCGATTCAAGAAAAGTGTCGCAAAGCCACGTTCAACAACTCCTGCGGAAACTTTACCAAGCATCACATCCCTCCAGTGATGCCAGGCGTCAATTGAGATGGGTTCAGATTCAACCATCTGAATCAGCTTCTTGTTGTGCCGGGTTGCGGCTAACCAAAAATCACGAACCGCTGGATCTGCGTCATTGATGTGGATGTCAGTCACTACATCGTCAACAAGCAGGGTTAGAGCTAGGCCAGCTCCGCCTGCATAGGGCTCAAAGTAGTGGCCATCATTCAAGCCATTAGCGTTCATCAAGGCTGCAACGGCCGACGCAAACCGAGCTTTTCCGCCCGGATATCGGAGTGGCGTGAATAATTTATTAGAGTACATGCTGCTATCTTAGCTCTCGATCTTGAGCTTGGCCAGCTTGCGCAGTCTCTTCGACACTGTCTGAACAGCCGTCGAAAAATCATCTCGGAATTGATCTACAGAACTGGTGTTCTCGCTCATCCAAATCTGAAAGATTTTCCAGTCACTCAAATATCCTCTACGGTCGCGCCACCACTTCTTGGCCTCAGTGCGTTTGCTTACATCCCCCTGCCAATCTAGTAGATGGGTCTGTATCTGATCAGTTGTAATGTTCTTCTCTGCCAGTTTTTCCCAAGAGGCAGTATGAATTGATCTCAAATTGATCAGCGAGTTCGCGAAGGCGAACAATGTTCGCTCTGGCGACTTTCCATCAGATCCGGGCAGTTTCACAATGTTGCCAAACTTGAGGTGCCTTGCCTTGATAGTGGCGTCTGCGTCCAGCGCAAATATGCACTCTTGGAATCGCGGGTCGATGCTACTTAAATTAGCAAGACTGTCGCATCCGACGCCGAGTGAGTATGACTTTATACTCACGCCATGGATTGTGTTCAATTTTCTTTTGAGAGAGGCTGGTACAAGTAAGTCGAAGAGCTCTTTGGCTTCGTTATCCTCTAGATAGACCCTGACCTTTGACTTGGGAGTGCTTGCGGAAGTCGGGGGTACCAGCTCCATATCGTCGAGTATGTTGCGTAATCCCGCCGGATTCATCAAGCGCGGAGCTGCAGTATCCAGTAAATAAGCAATGGAGTCTTTAGGTTTCTTGTTAGATGAGCTTGTAAATATAGATTCGATAAGTGCTGGAGAATGTGTCGTCGCAACTATCTGGATATCGAGATCTTCTGCAATATCTTGAAGCTTTTTTACAAGTCTGCGAATTGCATGCGGGTGCAGGCCCGAATCAAGCTCGTCTATTACGAGCAATCCCCCTGGATACTGGGTCCAAGTTCGCTTAAGCATTTGGAAAGATGCAAGAGCAGTGGCAATGCTCCCAAGACTATCCTGCCCAACAGAAACGCATTTTGAATCATAAGAGTAGGTCGGATGGCTGGAGAACTTGGTTGTACCCTTGATCCTGTTGCTGGTAACGCTTCCGCTCTTCGCGCCTACACCAGTAACAACGCCGTTAATAAAATCGACCATCAGCGAGATGTCGGCCGGATCACTGATCTTAACCTGGTCGTTGTACACAGTTTCTTCTTCAGCCTCTCCAACCGGAAGGACTCTGGTTAAACCGAGATAGATTGTGGGTAGTGGGACTTTGGAGGAGTCTCCGACGTTGACGTCGCCGGCCTTGCTAGTGAACTTCACAGAGGGTTCGTAGTTTCTAGGAACGATTCTTGCCTTGCCTTCTCGCTCGGCCAGGCCGCATCGCTTTTTAAGTTCCTCGTCGTCGTTGATCGAGTACGTAATTATTGGGTTGGGAAAAGTGTTATCGGCTTTCGCGCTAAGAAACTCATTGTCGTAATCTACGAATATAATCTCGCTAAGGTTGGCCTCAAAGTATTTTTCGAAGAACGAGCGCGGGGCTGCCGTTTTTCGTGTGAGTCCCGAGCTATTTGAGACAAGTCCAAGTATCGTAGATTTTCCGATTCCATTGTGTCCAGAGATGAGCGTTATGCGTTTGGAGAATGAAATCTTTATATTGCCGAGCTTGCGGAACGGCGGCTGGCTGAATTCAATTGACTCAAGTCTGATCTTAGGCATTGAGCGCTATTCCATGCGGCCGCTGGGGTGTGCGAAATTAAACGCTGAATTTTCTGCAGAACTTATCGGCTGGGCGGTTAGTGCAGCGGAACGCGCGCGATATGCTGGATTTTTCCTAGTTCCCATGGTCGCCTCCTTTCGTGATAGATGGATTAGACCACAGGGGAGGAGAGGCGAAACACATCTGTAGGATGTGAAGGGCTGCCTTTCTTCAAGCGGTGAGGAAGCAGTCGCATCGGGTGAGACGAGCGCAGGGCAACTTGCGCACCGTCGCCGGAGCCAACCATGTTCGCCCTGATCAACCCGCCCGCCACGTTCGTTGGCTACGCCGCAATCGACCCGCCGGTGGTGTTGCTACCGTTGGGTTCCGCACCTGTGCAGCTGGGCTTTCCGTCTCCCGCTGAAGACTTCGAGGAAGACAGCCTCGATCTAAACAGGCTGCTTGTCCGCAATCCGCTCGCGACCTACATTTACAAGGCGGCCGGCCACTCGATGGCGCGCGCTGGCATCCTCGACGGTGACTTGCTGATCGTCGATCGATCAGCCACGCCTCAGAGCGGAAGCCTTGTCATGGCGGTGTGGGAAGGCAATCAGCCTGCCTGCAAGATCCTGCTTATCTGCCAGGATCGCATCGAGCTTCATTCCGCCAACCCGGACTTCCCGCCCATCGTCATCGAGGCGGGGACAGAGGTCGAAGTCTTCGTCGTGGTCAGCATTGCGCGCCAGGTGAAGCGAGCAGCGGTGCCCCGTGCGACCAGTCCGTGATCGTCGGCGGGAAGCTGCCGCTCTCTACGAGTACCCCGAGCATCTGCGCCCCGAGATTGAAGCGCTGCCACGAGCGCCGGGCGTTTACACGTTCATGGGGCCGGAAGGCGACGTGCTGCCGCTCTACATCGGGAAGTCTGTCGACATCCGTGGGCGAGTCTTAGACCACTTCCGGACGCCTGAGGAAGCTCGGCTATTGCGGCAGTCTCGCCGCATCAGCCACATTCCGACTGCCGGCGACATCGGTGCGCAGCTGCTGGAAGCGCAGATGATCAAAGCCACCCATCCGCTTTACAACCGCAAGCTTCGCCGCACCACGCGCCAGTTCTCAATATCGCTCCATCGCGGCAAGGTCTCCGTCGTGAACTCCGCTGAGATCGACCCAGCGCGCGCGCCGAAGCTTTACGGCCTTCACTCAAGCCCGCGCGCTGCCATCACAGCACTGCGGCGTATAGCCGACGACAACCGCCTTTGCTACACCCTTGTCGGCATCGAGCGCGGCACGCCGGGCCGCCCCTGCTTCCGCGCCATGCTCAAGCAGTGCGCCGGTGCCTGCCATGGTGCGGAGACGCCGGGCGAGCACGAAGAGCGTCTGCGCTTGCAGCTGGAAGACCGGCAGGTGTCTGCTTGGCCGTTCCACGGTGCCATCGCACTGGAAGAGCGCGGCACAGACATGCGCCAATACCACGTCGTGCTCGACTGGCAATACCTGGGCAGCGCCACCACGCTCACCGCAGCGCGGCGCATCCGTGGCAGCGTTGGACAGTTTGATCGGGATGCTTATCGGATCCTGCACGCGCCGGTGCTCCAAGGCGCCCATCGCATCGTGCCGCTGGCGGTCTGACATGTTTGCCCTGGTAGACGGCAACAATTTTTATGCCAGCTGCGAGCGAATCTTTCAGCCCAGGCTACGCGGTGTTCCGCTTGTGGTGCTGTCGAATAATGACGGCTGCGCAATCGCCCGCACGGCAGAGGCCAAGGCGCTCGGGATCAAGATGGGGCAGCCGGCGCACGAGCTGAAGCAGCTGGTGAAGCACCAAGGTCTGCAGATGCGCTCGGCTAATTTCGCGCTCTACGGAGACATCAGCGCGCGCGTCGTCGGCATCCTTCGCGACGAAGCGCCGCGGGTCGAGGTCTACAGCATCGACGAGTCGTTCCTCGACATGAGCGGCATCCGGGATCGCGAGGCCTTCGCCCACCGCCTGCGCACCAAGGTGCATCGCTGGACCGGAATTCCCAACTGCATCGGGATCGGCCCGACGAAGACGCTGGCCAAAGCGGCGAACAAGGCTGCTAAGTCAGGAGCCGGCGTTGTCGACCTCACGGAACCTGCCCAGCGCGCGCACGTGCTCGCATCCTTCCCCACCACCGACCTGTGGGGCGTCGGCGGCCGCTGGGGCCTTCGGCTGGCCAACATGGGCATCAACACGGCAGCGCAGCTGCGCGATGCACCGCCCGACACTATCCTGGGCGAGTTCGGCGTCATGCTCGCCCGCACGCAGCGGGAGCTGCAGGGCTATTCCTGCGTTGAGCTGGAGGAGGTCGCGCCCGACAAGCAGCAGATCATGGTCAGCCGCTCATTTGCCGACCGCGTGGAGGACCACGAGGCCGTCGCCCAGGCGCTGGCCACCTTCGCTGTGCGCGCCTGCGAGAAGCTTCGCCGGGATGGACTCGTCGCCGGCGCCGTCGGCATCTTCGCCATGAGCGACCGCTTCCGCGCCGAGCTGACACAGCATGCACCCAGTCGGTCAATCAACATGCCGGCAGCGACCGATGACTCCCGCCTAATCCTCTCCATAGTCGCTCAGCTGTTGCGCGGAATGCTCAAGGCAGGCGTTGGCTACAAGAAGGCCGGCGTCACCCTCATGGACCTGTCGCGACCGGAAGATCGGCAAGGCGATCTGTTTACCCCAGCCATCGCCGGCAATTCGAAGCTAATGGCCGCGCTCGACGGCATCAACCGGAAATTCGGGCGCGGTGTCGCCGGCCTGGGCGCTACGGGCTGGAAGGCACGTCCGGAGTGGGGTATGCGGCAGAACCTGCTCTCGCCCAACTACACGACTCGCGTGAGCGCCCTACCACTGCTTCAGTGTTGAACGGTCTCATCACTCGCGACGCGATACGCGCAGGATTAGGCTGACAGATCGATCATCGAGCCCCGAAGCCCATGTGTTACTCCGCTCAGGTTCACGCCGAATTCAAGCAGTTCAAGCGTCAGTTCGGTGCTCTTATGGACCTCAAGACGTATGTGAGAACGTTTTGGTGGGACCGCGGTCTGAACCCCATGGCGAAGGCTCCGCGTTCGCTTATCCGTGAGCTGATGGAGATTGGACCGCCGGAACTGCAGGAGAACCTGCGAGCGGCAGACAGCGCCGCGATCGCCGCGCTGGAGCATGAACTGTTCGCTCAGCGCTCGCGTGTCGTCGCGGCCGAGCGCAAGCTCGAGGTGAAGGTCACAAAGAAGGCGCAGGACGACGTGCGCATCGGCACGAACAAGGTCGAAGCCGCCAAGTCCCGCATAGCTGGCCTGAAGCGCACCGAATGGAAGCCTATGGACTCGCGCGTGTTCCCGGGCACCTACTGCCCGGTGATGGTCGTGGAGGACGGCCAACGAGTGGTAAAGCCGATGCGTTATCAGTGCCGACCCGCAGGTCTCCCTGCAAAGCTCGACATCGAGAAGCCAGGGACATACAACGCGCGGCGCGACAACCTGGAGGGCTTCTGGAAGCGTCAGTTCGGCTACAACCACGGCGTCATGGTTGCAGACCGCTTCTACGAGCACGTCGAAGTCGACGGCCGCAACGCCATCCTTGAGTTCGTCCCTCGCACCGGAGAGCCGATGCTCGTGGCATGCCTGTGGTCGCACTGGGTGGACCCCAAAGGCATCGACCCCGACCTTCTGTCGTTCGCCGCCATCACCGACGAGCCAGAGCCAGAGGTTGCTGCAGCGGGGCACGATCGGACAATCATAAATATCAAACCCGAGCACCTGGATGCCTGGCTCCTGCCCGATCCCGGCAACCTTGCTGCGCTGTATTCGATCTTCGACGACAAGCGGCATCCGTATTACGAACATAGGGAAGCAGCATGACCCCCGATCAGATCCGCGCTGAAGCGCTTCGACCGGGCGATGCGCTCACGGTCTGGACGCTTCGCTACCCCCGCAGCAGTCGGACGTATCGGCAGTTCTGGAAGGACTACGCAGCCGCCAGCGATGGCTTCGACGCACTGATGGCGCTGCCTGGACTTCCCGACGACGTGGTGAACGCCGGCATGATCGTCCGAGACCTGCCGATTCAGCTCGGGCTTGAGCCCGAGGCATCCTGTCCACCACGTTCGCCGGACAAGCTGATTCGCCTCGAAGAGTGACGATGCGGAGCAAGCGCGATTTGCGATCCGTCAGATCTTCCCGTCGTCGTAGTCGCGCAGGAAGTCGCCCAGTGGCACCACGAGCGACCGTCTCTCGCTAGCGCCGACGATCGGCGACTCCAGTCCGCGCGCTGCGGTCCAGCGGCTCATGAAACGCACTGCCTGCGACCGTGATGCCGCTTGCCCCTCGTGAACCCGGTTACGCCATAGCAGGCGATATCGGCCGTCAGTGAAGGCTGATCCGATCATGTGTCCCCGCCAGCTGAGGAGGGATACGCCACCGCTGTCGGCCCAGTCAAAGTGTGAGCGTTCGGATAGCCGCGAGGATTCGACCTCGCGCTCCTCCTTCAACAACGGGTTCTTTTCCCACTCCATCCGGGAAATCCTACTCCTCACCCTCGGAGGCAACCCGCTTCTTCCAACGACGGGTGATCTCGAATTCGAGCCTGGCGACGGATGCCTGAAGCGCGCGGTCAGTCAGCTTCTCCGGGTAGATCAGCTGGTTGTCCGACAGGGTCAAGACCGCGCTTTCGTCGCGAACGACTTCGGCCATGATCGTGACGTCCTCGTCGGCGAAAGAGACGCCCGGACGCAGGGACTTGGCGACGTTAGTGTCGAACCAGGCGTCGAAGATCAGCTCGCCCACGTAGCGCGCATCCAGCGCGCGCTGGGGCCCATCCTTGGGCACGGATCGGGGTGTGACGCCTACCAAATAGACGTCGACGAAGCCGTCGTCTTCGGGGTTCTGACTGATTTCGTGCATACGTGATCTTGTTCGCTGATAGAGCAATCAGAGTAGAGAGCGAACGAGCGGTTGTCGGGTTGGATCTTCAGGCGCGCGTAGGGAGTTCGACGGGCTTGTTTAGGTCGACTTCTTCGATCGTCCAAGGCACGGATACTTCCCGCGCGCCCCAGGGAGAGTCGATCATCACAGGGGCGTTCTGTTCGTGGGCCAGCATGGCGGCCAATGCATGAGCCGCGGCGATGGCGCCAAGACTTCCCTCGAATGCTTCGCTGTGCCGTCCTTCAACAAACACTTCGAAGCGGTCGCCCATCAATGGATAGATTTTGACCACGCGGGATCTCTGATGGAGGCTCGCACACACCATGCGCTAGATTCCAGCATGAACGTGTAAGGGGGCTCGCTTGCAAGCATCAGAAGATCCCCCAACAGAGCAGAGCGATTCCACGGGACTGGCGGTCGGAGACGTGTTCGACGAGCCGTGTCAGAAGTCCACTTGCCCGCTGCCACGTAGCAGCGTCTCCGCTCGACTGAACAATGCACCGTATATCTCGAACGTGCGCTCTCCAAGGGCTGTGCCGTTGTGCTGGTGACGTTGGTGTTTCGCTTCTGGATATCGACCGAGGTAGATCGCGTACTCAGTGAGCGCAGTGCACAGCTGAACTTCGTCGTCGTCGAGAGGGAAGCTAGCGTCGGCGGCTAGCCGCACAAGCATATGCGTGTCGGTCGAGGGTCTCTTCCTCATGCTTGCTGCCAAGCCCTTGAACACACTCTCAAGCGCAAAGGCGCAGAGCATTGCCGCCGGTCCGTGCACGCCTATGAAGGCGTCTATGGACCGGCCTGTGTGAAAACGCGCGGGCCATTCGCCTTTGGAAATTTCGCGCCACTCTGTTAGCTGATGATCAATCAAGACGTCGGCCGCGGCACCCAAGGAGCGCGCGCTTACATACCAGCCTTGCGCGCTGCGCCCATCAGTGAAGTGGCCCATTCCGTCTTTGATCACGTATGTATGCAAGTGTTCGTCGGTCATGCTCTTGAAGTCTCTGCAACCCAATTTCTGCTCTGTAAGGTTAGGTGTCACAACTCCTGACTTCGGCTCAACCCGTCAGGCGCAGGTCGCCGCCTTCTATGACTTCGACTTGATCGCCGTCGTTACTCGCTGCGACGGAGCACCTGATCGATGACGTCGGCCCAGGCCGCATTGTCGAGCTTGCTGAACTTCAAGATCAGCTCTGCTAGGTCATCGGCATCGGAAAACAGATAGGCGAGCGGCATATCGAGCGCCTTCGCAAGTTCTGCGGCGCGGTCCATGTCCGCTTTGTTGACCTGATGCTCTTAGCGGTTGATTTCAAGAATTTCCTAGCCGAGACAGAATTTGGAGCTCGGTTACGCGCAGGGCGTGGATCCTCTCTTATACGTTCTGAGTCGCGCAGTTGCTTTCACATGATTGCTTCCCTTCCTAAAGGCGGAGGAGCGTTTGCGAGCGTTTTACATGACGCGTTCATGCGTTCTCTATGCGTTTCGCATGACGTTTGATCAGAACGGCGGCGTTGCTGAGTCGCGAAGAGCTCTCTATTCCGTTTCTGCACGAACGACCAAGGCGGATTCCACTGATTCCCGTCCAACGCTTCGGGCGTCGCTAGTGCTCTCTAGGCAGGCAAAGAAGTCCGCATCTCTCGTGCATTCAACGGGTGCGCATGAATCTGGAAAAAAGTTTCTGCATGCAAAAAAAAATTCATCCGAATTCGAGGAATTGTCCTCTTGCTGACTAACCTAAGAGGTGCCGGCAAGATTGCCGCTGCCGAAGCCCGCGAGATGGGGCGTAGCTACTAAAGACAGGATCACCATGATGATGGAGCAACAAATTGACGCGGCGTTCTTCGAACGGCCCGACACCCTCGGCATCGATTGCGCTGAAGCCGGCACGCTGCTGATCGAATGCACGGCCGAGAAGGCGCTCGACGATCGAGCGCGATGCGTGCGTCACGCAGCGAACGATAGTGAGCGTGCGATCGCCGCGCTGCAGCCTGACGAAGCTTTCAGATTGCTTCTGGGCGAAGTGGACGGCGGCCATGCGAAATCGCTCGGCCCGAAATTCTGCTCAACGACTGGGGCATCTGGGGCAGAACATGACGCTGAGGATAAAGACATGCAAGAGGGGGCGGCTGATTCGGCGACATGGCTGGTCGTTCCAGGCGAGGAGTCTCTAGCAGGGAATTCAGATGCCGCGGGAGATTGGGTGACTGATGCGCTGACCGAAACGCTCCCTGAGCCTCGCTGGACGTATAACGGAATCCGTGCATATCACTACTTGCGTACACGCAGGAGTGAAATCCTGCGGGCCCGTCTCCGGGTTTTTTCTTTAGATTGGGAGGCGGGTTCCGGAACTTCGGAGTCCGAAAAAAACTTCCCGTTCTTCGTTAAGAGCTTGGAAGTCTTGCAAGAAGAAAACGCTAGTGCTCTTAACGAAGAGCGGGAAGTTTTTCGCAGGACTTCGCCGGATCAAAGCTTTAGCGTGCCATTGCCACAACTGGTTTCGCTCCCGTCATGGGGAAGACTCCCTAAAGTCACGGAGCGATCAGCCGAATTGCAAGAGGTGGTCGCCGGCGCACGCTTTGCGAGCATCGCAAATCCGGACGCGAGTCTCACGTCGTGGTTCTTTAGCGCTCCGGCAGATGACGAGTGTTGCTTGTCTATCGAACTGCCGGAAGCAGCTGCAAAGCGCTTTCTGGCGGGCGAGCGCGGGAGTGTTGGTGGAAGCTTGCACCGCGGCTTTAAAAGGCGCCTTGAGAGGTTGTTGGGCCCTTTGGCACTGGGGGTCGTTTGGGTGCGCGGGAGCGCATGCCCTGATGGCCTGACGATTTTTATGATGATCCGGACTGAGCGGACAACTCAGGAGCGAAGCGTCGAGGATCTACGTCGAAGCAGACGGTTCTACGAGAGTCTGTTGAAGCACGGGGTAGAGTTGCCCGAGGGAATTCCGATTGAGACTATCGGTCGTCATCTCTCCAGCTACCTTGGAATGAGTGAGGACGAGTTGGCGCCTCGCGACATACCAGTTGCTTCGGATCATTACTTATTGGATTCGTATCGGGATGATGACCCGCGCGTGGCGGGGATCGTGGACTACACGCCTGAACGAGGCTTGGCGACAGATCAAGAACTTGAGGCGCATGCCAAACGAAGCAACGAGTGGTGGCTAGAGCGCTCGCGTCGCTATGGCTTCCCCACGTGGTTCGACGCACGCTTCGTCAAATTTCTACATGACTACTTTATGTTCACGCCGGAACACGTACGCGAGCGCCAGAAATTGAAAGACACACTGACACACCGTCAGAAGATGACGACCCCGGCTGAGCGAAAATCGCTGAAGGCTCGCTTGCGCTTGTTGCTGGGGCGTGAGCTGGTATCACCGACAGCCATCAATTATTTCAGGGCGTCGCCCGCATGTTTCGCGGCCCTCGCAAGTCGCAGCGGTGAGATCGTTGGCGAATATTGCGATAGCAAAAACAAGGCTGGCAAGGCGAAGAAGTTGTACGAAGAGCTTCGGAAAGAGTTAGCAGCGTGACGCTCTGTAGCTCGCCCAAATGATGCTTGGTGGACCCTGTGGTGAGGGGCCCAGGCGAAGGGTCACTTAGGATAAGGGCATAGAGGGTTGCAAGGGCGCAATCGAAATAACTCCGGGGCGAGCCCAGCCGTCGCGCCCTTTGCACTATCTTTTTAGTGCACAGGGTGGGAGACCGTCGTTCTTTCAGAGGTCGCTTTGCGTGTGGGGTATGCGTTTCATCGGCGGTTTTCGACTATCCCCCGAGAGAGATTCTCAATCAGTCGTGGCGAGTGCGGCTGGTCTACGTCACCCGCAAGAAGCCAACGTGCTCGACCGAGTTGACGTCGACCATGAAACGCCCAGACTGCGATACGCGCCCACGGTCAAACAGCAGAAGATAATTGCCAGCAAGATCGCCAATATTCGCTAGCCGATAGCGAGCCAGGACTTCCGCTAGACGGACTCGATCAATCGCTATGCGGAAGTCGCTATTCCTTGGCCCGAAGTTTGAGTAATAGGTGTTGTGCGGTTCAAAAAAAATGAAGGGCCGAACAACACCCCAGAACCCATACCAGCGGTCAGTGTGTGCATCCACGTTGGCGCTTTCGAACCGCACAAAAGCATCGTGCACCGGAACTTCAGTGTGATTGGGGTCCGGCAAGCGAAGGCGAGCTGAGCTCGTCTTGAAGCTTGGCCAGTGCACGAGTTGTTCGAGAAGCTTCTGCGGACCACGAACGACGGATCGCGTCGCGTGCGTGCGATCACCCCCTAGACCAGCGCGAGATTCACGCTCGCCGGTCCCCTCGGGTTCATCAATGTTGACGTCTTCCTCGTCGCCCGGGCGGGGGATTCTTACAATCAGAGTGATGTCGCGCTGCTCCCATAGGGCAACCGCTCGATCGCTGTCTTCGGTCTCCCATGGGTCTTCCACGCGCCGCGTGATGTCGCATTCGATGCCATGTGGAACGCAGTAAAAGTGCGCAACACGGCCGCTTCTTCCCGCGCTCGGTCTGGATGCTTTGCGAAAGTGTGCGCTCGCCTCGCAGAAGGGGCATTTAAGATGAGCCCTCAATGCGCTGCGTTGGTCGCTCGGTAGATCCGAGAAAGTGATAGCGAGGTGCTCCCCGCCATTCCTGCGATCTATGGCTCGGTCCATGGTCCCTTTTCTCTCGTGCTACTTCCAAGGTTGTATTTCACGCCGCAGATACCTTACACCTCGCAAACGAGCCGTGGAGAGGCAACTGACAAGAATTTCTGGCATCTTCCGGCTTGCCGGCGGGGGCGCAAGCTGGAGCAGGGGGCCAGTCTTCAACAGTTGTTAGGCTAGCCCCGGAGCGTCGGGGCTGCCGGTTGCTCGCAGTAGCCTCTCGCGGTTTCGTGAGATCAGTCACCGACCAACAACCTTGAGCCTGTGCTCCGGCTTACCTGGCACTTATCGACCCGCGCTGGGTCGAAGGCCGCCGCCACATCGGCGTGACCGCAGGCGCCTCGGCACCGGACATCCTCGTCCAGGGCGTGCTCGACCGCCTGCGCGAACTCGGTGCGGACGGCCTGCGCGAGCTGTCGGGCGAGCCGGAGAACATGGTCTTCGCCCTGCCCAAGGAACTGCGCCTGCAACTGGTCGATTGACCGCAGGCGCCGCGCTCCCTAGAATTCGCGTCCCAAGCCGGAATAGCTCAGTTGGTAGAGCGGCGCATTCGTAATGCGTAGGTCGTAGGTTCGATTCCTATTTCCGGCACCAGCTGTACGAAAAAGGCGAC
>Ga0075364_10000934_pt1 | contig 15423 bp, 18 predicted proteins | sample EndMetdeltDD1764_FD_71517 | JGI IMG/M metagenome (GOLD analysis project Ga0075364, IMG submission 71517) | Populus endosphere microbial communities from Tennessee, USA - Endosphere MetaG P. deltoides DD176-4 | ecosystem: Host-associated > Plants > Roots > Endosphere | place: USA: Tennessee...
GAATTGCGAACGGATCGGGGGCGTGTCGGGACTTGAAAATCCCAGGTCTGCCCTACGTCATCCGCACCCGCGGGTTCTTGCCGTGGCCCAGCATCAGTTCGGTGAGCGCCCAGACGAGCGCGTCGGCGCGGTCGGGGGAGCGGCCGGGGCCCTGGTAGGCGCCGCCCGCGATCAGCCCGCAGAGCTGGTCTTCGAGCGCCGGGAACGTGCCCGCGTGGCGCGCGCGGCCGGCTTCGTAGAGCGCGGCGACCGGCTCGGCGCGTGCCGCCTTGCCGCGGCTGGCGTGGACCAGCCGCAACGGCAGGGCCCAGGAATCGGCGACACCGGCGGCGCGCAGCACGCTTCCCACCATCGCTCCGCCCTGGTTGGCTTCGGCGACGATGCGGTCGGCCTGCCAGACGCGCGCGGCCTTGGCGACGGCGCGCGCCCAGCGCTCGGGGCTGGCTTTCTCGACCGACGCGTCGGCGAGCACGCGCGCCACGCCGTCGCCCCCCAGCGTGCAGACGACGATGCCGCAGGCGTCGCCTTCGGCCGAGGCCGGCGGATCGACGCCGATCACGGTGCGCGCCGGCGTGAACGCGCTGGCCTCGCGGCATTCCTCGATCAGGGCGCGCGTCCACAGCGCGCCGGGCAGGTCCTCGATCAGCTCGCCGTCCAGCTCCTGGCGGCCGAGCAGCGTCTTGCCGAAGTCGCGGCGCATCGCCCGCAGGAAGCCGGCGGGCAGGTTCCTGGCGTTGTCCCAGGTGGTGCCCGTGCTCAGCGCCGCTTCGCCGTCCTTGAGGATGCGGGCCAGCAGCGGCACCGCGCGCGGCGTGGTGGTCGCGACCATGCGCGGGTCGTGGCCCAGTCGCAGGCCGAGCTGGAGGTTGTCCCAGGCGCATTCGGCGCGCCCGGCGGACTGGTTCCACTTGGCGATCTCGTCGCACCAGGCGTGGCTGTGCTGCGGGCCGCGCAGCGATTCGGGCTCGCCCGCCGAATAGAGCGTGGCCTGCGCGCCCGTCGGCCAGGTCAGCCGCCGCCGCGAGGGCTCGAAGGTCGGGCGCCGGTCGTGCCGCGCGATTGCCAGCAGGCCGCTGTCGCCCTCGACCATCACGCTGCGCGCCTCGCCCAGCGTCGCGGCGACGAGCGCGATGCGCGCCTCGCCGTCGCGCTCGGCAACGCTGCGCACCCATTCGGCGCCGGCGCGGGTCTTGCCATAGCCGCGGCCCGCCATGATCAGCCAGACGCGCCAGTCGTGTCCGGGCGTGCGCTGGCCCTTGTGGGCCCACAGCAGCCAGTGCGTGCGCAGCGATCGCCGCTCGCGCGGGGTAAGCTGTTCCAGCGCGGCGCGGAGCTCGGCCGGCGGCAGCGACAGCAGCCAGGCGGCGCGGTCATTCGCCGTCATGGCGCATCTCGTCGTCTGCCTGCGCCAGCAGCGCGGCGCCTGCGGCATCGCGGCTGCGCATCGAATCGATCATCGCATCGATCGAATCGAGCACTGCCTGCTCGTCGTCCTCGTCGCGCAGGGCGCGCGCCCGCGCCGCGTTGGCGCGGTGCGCCGCGAGCAGGCGGATGGCGGTGGCGTTGTCGAACTTGTTGCCGTGCTCGTCGCTGGTCCTGCCGCTGCGCAGGCGGCACAGCACGTCCATTTCCAGGTTGTCGTAGCCTTCGCAGAGCGCGAACAGCCAGCGCCGCGCGAATTCGGGGTCCTCGCGGCGGTGCTTGTAGACGCAGCTCAGGCCGATCCCGGCGCGCTTGGCGGCGGCGGTGACGTTGGAGGTTTCGCCCAGCGCGGTGATGAAGGGATTGTGCCAGGCTTTGCGCACGGCGGCGGGACGGCGGGGTTCGGCGCCCTTTTGGGGTTCGGTCATCGGGAAGTCCATTCAGGGGATCGGGGAGCGACTGGCCGGTCCGGCGAATCGCGATGTTCCCCATTTGTACCGAATCACCTCGCAAATGTCAAGGGAAATAACCCAGGTGGTTATTGCCGGTTCGGCCGCGCACGGGTATGGAGCGCCTGAATCTGCGGGGAAAACCGAATGCTGCGCCGTCTATACGACTGGACAATGGCCAAGGCGGCGGATCGCCGTGCCGAATGGTGGCTGGCGGCGTTTTCGTTCGTCGAAGCGAGCTTTTTCCCGGTCCCGCCACATCCGCTGCTCGGCATCATGTGCCTGGCCGAACCGAAGAAGGCGATCCGCTTCGCGGCCATCGCCACGCTGGCATCGGTGGTGGGCGGGATGCTCGGCTACGCGATCGGGCATTTCCTCTATGAAAGCGTCGGCACCCAGCTCCTCGCGCTGCTCGGCCTGTCGCAGAGCTTCCCCAAGGCGGCGTGCTATCTGCGCGAGTACGGGGCAGAGATCATCATGATCAAGGGCGCGACGCCGATCCCGTTCAAGCTGCTGACGATCACCGCGGGCTTCATCGGCATGCCGGTCCTGACCTTCATCCTCGCCAGCCTGGTGTCGCGCAGCATCAGCTTCATGATCGTCGGCGTCCTGTTCCGCCTGTTCGGCGCGCCGATCAAGGCGTTCATCGACAAGTACCTGGCGCTGGCGACGGCGGGCTTCGTGGTCCTGGTGGTGGGCGGCTTCATCGCCGCGGTGATGCTGACCGGCGGCGGCGACAAGGCGTCCGACGCCTGCGAGACGGCGGCGGCCGCGGCCTGACCGTCATCCCTTGCGGGGGAGGATCGAAATGCCGTTCGCCCCGGCGCCTGCCAAGGTCTTGACTTGCGGCAGATTTATGACATCATTCGCACTTGCAGCATGGATTGTCACCGTAATCGCAGGGGGCATATGGCAAGCAGCGATTTTATCCGGCAGGTCGAAGGCTACGGCCTGTGCACCGTACAGATCCACTACTTCATGCCCGATCATCCATCGCTGCTGCAGCTTTTCGTCATCCAGCAATACGACCTGGCCCCGCGCTTCCCGGTCCTGCGCGACTACCTCGATTTCTGGCGGCGAGAGATCGAGGCGGTGCTCCACTCGGTCCGCATCGCCCACCAGCACCTGATCGGCCCCAGCGAATGGCGCGCGGTCGACGGGGTGATCTCGATCAATTGACCGGGCCGCGAACGCCGATCGCGGACATGCCGGTCGGGCTATAGCCGCGCGGCCAGCCACAGCCGGATCGCGCCGGCGAGGCCGGGGGGCATGTCGGCTTCGAGCCGCTCGGCATCGATCCGCGCGACCAGGGCGTTGATCGGCAAGCCTTCGGACTGGGCGGCGCCTTTCAGCAGGTCCCAGAACAGCGGCTCCAGGCTGATCGAGGTCTTGTGCCCGGCGATCTCGACCGAGCGCTTGACCGGCGGATGGTAGGGGGTTTGCGCCACCCTCAGTACATATGCTGGCCGCCGTTGATCGACAGCGTCGATCCGGTGATGAACTCGGCCTGCTCGGAAGCGAGGAAGGCGACGCCGCGGGCGATTTCGGAAGCATGGCCGAGCCGGCCGACGGGAATCTTGGCGACGATCTTGTCGAGCACCGCCTGCGGCACCGCGGCGACCATGTCGGTGTCGATATAGCCCGGCGCGATGGCGTTCACGGTCACGCCGAACTTGGCGCCTTCCTGCGCCAGCGCCTTGGTGAAGCCGTGGATGCCCGATTTGGCGGCGGCGTAGTTCACCTGGCCGTACTGGCCCGCCTGGCCGTTGATCGAGCCGATGTTGATGATCCGCCCCCAGCCGCGGTCGCGCATGCCGGGAAAGGTGGCCTTGGCCATGTTGAAGCAGCCGCCCAGGTTGATGCGCATGACCTCGTTCCAGTCGTCGAAGCTCATGCGGTGGAGCGTGCCGTCGCGGGTCACGCCCGCGTTGTTCACCAGCACGTCGATCTGGCCATAGCGCGCCTCGATATCGACGCAGTTGTGGAAGCAGGCCTCGTGGTCGCCGACGTCCCAGCGGGCGACCGGGATGCCGGTCGCCTCGGTGAAGGTTTTCGCCTTCTCGGTGTTGCCGGCGTAGTTGGCGACGACGGTATAGCCGAGATCCCTGAGCGTGAGCGAGATCGCCTCACCGATGCCCCTGGTTCCCCCGGTCACGATTGCAACGCGTGTCATATGGCCTGGCACTCCCCCATGAAGCGGCGCTCCCGGCGTCCGGCACTATGCCGTAACGCTGCCGCGGTTTCCCGATTGTTGCGATGCTACCCCGATCAGAAGCGGAACTGGGTGCCGACATAGACCGCCTGGTTGTCCTGCTTGCCGTCGGTGGTCAACGGACGCAGCCGGTCGCCCTCTTGCGAATAGCGGACCCCGGCGGTGACGTCGAGATTGCGCGTCACCCGGTAGGCGCCGCCGACATCGACCAAGTCGTCGCGGTCACCGGCGAAAGTGCGCGGCGCGCGGCCCGCGGGCTGCTTCTCGTCGATGACGATGCGCGGGCTGAAGCGCGAATCGCCGCCCTTGGCCTGCGGCGCGATGCTGAAGCCGGCGAGGTCGGGCAGTTCGGCCTTGCGGCCATCGACCGGCGGCACCAGGCCTTGCGCGAAATTGTGATAGCCGCGCGCGACCCCCAGGTTGAATGCGTTCGGCGCGATCCGCACCGGGTTGATGGCGGCGTCGGCCGCGCTCTCGCGCTTGCCGAAGACCGCGATGCCCTTCGCCGCCCAGGGATCGACGCGGACCGCCACGGTCACCGAGCGGTCGGGCCGGTTAGGGGTCTTGGCGGGCGTGAACAGGTAGAGCTGTCCCTTGGCCAGCGAACGGACCGGCATCGCCTGCGCCAGATCGGCGGCGGGCGAGCCGGCGCCCGGCGCCCGGCGCGCGGCGGCCGTCGGCGCCGCCGGCTCCAAGCCCGTGGAGAAGGCAAGCACCGCGCTCGGCAAGGCGAGCAGGCTCACGGCGCCGGCCAGCAGCACGCCTGCGGTCGCGCCGCCTTTCGTGCCGCCATTGCCAGAGCTGACCCTAACCATAAGTTTTCCTGCTTACCTCTTGCGGCCGGCACCGCGTCCGGCGATTCGCGCCGAGCGCGGTCTACGAGACCTTCAATGCGGTTGCCAGCTTAACACAAGCTGATCGGCCCCCCAACGCGATTTGGTGGCGGCGCGGTTCGATGCCGGTCGCATTCATGCCGGGTTTAGCCGCTTTGCCGCAAGCAGCCCCGCCGCCCCACTTGCCGCACGGCCAGCGGCGGCTATAGAGGCTCGGCAGGGCGCGGCTTTTGCCGCGCGGCGCCCGGCCGCTATCCGGCAGGGCAATGGCACAGGATGTGAGACGCGATGATGGGCAGCAGCGACACCTTTTCCCGGATGCTGGCGAAAGCCGGGCTGTGCGCGATGATGGCGGGTGCGCTTGCCGGTTGCGGCGGCAAGAAGGAAGGGCTGCGCTCCGACGTCGCGGCATCGCGCGTGACCACGATCGGCGTCAATTCCTATCTCTGGCGCGCCAGCCTGGATGCGCTGTCGTTCATGCCGCTGCTGCAGACCGACAGCAACGGCGGCGTCATCGTCACCGACTGGTACACGAACCCCCGCAATCCCGGCGAACGCGTGAAAGTCACCGTCACCATCCTCGACCAGGACCTGCGCGCCGATGCGCTGCGCGTCGCGACGAGCCGCCAGGTCGCCCAAGGCGGCACCTGGGTGGAGGCGCCGGTCCAGGCCGCGACCGTCCAGAAGCTGGAGGATATCATCCTGACCAAGGCCCGCGATCTGCGCCGGGGCGCGATCGGCGGCTAGGAATTCTTGTCCGATGAGTGAGCGTTTCGATCCGTCCCGGGCCGACGGCCGCTGGCAGCGCGTCTGGGACGAGCGCCAGTGCTTCCGCGCCGACGACAGCTCGCCCAAGCCGCGCAGCTACGTCCTGGAGATGTTCCCCTATCCGTCGGGGCGCATCCACATCGGCCACGTCCGCAACTACACGATGGGCGACGTGCTGGCGCGGTACAAGCGGATGAAGGGCTTCGAGGTCCTGCATCCGATGGGCTGGGACGCCTTCGGCATGCCGGCCGAGAACGCGGCGATGGAAAAGGGCGTCCACCCCGGCGGCTGGACGCGCGAGAACATCGCCAACATGAAGGCGCAGTTGAAGCGCCTGGGCTTCGCGCTCGACTGGAGCCGCGAGCTGGCGACCTGCGAGCCCGAATACTATGGGCACGAACAGGCGCTGTTCCTCGATCTCTATGCGGCCGGCCTCGTCACCCGCAAGGAAAGCGCGGTCAACTGGGACCCGGTCGACATGACCGTGCTCGCCAACGAGCAGGTGATCGACGGCCGTGGCTGGCGCTCGGGCGCGCTGGTCGAGAAGCGCAAGCTCAGCCAGTGGTTCCTCAAGATCACCGACTTCGCCGAGGAACTGCTCGAAGGGCTCGGCAGCCTCGACGGCTGGCCCGAGAAGGTGCGGCTGATGCAGGAGAACTGGATCGGCAAGAGCCAGGGCCTGCAGTTCCGGTTCGACGTGATCGATCCGCCTGCCGGGCTGCCCGCCAGCTTCGACGTGTTCACGACGCGGCCCGACACGATGTTCGGCGCCAGCTTCGCGGCGATCGCCGCCGAGCATCCGCTGGCGCTGGCGCTCGCCGAAAACGATCCCGGCGCGGCGGCATTCGTCGAGGAATGCCGGCACGGCGGCACCACCGCCGCCGAGCTGGAGACGGCCGAGAAGCAGGGCTACGACACCGGCCTGCGCGTCGCCCATCCGCTCGATCCGGTGCAGAGCCTGCCGGTCTACATCGCCAACTTCGTGCTGATGGACTACGGCACCGGCGCGGTCTTTGCCTGCCCGGCGCACGACCAGCGCGACCTCGACTTCGCGCGCAAGTACGCACTGCCCGTGCGCCGCGTCGTCGCCGACGGCGATGCGACCGCCCCCGATTATCGGGCCGACGAGGCCTATACCGGCGACGGGGTGCTGGTGAACTCGGGCTTCCTCGACGGCATGGACGTCGAAGCCGCCAAGGCCGCGGTCATCGCCCGCGCCGAGGCGGAAGGCTGGGGCAAGGGCCAGACCGTCTGGCGGCTGCGCGACTGGGGCGTATCGCGCCAGCGCTATTGGGGCACGCCGATCCCGTTCATCCACTGCGGCACTTGCGGCGTCGTCCCGGTGCCCAAGGAACAGCTCCCGGTCGTGCTGCCCGAGGACGTCGACTTCAAGACGCCCGGCAATCCGCTGCTGCGCCATCCGACCTGGAAAGACGTTTCCTGCCCGCAGTGCAATGAGCCCGCGCAGCGCGAGACCGACACGCTCGACACGTTCGTCGACAGCTCGTGGTATTTCCTGCGCTTCGCCAGCCAGCCCGCCGACAAGCCGTTCGACCCGGAGGAGATTGCGCGCTGGCTGCCGGTCGAGCAGTATATCGGCGGCATCGAGCACGCGATCCTGCACTTGCTCTACGCCCGCTTCTGGACGCGGGCGCTGAAGCGCATCGGCAAGATCGAGGTGGCCGAGCCTTTCGCCAGCCTGTTCACGCAAGGCATGGTGACGCACGAGACTTATTCGCGCGTCGATCCGGCGAACGGCCAGCCGGTGTTCTTCGCACCTTCCGAAGTCGAGCGCGGTGCGGAGGCGGCGACGCTCAAGGCCGATGGCGCAGCCGTCGAGATCGGCCGCGTCATCAAGATGTCGAAGTCGAAGAAGAACGTCGTCGACCCCGACGAGATCGTCGCGACCTACGGCGCCGACGCGATCCGCTGGTTCATGCTGTCGGACAGCCCGCCCGAGCGCGACCTGCCGTGGTCCGAAGCGGGCATCGAGGGCTGCGGCCGCTTCGTCCAGCGGCTGTGGCGGCTGTTCGGCCAGTACGACGCCGCCGCGCAGGGCGAGGACAAGCCGCTAGACCGCAAGCGCGACCAGGCGGTCGCCGCGGTGGCCGAGGATATCGAGGCGCTGTCGTTCAACAAGGCGGTCGCGCGCATCTACGAACTGACCTCGGCCACCGAGAAGGCCGCGCCTTCGGCCAGCCGCTCGGCCGCGATCAAGGCGCTGCTGCTGCTCAGCGCGCCGATGATGCCGCACCTTGCCGAAGAGGCCTGGGCGGCCATTGGAGAAGGCCTGATCGCGGACGCCGCCTGGCCGCCGGTCGATCCCGCGCTGCTGGTCGAGGACGAGGTGACCGTCGCGGTCCAGGTCAAGGGCAAGCTGCGCGACACGCTGACCGTCGCCAAGGGCACCGCGCGCGAGGAACTCGAAGCGCTTGCCCTCGCCAGCGACAAGGTGCAGCGTGCGCTCGACGGGGCGGAAGTGAAGAAAGTGATCGTCGTGCCTGACCGGCTGGTCAATCTGGTGGCGTGAGGAAACTCCGCGCCTTTGTTCTCTCCTTCGCGCTGCCCGTGGTGCTGGGTGCCTGCGGGCTCCAGCCGATGTATGCGGGCGGGGGCAGCGGCGCGGTGGCGCAGGGCCTCGCCTCGGTCGACGTGCCGGCGATCGAGGGCAAGGCCGGCTGGCTGGTGCGCAACGCGCTGGTCGACAGGCTCGGCGCGGGCAAGGCGGGCAGCGGGGCGCGCTACCGGCTCGACGTGCGGCTCGACGACAAGCTCGAAGGCCTGGCGCTCTTGTCGGACGATACCATCGGCCGCGAGCGCCGGACGCTGCGCGCGCGCTACCAGCTGGTCGATACCGCCAGCGGCGACATCGTCCTCGATGCGACCGCCGGGTCCGACGCGGGCATCGACGTGGTCAGTTCGGAATACGCGACGATCGCCGCCGAGCAGACCGCGCTTGAGAACCTGGCGCGAGACGTCGCGGACCGCATCGTCACCAACGTCGCGGTGAACTTGCGCAAGTCGGCAAGCCAGTGACGGCCGTCCCGTGAAGGCGACGCAGAACACTTTCGCCGGTGTTGCGCCGAAAGCGGCCGGTTCGGCCAAGGTGTTCTTCTTCTGCGGTCCCGACGAGGCCGGCACGCACGACGCGGCGGCGCGGATCGTCGCGCTGCTGAAGGAGCCGGGTGAGCGGATCGAGCTGTCGGGCGCCGATCTCAAGCGCGACCCGGTGCGGCTGGGCGACGAGGCGCGCTCGAACTCGCTGTTCGGCGATACCCGGCATATCCTGGTGCGCGCCCAGGGCGACGACGCGCACGACGCGGTCGAAGTGCTGCTGTCGGGCCCGATGTCGGGCAGCGCCGAGCCTTGCCCGGTCCTGATCGTGGCGATGGGCGCGACCGACAAGTCGCGCACCGCCAAGCTGCTCGCCGACCGGCCGGACGCGCTGGTGGCGATGTTCTATCCGCCCGACCTGAAATCGGTCACTGCCGCGGTGCGCAACATGGCGAGCGCGGCCGGGCTGCGCATGGGTGACGAGCTGGCCGAGCGGATCGCGCGCGGCTGCGGGCTGGACACCCGGCTGGCGCTGTCCGAAGTGACCAAGCTGGCACTCTATCTCGATGCCTCGCCGGCCAGCCCGCAGCCGGCCGAGCGCGAGGCGCTAGACGCGATCGGCGCGCAGACCGAGGAAGACGGCTTCGCCCCGCTGGTCAACGCCGCGCTCGGCGGGCAGACCGATCGCATCGCCGGCGAGATCCGCCGGATGCGCGAGCTGGGGCTGAGCCCGGTCGGCCTGCTGCTCGCCTTCGAGCGCCGCGCCGCGCAGCTCGCCGGGCTTGCCGCCAAGCTTGGCCCGCGCGGCGATGTGCACGCGCTGATCGAGGCCGAGGCGGCGGCGCGGCGGGTATTCTTCAAGGAAAAGGCCGAGCTTGCGAACCAGCTCCGCCGCTGGCGCGGCCGCGCGCTCGAACGCCTGCTCCAGCGCCTGATCGCGCTGCACCGGGCGATGCTGACGCACAGCCAGGACGCCGAGCTGCTGCTCGCGCAGAGCCTGGGCGAGATCACCCGGATGGCGGCGCGGGCGCGCTGAAGTCCTCCCCTGAAAGGGGGAGGATCTTTTTCCTCAGTTCTTCTTGGGAACCGCGAACGTGCCCGACACGCGTCCGCCGGTGCCGCCCGAGCGGGCGCCGCCGTTGACGCTGGAGACGCCGCTGTTGAGGTCTATCACCATGCGCGCGCCGTTCAGGTTGTCGCCGTTGGCGCGGGTCAGGCGGACGTTGCCGATCATCGTGATGATCCGCCGGTTGAAGTCGTAGACCGCGACATCGCCCCTGGCGCTCTCGCTGCCGCGCGTCACGAAGACGCCGCCGGTGGCGTCCATGCGCTGGATCTTCAGCGAATCGTCCTGGGTATAGGCGACGGTGGTGCGCGCGGCGCGCAGCCGCAGGTCGCCCTGGGTGATGTCGACGTTGCCCGAGAGGACGACGCGCTTCTGCTTGTCCTGCAGCTCGATGCGGTCGGCGGCGTAGTTGACCGGCGCGTTGCTGTCATGGCCGGCGAAGGACTGCGCGCCGAGCTGCTGCACGCCCGCGAGTGCTGCCGCGCCGGCGACCGAAGCGGCGAAAGCGATGCGGATCAGGCGATTGCGAGCGATCATTGCGGCATCCTGAGCTTGCCCGGCGTCATGCGCAAGCGGGCGTGTCCTTCCAGCGAGACAGTTCTTTCCCCAAGGTCGGCCATGATCCGGTCGGCCGAGAACGTACCGGTGGGCACCGCACCGCCGACGCCGCCGGCTCCGGCCAGCTTGCGTGTCTTGAGGTCGATGCCGACGCCTTTGGTGACCATGTGATAGCCGCCGGCGGCGGTGATATCGACCGGGCCGGGCACCACGACCTGTCCGGTATCGAAGTTGTAGCTGCCGCTCGGCGCAGTGATCTCCGCCGGGCCATCGGACAGGACGATCCGGCCGACAAGGTCCTGCATCTCGACCACGGGCCGCTGCGACGATGCCTGCACGGCGCGCCCCGCGGTGAGCGAGAAGGCGTGCCCCCGGTTGTCCTGGCCGCGGTACATCGCCTTGCTGACCGCCAGTCGCTCCTGGGTGATCGCGACCTTGTTGCGGTCGAGCAGGAAGCTGATCTCGCCGCGCTGCGACAGCGGGGCGAGCACCATCACCGCCACGATCGCGCCGATCGCGGCGGGCAACGCGCGCGACAGGAAGGCGATCAGCCGGTCGTGGAAGCCGCCGGGAGTCGCGAAGGCGCGCCGCTTGTCGCGGATCAGGTCAGCCTGCGCCGTCATTCGTGGCTGAAGATGTCGTGCGTCGGCCAGCCGGCAAGGTCCAGCCCCGCGCGGGCGGGAAGGAAGTCGAAGCAGGCCTGGGCCAGGGCGGTCCGCCCCTCGCGGGCCAGGCGCTCGACCAGGATCGCGTGCATCGCGTGGAGATGGCGCACGTCCGAGGCGGCATATTCCTGCTGCGCGTCGGACAGCACCGGCCCGCCCCAGTCGCTCGACTGCTGCTGCTTGGAGATTTCCTTGCCCAGCAGCTCGCGCACCAGATCCTTCAGGCCGTGGCGGTCGGTGTAGGTGCGGACCAGCTTGCTGGCGATCTTGGTGCAGAACACCGGCGCGGCGACGACGCCCAGGTAGTGCTCGATCGCGGCAAGGTCGAAGCGCGCGAAGTGGTAGAGCTTCAGCCGTGCGGGGTCGGCCAGCACCGCCTTGAGGTTGGGCGCGGCATAGGCCGAGCCGGGCGAGAATCGCACCAGGTGCTCGTCGCTGCCGCCGTCCGAGATCTGGACGAGGCAGAGCCGGTCGCGCGGGGTGATCAGGCCCATCGTCTCGGTGTCGACGGCGACGGGGCCCGGCGCCAGGACGCCTTGGGGGAGATCTTCTTCGTGGAGATGGACAGCCATATTGCCATGGTGCTTAGGCTCATCCGCCAATGAACGGAAGGGGTTTGGAGCACGGCGCATGGCAGGCGATTCTGTTCCCGAAAGCTGGCGCGCGGCGATCGACCCGGTGCTGGCGACGCGCGAGGCGCGGCGGCTGGGCGGGTTCCTCAAGGCAGAGGAGGCGGCGGGCAAACGCATCTATCCGCCCCGCGGCAGCCGGCTGCGCGCGCTCGAACTCACGCCGCTCGACAAGGTGAAAGTCGTGATCCTGGGGCAGGACCCCTATCACGGTGCGGGCCAGGCGCACGGCCTCAGCTTCTCGGTGCCCGAAGGCGTAAAAGTGCCGCCCTCGCTGGCGAACATCTACAAGGAGATCGCCAGCGATCTCGGCATTCCTCCCGCGCGCCACGGCAACCTGGAGCATTGGGCCAGGCAAGGCGTGCTGCTGCTCAACAATTCGCTCACCGTCGAGGACGGCCGCGCCGGGTCTCACCAGAAGCTCGGCTGGGAAGCGATCACCGACGCCGCCGTGGCGGCGGTGGCGGCGCGCAAGGAGCCTTCGGTCTTCATGCTCTGGGGCAGCCACGCCCGCAACAAGGCGGCGCGGGTGCCGGGGCTGGCAGGCGGCCGCCACCTGGTGCTGACCGCGCCGCATCCCAGTCCGCTGTCGGCGCATTCGGGCTTCCTGGGCTGCCGCCATTTCAGCAAGGCCAACGATTTCCTGGAGGCCAACGGCAGGGGAGCCATCGACTGGCGGCTGGGTTGACGCAAAACGGGCCGTGAAACTTTACATAAGAGGTTGTAATATATACGAATAATGGAAAGTCGCGTGACCTTTCGCAAGGGGTCCTTTCCGCCTGCCGCGATAACCGAAAGCGCCTTGATCGGTCGGCTGTGCCGACCGCGATGGCAGACCAAATCCTATTGGGAAAGCAGTTCCTGCGTCTCTTTCGCGCGCCGTGCGAAATCGTTTGGCGAACTGGACCGATCTTTGCCAAGGGTGAAGCCAGCGAGCAGCATGGGAGAGCGTTCATGGACATTTCGCAGGCGAAACACGCCTTCATCACCGGCGGCGCGAGTGGTATCGGGCTCGGCATCGCCGACGCGCTGCTGAAGCGCGGCGTCGCGGTGACGATAGTCGACAACGACGCCGAAGGCATCGCCGCGGTCATCGCCGAGCGCAAGGGCCAGCGGATCGGCGGCCGCCAGCTCGACGTGCGCGACCTCGCCGGCTGGGCGCGCGTCAAGGCCGAGGCGGAGGCCGAGTTCGGCGCGGTCGACATCCTCGTCGCCAACGCCGGGATCGGCCCCGACGGCGAATACTTGTGGGACGCCACCGCCGAATCGCTCGAACGGCTGCTGGCGATCAACGTCGGCGGCATCTTCAACGCGATCTCGGCCTTCGCCGGCGACATGCGCGACCGTCGCCGCGGCTACATCGTCGTCACCGGATCGATGGCCGGGCTCGCCGCGCAGGACTTCCCGCGCATCGGCACCTACACCGCGTCGAAGTATGCGGTCGTCGGCCTGAGCGAGGTGCTGCGCAACGAGATGGCGCCCTATGGAGTCGGCGTTTCCACGCTGTGTCCGGGCATGGTCGCCTCCAACCTGGGCAAGAACACCACGCGAATGGGCTTTCGCGGCAAGCCGCTCGACCTCGGCGGTGCGCCGGAGGCCGGGCCGCGGGCTCCGGCCATGGACCCCGCCAAGGTAGGGGAACGCACGGTCGCGGGCATCATCGCCGAAGAGCGGTTCATCATCACCCACCCCGACGACTGGGCCGAAGTCGGCGCCCGCTGCCGCGCGCTCGAGGAAGCGTTCGGGCAATCCGCACCGGCGCAGTGATCACGATCTGAATCCGTCGTCCCCGCGAAGGCGGAGATGACGATCCGATTCAGGCTGATTCGGCCTGCCACCCGAAGATCCGCCGCGCATTCGCGCCCAGGATCTTCTCCTTCTCGTCCTGCGACAGGCCGGGATCGTTCAGGATGTAGTGGACGAGGTCGGCCCAGGGCGCGGGCGGGCGCATCACCGTGTAGTCGCTCGCCCATACCACGCGGTCCGCGCCAAACGCCTCGATTGCACGGCGCAATTGCGGGCGCACCGGATCGAAGGGATAAGTCGGCGCGCCGAAATACATCATCGCGTGGCTGATCTTGATCGAGACGTTGGGATGCTCGCCCAGCCGCATCACTTCCTCGATGTAGCCGGGGCCCAGCACGCGCTGCGCGTCGGCGTCGGACATGCCGGCCGTGTTGTACGGCATCGGCAAGCCCCAGTGATCGACGACGAAGTGCACGCCGGGAAACTTCTCCAGATAGCGCGGCAGGTATTCGGCATAGCCCGGTATCGCCAGGCACACCGGCATGCCGGTGTCCTGCGCGATCGCGAAAGCCTGGTCGAAGCCGCCGTCCATGAAGACCTGCGCTTCCTCGGGCGTGCGCGTCGCCAGGAAGCGGAAGGCGCGGGCGTGCGGGTTCGAGGCGATGACGCGCATCACGCTTTCGAGCTGCGGGTCGCGTCGATCGATCCGCACGAAGAACGAGAACCGATCGGGATATTGCAGGCTGGCCAGCTCGGCGCCGGGATAGAGCGCGCGCCAGGCGCCGCCCGGCAGCTCGAAGCCAGGATGGTTGTAGATCGGGTTGGGTGAGCGCACCCAGTACCAGAACTCCTCGAGCATGACCGAGCGGATGCCGATCGCGTCCATCGCCGTCAGCGTCTGCTCGATCGGCCCCCGGCCCATGTGGAGCTGGGCGTCGACTATATCCATGGCATCCCTCGTCGCGGTTGTCGTTGTTCCGCGATGATGGCGCGCAGCGCGCCCCGGCGCAACGCTGATCGATCGATCAGCGGTCGAACCATATCCGCTGCAGTTCCTTCTCGCGGTCGAGGAACTGGTGCTTGAGCGCGCCGCCGACATGCAGGATCACCAGCAGGTAGAGCGCCTTCGCGGCGATCTCGTGGCCTTCGCCGAACACGTCGTGGAAGCGTTCCTTGACATCGGGATCGAGCGCCATGACCCAGCCGATGCGCGGCCATTCGAACAGGCCGAACCAGGCCATCGGATGGCTAGCCGCGTCCTTCCACGCCGAATCCATGATCCAGCCGGTCAGCGGCAGCCCGAACATCACCAGATAGAGCAGCCAGTGGACGAGGTGCGATGCGGTCTTCTCCCAGCCCGCATAGCCCGCGGGCAGCGGCGGCGGGCGGTGGACGGCGCGCCACAGCAGGCGCATCACGGCAAGGCCCAGCACGGTGATGCCGATCGACTTGTGCGCATCGATCATCGGCCGCACCTGATCGTCGGCGGCGACGGGCCAGATCCAGGCCAGTGCGACGTTGGCGAGGATGAGGAGGGCGATCAACCAGTGGAGCGTCACCGCAAGATGTGTATAGCGAACCGTCATTGACCGTCTCCCAGCCGTAAAGCGCATCCGTCATGCCGAAACCGCGCGTGCTGCAATCCTCCGTTCATCTCCGAATGCTGATGGCGATGCAATGAACATGCTTCAGCATTCGTTCGATTTGCATTCGCCGCGGCTGATGTCGCGCCCGGTGCCGATGGCGAGCCGGCTGATCGGCGCGGTCTCGCCGCTGCTGTTCCTGGCGCTCGTCGCGCAGGCGTTCTTCCGCACCGGCGTCGCCTCGTGGGGGGTGGGCATCGTCTACATCCTCTACGACACCGCGCTGCTCGCGTTCACCGCCTGGAGCATCTTGCCGCTGCGCCATGCGCGCCTGCCCGCAGCCTCCGGCCGGTCCGCGCCGCGTCCGACCCTCGCGGTGATCGTCGCCGCGCACAACGAAGCGGCGGTACTGGGCATCACCATCGATACCCTGGCGCG
>Ga0075364_10000935_pt1 | contig 15418 bp, 15 predicted proteins | sample EndMetdeltDD1764_FD_71517 | JGI IMG/M metagenome (GOLD analysis project Ga0075364, IMG submission 71517) | Populus endosphere microbial communities from Tennessee, USA - Endosphere MetaG P. deltoides DD176-4 | ecosystem: Host-associated > Plants > Roots > Endosphere | place: USA: Tennessee...
ATGGCGATGGCCTGGGCCTCGATGATCGGCGCCGCCTCCGTGACGCCGGGGACGCGGGCGATCCGCGCGCTCACCGCGTCCAGATCCGGCCGGTCCAGCACCGCACCGGAGACGAAGACGTGGCCGTTGAAGCCCAGGATCCGGCCCAGCAACTCGGCTCGGAAGCCGTTCATCACGCTCATGACGACGATCAGCACCGCCACCGCCAGCATGATGCCCACGAAGGAGATGATCGAGATCAGCGCCACGCCGCCCTGGCTGCGCTTGGCGCGAAGGTAGCGGCCGGCCAGCATGCGCTCCCAGGCGCCGAAGGGCGGGGCGCGCGTTCCGGTCGGCGCTGCGGCCTGGCTCACCCGCAGATCGCCTTGATCGCCGCCTCCAGCGGCAGGGTCTGGCGCTCGCCGGTGGCGCGGCGCTTGATCTCCACCACCCCCTCGGCCACGCCCTTGGGCCCGACGATCAGTTGCCAGGGCACGCCCACCAGGTCGAGGGAAGCGAACTTGGCCCCCGGCCGCTCGTCCCGGTCGTCCAGCAGCGCCGCCTTGCCGGCTTCGCCCAGCGCCCGGTAGGCCTGCTCGGCCACCGCGTCCACCGCCGCATCGCCCACCCGAAGGTTCACCACGGCCGCGTCGAAGGGCGCGACGCTGTCGGGCCAGATGATCCCGGCGCCGTCGTGGCTGGCCTCGATGATCGCCCCCACCAGGCGCGAGACGCCCACGCCGTAGGAGCCCATCTGGGCCGGCCTCTCGACCCCGTCGGGGCCGGCGATCAGGGCCTTCATCGGCGTCGAGTACTTGTCGCCGAAATAGAAGATGTGGCCGACCTCGATGCCCCGGGCGGACATGCGCTTGTCCTCGGGCAGCTCCGCCCAGGCCGCCTTGTCATGCATCTCGTCGCTGGCGGCGTAGAGGCTGGTGCGCTGCTCGACCAGCGGCTGCAGGTCGCCGTCCCAGTCCAGGTCGGGCCCGGGCGCGCCCATCTCCACCAGGTCGCGGTGGGCGAAGACCTCGCTCTCGCCGGTCTCGGCCAGGATGATGAACTCGTGCGAGAGATCGCCGCCGATCGGCCCGGTGTCGGCCCGCACCGGGATCGCCTTGAGCCCCAGCCGCGCATAGACGTTCAGGTAGGCCAGGAACATGCGGTTGTAGGAGCGCCTGGCCGCCGCCTCGTCGATGTCGAACGAGTAGGCGTCCTTCATCAGGAACTCGCGCCCGCGCATGACGCCGAACCGCGGCCGGCGCTCGTCCCGGAACTTCCACTGGATGTTGTAGAGGTTCTTCGGGAGGTCCCGGTAGGACTTCACATAGGTGCGGAAGATGTCGGTGATGACCTCTTCGGCGGTGGGGCCGTACAGCAGGTCGCGGTCGTGGCGATCCTTGATGCGCAGCATCTCCTCGCCGTAGTCGTTGTAGCGGCCGCTCTCGCGCCACAGGTCGGCCAGCTGCAGGGTGGGCATCAGCACCTCGACGGCGCCGGCGCGGTCCATCTCCTCGCGGACCACCTGCTCGATCTTCTTGAGCACCTTCAGGCCCAGCGGCAGCCAGGCGTAGATGCCCGCCGCCACCTGGCGGATCAGGCCCGCCCGCAGCATCAACTGGTGCGAGACGATCTGGGCGTCCGAGGGCGCCTCGCGCAGGGTCGGCATGAAGTAACGCGAAAGCCGCATCGAATGTCCCTGGGGAAGGCCTGTGAAGAGCCGGTCAGATAGCCGCCGGGACGCGGGCTTGGCAACGCGCCGCGGCGTAAATCAGGTGCGCCAGGGGATCTTGTCGAGATCGATCAGGTGGAAATGGATCACCGCCAGGACCAGCGCCAGCACGATGGCCGACACCCAGGTGGTGGTGAAGCACTTGCGCTTGAGCTTGGGATCCACCGGCGCGCCGGGATCGCCCCCGTCGGTGACCTTGATGCCCGCGTCGGCGTAGCTGGTCACCCCGATGGGCAGGATGGCGAACAGCACGGTCCACCAGATGGTGATGTAGATGGCGATGATGGTGACGAGGCTCATCAGTGCGCCTCGCTCGGCGTGGCCATCAGCTCCACCAGCACCCCGCCCATGTTCTTGGGGTGCACGAAGATCACCGGCACGCCATGGGCGCCGATGCGCGGCTGGCCGTTGTTGAGCACCGTCGCCCCCTTGGCCTGCATGTCGTCGCGGGCGGCGATGATGTCGGCGACCTCGAAGCAGACGTGGTGCTGGCCGCCCTTGGGGTTCTTCTCGATGAAGCTGCGCACCGGGGAGTTCTCGCCCCAGGGCTCCAGCAGCTCGATCTGGCTGTTGGGCAGGTTGACGAAGCAGACCCGCACGCCCTGCTCTTCCATGACGAAGGGCTCGGTGATGGAGGTGGCGCCCAGCATGTCGCGGTAGAGGGCGATGCTGTCGTCGAGGGAGGGCGTGGCGACGCCCACGTGATTGAGCTTCCCGATCATTGCGCCGCTATAGCGCCTTGCGCGCGCGGGCGCGAGAGGCGGATCGTCCCTGGGGATGGGGCCGTTTGGGCGCTAGGCTCGCCGGCGCTGCGTCGCCACGGGGCCTCGAACCATGAAGCTGATCTACCTCGCCACCCGCAAGCCAGGGTTCTCCGCCGACGATTTCACCCGGCGCTGGCGGATGCACGGGGCGGTGGCGATGTCGACGCCCTTCTGGCGTCACGCGCTCTGCTACGTCCAGGCCGAGGTCGCCCGGCCGGTGACGCTCGCCGGCGCGAGCGGGGCCTACGACGGGGTCGCCTATCTCACCCTCAAAGCCAGCGCCTTCACCGCGCCGCGCACGCCCGAGGACGAGGCCTCCAGCCAGACGCTGCTCGAGGACGAGAAGCACACCTTCGCCGGGCCGATCCCGCAGGTCTCGCTGTGGGTCGAGGAAGAGCCGATCAAGCCGGGCGAGCCCGGCGGCATGACCGCCTTCCTGTTCTTCCACGACGCTGCGAAGGCGCGGCGAACCGCGGAGGGCCTGCGCCATGAGTCCCGGCTGAACCGGGTGACGCTCAACACCAAGGGGGCGGCGGGGCATTTCCCCTCCACCCTGCCCTACGGGGCCGTCGTCGAGATCTCCGCCTTCAGCCCCGAGATCCTGGCCAAGGTCGCCCAGGCGCCGCTGGAAGACGCCGACCTTGCCGTCGTCACCCGCGAATGCGTGCTGTGGGACCGCAGGGCCGCGAGCCCCACGGCCGATCCGGCCTAGACGCGCAGCACGATCGTCTCGACCACGGGCCGGCGGCCCCAGATGCGCTGGCTGGCCTTCTTCACCGCCCGCGAGAGGGCGATCTCGATGGTCTCGTCCTGGTCGCGGTCCTCGCCCGAAAGGCGCTTGAGCGCGCGCTCGGCCTCTTCGGAGAGATCGTCCAGCATGTCCTCCATCGTGTCTTCCTCGTCGGACGGCAGGCCAAGCGCCCTGACTTCCGGCCCCGAGACGATCCGACTCTTGCCGTCCAGCACGACGGAGATGGCGATCATGCCGTTATGGGCGGCGTGGCGGCGCTCGCGCAGGGCCTCGCCGTTCTCCGGGGTCAGCACGCCGGCGTCCACGTAGAGACGGCCCGCGGGCACCTCGTCGATGATCTCCGCGCGGCCGGGCGCCAGGCGCACCATGTCGCCGTTGCGGGGCGCCACCTGCTGGGGGACCTGCATGTCGCGGGCGAAGGCCTGGTGCTCGAGGAGGTGGCGGCGCTCGCCATGGGTCGGCACGGCGATCTGCGGCCTCGCCCAGCGGTACATCTCCGCCAGCTCGTCGCGGCAGGGGTGGCCGGAGACGTGGATGCCCGGGTGGTCACGCTCGGTGTAGAGGCGCACCCCCCGGTCGGCCAGGCCGTTCTGCAGGTTGCGGATCGGCAGCTCGTTCCCCGGGATCACCCGCGAGGAGAAGATGCAGGCGTCGCCCGCCCCCAGCTTCACGTGGGGATGGGAGCCGTCGGCGATCCGCGAGAGCGCCGCGCGCGGCTCGCCCTGGCTGCCGGTGCAGAGGTAGAGCACCGCGTTGTCGGGGAAGGACTTGGCCTCGTGGTCGGTCAGGAAGGGCGCCAGCCCCGCCATCAGGCCCACCGACTTGGCCGCCGCCGCCATGCGGTGCATCGAGCGCCCCACCAGGCAGACGCGCCGACCGGCCGCCGCGGCGGCGCGGCAGACCGAATCCATCCGCGCCACGTTGGAGGCGAAGCAGGCCACCGCCACCTTGCCCTTCAGCTGGCCGATCAAGGGGATAAGCGTCTCGCGCACGTCGGATTCCGAGCCCGCCACCCCGTCGACGAAGACGTTTGTGGAATCGCACACCATGGCCAGCACGCCCTCGTCGCCGAGCCGGCGGATGGCGTCCTGGTCGGTGACCGAGCCCAGCAGGGGCTCGGGGTCGATCTTCCAGTCCCCGGTGTGCAGCACCGTCCCCAGCGGAGTGCGGATCGCCAGGCCGTTGGGCTCGGGGATGGAGTGGGTGAGCGTGATCAGTTCTAAGTCGAAGGGCCCGAGCTGGAAGCGGCCCTTCAGCGGCACCTCGTGGATCTCCACCTGGTCCAGGAGGTCGGCCTCGCGGAGCTTCTCGCGCAGGAGGAAGGCGGTGAAGGGCGTGGCGTAGACGGGCGCCTTGAGCCTGGGCCAGAGCCAGGCCACGGCCCCCAGGTGATCCTCGTGGGCGTGGGTCAGCACGATGCCCAGGATGCGGTCGGCGTAGTCCTCGATGTAGCTGGGGTCGGGCAGGATCACCTCGACGCCGGGCGTCGAGGAATCGCCGAAGGTGATGCCAAGGTCCACCACCACCCAGCGCCGGTCGTGCGCCGGGCCAAAGCCGTACAAATTGAAGTTCATGCCGATCTCGTTCGAGCCGCCCAGCGGCAGGAAGACGAGTTCGTCGGAAGTCTTGGATTTCGCCATTTATCCCTTGGCCGCATTGCGGCGGTAGATTTCGAGCATGCCCCGGATCGTCAGGTCCGGGTCGAAGTGGTCGATCGCATCGGTCGCGCCATGGAAGAGCGAGGCGACGCCGCCGGTGCCGACCACGGTCATCGGCTTGCCCCACTCGCCCTTGATCCGGGCGACCAGGCCTTCGATCAGGGCGATATACCCCCAAAAGACGCCCGATTGCATGGCCGCGACCGTATCCTTGCCGATGACTGTGTTGCCCTTGGGCCGCTGGATGGCCACCCGCGGCAGTTTGGCGGCGGCGTTGTGCAGGGCTTCCATGGAAAGATTGATGCCGGGCGCGATGACCCCGCCCTCGAAGGCGCCGTCGGCGGCGATCACGTCGAAGGTGGTGGCGGTGCCGCTGTCGATGACGATCAGGTCGCCCGGATAGGCCACATGCGCGCCCAGCGCATTGACCAGCCGGTCGGCGCCGGCCTCCGAGGGCTTGTCGATCCGAACCTCGATGCCGAGCTCCGCATTCTCGCCCACCACCAGGGGCTCCACGTGCAGGTAGCGGCGCGCCAGGTTGCGCAGGTTGAAGATCGACTGCGGCACGACGCTGGAGATGATGCAGCCGTTGAAGACGCCAAGCTGCAGGCCCGCCATGGCCAGCAGTTGCGAGAGCCACACCGCATATTCGTCGGCCGTCCGCGCGCTCTCGGTGGCCGAGCGCCACTGGGCGATCCAGCGCTCCCCGTCGTGGACGGCGAACATGGTGTTGGTGTTGCCCTGCTCGATGGCCAGCAGCATGACTCAGCCCCGCGGTCTGAAGGCGATAGGAGACGCAGCACGCCCCCTCCGTCTCGGCGCGACGCGCCGATCCACCTCCCCCGCAAGCGGTGGAGGACCTAAGCGCCAAGATGCTCCACCGCTTGCGGGGGAGCTGTCAGCGAAGCTGACTGAGGGGGCGTGCTGCGCCATGGGTCAGTCCCGGCCGAAGAAGACGTCGCCTGCGGTTATCCGCTCAAGGCCCCCGCCGTCCAGCCGCAGCTTGAGCGCGCCGTCGGTGTCGAGCCCTTCGGCGACGCCGCGCAGGGTGGCGTTGGGCAGGCGCGCCTCGCAGGGCCCGCCCAGGCCGTGGGCGCGCGCGGTCCAGGCCGCGGCGATGGGGGCGAAGCCTTCCGCCTCCCAGAGCCGGCGCCAGGTCTCGAAGGCGCCGGTCAGGATCTCCAGGGCCGCGCGGGGCGGCGGCGGCGGGCGCGCCATGTGTTCGGCGAAGCTGGTGGCCGGAAACGCCAGGCCCTGCGGATAGCCGGCGAGGTTGACGCCCACGCCCACCGCCAGCCACAGCCGCTTGTCCGGTCGCTGGCCGGCCTCCAGCAGCAGGCCCGCGGCCTTGCGCCCGAACACCAGCACATCGTTTGGCCACTTCAGACTGGCCGCGCCCGGCCCGACGCAGGCGTCCGCCAGGTCGGCGGCGGCCAGCGCGGCGACGAAGGAGGCCTGGGCGGCCTCGCCGGGCGGAAGGTCGGTGGTGGTCAAGAGGGTCGCGGCGAGATTGCCGGCGGGACTTTCCCAGGCCCGGCCGCGGCGGCCGCGCCCCTGCGTCTGCCGCTCCGCCAGGATCCAGACCGGGCCAGCCTCCCCCGCCTCGCCGCGGCGGCGGGCCTCGGCGTTGGTGGAGGGCAGTTCGGCGTAGGTCTCGATCGGCGGGATCTGGCCCAAGTCAGACGAGACCGAAGGCCGCCGCCGCCTGACGGGCCAGGGGGTCGAGCCAGGTCAGCGCCACCATGACCACGGGGAAGGTGAAGAGCGCCAGGGCCACGCCGATGGCGCGGGCCTCCAGCGGCGGGCGGTCCGTGGCGCCGGGGCTGGCGTCGAACCACATCACCTTGATCAGGCGCAGGTAGTAGAAGGCGGCCACGACCGAGCCCACCAGGCCCAGCACCGCCGGAATCGTCAGGCCCGCGCCCAGCGCGGCCTTGAACACATAGTACTTCGCCCAGAACCCCGAGAACGGCGGCAGGCCGAGCGCGGAGAGCGAGAAGGCCGTCATGGCGAGCGCGATGCCCGGCTGCTCCTTCACCAGGCCCGCCATGTCCTTGATGGTCTCCATCGACCGGCCCTGCCGCGAGAGCGCCGCCAGGCAGGCGAAGAAGCCGGTCACGTCGATCATGTAGAGGATCATGAAGACCAGCATGGCCTGGACGCCCTGGGCGTCGCCCGAGGCCAGGCCCAGGATCGCGTAGCCGACATTGGCGATGGAGGAATAGGCCCACAGCCGCTTGAGGTTCTTCTGCGCCAGGCCGGCGAACGCGCCCACCGCGATGGAGATCAGGGCGATGGCCACCAGCACCTGCTGCCACTGGCCGGCGGCGCCGCCAAAGCCCTGGGCCAGCGCGCGGGCGAACAGCACCATGGCCGCGAGCTTGGGCGCGGCGGCGAAGAAGGCCACGACCGGGGTCGGCGCGCCCTCGTAGACGTCGGGCGTCCACATGTGGAAGGGCGCGGCGGAGACCTTGAAGGCCAGGCCGCAGATCAGGAACACCAGGCCGAACAGCACGCCGGTGTTCGCGCCGCCGTGCACCGAGAGCGCGATCTGCGAGAACAGGGTCGAGCCGGAGAAGCCGTAGATCAGGCTCGCGCCATAGAGCAGCAGGCCCGAGGAGAGCGCGCCCAGCACGAAGTACTTCAGCCCCGCTTCCGAGGCCTTGGCGTCGTCCCGGTGCATGGCCGCCAGCACATAGAGCGCCAGCGACTGCAGCTCGACCCCGACATAGAGCGAGATCAGGTCGCCCGAGCCCGCCATCATCCCCATGCCCAGGGCGGCGATGACGATCAGGATCGGGAACTCGAAGGTCTTCACCCCGCGCCGCTCGAACCACGGCTGGCCGAGCGGGATGGCGATGGCGGAGGCGACATAGATGGCCACCTGGGCGAAGGCCGAGGCCTGGTCGCTCACCAGCCCGCCGCCAAAGGCGCGGCCGATCGGCGAGACGGCGGCGGCGACCGCGGCGGCCAGCAGCGCCAGCACGCCGCCGGCGGACACCAGCGTCGTCGCCTTCTGCGCGAAGGCGCCGAAAACCAGCAGCAGCAGGGCGCTCGCGGCCAGGATCAGTTGCGGATAGGCGAGAGCCAGATCGGCGGAGACGTTCATCGGCGGATTTGGCCCCTCACCCGCCCAGCGCCGCCCGGTAGGCCGCCACGAGGTGGTCTGCCGAGGACTGGGTCAGGTCGAAGACGAAAGACGGATGCACGCCCAGGATCAGCGTGCCGGCGATGAGGGGGGCGAAGATCGCCACCTCCCGCCAGTCGAGGTCGGAGATGGCGGCGAGCTTGGGATTGACGATCTCGCCGAACACCACCCGCCGGTAGAGGCTGAGCGCATAGACCGCCGAGAGGATCACTCCGCTGGCGGCGACGAACGCGGTCCAGGTGGAGGCGCCGTAGACGCCGGTCATGGTCAGGATCTCGCCGACGAAGCCGGAGGTGCCCGGCAGGCCGACATTGCCCATGGTGAACAGCATGAACACCGCCGCGTACCAGGGCATGCGGTTCACCAGCCCGCCGTAGAAGGCGATCTCGCGGGTGTGCATGCGGTCGTAGACCACCCCGACGCACAGGAAGAGCGCGCCCGAGATCAGGCCATGGCTCAGCATCTGGAAGATGGCGCCCTGCTCGCCCTGCACGTTGCCGGAGAAGATGCCCATGGTGACAAAGCCCATGTGCGCCACCGACGAGTAGGCGATCAGCTTCTTGATATCGACCTGCCGGAAGGCCACCAGCGAGGTGTAGACGATGGCGATCACCGACAGGGCGAAGACCAGCGGGGTGAAGAGCTGCGAGGCCTGCGGGAACATCGGCAGGCTGAAGCGCATGAAGCCGTAGCCGCCCATCTTCAGCAGGATGCCGGCCAGGATCACCGAGCCCGCGGTGGGCGCCTCCACGTGGGCGTCCGGCAGCCAGGTGTGCACCGGCCACATGGGCATCTTCACCGCGAAGGAGGCGAAGAAGGCCAGCCACAGCCAGGTCTGGACGCCCTTGTCGAAGTGGTAGGTCATCAGCGCCGGGATCGAGCTGGTGCCCGAGATGTTGATCATCGCCAGGATGGCGGCCAGCATCAGCACCGAGCCGAGCAGGGTGTAGAGGAAGAACTTGAAGGCGGCGTAGACCCTGCGCTGCCCGCCCCAGATGCCGATGATCAGGAACATCGGGATCAGCCCGAACTCGAAGAAGACGTAGAACAGCACCAGGTCCAGCGCGCAGAAGACGCCGATCACCAGCGTCTCCAGCAGCAGGAAGGCGATCAGGTACTCCAGCACCCGCTTTTCGATGCTGCGCCACGACGCGGCGATGCAGATCGGCATCAGGAAGGCGGTCAGGAGGACGAACAGCACCGATATGCCATCCACGCCCATGCGATAGTTGAGGCCCGCGAACCAGGGGCTTTCCTCGAGGAACTGGAAGCCCGCCGTGCGCGGATCGAACTGGGCGACCAGCAGCACCGAGAGCGCCAGGGTCGCCAGGGTGGTGATCAGCGCGATCCACTTGGCGGCGGCCACCGACTTGGCGTCCTCCGCCGAGCCCAGCAGGCGCAGGGCCAGGATGGCGGCGACGCCCACCAGGGGCGCGTAGGTGATGAGGGAGAGGATAGGCATCGCGATCATCTCCCTTTAGTGGTTCCAGGCCCACAGGGCGTAGGACAACATCCCCGCGACGCCGAGCAGCATGACGAAGGCGTAGTGGTAGACGTAGCCGGTCTGCAGCCGCCCGGTCCCGCGCCCGACGGCGTAGGTGACCGCCGAGACCCCGTCGGGGCCCAGGCCGTCGATGACCTTCTGGTCGCCGCCCTTCCAGAACAGGTCGCCCAGCGCCTTGGCGCCGCGCACGAAGGTCGCCTGGTAGAGCTCGTCGAAGTACCACTTGTTGTAGAAGAAGGTGTAGAGCGGCCCGCCCTGGGCGGCCATCTTCGCCCCCAGCCCTTCGCGGCGGATGTAGACGTACCAGGCCGCGATCAGCCCCAGCACCGAGACGATCAGCGGGGCCTGCTCGATCAGCAGCGGCATCTCGTGCTCGCCCAGCACATGGTTGTTGGCCGCGGTGAAGATCGCCCCGCGCCAGAACTCGTGCTGCTCCTCGCCGATGAACTTCCGGGTGAAGGCGAAGCCCGCGAAGATCGCCCCGGCCGACAGCAGGATCAGCGGCAGGCGCATGGTCCAGGGGCTCTCGTGCGGCAGGTGCGCGCCGTGGTGGCCGTGGTCGTCGTGGCCTTCCAGCGGCTCGTCGTGGGTCTCGATCTGCGCGTGGCTGGCGTGGTCGTCCCCATGCGCGTGGTCATGGTCGCGGTTGTGCCAGTGGTGCTCGAGGTCTTCGCTGGTCCAGCGGGCGTGGCCGTTGAAGGTGAAGAAGGCCAGGCGCCAGGAATAGAAGGCGGTCAGCCCGGCCACGAAGACGCCGATCACGAAGGCGAAATAGCCCATGCCGTCGCCTGCCTGGCCGGCGGCGTAGGCGGCGTGGATGATGGAGTCCTTCGAGTAGAAGCCGGCGAAGCCCAGCTCGACGCCCGGGATGCCCAGGCCGGTGATGGCGATGGTGCCGATCACCATGACCGCGCAGGTCACCGGCAGGTAGCGCGCCAGGCCGCCGTACCGGCGCATGTCCTGCTCGTGCGCCATGCCGTGGATCACCGAGCCCGCGCCCAGGAACAGCAGGGCCTTGAAGAAGGCGTGGGTGAAGAGGTGGAACATCCCCGACTGGTAGGCGCCCACGCCCGCGGCCATGAACATGTAGCCAAGCTGCGAGCAGGTCGAATAGGCGATCACCCGCTTGATGTCGTTCTGCATCATGCCGACCGTGGCGGCGAACAGGGCGGTGATCGCCCCGATGCCGACGACGATGTGCTTGGCCGTCGGCGCATATTCGAACATCGGCGAGAGCAGGCAGACCATGTAGACGCCGGCCGTCACCATGGTGGCGGCGTGGATCAGCGCCGAGACCGGCGTCGGGCCCTCCATGGCGTCGGGCAGCCAGGTGTGCAGGAAGAACTGCGCCGACTTGCCCATGGCGCCGACGAACAGCAGGGCGCAGGCCAGGTCCACCAGACGCCAGCTCTGGCCGATGAAGCTCCAGCTGTCGCCCGCATGGGCGGCGACCTGCGGGAAGACCTCGGCGAAGCGGATCGTCCCGAAGGCCCAGAACACCGTCATGATGCCCAGGGCGAAGCCGAAGTCGCCCACGCGGTTGACCACGAAGGCCTTGATGGAGGCGGCGTTGGCGGTGGGCTTCTTGAACCAGAAGCCGATGAGCAGGTAGCTGGCCAGGCCCACGCCTTCCCAGCCGAAGAACAGCTGCATGAAGTCGGCCGCGCTGATCAGCGAGAGCATGGCGAAGGTGAACAGCGACAGGTAGGCGAAGAAGCGGGGCTTGCTCTCGTCCTCGGCCATGTACCCCCACGAATAGAGGTGCACGAGGCTGGAGACGCTGGTCACCACCACCAGCATCACCGCCGACAGCCCGTCCAGCCGGAACGACCAGTCCGAGGCGAACCGGCCGATGTGGATGAACGGCGCATAGGTCAGCGTGAAGGGCTCCAGCCCGCCCCAGGTCCACTGGGCGAAGACGGTCCACGACAGGATCGCCGAGAGGAAGAGAAAGCCGGTGGTGACCGCCTGGCTGGCGACATCGCCGATCCGCCGCCCGAACAGGCCCGCCACGGTCGCGCCGACCAGCGGGCCGAACAGGATCGCCGTGACGAAGAACTTGGGATCCATGTTCGGCTCAGCCCTTCATCATCGAGGCGTCGTCGACGGAGATGTCGCCGCGGTTGCGGAAGAAGGTCACCAGGATGGCCAGGCCCACGGCGGCTTCGGCCGCGGCGACCGTCAGCACGAACATGGCGAAGATCTGCCCCACCACGTTGTGCAGATAGACAGAGAAGGCCACCAGGTTGATGTTCACGGCGAGCAGGATCAGCTCCACCGACATCAAGATGACGATGATGTTCTTGCGGTTCACGAAGATGCCGAAGACGCCGATCGTGAACAGGATGGCGGCGACCGCCAGATAGTTGGCCAGCCCTATGATCATCCCTCAATCCCCTGCCCCGGCTTGAGGTCGACGACGCGCATGCCGGTCTTGGGCGAGCGCAGGACCTGATCGGCGATCACCTGGCGGCGAACGCCCGGCTTGTGGCGGAGCGTCAGCACGATGGCCCCGATCATCGCCACCAGCAGGACCATGCCCGCCGCCTGGAAGAAGTAGACATAGTCGGTGTAGAGCACCCGGCCGATCGCCTCGGCGTTGGTCACCGAGCCGCCGCCATTGGCCATCGGGGCGTCGTTCATCCGCGCCGCGCCCTTGGTGGCCACCGTGGTGGCGACCACCACCATCTCGATGGCCAGCGCCCCGGCCACCAGGCCGCCCAGCGGCATGTAGCGGGCGAAGCCCTGCCGAAGCTCGGTGAAGTCGACGTCCAGCATCATGACGACGAACAGGAAGAGCACCGCCACGGCGCCGACGTAGACCACCACCAGCAGCATCGCCAGGAACTCGGCGCCCATCAGCACGAAGAGCCCGGCCGCCGAGAAGAAGGCCAGGATCAGGAACAGCACCGAGTGGACAGGATTGCGCGCGGAAACCACGGCCAGGCCTGAGCCCACCGTCACCAGCGCCAGCAAGTAGAATGCGATCGCCTGCAGGGCCATTCGCTCGTTCTCAACCCCTCGAATTCAGCTCTCGGTCGCGGCCCGTGCGGCCCGCGGCGGCTAAAGCGGCGCGTGACTCAAGCGCCGCCGGTCTTATCGGTACGGTGCGTCCAGTTCCAGATTCTTCGCGATCTCCCGCTCCCAGCGGTCGCCGTTATCCAGGAGGCGCGCCTTGTCGTAGTAGAGCTCTTCCCGCGTCTCGACGGCGAACTCCAGGTTGGGGCCCTCGACGATGGCGTCCACCGGGCAGGCCTCCTGGCACAGGCCGCAGTAAATGCACTTCACCATGTCGATGTCGTAGCGGGTGGTGCGCCGGCTGCCGTCGGCCCGGGGCTCGGCCTCGATGGTGATCGCCTGGGCCGGGCAGATGGCTTCGCACAGCTTGCAGGCGATGCAGCGTTCCTCGCCGTTGGGATAGCGGCGCAGCGCGTGCTCGCCGCGGAACCTGGGGCTCTGCGGGTTGCGCTCGTGCGGGTACTGCACGGTCATCTTGGGCCGGATCATGTACTTCATGGCCAGGCCGAAGGCGCCGGCGAAGTCCATCAGGGCCGCGCCCTTCACGGCCTGTCCGATGCGGTTGAACATTCTACTTCCTCACGCAGGCGTAGGCGTCGATCGACGTCGGATCGCCCTGGGGTTTCAATTGCATCGTCCCGCCCTGCGCGGCGCAGGTCTTCTGCAGGTCGTTCAGCGCATCCAGCGTCGCGACGCCCTCGTCGCGACCGCCGCCCGCGCAGGCGGTCAGGGCCAGCAGGGCGATCAGGGCGGGGACGAACCGGATCATGCGGCGGGCCCGAAGACGCGCCAGGCCGCCACCGCGATCACCGCCACCAGGGAGGTCGGCAGGAACACCTTCCAGCCCAGGCGCATCAGCTGGTCGTAGCGGTAGCGGGGCACGATCGCCTTGGCCATGGCCACCAGGAAGAAGAAGAAGATGATCTTCAAGAAGAACCACATGAAGCCATAGAAGCTTTGCGCGGTCGGACCCCAGTGGTGGACGAAACCGAAGTCGACGGGGGCCTGCCAGCCGCCGAAGAACAGGATGCTGGTCATGGCGCAGATCAGCACGATGTTGGCGTACTCGCCGATCTGGAACAGCAGGTAGGGGGTGGAGGAATATTCCACCGCATAGCCGGCCACGAGCTCCGACTCCGCTTCGGGCAGGTCGAAGGGCGGGCGGTTGGTCTCGGCCAGGCCGGAGATGAAGAAGATCACCGACATCGGCAGCATGATCACGGTGAGCAGCTTGGTCCAGAGCGGACCGGGCCCGCCGAAGACGTACCAGTTCCAGAAGCCGCCGCCCTGGGCGGTGACGATCTCCTGCAGGTTCAGCGTGCCCGAGAGCACGATCACGGTGACGATCACGAAGCCGATGGAGACCTCGTAGGAGACCATCTGCGCCGCCGACCGCAGGCTCCCCAGGAAGGGGTACTTCGAGTTCGACGCCCAGCCGCCCATGATGATGCCGTAGACGCCGAGCGAGGAGATGGCGAACAGGTAGAGGACGCCCACATTGATGTTGGCGACCACCCAGCCCGGGGCCAGCGGGATCACCGCCCAGGCCCCAAAGCCCAGGGTGAAGGCGATCAGGGGCGCCAGGATGAACACCGCCTTGTCGGCGCCGGCCGGTATGACGATCTCCTTCAGCACGAACTTCAGGAAGTCGGCGAAGGACTGCAGCAGGCCGAACGGGCCCACCACGTTGGGGCCTTTGCGCATCTGCACGCCCGCCCAGATCTTGCGGTCGGCGAGCAGCAGGAAGGCCAGCGAGAGCAGGATCCAGATCATCACCGCCAGCACCTGGCCCACGGTGAGCAGGGTCCAGCCGGCCGGCGTGGCCCAGAAGCTGTTGGCGCTCTGCATCCCCTACTCCGCGGCGATCTTGGCGGCGTCGGCGGAAAGCGCCGCGCACTCGGCCATCGTCACGCTGGCGCGGGCGATGGGGTTGGTCAGGTGGAAGCGCTTCACGGGGCTCGCGAAGGGTGCGTCCGTCAGCTCGCCCGAAGCGCCCAGCGATCCCAGGTCCAGGCTGACGCTGGCGGGCGTGGCCACATAGTCGATCCGCCCAAAGGTCGGGTGGTCGGCGAAGAGCTTGGCCCGAAGCTGGTCCAGGGTGTCGTAGGGCAAGGTCTGGCCCAGGCGCTCGGAGAGCGCGCGCAGGATCGCCCAGTCCTCCTTGGCCTCGCCCTTGGGGAAGACCGCCCGGGCGCCAAGCTGAACCCGGCCCTCGGTGTTGACGTAGATGCCGTTCTTCTCGGTGTAGGCCGCGCCCGGCAGGATCACGTCGGCGCGGTGCGCGCCGGCGTCGCCGTGGGTGCCCAGGTAGACGGTGAAGGCCTTGGTCTTGGAAAGGTCCAGCTCGTCGGCGCCCAGCAGGAACAACAGGTCCGCCCCGCCCTTGGCCGTCAGTTCGGCCGCGGTCTTGCCGCCGGCCGCGGGCGTGAAGCCCATGTCCAGCCCCGCCACCCGGCTGGCGGCCGTGTGCAGCACGTTCCAGCGCGCGCCGAACTTGCCGGCCAGGCCCGCCACCGCTTTCAGCACCGCCGCCCCGTCGGCGCGGGCGAGCGCCCCTGCCCCGACGATGATCGCCGGCGCCTTGGCCTCCTTCAGCAGCTTGGCGAAGTCGCGGGACAGCGCGCCCAGCGATTGCGCCCCGGCGCCCAGGTAGTCGTAGCCATAGGTCAGGTCGGCCTGCTCGCCGACCACGCCCACGCGGAGCGCCCCGGCCAGCCAGCGCTTGCGCAGCCTGGCGTTCAGCACCGGCGCCTCGAGGCGCGGGTTGGTCCCGACCAGCAGGACCACGTCGGCCTCTTCGATCCCGGCGATGGTGGAGTTGAACAGCCAGCTCTCGCGCGGGCCATCGCCCAGCGCCATGCCGTCCT
>Ga0075364_10000936_pt1 | contig 15411 bp, 11 predicted proteins | sample EndMetdeltDD1764_FD_71517 | JGI IMG/M metagenome (GOLD analysis project Ga0075364, IMG submission 71517) | Populus endosphere microbial communities from Tennessee, USA - Endosphere MetaG P. deltoides DD176-4 | ecosystem: Host-associated > Plants > Roots > Endosphere | place: USA: Tennessee...
GCTGACGCCGTCGAGGTCGACGTCGAGGTCGGGGAAGCGGCGATAGAGCTCGTTGAACGCGGTGCGGCCTTCGAGGCGGGCGAGGTGGGCGCCGATGCAGTGGTGGATTCCGTAGCCGAAGCTGATGCCGACCGGCGCGACGCGACCGATGTCGAGACGGTCCGGCTCGTCGTAGGCGCGCGGGTCGCGGTTGGCGGCGCCGGTGATGATCAGCATCGGCTCGCCGGCAGGCACGATGACGCCGTGCCATTCCTTGTCGGCGGTGCTGAAGCGGCCCTGATATTGCGAGGGGGCACGCCAGCGGAGCATCTCCTCGACGGCCATTGCGGCGAGCGATGGATCGGCCTTGAGCCGCGCCAGCTCGTCGGGGAACTCGGCGAACGACATCACCGCGTTGCCGACGAGCTTGGTCACCGTCTCGCCCCCGGCTCCCGTCAGCAGGAGGATGAAGCTGGCGATCTCGTTGTCGTCGAGGTGATCGATCTCGCCGTCCTCGCGCTCGATCTGGGCCGCGATGAGGTGGCCGATCATGTCGGTCGCGAGATCGGGGTTCGGTGCCGAGTTGCGGCGCTTGTCGCCGACCAGGTCGTGCATGTAGGTGCCGATCGAGATGCTGGCGAGGATGCCCTTGTCGGTCGGGAACGGGTTGCCCAGCTCGCGCTCCAGCAGGTCGTCGGTCCAGTGACGGATCATCTGGCGGTCGGCAGCAGGAACGCCGACGATCTCGCAGATCACCTCGATCGGGAACGGCCCGGCGAAGTCGCGGACCGCGTCGAACGCGCGCAAGCCTTCCAGCTCGTCGAGGAACCGCGCGATCACGCTCTCGACGACCGGCTGCCACGAGCTGATCGCCCGCGGCGCGAACGCGTTGCTCACCAGCCGGCGCATGCGGTGATGCATCGGCGGATCCATCATGATCATCATGTTCGACTGCTGCGCGATGGCCCCGAAGTCGGTGCTGCGCAATTGATCGAGCGAGAGGCCGTGTGTCGACGTGTACGTGGCGACATCGCGATGCGCGTCGAGGCAGTCGGCGTATCGCGAGACGGCCCAGAACCCGAGCCGCTCGTTGTGGTAGATCGGCGCCTCGTCGCGCAACCAGCGATAGATCTCGTACGGGTTCTCGAAGTACTCGTTGCTGAACGGATCGAACTCCATCACGACTCCTCTTCCCCGGCTGCTTTCACGGCTGCTTTCACGGCTGCTCGACACGTGAGCAGAGGATTGCCGCCAGACGGCGCCGATCGACCTTGCCCGAGTCCAGCAACGGTAGTTCCGAGTGACCGTCCAACACGACGACGTGGCGCGGCACCTTGTAGCTCGCGATGGCGTCCTTGACCCGCGCGCGGAGCTCGTCGGGATCGACGGTCGCGCCGGGCTGCAGGATCACACCGGCGACGACGTCCTCGCCGCGTTCTGGGTGCGGGATGCCGGTCACGAACGCCAGCGCCACCTCGGCGGAGGCCTCCAGCGCCAGCTCGACATCTCGCGGTGCGACGTTCATCCCCGAGGTCTTGATCACATCACCCATCCGTCCTTGGAAGTGGAGGTGCCCGTCGGTGTCGAACCAGCCGCGGTCGCCGGTGCGCAACCACCCGTCGACGGTGAACGCATCGGCCCGCTCGCGCTTGTACAGGCCGAGCATCAGCGAGTATCCGCGGACGCAGATCTCGCCCTCGCTGCCGGGTGGAAGGTCCTCGGCGGTGAACGGATCGATCACCTTGTGCTCGATGCCCGGGATCGATCGGCCGTACGAATCCGTCGCCGGGGGAGGATCGGCGGGGCGACCGTAGGTGTGCGGACCGAGCGTCTCGGTCATGCCCAACGAACTGGCGACTGGCACGGCGGGTCCTTCGTCGCGCTCGAAGAGAGCCTTGATCGGTGTTCGCAACGACGACAGGTCGCGCCCGGCGAACGTGGGATGGTCGGCCAACGCCTTGGCCAGGTGCGGCCAGCCGAGCACGATCGTGACGCGCTCGCGTTCGATGATGTCGAGCGCCGCGCCGGGCTCGAACTGGTCGTGGAACACGAGCGTCGCGCCGCACATCATCGCCGCCGTCAGCGCGTAGCTCAGCCCGCCGATCCAGAACAGCGGCATCGCGCAGTACAGGACGTCCGCCTCGGTCAGCTCGCGCAGCGGGTTGAGGTTGCAGGCGTGGCGAAATGCCGCGCCGTGGCCGTGCACGACACCTTTCGGCACCGATGTGCTGCCCGACGTGTACACGATCGTCATCGCGTCAGCGGGCGACACCTCGGCTTCGGCCGCGGTCAGGATCGCGTTGGACGCCTGCCCCGCACGAGCCAGCAGCGCGTCATGACGGCCGACCCAGCATCGGTCTGGGGATGGCTCGGCCGTGGACCAGGCCCACACGGCGCGCAGGAACGGATGCGACTCGACGAGAATCCGTTCGTGGCACTGACCGGCCAGGTCGGGCACCGCCGCCTCCAACCGATCGAGGTAGTCGTGGCCGAGGTGGTGGTCGACCGTGAGCAGCACCTGGACATCGGCGTGGCGCAACACCCACGCCAACTCGCCGGCCTTGTTGTAGGTGTTCAACAGCACCGCCACCGCGCCGATGCGACTGACTGCGAGCATCGCCACGATCCAGTCCGGACCGTTCGGGGCGAGGACACCGACGTGGGTGCCCTTGCCGACACCGGACGCGAGCAGCGCCTTGGCCAGCTCCGCCGAACGCGTCGCCGCGTCGGCGAACGTGAGCCGCTCGACTCCGCCACCACGGTGGCGGACGGCAAGGCGGTTGGCTCCGAACGTGCTGCTCGTCCAGCGGATCGCCTCGCCACTCGTCGGCGTGAAGTCCGGGAACACGGCAGAGTCCGGAGACACCGGCGACATTGCAGACGAGGTCATGTCGGCGAGCATTCGGCCGCAGACGAGATGCTACGCGGCCACGTTCATCAAGCGGCCCAGGTTGCCGCCCATCACCTTGGCGATGTCGTCCTGCGGCAAGCCGCTGAGGTCGTCGACGAACGAGATCGGGTCGGCGATGCCCTCCGGGTGCGGGAAGTCGGAGCCGAACAGGACGTTGTCGGCACCGAGCAGCTCGACCAGACCGATCGGGTCCTCCTCGTGGAACGGGTGCACGAAGACGTTGCGCTTGAACACCTCGACGGGATCCTCCTCGAAGATGTGCGGGTTGCTCGCGTACGCCCGGCCCATGTCGTGCACGAGGTTGCGCACCCAGTCGCTGCCGTTCTCGACCGGGGCGATCTTCAACCGTGGGAAGCGCGTGCACAGACCGTGGCCGATCGCCGATGAGATCGTGTCGACGATCGCGCGGTGCTGCAGCTGCGTGATCGCGGCGAAGCCGGACCCGCCCTTGAACGGCGTCATCTCGTTGCTGACGCCCTCCCACTCGTTGAGGTAGCGCTGGTAGCCGCTGTCGGACGCGTGCATGCCGACGACGACGTCGGCCTCCTGGACGAGCTCCCAGAACGGATCGAACTCGGGCAACGCGAACGAGCGGGGACCACGCAAACCGGGAACCGGCGCGGGTCGGACGAGGATGATCTTGGCGCCGCGCGCGAGCACCCACTCGAGCTCCTTGATCGCTTCGGCGACGATCGGCAGTGTGATCACGGGCGTGGGGAAGATGCGGTTCTCGAAGTTGAAGCTCCACGCCTCGTGCATCCATTGGTTCAGTGCGTGCACGACGACGTGCGTCGCGTCGGGATCGTCGCGGAGGCGTTCCTCCACAAGGCTGGCGAGAGTCGGCCACATCAGGGCCCGGTCGATGCCGAGCTCGTCCATCAGCTCGATGCGTGCCCCCGGCTCGCGGAACGCCGGGGGAGCGACGATGGCCTTGCCGAGGATCTCCCGCCGCGACTTGCCCTCCGGGTTGCCGTGACGGAAGTACTCCTCCTGCGCGCCCGGCGCGGCGACGCGCTCGAACGTCGGGTTCGGGATGTACTCGCTGATGTGGCCCTTGACCGCGATCTTGGTGCGACCGTGCACCTCGACGTAATCGATCACGCCGGCGTGCGACGCGGGGAGGAACTTGGTCAGCGCCTCCTTCGTCTCGTACATGTGGTTGTCGGCGTCGAACACTGGAAAGCTGAGTTGGCGAGATGGCATGGAATCCCCCTCCACGGTGACATCACTGTTAGAAGACTATACGATCGCGACGCGGCAGTCAGCAGCGCCGCGACGGAAGCGAATGGGGGTTCGTGTGGAGCTCGTACTGAGCGAGGAGCAGCAGTCCTTCCGCGCGACCACGCAACGGTTCCTCGAAGCGGTTGCCCCGATCGCGACGACCCGCGCGTTGGAGTCGAACCCGGACGGCTTCGACCGCGAGTACTGGCGACGCGGGGCGGCGCTGGGATGGGTGTCGATGCTGGTGCCGGAGGCACTCGGCGGTGGATGCTTCAGCGAACACGGCTTGCTCGATCTCGTCCTCGTCGCCGAGGAGATGGGGCGGCTCGTGGCGCCGGGAGTGCTGATACCGGCGAACGTCGTCGCAGCGGCGATCGCCGAGTGCGGCACCGATTCGCAACGGGTGGACGTGCTCCCGGGACTGCTCGCCGGCGAGCGAATCGCAGCGTGGGCGCACTCCGAAGCCGGCCGCCGGATGGGCGACGTGTCGTTGCGTGCCGAGCGACGTGGCGGCGACATCGTCCTCACCGGCGTCAAGCAACCGGTGGAGGCGGGCGCGCAGGCCGACCACCTTCTCGTGTCGGCGATGACGCCCGACGGCCCGATCCAGGTGCTGGTCGCGGCCGATGCGCCGGGTGTCACGATCACGCCGCTGGGCGGGCTGGACCTCGTCCGCCGCTTCGCATCGATCGCCTTCGACGGCGTCGTGGTGCCGGCGACGAGCACCGTCAGCGGCGTCGAGCGAGCGGCTGCTGACATCGAACGTCAGCTCCAGATCGCGATCGTTGTGCAATGCGCGGAGACGGTCGGCGCGGTCGCGCGGATCTTCGAGATCACCGTCGAGTACGTCGGCGATCGCTACTCGTTCGGTCGCCCGCTGGCGTCATACCAGGCGCTGAAGCATCGCTTCGCCGACATGAAGATGTGGGTCGAGGCATGTGCCGCGACTGCGACGGCGGCGGCCCGCGCCGTTGCGGCGGGCCAACCGAACGCGAGCGAGCTCGTCAGCGTGGCCAAGACCTACATCGGGCCACGGGCCACCGAGATCATCCAGGACTGCGTGCAGATGCACGGCGGCATCGGCGTCACGTGGGAGCACGACCTGCACCTCTACCTGCGCCGGGCGACCGTGAACCGGGCGACGTACGGCACACCCGACGAGCACGCAGCGCGCGTTGCCGACATCGTCCTCGGAGCCGCGTGATGGCTTCGACCTCGACCACTGCTGTGGAGCGCGAATCGGTCGAGTCGTTCCGGAGCCGAGCGCGGGCGTGGTTGGCCGCCAACATGCCACGGAGCAACGGGCGCATCGCCGATCGCACCGCGCCGGGGCGGATGGATGCCGAGCGCGCGTTGCAGCGCCGGCTGTGGGACGGCGGCTTCGCCGGCATCTGCTTTCCCGCTGAGTTCGGCGGACTCGGTCTCCCCGTCGAGTACCAGCATGCGTTCAGCGACGAAGCGTTGGACTACGACATGCCGTTTGCGATCAACGTGCCGACGTTGGGGATCCTCGCCGCCACGCTCGTCGACTTCGGCACGGCCGAGCAAAAGTCGCGCCATCTTCCCGCGATCCTGCGCGGCGACGAGCTGTGGGTGCAGTTCCTGTCCGAACCCAGCGGCGGCTCCGACCTTGCCGGCTGCCTCACCCGCGCCGAGCGTGACGGCGATGTGTTCATCCTCAATGGGTCGAAGATCTGGAGCTCGTCCGCGTACCTCAGCGACTACGCGCTGTGCCTGGCGAGAACCAACTGGGATGTTCCCAAGCACCGTGGGCTGACGATGTTCATCGTCAAGATCCACCAGCCTGGCATCCAGGTCGAGCAGATCCGCCAGGTCGACGGGTCGATGGAGTTCTGCCAGGAGTTCTTCGACGACGTGGCGATCCCGGTCAGCGCCGTGGTGGGCGAGATCGACGACGGCTGGACGGTCGCCACCCGGTTGCTGGTGCACGAGCGCAACGCGGTCGGTGGCGGATCGCCGTACACCAGCGGGCGCACGATCGGCCACGAGTCGTCGAGCGCCGACGATCCGTTGGTCGCGCTGGTGAAGGCGACCGGACGGGCAAGCGACGAGCGGGTGCGCGAGCTGATCGCGCGGGCCCACGTCGATCTGCTCGTGCGCGGACAGCTGATCGATCGGGTCAGCCGGGGCATCGCCAGCGGCACGATGTCGCCCTCGTGCAGCTCGATCATCAAGCTCTTCGGGGCGGACGTCGTCATCGGCCGTGCGGAGATCGGCCTGGAGTTGGCCGGTGTGGACGGGGTCGTCTGGCCGCTCGACGGCACCGAGACCAACCAGGCCCGCGCGCTCGGCCGATCGTCGCTCTCGCGGCAAGGCGTCGCCCTCGGCGGCGGCAGCAACGAGATCCAACGCAACATCATCAGCGAGCGCGTCCTCGGCATGCCCCGCGAATACGCCGCCGACCGAGAAGTCCCGTACCGCGACGTCCGCCGCGGCCCATCCTCCCCGGCGCGCTGACCGTCCCGCCCGACGCTGGCCAGCGGAAGTCGCGCCGGAGACGACAAACCACTGCCAGCGTCGGGATTCACCAGACGAGTTCGAGGTTCTCCACGGCGCGCAGGCCTTGCGAGTACAGGAGAACGATGCCGTCGGCGAGGCGGTACTCGGGGATCGCGGCGTGCCATTCCTCGAGCGCGACGCGCAGCTCCATCCGCGCCAGGTGCGAGCCGAGGCAGCGATGGGCGCCGCCACCGAAGGCGATGTGCTTGTTGGCCTCGCGCTGGAAGTCGATCTCGTCCGGACGGTCCCATGTGCGCTCGTCGGTGTTGGCCGAGCCGAGCATCACCGAGACCACCTGGTTGGCCGGGATCGGGCAACCCGCGACCTCTGTCTCCTGGGTGGTGATCCGCACGACGCCCTGCACCGGCGACTCCCACCGGAGCATCTCCTCCACCGCGTGGGGGATCAGCGTCGGATCGTCGACCAGGCGCCGGCGCTGCTCGGGGTGCTGGGCGAGGTAGGCGAGCATGCAGTCGAGGGATGCGGTGACCGTGTCGAGCCCGGCGAGGAAGAACAGGTATCCGATGTCGAGCACGTCGTCGTGGGTGAGCCGCTCGCCGTCGACCTCCGCGTCGAGGAACATCGAGATGAAGTCGTCCTCGCGTTCGGCGGCGCGCTCGTCGATCACCTCCTGCAGCACTGCGTAGATCTGCGCGCCCGTGCGCGAGACAGCGGCGAGGCGTTCTTCCTGGGTGGTTGCCACGGGACGGATGATGCCGTCCTTCAGGGCGATGAACTCGGCCGCCCGCGACACCGGCAGCCCGAGCAGCTGCAGGAACACCGTGCTCGGCAGCGGCTCGGCGACGGCATCGTGGAAGTTGCATCCGCTGTTGCCGGCCACCGCCGCGACGAGACCGCGCACGAGAGAGCGCGTCGCGTCCTCGAGCAGCGCGATCTGCTTCGGGGCGAAGATCGGGTCGAGCAGCTTGCGGTAGTTCTTGTGCTTGGGCGGATCGATCTGGAGGGGGATCAGCGGGCGGATCTGACCGATCTGCACCGCGTCGACACCCGACGAGAAGATCTCGGGGTGTTGCAGCACGTGGCGCACATCGGTGTCGCCACCGACGAGCATCATCCGCATGCTCTCGCCCAGGTCGATCACCGGCGCTGCGTCGCGCATCATCTTGAACAGCGGCTGCGGATGGGCCAGCGCCTCGGGATCGACGTCGCCGCTCATCATGTTCATATCGGTCATGACGCGCCGCCGCCTGCTGCGGCACCCGCGGCGCGCACCGTCGTCTTCTCAGCGGGCACGATCGGCAGCGCTTCTCGCCACGCGGTGATCCCATCCTCCGGCAAGGCGGCTGGAAAGCGGTTGTCGTGCACCTCGGCCCAGTGCGCGTGGTTGAGCTGGTGGATCGTGAAGCACGCCTGCAGGCTGCTGTAGAAGCCCTGCGCGTCCTGCGTCTGGTTCACCGACTCCTTGATCATCAGCGCGGTCATCGTCGGCAGCTTGGCGATGCGGCGGGCGAAGTCGAGCGTCGACGATTCGAGCTCGGCCCGCGGGAACACCTTCGACACCATCCCGAGGCTGTGCGCCTCGTGCACGTCGATGCTGTCGCCGGTGAGCAACAGCTCCTTGGCCTTGCGCGGCCCGAACTCCCACGGGTGACCGAAGTACTCGAGGCCGCACATCCCGAGGCGGGTGCCGACGACATCGGCGAACACCGCGTCGTCGGCGCCGACGATGAGATCGCAGGCCCACAGGAGCATCAGCCCCGCCGCGTAGACAGGCCCCTGGGCCTGTGCGATCGTGATCTTGCGCAGGTTGCGCCAGCGCAACGTGTTCTGGAAGAAGTAGTGCCACTCCTGCAGCATCCGCTTCTCCGTGCCGTCGCGACTGCCACCGTTGATCTGCCATGTCGGATGGCTGGAGTACTCGGCGACGGCCTGCTTGGAGCCGAGGTCGTGACCGGATGAGAAGATCGGCCCTGTCCCACCGAGGATCACCACACGGCACTGATCGTCGGCCTCGGCGCGCAAGAACGCGTGGTCGAGCTCGACCAGCATCCCTCTGTTCTGCGCGTTGCGCGCATCCGGTCGGTCGAGCAGGATGCGCACGATCGACCCGTCGTCGTGCATCTCGTACTGCAAGAAGTCGTAGTCGGCCATCGCCAATCCCCCTCAGGATGTGCACCAAGCGTGCGATCACTCGAACGTGACGTGCGCGTTAGACTAGCTCGTCGCTCGTTCTATGATGTCGGCGTGATGTCGGGGTGAGGGGGCTCGGGTGAACGAGATCGAGGGGCGTCGCGTGCTCGTCGTCGGCGGATCGAGCGGGCTCGGCCGGTGCATCGGCCTCGGCCTCGCTGCGTCATCGGCGCGCGTGGCCTTCGCCGGCCGGCGTGCCGACATGGTTGCGTCGGCGGCCAAGCAGGCGGGGGAGGGGGCGATCCCGGTCGTGTGCGACGTGCGCGACGCCGGCTCCGTGGCCGACGCTGTCGACGAGGTGATCAGCGCGTTCGGTGGCCTCGACGCGTTGATCTACGCCGCGGCTGTCGGCCCGCTCGTGCCTCTTGTTGCGGCCGGGCCCGACGTGTGGCGGACGGCGATGGAGACGAACGTGATCGGCGCAGCACTCGTGACGGCCGCCACCGTGCCCCACCTGGAACGCGCGGCAGGCACTGCCGTTTACCTCTCGTCGGTCTCCGCGTCGCAGACCTCGCCGTGGCCCGGGCTCGGTGTCTATGCCGTCAGCAAGGGAGCGCTCGACAAGCTGGTCGAGGCGTGGAACGTCGAGCATCCCACGGTGTCGTTCACGACGCTCGTCACCGGCGATTGCATCGGCGGTGAGGGCGACGGTGCGACACAGTTCGCCAACGCGTGGGATCCGGAACTGGCCGCGACGTTCGTCGGACGGTGGGTCGAGATGGGTTACATCACCGGCGGGTTCGTCGAGATCGCGGACCTGGTCGCGGCGATCATCTCGATCGTGACCTCTGGCGCACGGATGCCGTCCGTCGTCATCGCGCCCCGCCCTCCGACCCCGAACCCTGCAGGAGGTTGATCGACATGACCAAGACGATGGCCGGTGTGCGCGTGCTCGAGTTGGCGGCGTGGACGTACGTGCCGGCTGCGGGTGCTGTGCTCGCCGAGTGGGGTGCCGACGTGATCAAGATCGAGCACCCAGAGGGCGGCGACCCGCAGCGCGGTCTCGTCACGATGGGCTTCGTGCCCTCCGGTCCTGGCGGGATCAACCACATGATCGAGCTGCCCAACCGTGGCAAGCGCAGCGTCGGGATCGACCTCAAGACCGAGCACGGACGCGACATCCTGCTGAGGATCGCGGCCACCAGCGACGTGTTCCTCACCAACGTCCGGCCCGACGCGCTCAAGTCGCTGCGGCTCGACGTCGACGATCTGCGCGCGGTCAACCCGAACATCATCTACGCCCGCGGGTCCGGCCAAGGCGTGCGCGGTGCAGAGGCGGGCAAGGGTGGTTTCGACGGCAGTCACTTCTGGGCCCGCACCGTCGCCGGGATCTTCGAGACACCCGTCGGCGAGTTCCCACCCACGCAGCCCGGGCCGGCGTGGGGCGACCTTCAAGGTGGATTGACGATCGCCGGTGGAATCTCTGCCGCGCTGTTCCACCGCGAGCGCACAGGCCACGCCGCCGTGGTCGACAACTCGTTGATGGCGAACGGCATGTGGGCAGGCTCGGCGAGCATCCTCGCGTCGGGCCTGTTCGGCATCGACCAGATGCCGGCGATGAACCGCTACGGCTCTCCGAACCCGATCGTCGGTACGTATCGCACGAAGGACAACCGGTTCTTGAGCCTGATGATGCTGCAGGCCGACCGCTGGTGGCCCGACCTGATCGCGCGGCTCGGCTGCCCCGAGCTCGGCGACGATCCACGGTTCCTCGACGCCGCCAAGCGGCGCGAGAACGTTGTCGAGTGCATCGATGCGCTCGACGCGGTGTTCGCGACCCGCACGCTCGCCGAGTGGCGCGAAGCATTGGCGGACGCCGAGGGGGTGTGGGCCGCGATGGAGACACCGGGTGAACTGCTGACCGATCCGCAGGCGATCGCCAATGGCTATGTCCGCGAGGTCATCAGCGCCGGAGGCACGCCGTTCAGGATGGTTCCCTCACCATTGCAGTTCGACGAGACACCGCCCGATCTGACCCGCGCCCCGGACCACGGCGAGCACACCGATGAGGTGCTGCTCGAGCTCGGACTCAGCGAGGACGAGCTGATCGCGCTGAAGATCGAGGGGGCGGTCCTGTAGGTGCCGGACATGAACTAACATCCGTGTCACTATTTGGCACAGCAAGGTTTACGAGGAATTTCGAGCAAGTCTTTCGAGCAAGTCGGCCGGCAACACGTGGGGGATCTCGTGAAGAATCGGTTCAGCAAGGTCGTGTCCGTGGTCGTCGTGTCGACGCTCGTGGCGGCTGCGTGCAGCAACTCCAAGGACGAGTCGGGCGCGGCAACGACGTCCATCGGTGGGCAGGCCCCGACGACGACGGGCGCAGCCACGGCGACGTCCACGGCGGCGACCACGCCAGCGGAAACGGACGCCACGAACGCCACCGAGGCGACCGAAGCACCCGCGACCTCCTCGGCCGACTCGACGGATGAATCTGTCAGCAGCGAGACAACCGAGGCAACCGACGCCGCCCCGCCGACGACGGACGACAGCGAGCGCGACACGTTCGAGCCGATCACGGGCGTGCCCGGCGTCTCCGACACCGAGATCGCGTTTGCCGCGATCGGCACGCGGTCGTCGAACCCGCTCGGCACGTGCATCCTCGACTGCTACCTCGACGGGATCAACGCCTACTTCGCGTTCCGCAACTCCGAAGGCGGCATCTACGGGCGCCAACTCGTCCTCGATCAGGAGCTCGACGACGAGCTGGCCAACAACCAGGTCCGCGCCCTCGACGTGATCTCCGCCAACACATCGTTCGGGGTGTTCGAGGCGACCCTGCTGTCATCCGGCTGGGGCGATCTCGACGCCGCGGGAATCCCCACCTACGCGTGGGGGATCCAGCCCGCCGACTCCGCCAACCGAACGCACAACTTCCCCAGCTCGGTGTTGCGCTGCGGCGACTGCACGGCTCACCCGGTTCCGTACGCCATCAAGGTTGCGGGAGCCAAGCACGCGGCATCCATCGGCTACGGGGCGACGGAGAACTCGAAGCAGTGCGTCACCACGACCGGCAACTCGATCACCAAGTATTCGGCCGACATCGGAGCCGACCTCGCCTACTTCAACGACAACCTCACCTTCGGCCTCCCCAACGGCATCGGCCCGGAGGTCAGCGCGATGAAGGACGCGGGTGTCGACTTCGTCGCGACGTGCATCGACCTGAACGGGATGAAGACGCTGGCCCAGGAGCTGCAGCGGCAGGGGATGGACGACGTGACCCTGTATCACCCGAACACCTACGACCAGCAGTTCATCTCCGACGGCGGAGAGCTGTTCGAGGGTGACTTCGTCGGTGTGATCTTCACGCCGTTCGAAGCCGACGCGTCGAACACGACCCTGGGCGACTTCCTCGAATGGATGGGCAAGGCCGGCAAGACGCCGACCGAGCTGGCGATGGTGGGTTGGATCAACGCCTCGGTCGCGTTCGAGGGCTTGCTCGGCGCGGGCCCGCAGTTCGACCGGGCCAAGGTCACCGACGCCACGAACGCGTTGACGGCCGACACCGCCGGCGGCCTGACCCGCCCGGTCAACTGGACCAAGGCGCACACGCCCTACACCAACGACACGCGGCCCGCCGACGAGCAGGGCGAGTGCACGTCGATGGTCCGCGTCGAGGACGGCAAGTTCGTGACGGTCGCTCCTCCCGAGACGCCGTGGTTGTGCTGGTCATCGACCGAGTGGGCCGATCCGACGTTCACGTCGTTCGGCGAGTCCGGTTGATCACCGGGCAACGTCGCTGATGATTGTGGCAGCTGCGCTCGGTTCCGATCTGCTGCGCGCCGTGTTGCAAGGTGCCCCGCCGGGTGCCGTGTACGCGCTGGTCGCGCTCGGCTTCGTGCTGACGTACAAGACGTCTGGCGTGTTCAACCTCGCGTTCGGCGCGCAGGCATACATCTCCGCGGCGATGTACTACAAGGCGCACAGCGATTGGAAGTGGCCGATCGTTCCGGCGCTCGCATTGTCGGTGTTCGTGCTCGCACCTGCGTTGGGCCTCGTCCTCGAACGGCTCGTGTTCCGGCACCTGCGCACGGCGTCGTCGGTGGCCAAGCTCGTCGTGACGCTCGGGCTCTCGGTCGCGCTGCCGAGCATCTTCGAGCTGATCATCGGCTTCGAGGGTGTCGCCGGGCGCACGCCTGATGGCATCGTTCCCAGGGGCGCAGGTGTCTTCTACGACCCGTTCGGCGTCTACCCGTTCAGCCGCAACGAGCTGATGTCGATGGGCGTCGCGCTGCTGGCGATGGTCGGCCTCGCCGCGCTGTTCCGGTTCACGTCGATCGGCCTGCAGATGCGCGCCGTCGTGGAGAGCCCGCGGATGACCGAGCTCAACGGCATCAACGCCGACCGTGTGTCTGCGTTCAGCTGGGCGCTGTCGAGCCTGTTCGCGGGACTGGCCGGCGTGTTGATCGCGCCGCGGTTCAACACCCTCGCCGCGCCCGACTTCTTCAACCTCGTCGTGGTCGCGATCGCCGCAGCCGTGTTGGGGCGGCTGGTGAGCCTGCCGCGTGCACTGGTCGGCGGCCTCGGCCTCGGCGTGCTGATCGCGCTGCTCGGCACGTTCCTGCCGCGGTGGTCGAAGACGCACACGTGGTTGCGCCCGTTCCAGGAGAACCTCACTCCGTCGGTGCCGTTCGTCGTGTTGTTCGGGGTCTTGGTGCTGTGGCCCGCGATCCGCCGCACGCGCGAAGTCGTCGACCCGCTGTCCGGGGTCGATCCACCGCCGCCGTCGCTGGCTGCCGCAACGAGGAGCGCCGCGCTCACACGCGCGACGCGCCTGTTCGGGGTCGTCGCACTGGCAACGATCGGAATCGTCGTCTACGCCCGCGCCGACGCATCGTGGATGTTCCTCGTCACCCAGGCCGTGATCATGTCGACGATCTACCTCTCGGTCACGGTCATCACGGGGTTGGCCGGACAGATCTCGCTGTGCCAGGGCACGTTCGCCGCGATCGGTGGGTTCACGGTGTTCCAGCTCGCCGATCGCCATGGGATGTCGGTGCTCGTTGCCGCGGTGATCGGCGCCGTCATCGCCTCCGGGGTCGGCGCTGTGTTGTCCCTGCCCGTGCTGCGCCTGGGCGGGATCTGGACCGCGGTCGCAACGCTCGCCTTCGCCTACTTCTTCGATGCCGTGCTCGTGAAGATCTCGTGGATCGGCGGAGGCAACACGTCGATCCTGCAGGGCACCCGAGTGCCGCGGCCGGTGATCGGGCCGTGGGACTTCGCCGACGACCGTGCCCTCCTGGTGCTCGCGGTGATCGTCTTCGTGCTCGTCGCGATCGCGGTGATCCAGATCCGCGACGGCACGGTCGGGCGCACCCTGCGCGCGATCCGAGGAAGTGAGGTCGCGGCCGAGGCGATCGGCATCTCGCCCGCGCGGGCGCGGGTCACCGCGTTCGCCGTCTCGGCGTTCATCGCCGGGCTCGGGGGCGCGCTGCTCAGCATCCAACAACGCAACGTGAACTACGGCAGCAACTTCTCGCCGTTCGCGGCACTGTTCTGGTTGGTGCTCGTCGTCTCGCTCGGCGCGCGCACGGTGGAGGGCGCAGCCCAGGCCGGAGCCTCGTTCGCGCTGTTCGACATGCTCGTCCTGCGCGGCAGCCTGCTCGGGTGGATCCTGCGCAGCTCGAAGCGCATCCCCGGCGTGTTCCCGATCTCGGCCAAGTGGCGCTTCGTTCTCTTCGGGCTGGGCACGATCCAGTTCGCGCGGCATCCGGAGGGCCTTGTGGAGTACAGCAAGCGGCGCGCGTTCGCCCGCGCCGAGCGGCTCACTCGCACCCGCCCCGACGCCGACCAGGGCCACGAAGGCGTCGACGAATCAGCGCCGGTCGCGCCCGTCGAGGAGTCCGTGCGATGACCGCGCTGCTCGACGCGCATGCGGTCTGCAAGTCGTTCTCCGGCATCGTCGCGTTGCACGAGCTCGACATCTCGGTCGACGCAGGCGAGTGCGTCGGGCTGATCGGCCCGAACGGTGCCGGCAAGACGACCTTCTTCAACTGCGTGCTCGGCGTGCTGCGAGCCGATTCCGGCGTTGTCCGCTTCGATGGCGACGACATCAGTCGCCTGCGCGTCCACGAGCGCGCTCGCCGCGGCGTCGGACGCACCTTTCAGCGGATCGAGCTGTTCGCCGAGTCGACCGTCCGCGAGCACCTCCTGATCGCCGAGCGGACGCGCCGTGGCGACGGTCGGTTGTGGAAGGACCTCATCGGTCGCGGCCGGCCTCGCCCGGAGGAGGTCGCCCGTTGCGACGAGGTGCTCGACCTGCTCGGCCTGCTCCGAATCGCCGACGAACCGATCGAGCACCTCAGCCTCGGTCAGGGTCGACTGGTCGAGGTGGGGCGGGCGCTGATGACCGATCCCAAGCTGCTCCTGCTCGACGAGCCGACGTCCGGGCTCGACCGCCAGGAGACCGCCGATCTCGCCGCGACGCTGCGCGAGGTGCAGGCCACCAAGGGGTTTGCGATCCTGCTCGTCGAGCACGACGTCGAGTTCGTCGCCGGGTTCACCACGCGCTGTTACGTGCTCGACTTCGGGTCGATGATCGCGTCCGGCCCGACAGCGGACGTGTTGCACGATCCAGCCGTGCGTGAGGCGTACCTCGGCGCGCCGGGAGTGCACCAATGACACAGGCG
>Ga0075364_10000939_pt1 | contig 15362 bp, 12 predicted proteins | sample EndMetdeltDD1764_FD_71517 | JGI IMG/M metagenome (GOLD analysis project Ga0075364, IMG submission 71517) | Populus endosphere microbial communities from Tennessee, USA - Endosphere MetaG P. deltoides DD176-4 | ecosystem: Host-associated > Plants > Roots > Endosphere | place: USA: Tennessee...
GGTCGCCCGCGTTCGCAGAAGGAGTTCGTACCGTGACACTTCAACCGGGGACCGACGGGTCTGACACGCGCGCTGCAACGGGGCCGATGCGGGGTATCCGGATCGTCGACTTCTCGATCGCCCTCACCGGTCCCTACGCGGCCGCGTTGCTCGCCGACCAGGGCGCATCGGTGGTCAAGATCGAGCGGCCGGGCATTGGCGACCTCGCCCGCTGGGTCGGCGTGTCGGTCAACGGCATCTCCTCGCTGTTCCAGGCATGCAACCGCGGCAAGCGCTCGATCGCGATCGACCTCACCACCGATCAGGGCCGCGACCTCGCCCGCCGCTTCGTCAGCGAGGCCGATGTCGTGGTGCAGAACTTCCGACCCGGTGTGCTCGACAAGCTCGGTCTCGGGTACGACGCTCTCCGCGTCGATCACGAGGACCTCGTCTACGTGTCGCTGTCCGGGTTCGGCTCCGTCGGTCCGTATGCCGGCAAGGGCGCGTACGACACGGTCATCCAGGCCTACGCCGGGCTCGCTTCGAACCAGGCCGATGCCGATGGCGAGCCGAAGTTCCTCCACCAGACCGTGGCCGACAAGGTGACCGCGATGTATGCGGTGCAGGCGATCACTGCCGCGCTGTTCGCCCGCGAACGCGGCCTCGGCGGCCAGCACGTCGAGCTGTCCATGCTCGATTCGGTCGTCTCGTTCCTGTGGGCCGATTCGGCCGGGAACGAGATGATGCTCGGCGCGGACGGAAGCATGCCTTCGAGCTTCGTCTCGACGATCCGACCGTTTCAGTTCATCGGCGGGTGGGGTGTGTGCACGCCGACGTCGGACTCCGATTTCGCAGGGATGTGCAAGGCGCTGCGCGTCGACGGCTACGACGATCCGCAGGTGGCCACGATCGGGAACCGCCGCCACGCCCGGGAGATGATGGCGGACATCATGCGCCGTTGCCACGAGAACGCGATCACGATGACGATCGAGGAAGCGAGGGCGCGGTTCGCCGAGTTCAACTCGCCGTTCGGGGAGGTCGTTTCGCCCGCTCAACTGTCGAACGATCCGCACGCACGAGCCATCGGCCTGCTCGAAGATTCCGTGCACCCGACCGCCGGTCCAATCCGGCAGCCGCGGCACCCGGCGATCTTCACGTCCACGCCAGCCGCCTTGGCCGGGCCCGCGCCGACGCTCGGGCAGCACAGCGACGAGTTGCTCGGCGAACTCGGGTTCAGCGCGGACGAGATCGCCGAGCTCCGCGGGAGTTCGATCGTTTCCTGAGATTTGTTTTCCCTTTTCTGATTCTCAAAGCACTCAGTGAGATGCCGACGCGGATCAAGATCGGGGAAGGTCGTCAGATCCGCGTCGGCACCAACCACCTCGCTTGGCGCCTCTGGTCGTGGGCGACCTTTGGCGCCTGCTCGCGGATGGCCCGCTACTCGCTCGCTGTTCACCTCGCTTGGCGCCTCCGGTCGTGGGCGACCTTTGGCGCCTGCTCGCGGATGGCCCGCTCGGTCGGGCGAAGCCCTCCCATCGCTACTCGCTAGCTTGAGTTGATGACTGAGAACTCGGCGTCGCAGACAGTCGCCATCATTGGTGGGGGGAACATGGGCGCCGCGCTGGCGGGCGGGTTGCTGGCCGCGAACTGGATCGCACCGGCGGACCTCGCGATCGTCGAGGTCGTCGCAACGCTGCGCGACCGGTTGAGCGAGCAGTTCCCGGGCGTGACGATCACCGACGCCGTTCCCGCCTGCGCGGCGGCTGTGATCGCGGTCAAACCCCCCGACGCCGCGGCCGCAACCGCCGCGGCGGTGAAGGCGGGCGCGACTCGGATCGTGTCGATCGCCGCCGGCGTCTCGATCGCGACGCTGGAGCAAGCGGCCGGGCCAGGAGTTGCGGTGATCAGGACGATGCCGAACACCCCCGCGCTCGTCGGGCTCGGGGCCGCAGGCCTGAGCGGCGGCACGGCGGCGTCGCCGGCTGACATCGAATGGGCGGCGAGCATTCTCGCCGCGGTCGGAATCGTCGAGACCGTTCCCGAGTACCAGCTCGACGCTGTCACCGGCTTGGCCGGCAGCGGACCGGCATACCTGTTCATGGTTGCCGAGGCACTGATCGATGCCGGCGTCCTCGCCGGGTTGGCCCGGCCGACCGCTGAAGCCCTCGTCACGCAACTCTTCCTCGGCTCTGCCGCGATGCTCAGCCAGCGTGGTAACCCCGCCGTGTTGCGGGCCCAAGTGACCTCGCCCGGCGGCACGACGGCAGCCGGGTTGAAGGTGCTCGAAGATCACGCGTTGCGCGCTGCGCTCCAATCAGCGGTCGTCGCGGCAACCGAACGCAGCCGGGAACTCGGCCGTCCGGGACACTGAGATCGTGATGAGGCCTTCACGCTCCGTGGGCGCGGACAGGCGCTGAGCACTAATCCGCAGGCCACGCCAAGGTGAGCGCAAAATTTTCTGCTGTGACTCTTTTCTCGCGGCGTTTTGTGTGTCTATTGTGATGCACCAAGGTCTCCGCCTGCGTGAGCAGTCGGGAGTCGCGCCCCGCAAGGGCTGCGCCGACAGGGGCTGGTGTCATCGGGGGGTTGACACCAGCCCTCGTCGATTTTTCAAGCCCGTTTCTGGGAGGCTCAGCCCGGCAGGTTGACGGGTCCAGCCTCCCAGAACGCCAACTGAGGTGTGCGCGCCCTAGCGTCAGTGGGCATGGGACGTCGGTATGACACGGTTTCGTTCTTGACCGACTACGGAACGGTCGACGAGTTCGTCGGTGTGGTGAAGAGCGTGATCCGCGACATCGCTGCGCACGTGACGGTGATCGACCTGACCCACGAGGTGCCGCCGTTCGACATCCGCGCCGGATCGCTGACCCTGGCGCGCAGCATCTCGTACGTGCCGTCCGGTGTCGTGCTCGCCGTCGTCGACCCCGCGGTTGGCACCGACCGCCGCTGCGTTGCGATCGAGGTCGCCGATGGCGAAGGGGTGCTCGTCGGTCCCGACAACGGACTGCTCGCACCGGCGGTAGCGATGGCCGGCGGCGCCGGGCGCTGCGTCGTGCTCACCAACACCGACTACCACCTCGAAGCGCCGGGTGGTACCTTCGCCGGTCGCGACATCTTCGGTCCGGTGGCCGCGCACCTGTGCAACGGTGTCGACCTGTACGACCTCGGCGACCCGATCGACGCCGACCTCCTGCTGCCTGGCGTCATCCCGCTGCCGCGTGAGGAGAACGGTGTGCTGGTCGCCGAGGTGCTGTGGGTCGACCGCTTCGGCAACTGCCAGCTCAACGTCGGACCGGACGAGGTCGAGGGGTACGGCGACATGCTCAGGATCACCGTCGGCGAAACCACGGGCGGGGGCGTGACGCGAGTCGCGCGGCGCTCCGACAGCTTCTTCGCGCTCGGAACCGGCGCGCTCGGCCTCGTCACCGATTCGTACGGGATGCTCGCCCTTGCCCTCGACCGGCGCTCCGCCGCCGAGGAGTTGCAGATTGCCGCCCACGATCAGGTCGTGCTCGAGCGGGTCGGCGACGAGAACGGGTCGGCCAGCCAAGCTGGCAGCCCGGTCAGCAGCCCGGTGAACCTGCGCATCACCCGGTAGCGTCAGCACCATGCGCCCAGCCACCACGCTTGCCCTCGCGCTCTTGCTCGTCTTGATCCTGGTTGCCGGAACGATCTCTCTCATCCGGCTCTGAGCCGCTCTCGGAGGAGAGTCGCTCGGAGTAGCATCTGCCCCCGAACGTGTGGGGGGCTCGTGTCGTGAATCTGGCCAGCATCATCGAAGGGCACGCGGCCGACTCGGTCGCGGTGATCAGTCGCAACCGCGAGACGACGTATGGTGACCTGCGCGAGCAGGTCGCGGCGCTGCGCGGTGGTTTGTCAGGTCTCGGCCTCGGCAGAGGCGACCGGATCGCCTTGCTGATCGGCAACAACCGTCACTTCGTCGTCTCGTACCTCGCCGTGCTCGGACTCGGAGCGGTCGCCGTTCCGCTCAACCCCACGTCGCCGGCCCATGAGATCGAACGCGAGCTGATTGCGGTCGGCGCGGTCGCTGCGGTCGTCGGTCCGACGGCGATGTCAACGTGGCGGGGTGTCGACGTCGCCGAGGTGCCGACCTTGCGCCATGTCATCGCGGTGGAGGGCGAGATCGCTGAGGCGACGTCGCTCGATGACCTGATCCAGAGCGCAGCAGTGCCCGTTGTCGAGGTCGAACCCGACGATCTCGCCGTGCTGATCTTCACCAGCGGTACCGCCGGCGCGCCACGGGCGGCGATGCTGAGCCACGGCAACCTGCTCGCCAACATCGAGCAGGCCAACGCATCCGACAGCGGCATGGCGTCGACAGATGTCGTCTTCGGCGTGCTGCCGATGTTCCACATCTTCGGCCTCAACGTCGTGCTCGGTATCGCCCTCCACGCCGGTGCCACCGTCGTCCTCGTCCAGCGCTTCGATCCATTGACCGCGCTGGAGACGATCCGCGACCGCAAGGTCACGGTCGTGCCCGGTGCGCCGCCGATGTGGGTTGCGTTCTCGATGTTCGACGACGCACCGCGCGACGCATTTGCGTCGGTCCGTTCCGCCTCGACCGGCGCGGCCAAGATGCCGGAGGAAGCGATTCGCCGGTTGTCAGAGCGTTTCGGGTTGTCGTTGGAGGAGGGCTACGGCCTCACCGAGGCATCGCCCGTGGTGACCTCCTCGCGGGGGATCGCCGTGAAGGTCGGGTCGGTCGGCCGCGTGCTCGACGGCATCGAGGTTCGTCTCGTCGACGAATCCGGTGAGGACATGCTCGACGGCGACGCCGGCGAGATCTGGGTGCGCGGCCCCAACGTGTTCAAGGGCTACCTCGACGACGCGGAGACCACCGCGCGAGTCCTGACGAAGGACGGCTGGCTGCGCACCGGCGACATCGCCGTCACCGATGAGGACGGCTATCTCTACCTCATCGACCGGGCCAAGGATCTGATCATCGTCAGCGGCTTCAACGTCTACCCCAAGGAAGTCGAGGACGTGCTGATGGAGTACCCCGGCGTTGCCGAGGTGGGCGTGATCGGCGTGCCGCATCCGCACACCGGTGAGGCCGTGAAGGCGTTCGTGGTTGCCGCGCCGGGCGTGCACCTCGACGAGGACGCCATCATCGATCACTGCATGGAGGAGCTGGCCCGCTACAAGTGCCCGTCCAAGATCCTGTTCGTCGACCAGCTCCCCCGGAACGTCAGCGGCAAGCTCCTCCGCCGCGAACTCATATAGGTCATGCCGCCTCGGCTGCTGCGGCTGATCTGAGTTGGCGGCTGGTGCCGCTGCTGGCGACGAGGAAGCCGCCGAACAGGATCACGATGCCGAGCACGAGCGTGATCGCGAAGGCGCGGTCCTTGCCGAGACGACCTGCCAGGGTGCCGCTGGCTGACAGCACGAGCGTGCCGACCGCGATCAACACGTTCCCGAGCGCGAGTCGTTTCGGGAGCGAGACCACGCGCTGTGCGCCGGCCCCGAACGCGGGCACCCGACCGCGGGCGACGCGGTACGCGGACCAGAGTGCCCCGACGATGATCACCAGCGCCGGCACTCCCGACCCGACCGCCGCCAGGATGCGCGGTCCGACATCGAACACCTCGCTGCCCTGAGGCAACTCGGTGCCGGCGACGGGTGATTTCGTGGGGGAGAAGCAGACGATCCCGACGGCGAGTCCGCTCAGCGCGATCAGCCACGAGCGGACCCGGTTGCCCCACACTCGACCGAACAGCAGGTAGATCGTCCCCAGGGCGAGCCATGGCACGTTGAGCACCGCCCCGGCGAGGAAGAACAGACGGAAGTCTGCTGTGCCCCAGCCGTGCGCTTCCGCCCACCACAGAGCCAGACCGCCCACCGCGAACAGGCCCAGCGCGATCGTCCAGGCCAGCTCGTGCTCCCGCCGCCGACGCTGCCAGCGATCGAGCGTGCTCAGCCCGAACGCGACCGCGACCAACGTCGCCGCAGCGGCCAAGCAGGCATTGAGCGTCACGTCCAACAACGTATCGGCACCAGCTGCGAGCGGATATCAGACACAGCGCCTCGTGCTCGCGAGACCGCGACGTCGGGAGCGCCAGCGAGCAGTCGCAGTGAGGGAGCGGCCAAAGTCACACGGCCGAAGGCCCTGTCACGGAGGCCAGTCCCGAACAAATCAGATCGCGCTTTGTGAACGTGTGCACGACTGCATAGCGTGGGGGCCAATGCCAGTTGAACGAGTTCGACGCCGGATACCAGAGGCCACGGTTGCCCGGCTTCCTGTGTATCTCCGCATCCTGATCGAACAGGCCAACGAGAACCTCGAGTGCATCAGTAGCGAAGGCCTCGCCGAGCTGGCCGGCGTCAACGCCGCCAAGGTCCGCAAGGACCTCTCCTACCTGGGTAGCTACGGCACCCGCGGTGTCGGCTACGAGGTCGCGTTCCTCGTGTATCAGATCCGCCGCGAGCTTGGCCTCACCCACGATTGGCCGGTTGTCATCGTCGGCGCCGGCAACCTCGGCCAGGCCCTGGCCGGCTACGGCGGGTTCGGCGAGCGCGGGTTTCCGGTCGCCGGCGTGGTCGACATCGAGCCGTCGAAGGTCGGCAGCGTCATCGGTGGGGTTCGGGTTCGCCACATCGACGACCTCAACCAGATCGTGCAGTCCCGCAACGTCAGCATCGGCGTCGTCGCGACGCCACCTGCTGCGGCCCAAGACGCCGCTGACCGCCTGGTCCGGGCCGGGGTGACCAGCATCCTCAACTTCGCTCCGGTGGTGCTCGCCGTGCCGCGCGGCATCAGCGTGCGCAAGGTCGACCTCGCCGTCGAGCTGCAGATCTTGAGCTACTACGAACAGCGTCGCGCCGGTGTCGCGCTGCACGCTGTCGCATCCGGCGACTCCGGTCGCGGGGCGAGCGCGTAGGGTTCGGGACGGAAACGAGGGGTCGTCGCCGTGTCAATCGTCGTCATCGGAGTGAACCACCGCACAGGTCCGCTGTCGCTGCTCGAGCGCGTCGCCGTGTCCGTCGATTCGCTGCCGAAGTCGATCGCCAGCCTCACCAGTCGGGTCAACATCCGTGAGGTCGTCCTGCTCAGCACGTGCAACCGGACCGAGGTCTATGCCGTCGCCGAGCGCTTCCACGGCGCGTACGCCGACATCCGTGACTTCTTCTGCGAGCTGGGTGGCCTCGCGCCCGACGAACTGCACCCGCACCTGTACAGCCAGCACGACGAAGCTGCCGTCGCCCACCTGTTCGAAGTCGCCGCCGGACTCGACTCGGCGGTCCTCGGCGAGAGCGAGATCCTCGGTCAGGTCAAAGGCGCATGGGAGCTGGCCAAGGTCGAGGGTGGCGCGAAGGCGACCCTCAACCTGTTGTTCCGCCACGCGATCGAGACCGGCAAGCGGGCCCGCACCGAGACCGCGATCGGTCGTTCGACGGCCAGCGTCAGCCACGCCGCAGTCGAGATGGCCGAAGAGCACCTGGGCACGTTGCACGGGCGCCGTGTGCTCGTCGTCGGCGCCGGTGAGATGGGCGAGGGCGTCGCCATCGCGCTCAAGTCGGCCGGAGCGAAGGACATCGTCGTCACCAACCGCACCGAGTCCCGCGCGCACCAGTTGGCGGACCGCGTCGGAGGGCACGTCGTTCCGTTCGGCAAGCTGCCCAGCGCGATCAGCAAGGCCGACGTGTTGCTCACATCCACCGGGTCGGGTTCGGTGCTGATCGATCACGACACAGTCGCTTTCGCCCGCGACGAAGTCGACACACCGTTGCTGATCGTCGACATCGCCGTTCCCCGTGACGTCGACCACGCCGTTGCGAAGCTGCCGGGCGTGACGCTCCTCGATCTCGACGATCTGCGCGACTGGGCGGCCAAGGGCATCGAGAAGCGGTCTGCCGAGGCCGAATCCGTCCGCGTGATCGTCGGCGAAGAGGTCGAGCGTTTCATCGTCGACGTCACCGCCCGCCAAGCCGCTCCGCTCGTGGCCATGTTGCACCAGCACGGCGAGGAGATCCGCACCGCCGAGCTCGAACGCTTCTCCGCTCGCCTGGCGAGCCTCGACGCCAACCAGCGGGCGGCGGTCGACGCCGTCACGAAGGGCATCATCGCCAAGCTGCTGCACTCGCCGAGCATCCGTCTCAAGGACGATGTCGGCACGCCGAGCGGCGAGCGCAACGCGGCTGCGGTGCGCGATCTGTTCGACCTCGGCTGACCCGCGCGTGCTGTGACATCGACACCGCTCACGACGACGGTGCGAATCGCGACCAGGTCGAGCGCTCAGGCGCGCACTCAGGCCGAGATCGTCGGCGCCTCGATCGAAGCCGCGAACCCTGCGGTGCTCACCGAGCTCGTGTTCGTCGACACACTCGGCGATCAGCGCCAGGACGTGCCGCTGCACGAGATCGGCGGCCAGGGCGTGTTCGTCAAAGAGGTGCAGCGTGCCGTGCTCCGTGGGGATGCCGACGTCGCCGCGCACAGTGCCAAGGATCTCCCGTCGACACAGGCCGATGGCTTGACGATTGCCGCGTTCACGAAGCGGCGCGACCCACGCGATGCGCTGATCGGGTCGACGCTCGATGGGCTCGCGCTCGGCGCGACCGTCGCGACGGGTTCGGTGCGCAGGCGCGCCCAGCTCGGCGCGTTGCGCCCCGACCTCCGGTTCATCGAGTTGCGCGGCAACATTCAAACCCGTCTGTCGAAGGTGCCGTCGGATGGGGCGATCGTGATGGCTGTCGCCGCGTTGCAGGTGCTGGGGATCAGCGATCAGATCGCCGAGATCATCGATGTCGACGCGATGGTGCCGGCCGTCGGCCAGGGCTGTGTGGCCCTCGAGTGTCGCGCCGACGACGATGCGACCGTCGCGATCCTCGCGACGGTCGATGACACCGACACGCGACACGCGGTCGTCGCCGAGCGGGCCTTCCTGGCCGAGCTCGGTTCGGGCTGTTCGCTGCCGATCGGCGCGCACATCGTCGACGACCAGCTGATCGCGTTCATGGCCAACGACACCGGAAGGATCCTGCAGTCGACGGTTCGGCTCGGCCACGACTGGAACGCGACGGCAGTCGAGACGGCGCGCTCGCTGCTCGCCGAGATCGAGCGGTGAGCGGGCTCAACGGTCGGCGCGTTGTCGTGACGCGCCCCGCCGCCCAGGCCCAGCCGCTGGTCGATCTGCTGCGCGAGCTCGGGGCGGAACCGCTCGTGGTGCCGTTGATCGAGATCGTCGATCCGTCCGACGGCGGTCTGGCGCTGGGTGACGCGCTGGCGCGTCTGAGCGACTTCGAGTGGATCGTCGTCACCTCCCCGAACGGCGCCGATCGAGTGAGATCCGCCCTGGTCGCATCCCCACATCGCCCGAACGTCGCCGCGGTCGGCTCCGCCACAGCAGCCGCTCTCGGCGTGCCCGCCGATCTCGTGCCCGATGTGCAGACCGCGGAGAGCCTCGCCGGCGCGTTCGGCCATGGGTCCGGGGCGGTGCTGATCGTCGGACCCGAGCAGCGACCGGGCGAAGCGGCGCGCCTCAGCCCGTTGCACCGTGCTCTGGCGGATCAGGGCTGGACGGTCACTGCAGTGGAGGCATATCGCACGGTTCCGGTCGCTGCGTCGAGCGGCGATCTCCTCCGGGTGCTGTCTGCCGACGCCGCACTGTTCGCGAGCGGTTCCGCGGTGCGCTCGTGGGTCGATGTGTTCGGCACGCAGACCCCGGCCGTGACCGCCGCCATCGGGCCGTCAACGGCCCAGGTCGCAGCCGAGATTGGGCTCAAGATCGACATCGTTGCGACCGATCACTCCCTGCACGGATTGGTGGACTGCCTGGTGGTCTACTTCGACGATGCGGTCTAGGATTTCCACTCGCTGTGTGAGACGTCGAGTGACCGACAGGTAGGCAGGGCGTACACGAGGGACATGCTGAAATCAAAACGACGTTGGGCCCTTGCCACGGGGCTGTCCGCGGTCGCGGCAATGAGCATCGTCTCGCCCGAGGTGATTCGGCGCGTCGACGCGGCCGGCGTCAGCAGACTTGCACCCGCGACGACACCCACCAGCACCACGTCGGCGATCAGCGGTGTGTCCTTCTCGTCGCTCTCCGATGCTCCGGCCTCGCAGCCATCAGTGTCCGGCACGGGTGAACGCGTCGTCTTCGTCGCCGCTCCGGGCACCGACGATGGCCGTACGAGCAGCGTGTGGATGAAGGATCGCGGCACCGACGAGCTCACGGAGCTCACCCTGCCGAACCCCAACGTCCGCGTCGGCGACAGCGTCGATCCGGTCATCAGCGCCGACGGCTGCGTCGTGGTGATCACCACCCAGATCTCCTACGACCTGTTCCGCGACAACGACCGCGGCAACCGCTGGGACGTCTACCGGATGACGGTGCCGGCATGCGGCGGAACGCTGAACGACTGGACGCTCGTCTCCACCCGTCTCAACGAAGAGGGTGTGGCCGAGGCTCGCGAGGATGTGGTCGTCGGGCAGCCGGCCGCGGTCTCCGGCAGCGGCACGGTCGTGGCGTACGTGCACCCGATGACCGTGCAGGACGACGTGCCGAAGGAAACCGTGCTGCCCAACGTCGTCGAGGTCGTCGACCTCGGCATTCAAGTCGACGATCCGAAGCACACCGTGACTGCCCCGGGCGTGCCCATCGATCTGGCCGCGCAGCCGTTGCAGTACGCGGGCGAGTCGTCGCCGGCTCTGTCCGCCGACGGCAACGAAGTCGTCTTCACCTCCGACGCCACGTCCGAGCTGCCCGTTGCGGAGTGGCGGGCCCCGCGTGAGGGCGCGACTGCGGCCGCCAGCCAGGTCTATTCGTGGAACCGTTCCGAGGCCGATCCGTTCCTCGCGGTCAAGCTGATCTCGCAGGGAACCGCCGGCGTTGCCGACGCGGCGGCGACTGCGCCGGTCGTGTCCGGCGACGGCCGCTTCGTCGCCTTCTCGTCAGCGGCCTCGAACCTCGTCGAGTCCCCCGATCTGGCTGCCTGTGCCGCGTCGTGCGCGCCGCAGGTGTACGTCGTCGATCGCGATTCCGACAGCAACCAGGTCCTCGACGAGACCGACACCGCCAAGGTGTCGATCGTCAGCGCCGTGTACTCCGAGGACAAGAGCGAGTTCACGATCGGCGACGGGGCGTCGTTCGCACCGACCATCTCCTCCGACGGCAACACGCTGGTGTTCGCGTCGCAGGCCAAGAACCTGCTCCAGATCCAGACGCCGGGCGGTGGCGACGTCGGTGACGGTGACGTGATCACCGCCGACCTGACGACGAAGCACCTCCAACGCACGTTCGACATCCCGTCGCCGACGCCGGGCGCGTACTCACACCCGCACCTGTCGGCGAACAGCCGCGTGCTCGTGGCCGACACCATCGCCGCCGATCGCCTGCTCGACGACCCGACGCTCACCGGCCGCCGCATCGTGGCCGCCGCGTACGTTCCAGCTGTGTCGCTGGCCGATCTCGATCTCGGCACGGTGCTCGTCAAGGTGCTCGGGCCGGAGTGGTTCGTCAACGTGGTGAACAACGGCCCCGGTACGTTCGTGCCGGCCACCATCACGAGCAGCAACCCCGACTTCGCGATCACGGGCGGCACGTGTGGCGACCTCGCCGCGATCTCGGCCGGACAGAGCTGCTCGGTCAAAGTGACGCTGACCCCGAGCGTGGCCGGCCCGCAGTCGTCGTTGCTCACGGTCGCCGAGGCCGGATTCGGTGCGATCACGGTGACCTCGCACCTCAACGGCTCGGGCGGCAACCCGGCGCTGCTCGCCAAGCCGGCGGCCTTCACGTTCAGCCCAACGGTGGTCGGAGCGACATCGGAGCCGGCCACGTTCGAGATCTCCAACATCTACATCTCGCCGATTGCCGTGACGACGGTGACGATCGACGGTGCGAACTTCGGTGACTTCGCCGTCGATGCCTCCGAGTGCCAGGCGGCGACGGCCATCCAGACAACAGTGATCGAGAAGCCGGTCGTCACGACGCCCCCGGTCGCGACGACCACTCCCACCACGGTGACGCCCACCAGCGAACAGGTCGCGGCCGAACCCCCGGCGGAGGGCACGCCAACCGACTCGACGGTCGACCCGGGCGCCGCCACCCCGACGACATCGGAACCGACGACGGTTCCGCCAACGACTGCCGCCCCCACGACGACGGTCCCGCCGTCAGTTGCGACGACAACCCCGGCGACCGCGCTCCCCACCAACCCGGTGACGACCGAGACCGTCACCGAGATCGTGCCCGGTGTCGGGATGAACACGAGCTGCAAGGTGCTCGTCACGTTCACCCCGACTGATGCCGGCAGTCGCACGGCGTCGGTCAACATCGGCAGCTCCGTCAACGAGTACACGTCGATGCTGGTCAGCGGCACCGGCGTCTACACGCCTGCCCTCATCGCGCCGACATCGGCGACACCCGGGCGCGACATCGTCCTCGGTGGCAGCGGCTACCCGGCCAACACGACCGTTGTCATCGGCTGGAGCGACGGATCCGGAACAGCGCTCGAGGCCCAGACCGACGCCCTCGGCAACTTCATCGCGACATTCCGTGTTTCGCTCGTTCAGCGCCCTGGCCCCAGCACGCTGGTCGTGCAGGTGCCGAACGGACCCAGCGCAACCGCGCCGATTGATGTCGAACGGTTGCGGCGGCGCTCCGGTGCCGGCAACGGCTGAGCCGTTCGGCTCCGCCGTCAGAGCGTGACGAGACGGCCGCTGACGAGCAAGCCCTCGATGCAGGATCCCGACGTGCCCGGCGCGTCACACTTCACCGTGAAGGTCAGCGTGCTGCCCGCGGGCAACACGATCGCGCTGCGGAAGGAGAGCGGTTCGTTGTTGAAGTAAACGCTGCCCAGATCCCATTGCCAGATGATCTGGTTGTCTCCTGTTGTCACCGTGGCGAGGCCTGAGTCTCTGTGAACGTTCTGCAGATCGATGTCGGTGATTCGCAGCTCCTGGTTCGGCGCCACGGTGATCGTGTCGCTCTTCTCGCCCTCGCTGCTCGCGACCGTCACTGCGAGCCGCTTGCTGAACAGCACGCCCTCATCGGTGGCCGGCGTGCTGGGTGCCAGCACTGCCGTGATGACCGGCGCCGTCGTGGGGGGCAGCGTGTCGCCGGGCACCGTCGAGGCGGGTGCGACGGTGACAGGTGTCGTGACGGGGACGGTTGTCACCACAACTTCCGCGCCGGGCTGGTCGCGAACGGCGTCCTCGGCCGCGCGCTTGGTTGCCGGCTTGATCACCGCGAACCACGCCGCGGCGAGTGCGCCGATGAACAGCACGACTCCGGCGATGCGAGCGCCGATTCGCTCGGGCACCATCGGCGTCTGCACGAAGGTTCCGTTGGCGACTGCAGTTGGAAAGCCCTGCTGATCGGCCTCGATCGAGAACGGAATGGTGCGCACACCCCTCGTCCATTGCCGCCGGATCGCCTTCATCCGCAGCCGGACGAGGCTCGTGCCCCCGGGCTCGATGCCGACCGCCGCCGGGTTGAAGTCGCCGTCGAGACGATGGGTGGTCTCGATCAGGTGAAGCCGGCAGTTGGCCTGCGAGTTGCCCGCGTTCTCGACGAGGAACTCGTACGAAGCCCGTCGTCTGCTGCGCACCACTGGCTGCAGCAGGCGGATATGGCGAGCGTCGAAGGTGCCGATGATCGCCGTCGACTCGGCAATCACGACCTCGTCGGGCTCGTCGAGCGGGATGACCCGAACGGTCAATGGGGCCGGACCGGCCGGCGTCGTTGGCAGCTGCGGTGGCCGGATCGCGACTTCAATCACCTCGCTCGTGCCGCCGAACAGTGTGACGGTCGGTGGTTCGACGCGGACCCAGCCGGCGAGCAGGCCAGATGGGACGAGCGTGTACGTCTCGGTGTGGTTGCCGATGTTGTGCAGGGTGAGCGAGAGGGTTTCCGTCTCGCCCGGTTGCACAGCCACGCCAGCCGTCGAGAACTCCGCTTGAGCCACCATCGCCGACCGACCATAGCCGCCCGCTCGATCGCGGCTCAGTCTCCCCCCGATAGCGTTGTCGAGCGTGCCGTTGCCTGCTCCAGACCTCGTGCTGCCGGCCGCGCTGATCTTCGATCTCGACGGAACGATCGTCGACACCGAAACTGTTGAGTACGAGGCGATCCGCGCCGTCTGGGCCGAGCACGGCGTCGAGTATTCGGCGACCCGTTATGCCGAGGTCGTCGGCACGATCGTCGGCGCGGCATGGCTGGACGAGCTGGAGGCCGCCATCGGCCGCGCCGTCGACCGCGCGGCCTTGCGTGAAGCCCACCGTGAGACGCATCGTCGGCTCACTGACGCGTTGCAACCGCGAGACGGGATCATCGCCCTGATCGAGCACGCCGCGGCAGCGAATGTGCCGATGGCCGTCGCGTCCAACGCCCCGCGCTGGTGGGTCGATGCCCGCGTCGACGCGCTGGGGCTCGGCGACTCGTTGCCGGTGCTCGTGACGCTCGACGACTCCAGCGCTCCCAAGCCCGACCCGGCACCCTTCGTCGAGGCGTGTGCTGCACTCGGTGTCGAGCCGTGGAGGTCGATCGCCTTCGAGGACAGCTCGACCGGTGTCCGCTCCGCGCTCGCCGCAGGCCTCTACACCGTGGCGTGCGCGGGGCCGTTGTCGCTCGGCCATGACCTGAGCGAGGCCGACCTCGTGATCACCTCGCACATCGAGGTTTCGCTCGACGAGCTGGGTCGGGCCGTGCTCGAGCGGCCTGGCCCACGGGGTGCTGGGCAGATCGACCCCCTACGATGAGACACGTGCCAGCCAGCTTCCCGTCCGCTCGCCCGCGCCGGCTGCGCCGAACCCCGGCGTTGCGCGACCTGATCGCGGAGACGACGTTGGGCGTCAACGATCTCGTCGCCCCACTGTTCGTCCGCGAGGGCATCGAGGAACCGCAGCCGATCGTCTCCCTCCCAGGCGTGATGCAGCACACCGTCGCCAGCTTGCTCACCGAAGTGCGCGAGCTGGCCGACCTCGGAGTCAAGGCCGTCATCCTCTTCGGCGTCCCCGCCGAGAAGGACGCGATCGGGTCCGGTGCGTTCGATCCGCAGGGCATCGTCCAGGTCGCACTGCGATCGCTGCGTGCCGAGCTGGGCGACCGGATCGTGCTGATCGCCGACCTCTGCGTCGATGAGTACACCGACCATGGCCACTGTGGCGTCCTCGACGCCCATGGCAACGTCGACAACGACAAGACGTTGCACATCTATGCGCGGGCCGCGATCGCTCAGGCCGACGCCGGAGCCGACATCGTCGCCCCGAGCGGGATGATGGATGGCCAGGTCGGCGCGATCCGCGAGGCACTCGACGCAAACGGGCACACCGAGGTCTCGATCCTCGCCTACTCGGCCAAGTACGCCAGCGGCCTGTACGGCCCGTTCCGCGACGCGGTCGATGTCCAGATCGTCGGTGGCGG
>Ga0075364_10000940_pt1 | contig 15360 bp, 14 predicted proteins | sample EndMetdeltDD1764_FD_71517 | JGI IMG/M metagenome (GOLD analysis project Ga0075364, IMG submission 71517) | Populus endosphere microbial communities from Tennessee, USA - Endosphere MetaG P. deltoides DD176-4 | ecosystem: Host-associated > Plants > Roots > Endosphere | place: USA: Tennessee...
CTGGAGGCCGCACTGCACCAGCTTCAAAGGGCCGGCGGCGGTCGGGGTGCAGTTGAACAACGCGTACGCGGCGCCGACCACAGGCGTATCGAGCGCGACCGATGTGTCGACCTGGGCCCGCACGCCGGCTGGGAGCGAAGACGTCACCGCTCCGTACCAGAAGATTGGGTGTGTGGTCTGGTCGGTGACGTCAGTCCACGTGGGAAGCTCAACGCATGCGAGTTCCGCCGGCATCGCCGCCTCGACGCCCCACTGCCGATTGCGCACCAGCTTGGCTTGACCGGCCGGACAGCCGGCCGTCGCGATCTTGTACGTTGCCGCCGAATACAGCTCGGTCAACACTCGGGTCGGGTCGGGGATCGCATCGATTCTCGCGTCGACTTCGGCCTTGGTGTAGTAGCGGTCGTCGTGGCTGTGGCTCGCGTAGTAGCCGACCACGTCGGCGATCACGTTGACGCTGCCACCGTTGTTGTAGAAGGAGATCCGCCCATCGGGGGCAACGGCGACCGTGACCGCGTTCGGAACCGGCGCCTGGTTGGCGACGAAGTTGAGGTTCGACGCGGTCGGCACCGTTGCTCCGGCGGGGAACACGGTCAGATACGAATCCCCGGTCGGCCCGGCCACCGTGACGTTCAGCGCCAAGGCTGTGAACCCTGTCGGCAGCGTGCAGTTGCCGTTCGTTCCGAACGTCGGGATCGAGTAGGTCTCGCCCGGCCCGAGCGGCGCTGTGCGTCCGCCGACCGATGATGCCTCGCGGGTGTCGAGGATTCGACACGGCGCGATCGCCGTGAACGTCGACGTGCTGTCGGTGTCACCTGCGCTGGCGCCCAGCAGCCCACCGCCGCCGGCGGTGATCGCCACCGCCGCACCCACTGCGCTCCAGCGCGTCCGTACCGCTCCGCGGCTGAACCATGCCCTCATGGTGATGTCCCTTCACTCGAGTTCGAGGAAAGGTAGACGCATCGTGCATCGGACACCAAAAGACACGTGCCTGGTCGTCCGTCGCGTGGCGGCCGTAGCCTGTCGCCATGTCACACAGCCTGAGTGACGACTGCATCCACGTCGTCATCGAGATCCCCCGCGGCAGCCGCAACAAGTACGAGATCGATCACGAGACCGGGCGGGTGTTCCTCGATCGGCGCCTGTTCACGGCCACCACGTACCCGGCCGACTACGGGTTCATCCCGGAGACGCTCGGCGGCGACGGCGACCCGCTCGATGCGCTCGTGCTGCTCGAGGATCCCGTGTACCCCGGGGTGTGGGTCGAGGCCCGCCCACTCGGCGTCCTGTTCATGCACGACGAAGCCGGCGAGGACGCGAAGATCATCTGCGTGCCACCCCGCGAGCCGCGCTGGAACGGCGTCGAGGACCTCGCCGACCTCACCCCCCAGCTGGTGGCCGAGATCCAGCACTTCTTCGAGGTCTACAAGGCGCTCGAGCCCGGCAAGTCGTCGTCCACCACCGGCCTCGCCGGCCGCGACGCCGCCTGGGACGAGATCCGCAAAGCCCGCGCCAACTACCCCGGCCACCCCTGACCCCCCGGATTTGGAAGGGCGTTCATGCCCGCACAGCGGGCAGAAACATGCTTGGAATCGCGATTCACCGGGGTTCTAGAGGTGATTGGTGGGGAGGAGGGCGGCGCCGATCGCGCCCGCTCGCTCACCGAGCAGGGCGAAGGCCAGCTCTGGCGTGGGGCGGTTCTCGGGCGAGTAGAGCAGGGCGCGGAACTCGCGCTTGATCGGGGGAAGGAACATGTCGGGTGCGGCGGCGAGGCCGCCGCCGAGGATGATGCACGCCGGGTCGAGCAAGTTGGTGAGGTTGACGAGGCCGAGCGCAACCCAGTGGGCGAAGGTGTCGATGACGACAAGGCTCTCGCGATCGCCGGCCCTCGCGGCCGCGACGACGTCTTCGCCCTGGCGCCCTCCGGCGAGCATCTGCAGCCCGCGCCCGGAGGCGAAGCGCTCCCAGCAGCCGCGGCGGCCACAGACGCAGAATGGCCCGTCCGGCTGCACCACCATGTGCCCGATCTCGCCGGCGAACCCGTTGGCGCCGCGCTGCAGCCGCCCGCCCATCACCAGCCCACCGCCGATGCCGGTGCCGAGCGTGACGAGGACAATGTCGTCGAATCCCTTTGCGGCACCGTGTTGCCACTCGGCGAGGATCGCGCAGGTCGCGTCGTTGTCGACCGCGACCGGATGACCGAGCAGTTCCTGCAGGCGCGGTCCGACAGGCACTTCGACCGCGCCGATCAGGTTCGGCGCGGCACGCAACACGCCCGTGCGGGTGACGAGTCCTGGCACGCCGACACCCAAGGTGTCGTACACACCGAGCTCGCCGGCGAAATCGGCGAGGGCCTGCACGACGGCATCACCGCCGTGCGGGGTGGGGCGCCTCTTCTCGACGATGACCTGACCGTCGTCATCGAGGATGACGCCCAGAAACTTGGTGCCGCCGACATCGATGCCCGCGGAGCGGGTCACGACTCGGAGCGTGCCTTCAGCTCGCGCACGGTGTTGAGGATGCGCTGCTCGGCGCGCCGCTTGACGAAGCCCGGCAGGGGAACAACGAGCTCGATGGCAAGGTCGTAGCGGACCTCGATGTTCCCGGCGGGGGTCTCGGCGAACGTGTAGGCACCGTCGATCGAACGCATGATGTCGCCGCGGAGCATCTTCCAGCCGAGCACCTTGGGCGCCTCGGAGTAGTCGTAGCTGAGCGTGTAGTGGGTGCTACGACCAAGCGCGGAAGCACGGAACTCGACCTCGGTCGGGCGCCCCTGCTCGTCGCGAGCGCGGACCGTGGCCTCCTTGACGTCTTTGGCCCATTCCGGATAGCTCTCGAAGTCCGCGGCGATGCCATAGACCTTGTCCATGGGCGCGTCGATCGTGATGGTCTGGAAAGCGGTCTCAGCCATGGCGTGAATTCTGCTCCATCTCGTCGTCGGAAGTTGGGACACTCTCCGAATTTGGGCCGATCCCGTTCACCTGACGGGCTGCGAACGATCCGTTGCGCGAGCACCACAACCCGTTGAGCCCGATCCCGAACATCGGCACGAGGATGCCGAAGGCGAGCGTCGACCCGGTGTGGCCGTCGGTGGTGCTGCGGGCGATGGCCGTGCTGAACGCGACGATGACCTGAACGGCCAGCGCGGCGAGCATCACGCGCTTGACCGGCTTCGGCGTCGAGCCGCCGGCGAGGAAGTACAGCTGTGCGACCGCGATCTCGTCGGTGCGGCTGCGCTGGACGGCCGTGATGTAGCTCCACAGAAAGGCGAAGATGCCGATCGCGAACAGGGCCAGCGCGACCACCACGCCGACGACGCGGACAGGACCGGTGAACACGGCGGCCGCGACGACGGCGGAGACGGTGAACAGCGCGGTTCCTATCAGGTCGGTGCGCACGATCGGGTCGTTGCCGGCACTCACAGCGACCATCATGGCAGCGCCCCGAGCGATTTACCCAGCCGCTGGGAGAGCACGTCGTAGGAGAACTCGGCCACCGCGCGTTCCCGGCCGGCAACCCCCATCGCCTCACGGAGTGCGGGGTCGTCGAGCAATCGTTCGAACGCTGCCGCGACCTCGCGGTGATCGTCGGGACGCTTCACCACGATCCCGGTCACACCGTCGACCACGGCCTCGGCCGCTCCTCCGGAGTCGCCAGCGACCTGCGGAGTGCCGCAGGCCGCGGCCTCGACGAAGACGATGCCGAACCCCTCCTGCTCGAGCCCGCCCCACCGGTTGCGGCACGCCATCGTGTAGACGTCGGCGCAGGCGTAGAGGCGGGGCAGATCTTCGTTGCTGACCCGGCCGAGGAACCGCACCGGTGCGTCGAGCGATGTCGCCAGCGCCTGCAGCCGGTCGCGGTCGCGGCCTCCACCGGCGATCGCGAGCACGAGGTTCGGCCGTGACCGCTGCAGCGATGCCGCCGCGCGGATCGCTGTGTCGAACCCCTTGCGCGGCACGAGGCGGCTGACGCTGACGACGAGCTCCGCGTCTGCGGGTACTCCGAAGTGATCGCGTGCGGCCATGCGTTCTGCGTCGCTCAGCGGGTGGAAGCGTTCGGTGTCGACACCGGGGGGCACGACCGTGATCGGCAGAGTGCGGCCGGCGGCGTGCTCGGCCTCGGCCGCCGGGTATCCGCCCGCGGCGACGATGTGGCGGGCGTGGCGCAGCACCCACGCCAGGGTCTGCTTGCTGCCTGGCAAGCGCCCAGGAACGGTGATCTCCGCGCCGTGCAGGACGAGGTCGTACGGCAGCGCCAGCGACGGCCCGACCAGACCGAGCGGCAACGCCGGATCGAGCACGACGAGGTCGGCGCCGAAGTCGCGTGCCATCGAATCGATGCGCCGCACCATCAGCGGATGCGGCAGCAGGACGGGCTCGCGGGTGCGCTCGATGTGGAACGGCTGCGCGGCATCGAACTCGGCGGTGCCGTCGTACGGGCTGGTGAGCACGGCGAACGAGTCGGCGGGCAGCCGCCGCCACCATTCCCACAACAGTGACTGGATCCCGCCGATCTTGGGTGGGAAGTCGTTCGTGACGAGGAGGTGCTTCACGATGCGCCGTGTGCGGCGACGGACACGACGGTGGCCAGCTCGGCGATGACGAGCGGGTCCGTGTCGGTGTGCGGCAGCATGTCGTGGAGGCCGAGGCGCGCTGCCGCCCACACGGCGTGGGCGCGCAGGATCGGGTCGGCGTGGGCGAGGTAGTGGTTCAGCACCCGGCGCACGTCGGCGTCGGCAGCGCCGGCGCAGTTGCCGAGCGCGATGAGCGCGTTGCGGCGCAGCCAGATCGGGTTGCGGTCGGCCAGGTACCAACGGCCGTACCGATCGAGCACCGTGGAATCGTCGGCATCGAGGAGATCGATCAGGGGCACACACGCCTGGATGTGGTCGTTCTGGTTCACCGGGCCGCGCCGCTCGAAACGCACCGTGGGCGGGCACACGGTCTGGCATTCGTCGCAGCCGTAGATGCGGTTGCCGAGCGCGACCCGGAACTCGGCCGGGAAGACGCCAGGACGTTGCAACAACCAGGCCAGGCAGCGCCCTGCGTCGACAACCCCCGGCGCAACGATCGCGGCCGTCGGGCAACCGTCGATGCAGCGCTGGCAGGTGCCGCAACCGTCTGCGACCGGTTCGGCGGCCACCGGCAGCTCGGCGGTGGTGATGACCGAGCCGAGCACGAAGAAGCTGCCCGAACCGGGCACGAGGACGTTGGCGTTCTTGCCGAACCATCCGAGGCCGGCCAGCCACGCGGCTTCGCGATCGACGACCGAGTTGTCGTCGGCGAAGGCCACCGCTTTGTGCCCGTCGGCGCGTAACCGGCGGACGATGTTCTGCAGCCCGAAGCGCAACGGCTCGTAGTGGTCGACCCAGGCATAACGGGCGACCGCGCCGTAGGGGCCGTCGGGTGTCGGCGGGGCCTCGAGGACGTAGCTGCGCGCGGCGACGATCATCGAGCGAGCTCCGGCAACGGCCGCGCCTGGATCGGTGGATCGCTCCGGATTGCGATAGGTGAACTGCATCGAGTCGTGCAGCCCGGCCTGCTTGCGTTCGCGCAGCGAGTCTCGTGCCCGCTGCATCACCGCGGCCGGAGCAACCCCGATGTGATCGAGCCCGCATTTGTGGCCGAGCGCGATCAGCGAGGCCAGGTAGTCAGGGGCTGGCGGCTGCACGATGGCGAAGCGTAGGCACCATTCCGGCATCCGCAAACCAGCGCACCGCGCGCTGCTCGGCCAGGTCGAGGACGACGGCGGTGTGATCGGGCCCGTACGGGGACTGCGGAGACGACGTCTCGCACACGTGGGTGACGAGGCAATCGGTGCACGCGGGTGTCGCCCGCATGACGCAGCTGTCGCAGTCGATGATGATGCTGTTCATGTGTTGATGGTGACAGAGGCCTGTTACAGAGTTGCCGCTACTGTGCTCGAATGCGCCTGTCGAGATCGCCAAGAGGGCTCGTGAGCAGCATGCTCCTGGTCGCGGGAGTGTTGGCGGGCTGCAGTTCGTCCGACGTCAAGTCGACCGGATCGAAGCGCACAGGCTCGACTGCAACCAACGGCAGCGGCTCGACCGGGAGCACAACGACCGGCGGCACAGCAACCGACGACACAGTGACCGACACCACAGTGACCGACACCACAGCGACCGGCGGCTCGACACCGGGCACCGGCACCACAGCGCCGGCCGGCGACCTCGACTGGGGCACGTGCACCGACGAAAAGGCCACCGACCCGTCACTCCAGTGCGCAACGCTCACCGTTCCACTCGACTACGAGAACCCGACCGGCGACACGATCGACCTCGCCCTCGTGAAGGTGCCCGCGTCGGGGAAGCGCACCGGTGCGGTGCTTTTCAACCCGGGCGGGCCGGGTGGCTCGGGCTTCGACTACATCGCCCAGGGAGGCCCCACCGTCGCCAACTCGCTCGGGCTGACCGACCTCGATCTGATCGGCTTCGACCCGCGCGGCGTCGATCGCTCGAACGGTATTCGCTGCCTGTCCGACGCCGAAGAGGACAAGTACGCCTACATCGACGACACCCCCGACACACCGGAGGCCGAGGCGTTGTCGAAGGAAGCGGAGACCGCGTTCTCGGCCGCATGCGCGGCCAAGTACGGCGACACGCTGCAGTTCTATTCGACCGACAACACCGCCCGCGACATGGACGCCATCCGGGCCGCGCTCGGCGACGACACGATCAGCTTCCTCGGGATCTCGTACGGCACCTATCTCGGCGCGGTCTACGCGACGATGTTTCCCGATCATGTTCGCGCGCTGGTGCTCGACTCCGCGTTCGAGCCGAGCGGTGACACTCTCGATCAGCAGTACGAAACGCAGCTGGTCGGGTTCGAGGGCGCTTTCGACCAGTGGGCCAGCTGGTGCCAGACCGACGACTCGTGCGAGTTCAAGACCGGCGACGTCGGGGCGGCGTGGGATGCGTTGCGCACCAAGCTCGACAAGACGCCCGTCACCAACGCCGACGGTCGGATCGGCAATCAAGTGGTGATGATCAGCGCGACCATCGCGGCGCTGTACAGCAAGGCCGACTGGCCCGTGCTGGGCGCGGCCCTGGCCGACGTCGACAAGGGCGATGCGTCGGGCATCTTCCGCCTCGCCGACAGCTACTCGGGCCGCGACGCCGACGGCCACTACAGCACGATCGACCAGTCGAACCAGGTGATCACCTGCGCCAGCGGACTCGCGTCCGACGTTCCTCCCGATCCCGCGGCTTACGCGGACCACCTGCGCACGGTCGCACCGAGGTTCGGGAACACATACGACGCAGATTCGTTCGACGAGAAGAAGGAGTGCGCAGCGCTGATGCCAGATCAGCCGGCCGACAAGCTCTCGTACTCCGGCGACGCGCCGATCGTGATCGTCGGTGGCACCAACGATCCCGCCACGCCGATCCGCTGGGCGCAGGAGATGACCGCCGATCTCGGGCCGTCGGCGACTCTGGTCACCTACACCGGCGAAGGCCACGGTCAGCTCTTGGCGTCGAAGTGCGTCACGGCGATCGAGGCCGCGTTGCTCGTCGACCTGAAGTCACCCGCCGAAGGCACGACGTGCGAACCCGATCCCGAGATCGAGCGGCCCGCCTGGTGGGACTCGCTTCCCACGCCCGATGGCATCGACCCGGTCCTCGACTCGCCGGAGTTGACCGGCGCGCTCGGACTGACCCCCACCGACGTGTACAGCGAGATGCACACCAGCGATCTCTCCCCCGCCGACGTCCTCGACGCGTACAAGCCCGGCCTCGACGACGCGGGCTTCACGTTCGTCACCGATCGCTCACCGCTGGAGGGAAGCGAGCAGGCGCTGTACACCGCGCCGAGCGGCGAGCTGCTCAGCGTGTTCGTGCTCGGCGCGGATGCGTTCAAGTCGCCCGACCTCGAGTCCGCCGCCGATCTCGTTCCCGAGGGCAAGTCGATCGTGCTGCTGCTCTACATCCCGCAGTAGCCCGAACCGCCGATGCGGCCGCGTGTCAACGCTGCACGGGTCGGCCCGCGATGGCGAGCAACATGTCGGACGAGACCACATTGGCGCCGTCGGCGCGCACATCGGCCACGATCGCCTGATCGTTGGTGACGACGACGACCGGCGTCGACGCAGGAAGCGCTTGCACCTCGGCCCGGATGACGTCGTCGGCGATCACGCCGGCCGGCGAGAACTGCACCCGGATCAACCGACGCCCTGCGGAGCCGCCGACGACATCGGCGCCGTCGAACACGACGTGGATCTCGGTGCCGTACCGGCGGGCGACGTCTTCCAACAGGTCGATGCACATCTGGCGCTGGTCGCTGAGCTCGAAGTTCGGCCATGCCAGCTTGGCGACGTTGTACCCGTCGACGATCACGACGGCCTGCGCGGTGCGCAGGACGTGGGTGGCCGCGGCGAGCGAGTCGCCGTAGACGCCGCCCGGGATCGCGATCGGCTTCCGTTGCGGGGCGCGTGGTGACCTCGCCGCTCGCTCCGACTTCGGCGCGGTGGTCGGCGGCGTGCCCAGCGCATCTGCAGCTGTCGCCAGTGCGTTGGCGAGGTCGCGCGTGGCCCCGGCCGCCTGCTGCAGCGCTCGAGCCGCGATCCGATTCGACTGGACCGCCACTGCCGCCTCGGGCGACTCGGTCAGGTCGGGAACCAACGACGGCGGGCCGCCGCTCGACACCCGTTCGGCGAGGATCTGGTCGCGCATCGCTTCCACCGCCGCGAGCTGCTCGCGCAGCTCGGCCAACGCCTGCTCGGAGCGAAGGGTCCGATCGGTCTCAGTCGCCAACTTCTGGCGGAGCTTGTCGACCTCGCGGCGTAGGCCGGTGATCTCGTTGCGCAACGACCCGAGCTCGGTCGACGCTGCCGCGGCAGCCTGCTCGGCCTTCTCGCGCCGCAGCTGCTCGCGGGCGAGCGTGTCGTTGTGGCCGATCAGCTCGGCGTTGGCCCGCGCAGCGACGTTCTCGGCCGCCTCACGACGGCGCTCTGCCTTGCGCAGCGCGACCTCGGTGTTGGCTTCCTCCGCAGCCTCCCTGGCCGCTGCGTGGAGCATGCGTACACGATCGTGCCAATCGTCGGCGCGCTGCAGCCACGCGATGCCGATCTCGTCGACCAGTTCGGCGGTGGCGACACCGGCGATCCGGTTGCGGAACTCGTCGTCCGCTGTCATAGCGCGGCGGACCGCGTGCAGCGCGGCACGATCGAGCCGATTGAACTTCAGGTACGGCTTGAACCCGGCCGGGATGGCCAGCGGTGGGCGCAGCTTCTGCCCCGCGGCGGCGATGCCGACCGCGAACTCGAGCGCCGAGCGCAGCGACGTGTCGGGCACGCCGGCGACATCCGTTGGGCGCTCCTCGGCCGTGTGCGCAGCCGCGTCGGCAGGGACATCTGCCTGCTCAAGCTGCTCATCGACCGTCATGAATCAAGCGTACCGGCGCGACGCGAGCGGCCTGGTTCTTCCCCCGTGTCCGCGGGTGTCCTTGACATCGAACGATTGTTCGTGGTCCTCTTGGGCCGATGCAACGTACGTTCGATGACCTCGGGACGCCGCTCAGCGAGGTCACGTTCTGCGTGCTCGACCTGGAGACCACCGGCGGCGACCGGAACACCGACGTGATCACCGAGATCGGGGCGATCAAGGTGCGTGGTGGGCACAGCCTGGGCACGTTCCAGACGCTGGTCAACCCGGGGCGGGCGATCCCACCCTCGATCACCATCCTGACCGGCATCAGCGACGCGATGGTGATGCCGGCGCCCCGCATCGAGCAGGTGCTCCCCTCGCTGCTCGAGTTCTGCCGCGACGCGGTGATCGTCGGCCACAACATCCGTTTCGACGTGGCGTTCCTCAACGCCGCGCTCACACGGTCGCATCGCGCGACGCTGACGAACGCGTCGATCGACACCCTCGCCCTCGCCCGCCGGCTGGTGCGCGACGAGGTGCCGGACTGCCGCCTCGGTACGTTGGCCAGCCGGTTCCGGCTCGACCACAAGCCGAACCACCGCGCCCTCGACGACGCGCTGGCCACCGCCGACCTGCTGCACATGCTGCTCGAGCGGGCAGCCGCGTTCGGCGTGCTCGGCTTCGACGACCTGCAGCTGCTGCCCAAGATCGGCGGCCACCCGCAGGTCGCCAAGCTCAAGCTCACCAACCACCTCCCGCGCACACCGGGCGTGTACCTCTTCCACGACGCCCGCGGCGAGGTGCTGTACGTCGGCAAGGCCACCAACCTGCGCCAACGGGTGCGCAGCTACTTCGGTAGTGACGACCGCCGCAAGATCGGGCCGATGCTGCGCGAGGCGCACCGGATCAGTCACGTGGAGACGCCTGATCCGCTCACCGCTGGCGTGCTCGAACTCCGCTACATCCAGCAGCTCAAGCCGCGGTACAACAAGCAGGGCACGACCTGGGACAAGTACTGCTACGTGCGCCTCACCACCGAGGAAGCATGGCCGCGCCTCACGATCTCCAAGGATCCGAAGCCGATCGGCCTGCAGATCGGCCCGTTGCCCTCGCGAACGATGGCCAACCTGGTCATCGAGGCGATCCAGTCGACGGTGCCGTTGCGGCGCTGCACGGCCAAGCTCGGCCGCAACTTCGTCGCGGCCCCCGGCAGCCCGCAGTGCACGGCCGCGCAGCTCGGGCTGGCCGAGTGCCCGTGTTCGGGGACGGCCGATGCAGAGCGGTACGCGACCGCGGTCGACATGGTGATCCGTGGCCTGAGCGGCGCACCGGAGGTGCTGCTCACGCCGCTGCGCGAGCGGATGCTCCATCTCGCCCGGGCGCACCGCTTCGAGGAGGCCGCGAGCGTCCGCGACCGGGCCCAGGCGTTGGCCGGCGCGATCCGGCGGCAACGGATGATCGATCATCTGCGGCGCGCCGGGCGCGTCGAGCTGACCATCGACGGGATCCGCTTCGAGCTCGACCACGGCCGATTGATGCACAGCGGTCCCGAGGGCGCGCTGTCCCTCGGGCTACCGCTCGGCCCGCCCGACGCGGTGTCCATCGAGCGGGCGATGCCCCGCCACGCCGTCGACGAAACCCTCTGCATTGCTCGCTACCTGGACTCCAGCGCCTCCAGGGTCGATCTGCACGCGTGCTCGGGCGAGTGGGCGGAGACGCTCAGGCGGCTGCCGTCGTTCGAGCCCAAGCGGCAGATCCGCGAGCGGGCGGGCCGCGAGTCCGACCGGCGCGCGGCGTGAGCGCGTGACGCCGCTGCAATGGCGGCAACCCGCCCGGTCACGGTTCGATCGTCGCCCCACCGTGGTCGATGCGCAACACCTTGGTGTGGCCCACCGCGCCGGAGGTCTCACCCATCGCCGCGGCGACCGTCGGCGCGGTCTCGATCGCGCACAGCGCCGCGACGGTTGGCCCCGACCCGGAGAGCCACGCGCTCCAGGCTCCGTGTGCCAAAGCGGCTTCGTAGGCCGCGTGTGACTCCCGCGCGGATGCAAAGCGGGACGGCTGATGCAGGCGGTCCTGGGTGGCGTGCGCGAGCGCATCGACGTCGCCCGCCGCGAGCGCAGCGACGAGGAAGGCCACGTGGGCGACGTTGAACACCGCGTCGGCGAACTCGACAGTCGCCGGCAAGCGTGTGCGGCTCTGATCGGTGCGGGTCGAGAACGAGGGCACCCACACGACGACGGCCGGGTCGAGCTGCAACGGCACGCGGATCGAGCGGTCTCCCGTCGTGGCGACGACGCCGCCGAGCACCGCAGCCGCGGCGTTGTCGGCGTGGCCCTCCAGCGCGATCGCGTGGGCGAGCACCTCGTCGGCCAGGTCCTGGCTGAACTCGTGCGTCGTGGTGTCGCCCGCGCCGGATCGCTGCGCCAGCCCGACGAGCAGACCACCCACGCGGACTGCTGCGCTGTAGCCGAGGCCACGCCCCATGGGGATCGGTGACCGCACCCACAGCCCACCCGTGCCGCCGGCTCGCCGGAACGCGACCGTTGCCGGGTGGTGTTCATCGGCGAGTTGGGCGCCGTCGGGTAGGTCCGCGTCGGGGTCGACGCCGAGCTCGCCGATCTCGGCGTACAGGGTCAGCGCCATGCCCAGCGCGTCGAAGCCGGGGCCGATGTTGGCCGACGACGCCGGGACGCGGGCGATCATCCGGCAGCGCTCTGCGAGACCTCGACGAAGGATTGAAGCGTGGCGGCCGCGGCGCCGCTGTCGATCGAGTTCGTCGCGAGCACGAGGCCCTCGGCGAGATGCTCGGCAACACCGGCGACGACCAGCCCGGCAGAGGCGTTGAGCAACACGATGTCGCGGTGCGGACCGTGCTCGCCGCCCAACACGCGTCGTACGACGGCGGCGTTGTGAGCCCTGTCGCCGCCGACGAGCTGCTCGGAGATCGTCGGCGCGAGACCGAGCACGAGCGGATCGATCTCGAACGAACGCACCTCGCCGTCCTCGAGCGACAGCACGCTGGACGGGCCGGTGGTGCTCAACTCGTCGAGACCGTTGCCGTGCACGATCCACACCTTCGTCGCGCCGTGGATGCGCAGCGACGCGAGCATCCGCTCGGCCACTTCGGGGTTGGCGACACCGATCAGCTGGCGCCGGATGCGCCCCGGGTTGGCCATCGGCCCGAGCAGGTTGAAGACCGTCGGGATGCCGATCTCGCGGCGCGAGGGCCCGGCGAAACGGAAGGCCGGATGGAACTTCTGCGCGAAGCAGAAGCCCATTCCCGTCTCCTCGATGCAGCGCAGAACACCCTCGGGCTCGAGCTCGATGACGACGCCGAGCTCTTCGAGCACGTCCGCCGCGCCGCACTGCGACGATGCGCCCCGCGAGCCGTGCTTGCAGACGGGAACGCCGGCACCGGCCACCACCAGCGCAGCCATCGTCGAGACGTTGACGGAGTGACTGCGATCACCGCCCGTGCCGACGATGTCGACAGCACGCGACCGAAGATCGTCGCTGAGCGGCACGATCGCCGCCGCGCCCAACACCGCATCGAGCAGGCCGGCCAGCTCCTCGCCGGTTTCGCCCTTTGCGCGCAGTGCGACGACGAAGCCGATCAGCTGCGCGGGCGTGGCATCGCCGGCGAGGATCGTCGACATCGCCTCGCGCGCGCTCGCGGCAGGAAGGTCCTGCCGTTCGAGCAACTGCGTCAACAGCGCGGGCCACCCACCGAGATCGTCGAAATGCGACATCGGCACACATTAGGCATGCGGTAGCCACCGCTCCGTGCTCGAAATTGACGCGGGATCGCGCTGTGGCGCGCGGTCAGGCGGTTCTGCGGCGCTGCCTCACGATGCGTCGGCGCTCGCGCTCTGTGGCGCCGCCCCAGACGCCTTGCTTTTCGCGCGACGCAAGCGCGTGCTCGAGGCAGGCGATGCGAACATCGCACTGCTCGCACACCATCTTTGCGGCCTGTGCTTCGTCTTCCTCATCCGGGTAGAACATCCCCGGATCAAGCCCCCGACAAGCTCCAAGTTCCCGCCACACAATGACTTTGGGTGACACGTTCGACCCAGTCCTTCTTCGTCTGTGAATAGGTGCACTTTTGTGTCGGCACAGACCCCCCTGCGACAACAGACGTAACATAGGTGGTGCGTCTGGGGATTTCCAGGGGTTGCCCAAGAAAAAACATGGAAGTTACAAGGCCGTTCTCAACGCAGAATGAGCGGCGAGTCAGAACGCAGAATCGGCCAGCAACTCCGCGATCGTTTCATCATCGATCAACACCTCGTTGCTGTACGCGGGATGATCGATGACGAGGTGCACGTTCGCCGCAGCGAGCATGTCGCGCTGCGATTCGTCGAATGTGAACGTGATGTAGTGCACAGCGCTGGTGACGTGCTCGCGGGTGAGCTGGGTCGCGTGCTGTGCTTCCGGGACGGAGCGAACCTCGGTGCCATCGCGGAGGCGGATCACGATGTGCCCTTCCACGCCGACGAGCTTGGGCAACCACTCGCGCATCTCGTCGTCGCTCGTCAGTTCGAGGAACAACGTCGCACACAGCCGCCCCGGCGCTGGGATGAGCGGGTTGTAGGTGTCGAGCTCGACCTGGATGTCGTCGTCGGTTGACAGGCGCTCGGCCCGGGCCATCTCCTGGATCTGGTAGCGGATCGTGTCGCGTGACTCGAACGCGACGGTGATGACGGGCCCGAGAGACAGTCGCCGCCGGCGGCGCTCGGCCAGCATCCGTGCCCGGAACACGGGGCGCTCACGTTCGTAGGCGCGCTGATCGGCGATGTCGTCGAGGGTCAGCCAGTTGTTCGGCAGCGTGTCGCTGGTCGGGTGTTCGTTCATCGTTGTGGCGTCTCCTCGGCGGCGATCCCGTAGGCACGCGCCACGATCTGTATCGGGTGGGCCGGCATCGTTCCTGTCTGTTCGTTGATTGCCGTGTTGGCGAGATGGCAGTCGCCGGCGACGACGTCGCTTGCGGCCCTCATGATCTCGGCGCCGAGCTTCGACGCCATCGGGATCGCCAGCTCGGCGTTCTCGGCGCGCAGGCCCCACATGCCGTCGATGCCGCTGCACTGCTGGACGAGTTTGACCTTGGCGCCCGTCAACTTCATCAGATCGCGGCTCTTGAGGCCGATGTTCTGGGCTCGCAGATGACACGGCGTGTGGTAGGTGATCGTCGCCGGCACCTCACCCGCGAAGTCCGTGTCGAGCGATGTCGCCGGATCGCGGTGAACCCGCATCAGGTACTCTGCCGCGTCGAAGGTGTGCTCGGCGATCATGTCGGCGTCTGCACCTGGCACGTAGTCGGGGTAGTCCTTCTTGAGGATGTAGCCGCAGGTCGGTTGGGGCACGACGATGTCGTTGCCCTTGCGCACCTCGTCGACGAGGACCTTGATGTTCTTCTCGGCGACCTTGATGAAGTGGTCGCGGTCGCCGCTGTGGAGCCACGGCGCGCCGCAGCAGCCGGCGTCGATCAATCCGACCTCGATGCCGTTGCGCTCGTACACCTTGACGAGATCGTGGCCGATCGCGGGCTCCTGGTACTCGACCAGGCACGTCGGGAAGAGGGCGACACGACCCTGCCGCTTGCCGATGCGTACCTTCGGCCGGCGCTTGAACCACGTCGAGAACCGCTGCCGCGCGAACGGTGGCAGCAGCCGCACGCTGGAGATGCCGGCGGTCTTCTCCACCACCTTGCGCACCACACCGCCGCGCTTGGCGCCGAGCACCTTGTTGATGGTGACGGCGGTCGCGCTGCCCACCGTTCCGATCATGTCGGTGCGGGCCATCATCTGCGTCGTGGCCCGGTCGCGGGCGCTGACCTGACCGGTCTCGTGACGCATCGCGTCGGCGCGCAGCATCAGGCGCGGGAAGTCGAGCGCCCACTCATGCTGGCCGGGAACGTACGGGCAGTTGACGTAGCACAGCTTGCACTGGAAGCACTCGTCGACCACCTGGTCCTGCTG
>Ga0075364_10000941_pt1 | contig 15355 bp, 12 predicted proteins | sample EndMetdeltDD1764_FD_71517 | JGI IMG/M metagenome (GOLD analysis project Ga0075364, IMG submission 71517) | Populus endosphere microbial communities from Tennessee, USA - Endosphere MetaG P. deltoides DD176-4 | ecosystem: Host-associated > Plants > Roots > Endosphere | place: USA: Tennessee...
AAATAATATGTCCTGGCTTTACGAATTTACTCAAATGCTCTATTATTTTTTCTACTTTGCCTTTATCCGCGGTAAAAAATTCGATAATAAGGGGCAAATTAAGAGAAAGATCGACCAGCGAAGCGGTAGAATTTCCAGTTTCTCCAAAACCATTAATGGCTCGAAATACACTCATCCCCGGAATATGGGCTTCCAATTTCAGGTAATCAACTATTTTATTTAAAAGATGAGAACCTTCCGTTATATAAATTCTCACCACAACAATATCCATTGTTTTCATAGACTTCTTCCCATGACAACGCCTAGCCACGTAGCGATTAAGCATAATCCTACGCTAAGAAAAATATTCATCATGGCATTTAGCCAATGACCATTCTCAAATAAATTAATTGTTTCTATTGAGAAAGAAGAAAAGGTTGTATACCCGCCTAACATACCCACTAATAATAACGCCCTTAATTCAGCGCTAAACTGTTCGAAACGATCTAATAGGACAATAAATAACAACCCCATTAAAAAGCAACCACTTACATTGACAACTAAGGTGCCAATAGGAAATTGCGCTTTAAAGAGCCTGTAAACGCCATTTGATATACCGTAACGTAAAACGCCACCTAGGCCTGCGCCTATAAATATAAAAAAAATCGTATTCAAATCCTTAAAACTCCCAGTCTAGCATTCAGTTTTCCTACCGAAAGCTTTACTTATCCGCTAATACACCAACTTCTTTGGAAACAGTTTGATAATCTGCCATTTGATCAAAATTTAAGTATCGGTATAAATCATCGGCCATTGTATTTATAAACTGTATTTTTTCTTTATATTCTTCTGTGCTAGGAAGATAACCTAAGGTTGCTGTTATGGCAGAAAGCTCGGCAGAAGCTAAATAAACATTAGCGCCTTTGCCCATACGATTAGGGAAATTTCGCGTTGAGGTTGAAACCACTGTCGCTCCATCCTGCACTCTTGCTTGATTACCCATACATAATGAACATCCGGGCATTTCAGTTCGAGCACCTACTGAACCATAAACAGCATAATAGCCCTCTTGCATTAACTGATGAGCATCCATTTTTGTAGGCGGTGCTATCCATAAAATACTAGGTAAATGACCCCCAACGTTTTTTAATAAGCTTCCTGCTGCCCGATAATGTCCTATATTTGTCATGCAGGAACCGATAAAAACCTCATCTACTTTGGTCTTTGCTACTTCTGATAAGGGTTTAATATTATCTGGGTCATTAGGACAAGCTAATAAAGGTTCTGTAATTTGATTCAGATCGATATCAATCACTTCTGCATATTCAGCATCGGTATCGGGCTCTAATAAGGCGGGATTAAGTAACCAGTTTTGCATTGCATCAATACGGCGTTGCAAACTACGTGTATCTTGATAGCCATTGGCTATCATCCATTTTAATAACGAAATATTGGAATTTAAATATTCAATAACCGGTTCTTTGTTTAACCGTACTGTGCACCCGTTGGCTGAACGTTCTGCCGATGCATCAGCAAATTCGAAAGCTTGTTCAACTTTGAGATCGGGTAGGCCTTCAATCTCTAAGATACGTCCCGAAAATATATTTTCTTTATTTTTACTTGCTAGCGTCAATAACCCGCGTTGTAACGCAACATAGGGAATAGCATTCACCAAATCTCGTAAAGTAATTCCTGGTTGTATTTGCCCTGTAAACCTTACCAATACAGATTCTGGCATCGTCAAAGGCATCACTCCCATTGCTGCCGCAAAAGCAACAACACCTGAACCACCAGGAAAACTAATGCCGATTGGAAAACGCGTATGCGAATCGCCACCCGTGCCTACAGTATCGGGTAATAGCATCCGGTTAAGCCAAGAATGGATAATTCCATCGCCAGGGCGTAAAACAATACCACCACGTGAAGAAAAGAAATCCGGTAAGCTATGTTGTGTTTCAATATCAACTGGTTTGGGATAAGCCGCGGTATGACAAAAACTTTGCATAACCAAATCGGCTGAAAATCCTAAACAAGCCAGTTCTTTGAGCTCATCACGTGTCATCGGACCCGTTGTATCTTGAGATCCGACGGCAGATATCTTAGGCTCGCAATAAGTACCTGGACGTATACCGGCTAAACCACAGGCTTTACCCACCATTTTCTGCGCTAAAGTAAATCCTTTTGCACTTTCTTGGGCAATTTTTGGCCTATAAAAAGCATTCGAAAAAGGCAATCCCATCGCTTCACAGACTTTATCTGTCAAGGATCGTCCAATAATTAAAGGAATTCGGCCGCCGGCACGTACTGCATCAAGTAACGAGGGGTTGACTTCAAATTGTGCTATTTCTAATCCTTGCTCATCGGTTATCCGGCCCTCGTAAGGATAAATCTGGATAACATCGCCCGTATTTAATTGACTCACATCCACTTCTATAGGAAAAGCGCCAGAATCTTCAGCGGTTGTACGAAAAATTGGGGCAATTTTTCCACCTAGAATGATACCGCCACGATGTTTGTTAGGTACAAATGGAATCGGTTCTCCCATATGCCATAATACCGAATTAATCGCTGATTTACGGGATGAGCCGGTTCCCACAACGTCGCCTACAAAAGCAACGGAGTAACCCTTGGATTTTAAATCGTTGATTGTTTCTAGCGCTTCTGGCATGCGGTTACGCAACATTTCTAAACTATGCAGTGGAATATCAGGCCGACTCCAAGCTTCGGTAGCTGGAGATAGGTCATCGGTATTAATTTCGCCTGGCACTTTAAAGACCGATACGGTTATTTTATGAGGTACTTCAACCTTAGAAGTAAACCATGCGGCGGTTGCCCAAGCCTCTATAACCTGCTTAGCAAATAAATTTCCGGCATTGGCTTTTTCTATGACATCGTAGCAGGCGTCAAACATCAATAAGGTATGAGACAGCTGTTTCGCTGCCGTATCTGCTAAGCTAGGATGATCAAGTAATTCGATAAGAATAGGGACATTATAACCACCTAACATGGTCCCCAGTAATTCAACTGCCTGAACAGGGTCTATAAAAGGGGATTTTGTTTCTCCTTTAGCCAAAGCTGCAAGGAAAGCCGCTTTAACATAAGCGGCTGGATCAACCCCAGGGGCTATACGCTGGTTCAATAATTCAACTAAAAAAGGGCCTTGAACATCCTGTGGTGGGTTTTTAAGGAGCCCAACTAATTCTACTACCTGCTCAGCGCTCAAAGGTAATGGTGCTATCCCTTCACTGGCACGCAGCTGTACATGTTGCTCATAAGCCTTTAAAAATTGAGTTGTAGAAGACACGATAAACCCCACTTATTCTTTTAAATAAGGCCGATTATACTCTCTTGAAATAGTATAAGTAAGCCAAAATCTGGAGTTAATGATGCCCAGCTTAATCCATAAACGTCTTTTACAAGTGAAAACCCAGATAACCGAGGCTGAACGCCGTTTTCAGCGTCCCAACCACTCTGTCAAACTTATCGCTGTTAGTAAGTCACAACCTATACAGGCTATTAAAGAGGCCATTGATGCGGGACAATTCGTGTTTGGAGAAAATTATGTTCAAGAAGCGCTAGGAAAAATACGGCAATTACAAGGCCGTGATTTAGAATGGCATTTCCTTGGTGGCATTCAAAGCAATAAAATTAAGCTTATTGCTGAAAACTTTCACTGGGTACATAGCCTCTGCGAAATAAAAATTGCGGCGCGGTTAAATCAATATAGGGCCGTCAATTTATCGCCACTTAATGTCTGTATTCAAATTAATCTTGATAAAGAACCTAATAAAACGGGCCTCTATTTGGAAGATCTTACGGCATTCGCACAATCTTTAGAAAAATTTTCTTACTTAAAGTTACGTGGCTTAATGGCTATCCCTAAAAAAAGAATTGAATTTTCAGCACAGCGTGATGCTTTTAAAAAGTTACATCTCGCTTTTACAGAATTAAAGCAATTGGGTTTTAAAATAGATACTTTATCAATGGGAATGTCAGATGATTTTGTAGCCGCTATTGCAGAAGGATCGACCTGTGTCCGAATAGGCACGGCTATTTTTGGACACAGGTCGTCATCACGCTAAATCTTTACTAGAAAATTCAGACTAAAAATGTTCTTTGATATAGTCTATCAGCCTAGATACATTAACTCGCGTTTGCTGCATAGAATCCCTATCACGCACTGTGACAGTATCATGATTCTCAGTATTATCACTTTTACCTACGGTATCAAAATCAACCGTCATACAAAGTGGTGTTCCAATTTCATCGTGTCTTCGATAACTTTTACCAATATTACCTGTATCTTCATAGGCAATTCGTCCTAAACCTAAAGATTGAATGGATTTTTTAATCGCTTGTGCCTTTTCTACAATGGCACTTTCGTTACGTTTTAAGGGAATAATAGCTACCTTAACCGGAGAAAGATGTGGTTTTATTTTTAAAACAATACGCTCTTTATTATCGGCTAATTTTTCTTCTGTATAAGCATCTGTTAGCACAGCTAATACGCCTCTATCTAAACCGGCAGAAGGTTCAATAACATAAGGTAAAAAATGCTGTCCTGGTGGATCTTGAACACTCAACTTGGCAACACTATCTTTATTAGCAGCAACATTTGCACTTATTTTTAAATCCGATTGCCCTTGTGTATGGGATCCCAAATCATAATCGGTTCGATTGGCAATCCCTTCTAACTCTTCAAAACCATGTGGAAATTGATACAAGATATCTGAAGTCGCTTTTGCATAATGTGCTAATTCTTCTTGGGGTTGTTTAAATAATTTTAAACGTTCAGGCGATAACCCTTGCGCTTTCCACCACTCCAAGCGTTGTTCTACCCAATATTCTTGCCATTTTTCATCTTCGCCTGGCTTAACAAAAAACTCAATTTCCATTTGCTCAAATTCTCGTACCCGAAAAATAAAATTACGCGGCGTTATTTCATTACGAAACGCTTTACCTATTTGAGCAATACCAAAAGGTAATTTAGGTGCCATAGAATCCATTACATTTTTAAAATTAGTAAAAATTCCTTGCGCTGTTTCCGGACGTAGATAAGCATACGAATCTTTATCTTCCACGGGTCCTATATTAGTTTTAAACATCATGTTAAAGGATCTTGGATCGGTTAAATCTTTTGAACCACAATTTTCACATTTTCCTTCAACAAGATGATCCACACGCCAACGTTTCTTACATTTTCTACAATCCACCATTAAATCTGCAAAGGTATTTTCGTGACCTGAATAGAAAAAAATCTTTTTCTGCGTCAAAATAGCTGCATCTAAGCCGTAAACATCGTCACGCTCATACACATTAGATTTCCACCACGCTGCTTTTAAATTATTTTTTAATTCCACACCTAAGGGACCATAATCATAAACACCTTGTAGCCCACCATAGATTTCTCCACTTTGGAAAATAAATCCTTTACGCTTACATAATGAAACGATTTCTTCTAAATTTTTTGCCGCCATAGTAAATTTCCGAAATGTATATTTATTGCAAATTAATCAACTTAGTGAGAATTTATAGCAGGTTTCGTTACCCCTGTTAAGCGCTATCTTTTTTCTAAAGCAAAAAATCTATATCAAGCACTTTTGATAAAATAACTGTCCAAAATAGCCCCTAAACGTGTAAAATAAGCGATATTTTCTGATATTAAGACTATTTTTTGACATTATGCTATCGATTATTAATATTTCAGCCTACCGGTTTGTGCGTTTATCACATGACTTGCTTGCAGAACTACAAACTAAGTTAAAAAGAGAAACACAACAATTAGGGCTAAAAGGTACTATTTTATTAAGCCAAGAAGGTATTAACCTGTTCCTGGCTGGGCCAAGGGAAGCCATTACCAAACTCCAAGAACAGCTCAATAGCTTTCCACCTTTTGAAAATCTTAGCTTTAAAGAAAGCTTGTCTGAATTTCAACCTTTTAAGAAAATGTTTGTTAAAATAAAAAAGGAAATCATCCCCTTTGGCATTGATGCTATCCGTCCTGAAGTCCATACCGCCACTTCCATAACACCAGAAACCCTAAAAAGCTGGTTTAAAGAACGGCCTGACCTTGTCTTATTAGACACACGGAATAGCTTTGAAGTTGAATTTGGAAGCTTTGAAAATAGCTTACATTTAGAACTTAAACATTTTAGAGACTTCCCTACAGCAGTTCAAAAATTACCCGATGCGATTAAAAAAGCCCCTGTGGTTACATTTTGTACCGGAGGAATACGCTGTGAAAAAGCCTCGGCCTTTCTTTTAGAAGCGGGTTTTGATGAGGTTTATCAGCTAGAAGGTGGGATACTCAACTACTTTGAGAAATGTGGTAACGACCATTATGATGGCCTTTGTTTTGTATTCGATGACCGAAAAGCACTGACGCCTTCTTTAGAAGTCTTTGATGCTGCCAAAAACCCTTAATATAAATAAGCTATAATAGAGATCAGTTTAATTAATTAGATTTATTTATGAAAAAATTTCTTTTTTTTCTTATAGCACCCTTTTTATTAACCGCTTGTGGTCCCCCGTTGGTCTTTGGTATACCTCAGCAACAGTGGGATCAATTAAACCAACAACAGCGTAGTCAGGTTATTGCCGGCTATAATAAACAAAAAGTGGCTGAAGCCCAGATGGCTCCTCTTACAGAAGCAGTCAGCGCTCTTTCCTATAGAAACTATCGATATTATAACTATCCATATCCATACCCATACCCCTACTATCGAAACTATGGGTTTTACGACTTTCCTTTCTAGACCATTATGTTTCACGTGAAACAATGGACTTTTATTAGCCTATCGTACGAATTTTAATCCTAAAATTGAACCAATCAGCAACATTAGGAAAAATACCCTTAAATAACTAATGGGGTCTTTAAAAAAGAATATGCCAATTAAAGCGGTTCCAAATGCACCAATTCCTGTCCATACGGCATAAGCGGTCCCTAATGGGATTTGGACCAATGCCTTATTTAAAAAAAATAAACTCAAACAAGAAAAAATTATAAATCCCACGGTATAAGGTATTTGTGTAAACCCTTCTGACAGCTTCATACAGGTTGTAAACCCCATCTCAAACAATCCCGCTATCATTAAAACGAGCCAAGCATTCATATTACCCCCTTATTCAAGACATTCTTCTAGGATTTCGCCATTTTCTACTTGAAATGTTTTTCCATTTACACTGTCATTTAACGCCTTAATCAAATTACCTTCGATTACCGTAACAAAAACCTGAGATTCTAATCTATTTAACAATGCAAGGAGATATCCTTGCTTAACAGCATCAAGCTCTGCAAACAAATCATCAAATAAATAAATACATGATTTATTAGTTATCTTTTTTAATAATAACCCTTGCGCTAACTGTAACGCATAGGCTAATAACTTTTGCTCTCCGCGTGATAATACCTCATGAACCGGGTTACCATGTAATTTAATCAATAAATCCGCTCGCTGTGGACCATACTGAGTATAACCTTGGCTCGAATCACGAAAAAAAGAGCGGTTTAAAACATCTTCTAAATTAGATTGCTTATCCCAACCCTGATAAAAATCGATCTTTAATTCTTTCAAATCAACCAATTCGCTTATTAACTCTGTAATCAATGGCGTTAATTGTTGTAAGTATTTTTCCCGCATGCGCGTTATTTCAACAGAAAGCTCTATTAATTTACAATTCCATACCTTAATTTGATCCGCTAGCATTTGTCTTTGCAATGCTGCATTTCGTTGTTTTAAGGTTTGTTGGAACTGTTGCCATACTGAGAAAAAATGAGGTTCCACGTGAAACACTCCCCAATCTATAAATTGACGCCGCGCTTTAGGCCCTCCACTCAATAAATGATAACTATTTGGATTAACAAATTGTGTAGGCAGTAATTTAGCTAGCTCACCAATAGATTCGGTATTATTACCAATTTTAATTCTAGTTTTTCCTTGTCGGGTTTTTTCCAATCCTAGGGTGGTTGTAAATGCTTCCCCTAAAACGACAGAAAATAGATTAAATTGACTTGCCTCATAGTGAATAGCGCGGCTTGCTAATGCGCTTCGAAAGGAGCGACCTAAACTTAAAAAATGGATAGCTTCTAATAAGCTCGATTTTCCACTGCCATTAGGCCCATAAATAAAATTAAACCGAGGGGAAAACTCCAGATCTAGATCAATAAGATTCCGAAATTGGTTTATTTTTAGACGAGATACCTGCATGAGGCCTTATAAACGCATCGGCATAATGACGTAAACACTTGTATTTTCTTCAACAGATTCTAATCTTACACTTGCTTCTGTTGAGGTTAAAGTCATTCGTACCAACCCTGCTGGCAAACTATTTAATACGTCTATTAAATAGTTAATATTAAACGCGACTGTAATTGCTTCGCCTGAATAATCAACTTCAAGCACATCTTCTGCATCTTCCTGATCAAGGTTATTAGCAAATATGCGCAATTCTTTGGCTTTCATTTCTAAACAGATACTTCTATTTTTATCATTTGATAAAATGCCCACTCGCATTAAAGAAGATTTCAGTAAATCACGATCAACAGTTAACGTTTTATCACCGCTTTGTGGAATAACACGATCATAACCCGGAAATTTTCCATCAATAAGTTTTGAGGTAAAGGTATAATCTTGCATATTGACGCGTAATTGGTTGTTATTTAATAAAATAGTGACGTCATTCTCTTCATCATCATTCAACAAGCGCGAAAGCTCATAAACTGCTTTTCGAGGGATAATAAATTGATTATCGCTTAATGAAGTATCATCCTGCTGCGAATCTACCCTAGCATGGGAAATTAAATCTTTGATACTTGTTGCCAAACGATGTCCATCGGTTGCTACGGCACGTAAGCTTCCTTGGCCTAATTCCCATAACATCCCGTTTAGATAATAGCGCACATCCTGTTGAGCCATCGCAAAATTAGTTGCCTCAATGAGAGAACGTAATCGCTTTTGAGACAGTGTAAAGGTTAATTGTTTATTATTTGAACTAAAGGATTCTTCAGAAATAGGAAAATCAGTTGCCGGCAATGTCGCGAGATTAAAACGGCTACGGCCGCATTGCAAAATAAGTTTATCGCCTTTTTGTTGAAACTTTAACAGGCTTTCTTCCGGTAAACTTTTACAAATATCCACCAATTTACGTGCGGGTGCCGTGGTCTTACCTTCTTTACCCGCTTCGTCTAATACGATTCGTCCTGATAGTTCTACCTCCATGTCAGTTCCTAACAAAGATAATGCCTTATCTTTTAAATTTAAGAAAACGTTGGCCAATATAGGTACTGTCTGGCGACGTTCAATAACCGCAGTCACAAGTTGTAATGGTTTTAATAAGGCTTCACGATTAATTGTAAACTGCATTTTTCTTCCTCAATTTGATAGAGTGCGCAATAAATTTATAAAGTCCTCAGCGACACCCGTATTGGTTTTTTTTAATTCTTGTATTTTACGGAACGCGTGCAGTACCGTCGTATGATCACGTCCTCCAAATGCTCGACCCAATTCAGGTAAACTATGATTTGTTAATTCCTTAGCAAGCGCCATTGCAATTTGTCTAGCCCTTGCTAAAGAAGAAGTACGACGTTTAGAAATCAAATCAGATACTTTAATTTTATAATATTCAGCCACTGTTTTAATAATATTATCGACAGTTACTAATTTATCCTGCAAAGCAAGCACATCTTTTATCGCTTCTCTTACTAATTCTAAAGTAATTTGACACCCGGTAAATTGTGCATAAGCAATCACGCGTTTCAAAACGCCTTCCAACTCTCTTACATTTGAATGAATACGTTTACCGATGAAGAAAGCAACTTCTTGAGGCAAACTCACTTTTGTTTGTTCTGCTTTGCTAATTAAAATAGCAACACGCGTTTCAAGATCAGGCGGCTCAATAGCAACGGTAAGTCCCCAACCTAGTCTTGATTTTAATCTTTCTTCTACACCGGACATTTCTTTAGGATAACGATCGCAGGTTAAAACAATTTGTTGCTGGCTCTCGAGTAAGGTATTAAACGTATGAAAAAATTCCTCTTGTGACCGATCTTTTCCGGCAAAAAATTGGATATCATCAATCAATAATGCATCTAAAGAACGATAATAGGTTTTAAAGTCATTGATTGTGTTGGTTTGCAGCGCTTTAATCATATCGGCGACAAAACGTTCGGAATGTAAGTACAGTACTTTTGCATTTGGATTTTTATGCAAAATAGAATTACCGATAGCATGCATTAAGTGCGTTTTACCTAAACCTACGCCCCCATAAAGTAACAAGGGGTTATAAGCACCACCGGGATTTTCAGCAACTTGCACACTTGCAGCACGCGCCAATTGATTAGATTTTCCTTCAACAAAATTTACAAAAGTAAAATTGGTATTAATGTGAGTCGCCGATAAACGGGTCGTTTTAACGGGGGCTTTTACTTCTTGCGTATGTCGTAATGTCGGCGCGCCTTGATTAGCACGACTACCTACTTTTAAAATCACTTCGGGAGGAACATCATCCAATTGTGTCAAAATTTGATTGATGTGCACTAAAAAACGCTCATTGACACAATGCAACACAAATTGATTAGGCGCCCAGAGTACAAGCTGATCTTCTTTGTGTTCAGCCTGCAATGGGCGGATCCACGTATTAAAATCTTGGAGAGAAATATGGTTTTGCAATCGATCCAAACATTTTTGCCAAACGAACGTTGCTGTTGCTAAAACACTTGTCACAATAATTCCTCTAGACTAAATAAAATGTTTAACCGGCCTAAGTTCATAGCATAATTCTAATCGCTTATCTACCCTAAATATGAACTTTAGAAACTAGCATGAAGCATTGGGATTAGAGTTCGCTTGTATCATCCGGTGTTTATTTGAATTTCAAACAGAGCTATCGCCTCAAGAGGCCAACGTTACAAGCTGAAAAATCACCCCGAGTAACTATTACCTACAAAGATAAGCGTGGGGTAAATCAATTAAAAAGAAAAGTTAACTAACCCAATGTTTATTTTCGAGTCTAATCATATCCTTCTTGAGTATTTTATACAAAGGGCTGTACTACACCTAATTAAAAATCTCTATTGTAAAAAGAATACACATTTATCATCTGCAACACGTAATCAATATCTCTTTAGTACAGGTAGTGAACACCTTTAACCTTGTTAATATCACGTAGTAAATCTGTGCATAGAATGACTGAGAATACACGTGGATAAAAAATAAACAGTATTAGCACTTAACCATCAACTGCTATGCTCAGTTTATGCAAGGCAATTTTTCTGTTTAACTCTATGAAAAAAATAACAAATAGAGGGTTATCCACAGAATTAGCCCTTGCTTACTATCACTACTATCTTTCTAAATAAATATATTAATAATAAATAAGGTGATCAACGCTTATAGGGAGCTTTGCTGCTTATTTACACTGGTGGGGGGTTATCTGATTTTGGTTGGAATAGCTCGAAATAGGGCTTGTCATAGGCCGATACTCCTCCTGACCTACTTTTAACCATAAACAACTATCAGATGAATTGACAATCCAGAGAGGGTCCCCTAAGATACTGCATCTTAAAAGGCAACAGTTTCCTAAGACGGTGTAGTCAGAATTATGAAAAGAACATATCAACCCAGTAACCTAAAGCGAAAAAGAACGCATGGATTTAGAGCGAGAATGGCCACCAAAAATGGTCGTCTAATACTTAAGCGACGACGCGCTAAAGGCCGTTTGCGTTTAGCAGCCTAGATTTTAGGTATTTTTTCAATTTGATAACAAATAACCGGCTTTTCAAGTCAAGAAGGCTAGGTAATTCAGAAGATTTTAAGCAGGTTTTTCAACTGGGTAAAAAGCTTCGGCAAGGTTGTTTAACGACCTATACGAAGCCTAATGGCCATGAATACGCACGCTTAGGGTTGGCTATTGCGAAAAAAGCCGTTTCTACTGCAAGCGCTAGGAATTGGGTTAAACGTACCATTCGTGAGAGCTTTAGGCTGAAACAGAGGTCATTACCTCATTTAGATATCGTTATAACCGTCACAAGTCAGTGTATCGCTAATAAACAGATTTTACTGTGTGATTTAGATAAACAATGGTCAAGGTTAATGATTTATTACAAAGAAGCCTGATCTTTTTATTGCAGGTTTATCGTTATTTAATCAGCCCATTGTTAGGTCATTCCTGTCGTTTTTATCCCAGCTGTTCTAACTATGCTCAATTAGCAATCAAGCAGTACGGTAGTTATGTAGGCATATGTATGACAATAAAACGCTTACTATGTTGCCATCCATGGCATCCGGGCGGTTATGATCCTGTCCCAAAATCCTTAAAATCACCCACAATAAAGAGTTAACTTATGGAACTGGCTCGTGTTTTTTTATTAGGCGCCTTATTTTTAATCGCATTTATGCTATGGAATGCCTGGCAAAATGAATATCCTAATACTCAGGCATTAAAGACACCAACGCCAGTGGTAGAAAAGCAAGTGGCGGCGGCGATGAGGAAGCTGCCTGATGCTCAAATAGATGAGGGGCAAAAGAGTCAGGGGCAACGTTTTGTACACGTTAAAACCGATGTTTTGGATGTCTTAATCGATACCCAGGGAGGAAATATCGTTCAAGCGAACCTTCTAAGCTACCCAGAACGTGCCAATGAGGCTAATTCTCCGCCTTTTCAATTACTCAGTAATAATCCAGATAGTTACTATGTTTCACAAAGTGGAATAGCAGGCTCGGATAAGCCGGTGCTTCAATATAAAAGTGCGCAAATAAGTTACAATTTAGGGGCTGATCAATCTGAACTTGCTGTTAATTTACTTTGTACGAGTTGCGGGAATATCGCTATTCAGAAACAGTTTGTTTTCAAGCGAGGCGATTATCAGGTTCCTATTAATTACCAGATAAATAATCATAGCGATTCCCTTTGGAAAGGGCAGCTCTATACACAGTTCCAGCAAAAAAAACGTGTTTCGCCACATAGCTTGTTTAATATTAGTTCTTATATAGGCGGGGCAATTTCTACCCAGGAAAAACCTTATCAAAAGGTTAGCTTTGATAAAATGGGCGAAGGGATTGCAATGGCCACAGAAAACGGTTGGGTTGCTATGTTACAGCATTATTTCATTAGTGCTTGGGTCCCACCCGCAGGGCCATACCATTTTTATAGCTATGGTAAGGACAATATTTATACCCTGGGTATGTTAGGTAATCCTTTTCAGATTGAACCGGGGGCGCAATATACCAGCCAAGCTAAGCTTTATTTGGGTCCAGAAAATTTGGATCGCTTGAAAGCAGTCGCTCCTCATCTCGATTTAACCGTTGATTATGGCATTTTATGGTTTATTTCAATGGCCCTTTTTTGGCTATTGAAGCATATCTACCAGGTGGTGGGTAATTGGGGTTGGTCGATTGTTATTGTGACGGTGCTTATAAAATTAGCGTTTTATCATTTGTCGGCGAAGAGTTATCGTTCTATGGCGGCAATGCGCAACCTACAGCCTCGTTTAAATGCGCTTAAGGAGCGTTATGCCGACGATAGGCAGAAGCTAACCCAAGCGACAATGGAGCTCTATAAGGCCGAGAAGGTGAACCCGCTAGGAGGCTGTTTGCCTATCTTAGTGCAGATCCCCGTTTTTATTGCGCTCTATTGGATGCTTTTAGAAAGTGTTGAATTACGCCAAGCACCCTTTATTTTCTGGATACATGATCTATCCACCAAAGATCCTTATTATATTTTACCCATTTTGATGGGTATCTCGATGTTTGTGCAGCAGCGTTTAAATCCACCACCACCGGACCCTACGCAAGCCAAAGTGATGCAGTTTTTACCTATTCTGTTCACAGCCTTGTTTTTAAATTTCCCATCCGGGCTGGTGTTGTATTGGGTTGTTAACAATACCCTTTCAATATTGCAGCAATGGTACATTATGCGCAGAATGGAACAGCAATTTAATCAAAAAAATCTAAAAAAGCGTTAACATTGAGTCAATTAGCCAATTTTGAAGAAAAAGGTCTAGATACCATCGCAGCCGTTGCTACCCCTTCAGGACGAGGGGGGATTGGGGTTGTTCGTCTTTCTGGACCCGAGACACCTACGATTGCAGCTGCTTTACTGGGTCACCTACCCAAACCTCGGTATGCCGAATATCTGAGCTTTCTGGAAGCCGATGGAACTGCTATAGACGAAGGTCTTGCGCTTTATTTTCCAGCACCCCATTCCTTTACGGGAGAGCATGTTTTAGAACTACAAGGGCATGGAGGCCCCATCATCCTCGACTGCTTACTGAAGCGAGTTTTAAAGTTGGGAGCACGATTGGCACGGCCCGGTGAGTTTTCAGAGCGTGCCTTTTTAAATAGTAAATTAGATTTGGTTCAAGCAGAAGCGATTGCTGATTTAATTGATGCGGAGTCAGAACAATCAGCGCGAGCGGCTGTGCGTTCTTTACAAGGAGAATTTTCCAAACTTATTAATGGAATGGTAGAGACCCTCATTGCTTTGCGCATGTATTTAGAAGCAGCGATTGATTTTTCTGATGAAACCATTGATTTTTTAAATGATTCGGATGTACATGAAAAATTAAATACAATTTTATTCGAAATTAGAAAAATAAAGCAGGCGGCTAAACAAGGGGCATTGTTACAAGAAGGAATGCAACTGGCTATTGTTGGTCCACCGAACGCAGGCAAATCGAGTTTGTTGAATAAACTAAGCGGTCAAGACTCCGCCATTGTTACTTCGGTTGCGGGAACAACGCGGGATGTTATTCGAGAAAAAATAGTGATTGATGGCCTTCCTATTCAGCTTGTTGATACAGCAGGATTAAGAGAAACAGAGGATGAAATTGAACAGGAAGGTATAAAAAGAAGTTTATCGGAAATAGAAAAAGCGGATCGTGTTTTATATGTTGTTGATAGCACGTTGATGCCACTAAATGATCTAGAGTCATTACATCAGATAGATTTTTTTAAAAAATTATCACTTAAGAAGCGTTTGACGGTGATACGGAATAAAATAGATCTTTGTAGTGAAAAGGCGAATTTACGGCAAGAAGCCGATTTTGATGTGATCAGTTTATCAATAAAAACAGGTGAAGGTTTGTCACTGCTTAAGGATTATCTCAAAGTAAGTGTAGATTATCATGATGCATTACAAGGTAACTTTAGTGCAAGACGCAGACATTTACAGGCGCTAGATAATGCTGAACAAGCACTTTCTGATGGGTTACAGAAATTAGTGACGTATCAATTTCCAGAGTTATTGGCTGAAGATCTTTCGATTGCACAAAATCAATTAAATGAAATTACCGGAAAGTTTACTGCAGAAGATCTTTTAGGAAAAATCTTTTCTAGTTTTTGTATTGGAAAGTAACAATTTATCCATCGAAATAATAGAT
>Ga0075364_10000942_pt1 | contig 15335 bp, 15 predicted proteins | sample EndMetdeltDD1764_FD_71517 | JGI IMG/M metagenome (GOLD analysis project Ga0075364, IMG submission 71517) | Populus endosphere microbial communities from Tennessee, USA - Endosphere MetaG P. deltoides DD176-4 | ecosystem: Host-associated > Plants > Roots > Endosphere | place: USA: Tennessee...
GATCACCGCTGCGGCCGCGATCATGATCTGCGTCTTCGGCAGCTTCATCCTGTCCGACATGCGCGTGCTCAAGCTGATCGGGTTCGGATTGGCCATCGCTGTGCTGATCGACGCGACCATCGTTCGCCTGATCCTCGTGCCGGCCACGATGGAGCTGCTCGGAGACCGCAACTGGTGGTTCCCCAAGGCGCTCGCCTGGCTGCCGCGGATCAACGTCGAGGGTGCACCGGATCCAGTCGCAGCGCCGGTCGAGGAACGAATGCTCGTCGACGCCGGCCAGCGCGAGTAGACGCTGCCACCCGCTACTCGCGGATCGACTCCAGCGCGGCGATTGCCGACCCGCGCGCCCCTGCCATGTCGAGTTCGGGTACGAGGGCGAAGATCGCGACCTCCGCCTGCTCCTGACGGAGCACGGTGTTGGCGCGCACCGTCGTCATGAACCACTCCCGAAAGCTCGGCGCGGCCTCGATCACGCCTCCCCCGACGAAATACGCGTCCGGGTCGGTGAAGTTGGCGGCGATCGCGAACATCCGCCCGATCGCCATCGCCTGCTGCTCGAAGATCTTCAACGCCATCTCGTCGCCGCGCTCGCCGTACGCGCGCACGCCCATCGCCGCGTCTCGCGGGGATGGAGCGCCGGCGAGCGGATGATCGGGGTACCGGGTCAGCCAGTACGGCAGCAGGTTGGTCTCGATCGCAGTCAGCGAGGCGACGCTCTCCAGATCTCCCAGCAGTCCGCAGCCGCAACGCGGCAGCGGCTGTCCGTCGGCGAGCAAGCCGTCGAGCGGGATCTGGATGTGGCCGAGCTCGCCCGCCATGCCGGACGCGCCGCGGACGACCCTCCCGGATTCGATGACGCCGCCGCCGAGCCCGGTGCCGACGATTGCGGACACCGACGAACGTTGGTGCGCGTCGTCACCGAACAGCACCTTGTGTGCGTACAGAGCGGCGGCGTTGCCGTCGTTGTTGTAGATCACCGGCAGTCGAAGGTGCTGCTCCACCGCGGCGCGGAAGTCGAAGCCCCACCACACCGCGTCGGGGAAGTTCGTCGCACCCCGCGCGCAGATGACGCCGGTCGCGCTGGCTGGGCCGGGGGTGTCGAGCCCGACGGCACGAACCGCGGACCACGGCAGATCGACCGTGTCGAGCACGTGCCGCAACGCATCGCTGACCGCAACCAGCGCCGCCTCAGGACCCTGGCGCACGCAGCTCGGCACCTCCACCATCCGGTCGACGAGGAACGTTCCGCCGGCGTCGAGGACGGTGGCGTTGGTCTTGGTGCCGCCGACGTCGATGCCGACGACGACGCCTCCGCCGCCGACGGGTTCGCGATGCTGAAGGCCTTGGAGGTTCGTCGACACGCGCCGACCTTACTGCTGCGTCCCGACCTTCGCGGTGCCGATGACCGGCATCCCGATCACCGGCATCGCGGTCGCGCGGGTGCTGATCCGGAACAGCCTGCGCCGCTTGCCGGGCTCGTCGCTGTACTCGGTGGATGTGGCGCAGTGCATGACCGCGAGGTTGTCCCAGATCAGGATCGAGCCGCTGGCAGCCGTTGCCTGCTGCCGGAACTCCGGCTGCAGCGAGTGTTGCTTGAGGGCAATCAGCAGGCCGATTGCTTCGTCGTCGTCGAGGTCGACGATGCCGGCGGCCGTCCCGGAGATTCCGTACAACGCCGGCGCGCCGGTGACGGGGTGGCGGACGACCAGCGGGTGGTGAACCTCTGGCACGGCCCTGTCCGACCGGCGCTCACCGCCACGTCGCTCTCCTGGCAGGGCGACCTTGCCGCCCTGCGGGTCATGGCGAACGACGAGGTTCTCGATGCGCGTCTTGGTGTCGGCCTCGAGCCCGTCGTACGCGGCAACGAGGTCGGCGAAGAGCGTCTCGTTGCCGATCACGGGAGCCTCCTCGGCCAGCAGCATGGTGACCCCGGCCGGGACCACCTCGTACGTGCTGTCCTGGTGCCAGTGCATCGCGCCGTCGCGCATCGACTCGGGCGTGGACGGCGAGTTGTGGATCTCGATCAACTCCGGCAGCTCCGAGTTCCGGCTGCGCTTGTCGAAGAACGCGATCGGCTCGCCGAAGTGCCGCCCGAACGTCGCGTATTCGGTGCGAGTCGGCGCCACGTCGCGCACGACCACCACGTGATGCGCCACGAGCGCGGCCTGGATCAGTCGGACCGTCTCGGGGTGGGTGAGCGCGTCTCCCACGCCGTCGACGAACGCTCCGAACGGCCCTGGCATCGCCGCGATCCTGGCCATCGTGGTCATCGAGGGTCAGAGATCCATCGTCGGCGTCGCCGTGTCCCGGCCCGAGCGCAGGATCACACCGGCGCGGTCGCCGGTGTACGAACCCTTCGCCGCGACCTCGACGCCGTTGCAGATCACGTGATCGATGCCGATCGGATCCGCGTACAGCCGTCCGGCGCCGCCCGGGAGGTCGAACCGCGTTGCGACCGGTCCCGACCCGACGGAAGCCTCGTCGAACACCAGGACGTCGGCCTTGCCGCCGACCCGCAACGTTCCCCGGTCGCGCACGCCGTACAGCCGGGCCGGCGCCTGCGTGAGCATCTGCACTGCTCGTTCGAGAGGAAGCAGGCGATGCTCGCGGACGGCTTCCTGCAAGAACCCCGTCGAGTAGCGGAAGGCGGCGATCATGTCGAGGTGCGCGCCCGCGTCCGACGCGCCGATCAGGGCGCGCGGGTCCTGCCACACCTGCAGGCGGGCATCCCAGTCCGCTTGCGTCGGAGGGCGCGACGGACGGGTGAAGGTTGTCCGCATGTCATCGGCGATGATGACGTCGATCAGCGCGTCGAACGGATCGCTGCCGAGCACCTCGGCGACCTCGCCCACGCGCATGCCCGCGAAGCGCGCCGTGCTGTCGGCGAACGTCTCCACGAGCACGAGGTCGTGCCACTTGGTGAGGTGGCGCATGTTCGCCGTGCCCTCGGCAAGGGCACGATACCGAGCCCGCTGATCGGGATCGCTGAACGTGCGGAGCTTGTCGGCGGTCGAGGCGTTCATGATCTCCGACCAGCCGTCGAACAGCTCGAGCACGAATCCGGCGTGGAACGAGAACCGGGCCTTCATGTCGACGGGCATCGTCAGGCCGATCACCTTGCCGCCCGCAGCACGGGCCGCATCGCCGACGCTCAGCTTGCTCATGCACGACTCGAGATTGCTCGCCGTCGGGCTGATCACGTTCCAGTTCAGCGGGCGCCGGGCGGCGATCGACATCGTGATCATCAGTTCCGCGACATCGTCGTCGAACGGCCCGAGCTCGGTCGCCCCGCGCGGCAACAGCTCCAGCGAGGTTCCTTCGAACTCTCCGCACACCCGGGCCAGTGCGAGCATCTCGCTGCGATCAGCCAGCCGCGACGGCACCGCGTTGCCGTCGGCGTCGTTGTGCGTGTCGGACGTGGTGGTCGAAAATCCCATGCCGCCGGCCGCGAGGCCCGCCCGCAGCAGCGCACACATCGCATCCAGCTCGACAGGCGTTGCCAGGCGCTCGTTGGCGGCGGCGCCCATCACAACGCGGCGGATCGCCGAGTGACCGACCATGAACCCGGCGTTGATGACGAGCTTGCCGTCGAGCGCATCGAGGTATTCGCCCGTGCTCTGCCAGTTCCACGGCACGCCTTCGCGCAGGGACTGCAGCGGCATGCCCTCGACCTTGGCCAGCATCGGCATCAGGTAGTCGCCGGCACCAGCGCCGAGCGGCGCGATCGTGAAGCCACAGTTGCCGGAGAACACCGACGTCACGCCGTGCAGCGGCGATGGGCTGAGATCGGGATCCCAAAAGGCTTGCGCGTCGAGGTGGGTGTGCACGTCCACGAACCCCGGCGACACAATGCGCCCGTCGGCGTCGATGACGCGCGCCGCGGCGTCGTCGATCTCGCCGATCGCGGTGATGTGGCCGTCGAGCACGCCGACGTCGGCGTGACGGCGCGAGCTGCCGGTGCCGTCGATGACAGTCCCGTTGCGGATGATGAGATCGAGCATTGGTATCCCCTTGCGTTCTTGTGCCCGCTATGCGGTGATGCCGAAGCGATGCAGCCCGTAGCACTCGATCGCGTTGCCGCGGGCGAGGAGGTACGTCTCCCGCTCGTCGAGCTCGGCTTCATCGACGAGGCGTTGGAGCACCGCCTTCGAGTTGGGCCACGTCGAGTCGCCGTGCGGGTAGTCCGTCTCGAACATGATCTGCTCGACGCCGATCCGGTCCCGGATCTGCATCCCGATGACGTCGTCGAAGACGCAGCCGTAGACCCGACCGGGGATGTAGCTGCTGGGTGGCCGCTTGAGCCGGTCGTCGAGGTTCCCGTACACGGGCCGCTCGTGCCACACGCTGTCGAGGCGCTCGACGATGAACGGGATCCAGCCGATCTGACCCTCGCTGAGGGCAACCCGCAGGCGGCCGAACCGTTCGAGCAATCCACTCGTCAGCCAATCGGCGAGAGCATGGGCCGCGCCCTGGTACGTCAGCGCCAGCGACACCGCTCGCGGTGCGTCGAGCGAGGTCATCGGAAACGTCGACGACGACCCGATGTGCAGGTTGACGACCGTCTCGGTGTCCTCGCAGGCCTCGAAGAACGGATCCCAATGGGTCGTGTGGATGCTCGGCAGACGCAGCCGGGTCGGGTTCTCCGAGAAGGCAACGGCGAACGAGCCCTTGTCCGCGCACCGCCTGACTTCGGCCGCGGCCAGATGCGGATCCCACAGCGGGATCAGGGTCAGCGGGATCAACCGGCCGCGGCCGTCACCGGCGCACCATTCGTCGATCATCCAGTCGTTGTACGCCTGCACGCATGCCATGCCGAGCTCGCGGTCAGGGTTCTCGAGGAACGTCTGCCCGCAGAAGCGGGGGAACGTCGGGAACGCCAACGAGGCCTCGGTGTGGTTCATGTCGAGATCGACCAGGCGCGCGGCCTGCTCGTAGCAGCCGGGGCGCATCTCGTCGTACGTCATCGGATGCCAGTGCTCGCCGAGGTAGTCCTGATCCATTCCTGCCGCGGCGAAGCCGGGGATGATCGACATCTCGTAGCCCTCGAACCGCCAGACGTCGGCCCAGTCGGCCGAGTCGTCCAGCTCGAAACCGCCACGGGCGCCTTCGCCGTAGCGGCCACGGACGCGCTCGAGGTACGGCGCTCTGTCGCGGAACCGTTCCGGCAGGCGTGTCGTCCACAGGTCGGCGGGTTCCAACACGTGATCGTCGACCGAGATGATGCGTGGCAGTTCCATCTCACGATTAAGACACCTTTCTTAAGCACTGTCAACCCGGTACTGTGACGACCGTGCCTGCCACCCCGCCGCGGACATCGGCCGCTCCCCCCGCAGCGACGCGCGACCTGCTGCTCGACGCCGGCGAGCGGATGTTCGCCGAGCGCGGCATCCACGGCGTCTCCCTCCGCGAGATCGGCCTCGCGTCGAACCAGCGCAACAACGGCGTGACGCAGTACCACTTCGGCGACAAGGCCGGGCTGATCCGCGCGATCTTCGAGCGCCGCGCCGCTGCGGTGAACGACCGCCGCCTGGCGCTCCTCGCGGAGCATGATCGGGCCGGTCGCAACAATGTGCGGGCGTTGATCGATGCGTACGTGACGCCGCTCGCCGAGCAGGTCGCCGAGGGTACGTGGTACGTGCCGTTCCTCAGCCGGCTCCAGGCCGAGCACCAGCGCGACGAGTTGCTGCAGCGCGCAGACGACCCGGTGAACACCGCGTACATCGACGTTCGCAAACGGCTGCGCACCGACCACCTTCGCGACCTGTCGACCGAGCAGTTCGCGATCCGATGGAGGCTTGCCCTCAACCTCGCCATCGACGCCCTCGCCGACTACCAGGCCCAAGGCGTCGCCGGCGTCCGCCGTCGCGCGTCCCTCGACACGTTCCGCGACGAGCTGGTCGACGCGATCACCGCCATCCTGACCAGCTGAACCTGCAGGAACGTGGGCGATGCTGCGGCACCGCCAAGTCAGGCGCCGGTCACTTGACCACGGCACATGTAGACAATCGACCACTGTCGTCCGGGCCGCCGTCGAACTCGGTGGCAGACTCCGGCCCGTTCTTGCGCCCGTGCAGACGTCAGCCCTCGGCGTCACTGCTCCGGGTAGATGCCCCCGGGGCCAGCGTTGGGGAGGGCGTCGGCGAGCATCTTGCGCATCACGGCATCGACATCGCGGGGATCATCGACGGGTTCGGCCGACGGACCGCGGTGCCAACCCTGGGCGACGGCCCACACCCGCCCGGAGACCTGGAAGACCCGTCCCGTGACGCCGGCAGATTGGGTCGATGCCAGCCAACTGGTCATCACGGCCACCCACCGCGGATCGACCTTGGCCTGCTCGTCCTCGTCGCCCTGGGTCAGGGCCAGCCCTTCTGTCATCCGCGTCAGGGCGATCGGCGAGATCGCGTTCACCGTCACGCCGTAACGCTCGAGCTCCATCGCGGCGATGATCGTCAACCCGGCGAGACCCGCCTTCGCCGCGCCGTAGTTCGATTGCCCGGGCGTACCGAACAGCCCGGAGCCCGATGTCGTGTTGATGATCCGCGCGTCGTTGGTGTGCCCGGCCTTGGTTCGCTCGCGCCAGTAGGTGGCTGCCCAGCGGCTGCATGCGAAGGCGCCCTTGAGGTGGACTCGGATGACCGAGTCCCAATCGTCCTCGGTCATGTTGACCAGCACCCGGTCGCGGAGGATTCCCGCGTTGTTGATCAGTACGTGCAGGTCGCCGTACGTGTCGACGGCCTGGTTGACGACCTCCTGTGCGCCCTGCCAGCTGGAGATGTCGCTCGTGTTCGCGACCGCGGTGCCGCCGAAGGCGGTGATCTCGTCGACGACGGCCTGCGCGGCCCCGATCGATCCACCCGCGCCGTCGAGCGTGGCTCCGACGTCGTTGACGACGACGGACGCTCCCTGCTCGGCGAGCACCAGCGCGTGCTGCCGCCCGATGCCACCGCCGGCGCCGGTGACGATGCAGACCCGGCCTTCACACGTTCCCTGAATCATACAACTGATTATACTCTATTGGTGAAGGGAGGCCAAGCGAGTCAGGTCGGCAGGGTTGACGTGACGATGGCTTCGGCGACCAGGACTCCGGCCGCATCGCGGACGCGGACCTCGGAGACCTGGATCCGCTTGCCTGGTTTGATGCAGACGCCGGTTGCCGTGACATCGGTGTCGGCGGTCGCGAGGTAGCTGATGTTCATCGAGACCGTCGCGATGAAACCCTCGGCACCCACCGCGGCCAGCGCAGCTGCCGTGCCGCAGGTGTCGGCGAGGGCCGCGATCACTCCCCCGTGGAAACCGTTGGTCGAGTTGCACAACTGCTCGGCGTGGGGAAGGTGCATCACGACCGATTCGTTGGTCCACGTCGTCACCTTCACGCCGCAGAGCTGGTTGAAATGAACCTTCGACTCGAAGTGCCGGGCTTGCCGATCCCACCGAGCGTGCTGAACGGAGTGCTCGCTCGGGCCGTTCGGTGATTCCATAATCATCTGACTTATTATACTCTTCTCTTGTGCCGGCTGTTTCGTTCCGAGTGCCGAAGACTGCCGAACTCGTCGCGCACCGGCTGCGTCGGCAGATCATCAGCGGCGAACTGGCCGAAGGTGACACACTTCCGTCGGAGTCGGCCTTGACGGAGACGTTCGGTGTGTCGCGGCCGACGTTACGCGAGGCCTTCCGCGTGCTGGAAGCCGAGCAGCTGATCAGCGTGCGCCGGGGCGCACGGGGCGGCGCGAGAGTGCACGCACCCAGTCCCGATGTCGCCGCAAGGTACGCGGGCTTCGTGCTCGAACACCAAGCCACGACGCTTGCCGATGTGTATGCAGCGCGCGTGATGATCGAAAGCCCGTGTGCGGCGCTGCTCGCCAAGCAGCGAACGGATCACGACCTCGCCCAGCTGTGGCGCAGCGTCGACGAGGGCGAGGCGATCGGCGACGACCGGCACCGCCTGATCCGTCACCACACCGAGTTCCACGCGCTCATCGTCCGACTCGCCGACAACCGCACCGTCACCCTGCTCAGCTCGATGCTGCGCCACATCGTCGACACCGCCAACTTCCGACGGGTCGACCTCGACACCCACGGGTCGATCGCCGACCGCGCGTTCGACCACGGCCTGCGCGCCCATCGGCGGTTGGTGACCTACATCGATCAGCGCGACGAGGCGGGCGCCGAGGCACTGTGGCGCAAGCATCTGCAGGAGGCCAACGAGTTCCTGCTCGACCTGCCCAACAAGACCATCCTCGACCTGCTGGAGTAGCTCAGGGCGTGGACGATCATCCTTCCTTGGGGAGTCCGAGGACGCGCTCGGCGAGGATGTTGCGCATGACCTCGTCGGTGCCGCCGGCGACGCGCATGCCCGGGACCGTGAGGATCAGGTCGGCCCACGCGTAGGTGCCCCACTCCCCCGTGTCGGCGATGGCGGCCGGCCCGAGCATTTCACCCGCGATCTCGGAGACAAGCCGCAGGGCTTCGGTGTTGGCGAGCTTGAACACCGACTCCGCTGGACCGGGAGGCAGCCCGGCCTTGCGCCGTCCGTCGGCCGCGAGCGCCTGGTAACGGATGCACTCGGCCCGGCAGACGAGCCGCGCCAGCTGCTGGCGGATCACCCGATCGTCGCCGCGCAGGCCGGGCATCGACGCCATCATCCGCAGCCGTTCGATAGCGCGCCGCAACCCGAAGGCGTCACCGGTACCGAGCGCGCGCTCGTTCATCAGCACCGAGATCGCGACGCCCCAGCCACCGTCGACCGCACCGAGACGGTAGGAATCGGGGAGCCGAACATCGGTGAAGAACACCTCGTTGAACTCCGTGCCGCCGGTCATCATCGTCAACGGGCGAACCTCGATGCCCGGCAGCGACATCGGGATCGCGAACGCGGTGATGCCCTTGTGCTTGGCGGCTTCGCCGTTGCTCCGGGCGAGCAACAAGCCGACGTCGGAGTGGTGTGCTTCCGAGGTCCAGACCTTCTGACCGTTGATCAGCCATTCGTCACCGTCGCGGTCGGCGCGGGTGCTGAGCCCGGCGACGTCGGAACCGGCGCCCGGTTCACTGAACAGCTGGCACCCGATCAGGTCGCCCCGGTACATCGCCCTGACGTACTGGTCGACGATGTCCGGTTGGCCGTGCTGCAGGATGGCCGGCGCGACCATCCCGAGGCTGATCGTGTACACGTTCGTCGAGGGCACGTCGTACTCGGCGCGGATCTCCGCGTACCGCCGCTGCATCTCGGCGTCGAGGCCGGCGCCGCCCAGCTCCGGTGGTCCGGCGATCCAGCCGAAGCCGGCATCGAACTCGAGTTGCTTCCAGCGGCGGGCCTCACTCAGACGGTGCGCTTCCTGTTCGGCCGTGCGCTTCGCGTACGACGACATCGTGTCGTCGCCGACGCCCCACACCGACTCCTCCGTCGGAAGCGGTTTGGCGTTCGCCTCGAGAAACGATCTGGCCGCTCTGTCGAACTCGTCTGTCGTCGTCATGGGTGCCCCTCACTCATTGCCGCTGGTGTGGTTGCTGCCCGAGCCGCGGCCAGCACGTCCGGCCAGACGGATGGGTCGTGCGGGTACGGCGCGTAGAAGCTGACGCGATCCATCAGATTCGAATAGCGCCCCGCGATCTTTCGGCCCACCGACTCCGGATCGCCGACGACTGCGAACTCGTGCAGCATCTTGTCATCGACGACAGCGCCCATGTCGAGCCAACGCCCCGACTTCGACAACCGCGTCAACTCGTGCTGGGCGTCGCCCCACCCGTGCAGATCGAGGACGGACCGGTAGCCGGGCGTCGAGGCGTAGAACGCGATCTGCGCCTTGGTGCCCACGATCGCGGATTTCAGCTCGGCATCGTCGCGGCCCACACAGGCGAACACCGGACCCGCCAGGGTGAACCCCTCGAGGTCGTCGCGCCCGTTCCGCCGGCGGCCACACATCAGCGCCGGCACGGTCACCTCGGCGATGTAGCGCGGAGTGCTGAACGCATGGACGAAGAATCCGTCGGCGACCTCGCCGGCGACCTCTGTCATCCGCGGGCCGACGCCCGCGAGGTACACCGGCGGTCCACCCCACTGGTGAGCGGGCGGTGCAAAGAACGGAGTCATCAGCGTGTGCGTGTAGAACTGGCCGTGAAAGTCGAGTTGCGTACCATCGTTCCACGCGGTCCAGATCGCTCGCAGGGCGAGGACGAAGTCGCGCATGCGCGCCGCCGGGCTCGACCATGGCATCGCGAACCGTCGCTCGATGTGTGCCTTCACCTGCGAGCCGAGACCGAGCACGAACCGCCCACCCGTGAAGGCGGCGAGGTCGTATGCCGAGTTGGCGACCGTCATCGGGTTGCGCGCGAACGCGATGGCCACCGCGGTGCCGAGCTGCAACGTCGAGGTCCCGCGACCCGCCTCCATCACCTGCATGAACGGGTCGTGCCTCGTCTCGCCCACCCATCCTCCGTCGAAGCCCTCGGCCTGCACACGCGCGGCGTCCGCCGCGATCGCGTCGATGACCTTGGTCAGCGCGGCGTCGAACAGCATCGGCGGATCAGTACGTCACGAGGCCCATGGACTTGGCCACGGCGTTGCGTTGGATCTGGCTCGTGCCGCCGGAGATCGTGGCGACGATCGATTCGCGCCAGCGGAAGCTCATCACGCTCTCGGTGGCGAAGCCGTGACCGGCGAGCACCTGCATGCCGAGGCGGGCCGCGGCGACGTACGTCTCCGAGCACTTCAGCTTGGCCATCGCCGCTTCGCGTGTGCACGGCATGCCGGCGCTGATCATCCACGCCGCGCGATAGGCGAGCAGGCGCGAGGCGTCGATCTCGGTCTGCATGTCGGCCATCGGGTGGGCGAGCGCCTGGAAGTTCCCGATCGGGCGGTCGAACTGCCGCCGCTCGCGCGAGTAGGCGAGCATCTCGTCCATCGTCGACTGGGCGACACCCGTGTAGGCGGCGGCCATCACCGTCTTCTCCAGATCGAGCCCCGCCATCAGCAGCGGGAAGCCGCCGTTCAGCGGGCCGATGAGGTTCTCCTTCGGCACCCGGACGTTGTCGAAGTAGACCTCGTTCGTGCCGAGCAGGTGCCGGGCGAGCGTGGGCGTGCGCCGGATCTCGACGCCGGGCGCGTCGTTGGGGATCAACAAGAGGCTGATCCCGCGATGCTTCGGAGCGTCGGTATCGGTGCGGACGTAGGCAGCGATCAACGCGCCGGGGAGCCCGGCACCGGTGCACCACGCCTTCTGTCCGTTGACCTCGAAGTGGTCGCCGCGATCGATCGCCGCGCACCGGAGTGACGCAACGTCGGACCCGGCGTCGGGCTCGGAGATCGCCACCGCGATCCGGTAGGCGCCGTCGAGCAGACCCGGCCTGAACCGCTCGCGCTGGTCGTCGGTGCCGTGACGATGGATCACGAGGCCGGGGATGAACGTGCCGACATATGCCATCGCGACATCGAGGCTGGCGTCGGCGAGGGCCTCGGCGATGAGGCAGATCTCCAACGCCGTGCCGCCACCTCCACCCCACTCCTCGGGGAACGGCAGCGCGAACCAGCCGAGCTCGGCCATCCGGTTCCAGAGGTCGGTCGGGAAGTGATCGGTCTCGTCCCACTCCTTGGCGAGCGCCGGGGGACAGTGCTTGGCAACGAAGGCGCGCGCGGTCTCCTGCAACAGCGACTGTTCCTCGCTCAGGGCAAACTGCATGCGGAGGGCTCCCGTTCACTTCCCGGAATTGGGTAGACTCTTTTAACGGATTGTACTCTACTGTCAACACCGAACTGTGCTGCCAAATTGGGGGGCAAGATGACCGAGATGACCGACTACAACACGCTGTATCCGAGCTTTCGTTTCGATCGTCCCGGCGATGGCCTGCTACGGCTGACGTTCGACGGTCCTGGCCTCAACGCGGTGTCACCCGCGGCCCACCGCGAGATCGGCGACGTGTGGGTCACGATCGACCGCGACGACGATGTCCGCGCGGTCATCGTGCAGGGCGCCGGCAAGGGCTTCTCATCAGGAGGCTCGTTCGAGTTGCTCGAGTCGATGACGTCGGGTTACGACGACCGCACCAAGGTGATGCGCGAGGCGCGCGACCTCGTCAACAACATCATCAACTGCTCGAAGCCGATCGTCTCGGCGATGCACGGCCCGGCCGTCGGCGCGGGCCTCGTCGCCGGCATGCTCGCCGATGTCTCGATCGTGTCGCGCACGGCGCGCATCATCGACGGCCACACCCGCCTCGGCGTCGCCGCCGGTGATCACGCCGCGATCTGCTGGCCGCTGCTGTGCGGGATGGCCAAGGCCAAGTACTACCTGCTGACCTGCGAGACGTTGACCGGCGAGGAAGCAGAGCGGATCGGCCTCGTCTCGCTGTGCGTCGAGGAGGACGAAGTGCACGACAAGGCACTCGAGGTCGCGACGAAGCTCGCGGCGATGTCGCAGTCGGCCCTGCAGTGGACCAAGCACACCCTCAACCACTGGTACCGCGCCGCCGGGCCGGCGTTCGACGCATCGCTGGCCTATGAGTTCTACGGCTTCGGCGGACCGGACGTGCTCGAGGGCATCGCCTCCCACCGCGAGAAGCGCCCACCCGTGTTCAACAAGCCACCAGCCTGAACCACCTCGAATCAAAGGACCACCGCCATGACCAATCCCGTCGCCATCATCACCGGAGCAGCCCGCGGCATCGGAGCCGCGATTGCCAACGCCGTCGCCGCCCAGGGGTTCGCGGTCGCCGTCTGCGATCTGGACGAAGCCGCAGCGGCATCGACGGCGGCACAGATCACGGACGATCACTCGGTGCCCGCGATCGGCGTCCAGGTCGACATCGCGTCCACGGCGTCGGTCGCGGCGGCCGTCGCCCACGTCGAGGCCACCCTCGGCCCCATCACCGCGCTCGTCAACAACGCCGGCATCGACGTGATCAAGCCGTTCATCGACTCCACGGAGGACGAGTGGGATCGGATCATCGCGGTCAACCTGCGCGGCACCATCGGCTTCTGCCGGGCTGTGCTCGACGGGATGATCGAGCGCAAGCACGGCCGCATCGTCAGCATCGGATCAGACGCCGGCCGGGTCGGGTCGTCCGGCGAGGCGGTGTACTCGGCGACCAAGGGTGGGGTCATCGCGTTCAGCAAGACCCTGGCCCGCGAGGTGGCCCGGCACGGCGTCACCGTCAACTGCGTGTGCCCCGGCCCGACCGAAACCGCACTGCTCGGCCAGGTCGCCGAGTACTCGCAGAAGCTGTACGACGGCTTGTCGAGGGCGATTCCGCTCGGCCGCACGGCCCAGCCGGAAGACATCGCGCCAGCAGTTGCGTTCCTGGTCAGCGACGGTGCGTCGTACATCACCGGGCAGACGCTGTCGGTCAGCGGTGGACTGACGATGGTCTGATCGTGGACCCACACCCGGTGCTGCATCTCGAGCGCCGCGACGATGTCGCGCTGCTCAGCCTCGATCGACCCGAGCGGCTCAACGCGATCGGATCGGACACGGTGGCATTGCTGCATGCCGCGCTCGACGAGATCGACGCCGACGACTCGCTGCGCGCGATCGTGGTGACGGGCGTTGGACGCGCGTTCTCCGCCGGCGCCGACATCTCCGAGCTCGACACGCTCCGGTCGGGCAGCGACTTCGGCCGCTTCGTCAAAGGCCTCACGGATGCGTTCGATCGCCTCGCCGGTTGTGCCACACCGTCCGTGGCGGCGATCAACGGCATCGCCCTCGGCGGCGGGTGCGAGCTCGCATTGGCATGTGATCTCCGACTCGCCGCGCCGAACGCTCGACTCGGCGTGCCCGAGGTCAAGCTCGGTCTGCTGCCCGGCGCGGCCGGCACACAGCGCCTGGCTCGTCTCCTGCCGACCGCGGTCGCCAAGCACATGCTGATGACCGGTGCTCCGCTCAGCGCCGACGCCGCCTTGAGCCACGGGTTGATCAACGCGATCCACGACGATGTCGTCGGCGCCGCCCTCGACCTGGCGCACAGCCTCGCGGCCGGGCCGCCACGCGCGCTCGCCGCGGCGAAGCAACTGGTCGATGCCGGCGTCGAGATGACGCTGGCCGACGGGATCGTGTTCGAGCGCCAGACCGTCTCTGCATTGTTTGAAACATCGGATCGCGTCGAGGGCATCGCCGCGTTCAACGCCAAACGGCAGCCGACGTTCACCGGCCGGTAGTGCCGCGTCCGGCCGTGGCGTTTGGGTCACACTTGAGGAATGCCAATTCGCATCGTGCCAGCGCGCCTCGACTGGCTCACCGCGCTCGTCGAGAGTGACGCCGTGTTCGCCGACCGTTTCGGAGTGCCGGTCGAGCCGGGCTGGATCGGGTTCCCCGAAGCGTTGCCGTTCGCGGTTGACGCGGCCCGTGACCACGATGACGACCCATGGGGTTCCCACCTGTTCTTCGACGATGACGGCGCGTTGGTCGGCTTCGGGGGCTTCAAAGGACCACCGTCCGCTGGTCGTGTCGAGATCGGTTACGCGGTCGCCCCGTCACGGCAAGGCCGCGGGATCGCCACCGCAGCGACACGATGGATGATCGATCGCGCTCGCGATGCCGGTGTCGAGGCCGTCGTCGCGCACACCCTGGCCGAAGTCAACGCGTCCACCGCTGTGCTTGAGCGTTGCGGGTTTGTTCACGTCGACACGACCGCCGATCCCGATGGTGATGTCACCGAGGACGTCTACCGGTGGGAACTTCTCCTCGGCCCAGCCGAAGGGGACCGTGGCGCCTGATGATCCGGCGCTCCCAAGAGACCCGATCAACCGCCAGCGTTCACGCCCACGGTTCGCCCGCGATCGTCAGGTCCGTCGCTGGCATCAACCGAGTCGACGCTTGCGGCCAACGGACGTCGACCAGCGCGGCCGTCGCGATCCCTCTGTACGGCACGGTGCTCGAGTTTCGCTCAGCCGCTCAGCATCTGTCTCGGAGACTGCACTCGTGACCACCGAAATCGACGAGGTCACGCAGTTTGCGTTGACTCTCCCGGTGGATCAGCGCGCCCAGATGGCGAGCGCGCCGCAGCTGACGCTCGACGTTCGCTCCTCGCGCCGCCTTTGGATCTGACAGGTTGGATTGGGGGAACCAATGGAGATCACGAACACGGAGATGGCCGCAGCCTGGGAGGGCGAGGCCGACCACTGGGTCCGCGCCGCCGACAGGTATGACGCGGCCGCGGCAGCGATCTGGCAGACGTTCCTCGACCAAGGCACCTCGCAGCGACCGACCGGGTGCTGGACGTCGGCTGCGGCACCGGCCGGTCGACGCGTGACGCGGGACTGCTGGCGTCCGCCGGATCCGTGCTCGGGGTCGACATCAACCAGCGCATGCTCGACGAGGCGGCCGCCCGCACGAGGCGGGCGGGCC
>Ga0075364_10000943_pt1 | contig 15334 bp, 13 predicted proteins | sample EndMetdeltDD1764_FD_71517 | JGI IMG/M metagenome (GOLD analysis project Ga0075364, IMG submission 71517) | Populus endosphere microbial communities from Tennessee, USA - Endosphere MetaG P. deltoides DD176-4 | ecosystem: Host-associated > Plants > Roots > Endosphere | place: USA: Tennessee...
GTCCTGGACCTCGCTCACGAACAAGGGATGGATGCCCAGCGCATACGCGCCGCCCTGCACCTGCGTGGCGAGCGTGCGCACCGTGTCGAAGTTCATCGGGGCGATGGCGGGGATGACGATGGCCGCCACCCCGGCCTCCCGCGCCGCATCGGCCACTGCCGCGCGGTCCGCCGCGAATTCGGGCGCATCCAGGTGGCAATGGGTATCGATGAGCACGGTCGTTATCCTTCGAGGACGCCCTCGGTCATGGCGAGCTGGCGGTGGGCCTGCGCGGCCAGTTGCGTGTCATGGGTGACGATGACGAACGCGGTCTTGAGCGACTGATTCACCTCGCACAGCAGCGCGAACACGTCGCGTGCCGTGTGCCGATCCAGGTTGCCGGTGGGCTCATCGGCCAGCACGCAGGCCGGCTTGGTGACGAGCGCCCGTGCAATGGCCACGCGCTGACGCTCGCCACCCGAGAGTTGGCCCGGCGCATGTTCGGCGCGCGGGCCCAGGCCCACTTGCTGGAGCAACTCACGCGCCTGCTCGCGCGCTTGTGCGCGCGGCATGCGGCGGATGATGAGCGGCATCGCCACGTTGTCCAGCGCCGTGAATTCGGGGAGCAGGTGGTGGAACTGGTAGACGAAGCCCAGGTATTGATTGCGCATCTGGCTGCGCGTGGCTTCTGACAGCCCGACCGCATCGCGGCCTGCCAGGCTCACGGTGCCGCTGGTGGGCGCATCGAGCAGCCCCAGCACGTGCAGGAGCGTACTCTTGCCCGAGCCCGACGCGCCCACGATGGCGACCATCTCGCCAGGCCGCACGGTCAACGTGGCACCGCGCAGCACGTCCACGGGCGCCCCGCCCTCGGTGTAGCGCTTGGTGATGTCGCGGGCGACGAGAACGGGATCAGTCATGACGCAGCACCTCGGCCGGTTGCAGGCGCGACGCGCGCCAGCTGGGATAGAGCGTGGCCACCAGCGCCAGCACGAGCGCGGTGATCCCGACCGTGATGATGTCGCCACTGCGCGGATCGGACGGCAGTTGCGAGATGAAGTAGATCTGCTGGGGCAGGAATTCGATGCCGAAGACGCGTTCGATGAAGGGCACGATCACATCGATGTTGTAGGCGATGAGCGTGCCGAGCCCCACGCCCGCCACGGTGCCGATGATGCCGATAAACGCGCCCTGCACGACGAAGATCCAGGCGACCGATCGGGGCGAAGCCCCCAGTGTGCGCAGGATGGCGATGTCCGACTGCTTGTCGTTCACGGCCATCACGAGCGAGGACAGCAGGTTGAACGCGGCCACGGCGACGATCAAGGCGAGGATGATGAACATCATGCGCTTTTCGGTCTGCACGGCCGCGAACCAGGTCTGGTTGTTCTGCGACCAGTCCGACACGCGCAGGCCCTGCGGCAAGGCGGCGGCGAGTTCCAACGTGACTTCGGGCGCGCGCAGCATGTCCGCGATGCGCAGGCGCACACCGCCCACCGCACTGTCCCGGAAGAGCTTGGCCGCGTCGTCCACGTTGATGAAGGCGAGCGAGGAATCGTACTCGTAGTGGCCTGAGTGGAATACGCCCGAGAGCGTGAACTGGCGCATGCGCGGGGTGAAGCCTGCAGGCGTGACCGAGCCCTGTGGCGCCATCACCAGCACCGGCGAGCCCACCGTCAAGCCCAGCGCACGGGCCAGGTTCTGCCCGAGCACGATATTGAAGTTGCCGGGCTGCAGATCGTCGATCGTGCCCAGCACCATCTGGTCGGCGATCTCCGAGACGCCACGCTCCGCCTTGGGATCGACGCCGTTGACCTGCACGCCGCGCAGCACCTGATCGCGTGCGAGCATGGCCTGGGCCGACACATACGGCGCGCCGGCCTGCACGGCCGGGTTTTTCTCGGCGATGCTGGCCAGCTCTTGCCAGTGCTCCAGCGCGCTCGTGCCACGGGCAAAGACTTCCACGTGGGGCAGCACCGACAGCATGCGGTCGCGCACCTCTTTCTGGAAGCCGTTCATCACGGACATCACGATGATGAGCGCCGCCACGCCCAGCGCAATGCCGGCCATCGAGGAAGCGGAGATGAAGGAAAGGAACCGGTCACGCCGGCGCCCGCCGCCGGCTCGCGTGTAGCGCCAGCCGATCCAGAGTTCGTAGAGGTTTTTCACGAGCGGCATTATGGCAGACGGCGCCGTGGGAACGCCGCCCGGATCGTGACCAGATTCGACGGTGGCTGTCTGGCCGTGCGTGCACGAATCCTGACGCGCCTTCACCCGGCCGGTCGAGCTGGGGACGCCCGCGTCACCAGCCTTGCCGCATCCCGCCTGCACCGGCTGGCGAACCCGCCTACAATCGCTGGCCATGATCCTGCTGCTCCCGAATGCCCTGCCGCCCGCCGGGGTCGCCACTGAACTCGCCCGCCGGCTGCCGGCTGCGGCGCCCACGCTGGCGGCCTGGCTGGCGTCGGCTACCCCGCGGATGCAGGCCGTGCCGGTGGCCGATGTGGGCTGCACGGCCGACCAGGCGTGGCGCCTGCAACACGCGGGCTACCGTCCGCCATCGGACGCCCCGCTCGGGGCCGGCTGGCCACTGTTGACGGGCGAGGTTGCAGCGCCCGATCCGCACGCCCCCGTCTGGCTTGCGGATATCGCCCACCTGCGCGTGACCCAGCAGGGCGTGACACTCTTCGACCCGACCGAGCTCGCGCTCACGCCCGCGCACGCCGAGGCCCTCCTCGCCACTGCCCTGCCCCTGCTGGCCGAGATCGGCATCCACGGGGAGCCGATCTCCACGGGGCGCGTGCGCATCCACCTGCCGGACGGCGTGACGCCCTACGCGCCGACCCCGGCTGCCGTGGGCGGCACCGACATCCAGGATCTGTGGCCGCAGGGCGCCGCCGCCCGCCCGTGGCGGCGCGCGCTCAATCTGGTGCAGATGGCCTGGCATGATCATCCGGTCAATGACGAGCGCCAGGCTGCCGGGCTCGTGCCCGTCAACGGCCTGTGGCTCTTCGGGGGCGGGCGTGCCGCGGATGTCGCCTCCCCTGAGAGCCAGGCGCCACTCACCGTGGACGATTCGCTCGACACGCCGGCGCGACGCGGCGACTTCGCTGCCTGGCTCGAGGCGCTCGCCCGGCTCGAGACAGAACGCCTGGCGCCGCTGCAGGCCGCGCTGGCACGCGGCGAACCCGAGCGCCTCATCCTCGTGCTCACCGGCGATGAACGCATCGCCACGCTTGACGTGACACCGCCGCGCGGCCTGCGCCGCTGGCTGCCCACCCGCCGCCAGGACTGGCAGGCCTGGTGGGCACCGCGCCCCGCGTCGCGGCCCTAGGGTGTGTTGACGCTATGGTCGTGTGCGCGTTCACCCCTGGCGATTCGCAGGCAAGGCGCGCTGCGCCGGCTTGGGCGATCCCAAGTCAAGCGGTGCAACGCGGCCTGCGAAGCGCCAGGGGCGAACCCGAAGGGAGCCTGGTCTGGCGCACCTGGCCGCGTTGCGAGGCGCTTGTGTGGATCACCACACGGCGCACCCCGCGCCTTGCCAGGCGCGCCAGTCCAGGCTCGCGCACGCGACCATAGCGTCAACACACCCTCGGAGCCCTGATTTGCCGTCCCCTCGCCTCACCCTTCGCCGTGCTCAACCCGCTGCCCTGGACGCGCTGCTGCGCGCCGGCATCCATCCGCTGCTGGCCCGCCTGTGGGCTGCGCGGGGCGTGGAGCACCCGGATCACCTGCGGGCCGAGTGGGGCGCGCTCCTCGCGCCAGCCCTGCTCACGCACTGTGAGAAGGCGGCCATCGTGCTGGCCGACGCCATCGCGCGCGGCGATCGCCTGCTGGTCGTGGCCGACTACGATTGCGACGGCGCCACCGCGTGTGCCGTGGCCGTGCGCGCGCTGCGCGCCATGGGCGCCACCGTCGACTTCCTCGTGCCCAATCGCTTCGAGACAGGCTATGGCCTGTCGCCGGCGGTGGTGGCCCTGGCCGCCGTGCATCCGGCCGGCAAGCCCGACATGCTCGTCACCGTGGACAACGGCATCGCCAGCGTGGACGGCGTGGAAGCCGCCCGCGCGGCCGGCATGCAGGTGCTCATCACCGATCACCACCTGCCGGGCGACACCCTGCCGAATGCCCTGGCCATCGTGAACCCGAACCAGCCGGGCTGCGGCTTCGCCTCCAAGAACCTGGCCGGCGTGGGCGTGATCTTCTATCTGATGCTGGGCTTACGCGCCGAGTTGCGCCGCCGCGGCGTCTATGCCCCCGATGGCGGCCCTCGTCTGAACGCCCTGGTCGACCTGGTGGCGCTGGGCACCGTGGCGGACGTGGTGCGCCTGGATGCCAACAATCGGCTGCTCGTCACGCAAGGCCTCGCGCGCATGCGCAAAGGCCTCATGCAGCCCGGCGTGCGCGCCCTCTTCGCCGTGGCCGGGCGCGAGCCGCGCGCTGCGAGCGGGTTCGATCTGGGCTTTGCGCTCGGCCCGCGCATCAATGCGGCAGGCCGCCTGTCCGACATGGGCCTGGGTATCCGTTGCCTCATCACGGACGACGAAGCCGAAGCGCTGGCCCTGGCCCGCGAGCTCGATGGCATGAACCGCGAGCGCCGCGACATCGAAGCGACGATGCGCGAACAGGCGCTGGCGGCCTGCGAAGGCATCGAGAGTCAGGAGCGCGCGACGCTGTGCGTCTACGACCCGGGCTGGCACCAGGGTGTCGTGGGCCTGGTGGCCTCGCGACTGAAGGAAAAATTCTGGCGCCCGACGCTGGCTTTCGCGCCCGCCGGGGACGGCGAGTTGCGCGGCTCGGGCCGCTCCATCCCGGACGTGCATCTGCGCGACGCGCTGGATCTCGTCGCCAAGCGCCAGCCGGGCCTCATCCCGAAGTTCGGCGGGCACGCCATGGCAGCGGGCCTGACACTGGCCGAACTGGACTTGCCGATCTTCATCCCGGCCTTCGACGAGGCCGTGCGCGAGCTCACCGGACGCCACAGTTTCGAGCCGCTGCTCGAGACGGACGGCTCGCTCGAATCGGGCTACGCCAATGTCGACGTGGCCGGCATGCTGAATCGGGAGGTGTGGGGCTCAGGCTTTCCGGCACCCGTGTTCTCGGACACGTTCACCGTGCGCGGTCAGCGGCTCGTGGGCGGCAAGCACCTGAAGCTCGCGCTGGAGCGCGGTCACCAGCGCTTTGACGCGATCTGGTTCGGCCGCACTGAACTCCTGCCGGAGATGATCCAGGCAGCATACCGGCTGGAGTCGAACAGCTGGAACGGCATGGTGTCGGTGCAGCTGGTGCTGGAACACGCCGAAGCGGCGTGAGCGGGCTGTCCACGCCGCCTGGGCGTGACGGGACGGTCCACGCCGCGTCGGCGTCGGGGCTTACGCCGCCTGCGCCGGCACCGGGCTCACGAAGAACACCTTCTTCACGAAGTGGTCCACTTCCCAGTGACCCTTGTAGCCTTCCGGCATCACGAAAGGGTCGCCCATGCGCAGCGCATGCACGGTGCCATCCGGATCGACGAGACGCGCCTCGCCTTCGACGATGTAGCCGAACTCGATGTAGCCCGTCGTATCCGCACGAAAGACGCCGGCCGTGCTTTCCCACACGCCAGCCTCGGCACCACCGCGCTCGGCCACGAAGCCCGTCGTGATGCGGAACTCCGTATCTCCTGAAACAGGACGACTGGGCTTGCGCACCACCGGATCGGTCTGCGGGCCGGCGCTGAAACGCACCAGGTGGGCGGAGGGAGACGACACAGGCGGTACCTCGTGAAAAGACAGTAGATAGATGGAACGGCCGGGACCAGACTCGGCGATCAGCCCGGTCCGAGATCCCGCACGGGCGCCTCTGGCGCCTGCTGCAGCTGATACCCCATCCACAGGCTGCGCGCGACGCGGCCGGCGAGCAGCTCTGCCCGCTCGGCCAGCACACGATTGGGCAAGGCGGCGCAGGTGTCGTGAAAGAGGCTCAGCCAACGCTGGAACAAGGCTTCCGTGAGGCCGGGCAGTGCCGCATGCTTCTGCATGGGCGAGCCGCTGAAGCGCGCGGTGCCGCGTAGCAGCGACGACCAGAAATCCGACAGCCGCACGAGGTGCGCGTCCCAATCGTCGACGTGGGCGGCGAAGATCGGCCCGAGCTCGGCGTCCGCCCGCACGCGATCGTAGAAGGCGCGCACGAGCTCGGCGATCTCCGCCTCAGAGCCCGCGGGGTTGAGCTGCAGATTCAAGGGGCGTGCGGCTTGCGCGCGCTCAACGGGCGTCATTCGACTCGGCGCTGTCGGCCAACGCAGGCTCACGCCCATAGGCCGCCACGAAGGCGCGCAGCACGGCCGTCGCGGCCTCGGTGTCGGCCACGCTACGCGCGAGCGCAGGGACATCGGCCCCTTCGTCGGCCAGGCGCTCGCCCATCACGTCGACATAGGTGCGCATGATCGGCGCGTCGAATTCGGGATGGAACTGCACGCCCCAGGCATGCGGCGCGAAACGCAGCATCTGGTGGGCATCGTGGCCGTTGCGGGCCAGGATCACGGCACCGGGTGGCGGCGTCAGCACACTCTGTTCGTGGATGAAATGCGCGGGGAACGTGGCTGGCAACGCCGCGGCGAGCGGGTCATGCGCCGCCTCGGGCGTGCGCTCCACCTGCTGCGTGCCGGTTTCGCGGCCGGCCGGATTGAAGTCCACCTGCCCGCCCAGTGCCTCGGCCATCAGCTGGTGACCATAGCAGATGCCGAGCACAGGCAGATCGGCCGCCACCGCGCGGCGCAGCCACTCGGCCGTCTCCAGGCTCCAGGCATCCCGGTCCGTCACGTTCGCGGGCGAGCCCGTGATGATAGCCGCTGCGTACGTCGCCGGGTCCGCCAGCGTCTCGCCTGCATAGACTTTCACCACCGCCGTGCGCTCGGGCGCAAGCCCGGCCTGCGCCTGCACCATGGCGTCGAAGCCGCCGTGCGTGGCGCTGACAGCCTTCGGAGGATTGCCGGTCTGGAGGATCAGGAGGGGACGCAGGGACATGACGGGGAATGGATGACAGTGGGGGTGTACGGCGACATTAGCCTGATGAGGCGGCATGCGACGCGCCGCCCATGCCGGAATTCTAACGCTCGCCCCCTCGCCTCAAGCCTCTGCACGCGCGCGAGGTAAAATGTTCGGTTGACCCGAATCGTGAAGCGGCCGTACGTCTCGTGTGGCCCGAATCAATGAGGCGGTGCGCCTTGCGCGCGCCGTGCTCCGCACAGGAATCGCCATGGAAGCCGAACGCCAGAACCTACTCGCCGCCCGCCTGAACGACTACATCGAGCGCGAAAGGTCTCTTCGGAGCTATCTTTGACTACGCTGGCAAAACGGAACGCCTGCACGTCGTCAACGCTGAACTAGAAGATCCCGCGGTCTGGAACGATCCCAAGCATGCGCAGGATCTCGGCCGCGAGAAGAAGGCGCTCGAGGAAGTCGTCGTCACCCTGACCGAACTCGGCCAGGGCCTCGGGGATTCGCTGGAGCTCTTCGAGCTCGCGTCCTCCGATGACGACGATGCCACCCTCGAAGCCATCGAGGCCGATGCCGACGCGTTCCAGGCGCGCCTGGAAGGGCTGGAATTCCGCCGGATGTTCTCCAACCCGGCCGATCCGCTCAACTGCTTCATCGACATCCAGGCCGGCGCCGGCGGCACCGAGGCCCAGGACTGGGCGTCCATGCTGCTGCGCCAGTACCTGAAGTATTGCGAGCGCAAGGGCTTCAAGACGGAAGTACTGGAAGAGTCGGAAGGCGAAATCGCCGGGCTCAAGTCGGCCACCATCAAGGTCGAGGGCGAGTACGCCTACGGCTACCTGCGCTCGGAAACCGGCGTGCATCGCCTGGTGCGCAAGAGCCCGTTCGATTCGTCGGGTGGCCGCCACACGTCCTTCGCGAGCCTCTTCGTCTATCCGGAAGTGGATGACACGGTCGAGATCGAGGTCAATCCGGCGGATCTGCGCATCGACACGTACCGCGCGAGCGGCGCGGGTGGTCAGCACATCAACAAGACCGATTCGGCCGTGCGGATCACCCACGTGCCCTCGGGCATCGTCGTGCAGTGCCAGAACGATCGTTCGCAGCACCGCAACCGCGCCGAAGCCATGGCCATGCTGCGCTCCAAGCTCTATGAGAAGGAAATGCGCGAGCGCATGGCCCAGCAGCAGCAGCTGGAAGATTCCAAGACCGACGTGGGCTGGGGCCACCAGATCCGCTCCTACGTGCTGGACCAGAGCCGCATCAAGGATCTGCGTACCAACGTGGAAATCTCGAACACCCAGAAAGTCCTGGACGGCGATCTCGATCCGTTCATCCAGGCCAGCCTGAAGCAAGGAGTCTGAGCGGATGACGCATACGGTGGCGATTCTCACGGGGGCCTCGCGCGGCCTGGGCGCGGCGCTGGCCTTCGGCCTGGCGCGTGAGGGCACGCACCTCATCACGCTCGCACGCAATCTGCACCCGGATCTCGCCCGCCATGCGCTCTCGCGCGGCTGCACGCTGGATGAGCACACCGTCGACCTCGCCCACCCGGCCAGTGCGCAGGCGGCCGCCACCCGGGTGTTCGCCGGCATGCCGCGCAACGCGCAGCGTTATCTCCTCATCAACAACGCCGGCACGCTGGGGCCCGTGGGCCCGGTGGGCCTGCAACAGGCCGACGCCATCGCGGCCGCGCTGAACCTGAACGTGACCGCGGCCATGGTGTTCACCGGCCACTTCCTGCACGCCACGCGCGGGCTCACCGCGAATCGTCGCATCCTGCACATCTCCTCCGGTGCCGGGCGCAATCCGGTGTCGGGCTGGAGCGTGTACTGTGCCTCCAAGGCTGCGCTGGACATGCATGCGCGTGCCGTGAAGGCCGAACAAGGCCAGCAGGGCGCGCGTATCGTCTCGCTCGCCCCGGGCGTGGTGGACACCGCCATGCAGGAACAGATCCGCGCCACGCCGGCCGAGGATTTCCCCTCGCTGCCGCGATTCCAGACGCTGCACGCCGAAGGCCAGCTCGCGGCGCCCGCTGACGTGGCCAGCCGCATTCTCACTTACCTCGAGCGGGACGACTTCGGTGCCACCGACGTCGACGACATCCGCCACTATTGATTCTCAGCCTCGCATCATGACCGACACTTCCGCGCCGTCCGCGCCGCTCGACGAGAACCGCCTGATCGCCGAACGGCGCAGCAAACTCGCCAAGCTGCGTGAGGCGGGCCCCGCCTTCCCGAACGATTTCACGCCCTCCGCCCGCGCCGCTGCGCTGCATGCCGAGCACGGCGAGAAACCGCAGGAAGCGCTCGAGGCCGAGGCCATCGGCGCGAGCGTGGCCGGACGCATGATGTTGAAGCGCATCATGGGCAAGGCGAGCTTTGCCACGCTGCAGGACGGCACCGGCCGCATCCAGGTCTACCTGGATCGTGGCGTGCTGGGCGACGAGTCCTACGCGGCCTTCAAGCAGTGGGACATCGGCGACATCGTCGCCGTCGAAGGCACCGTCTTCAAGACGAACAAGGGCGAGCTCTCCATCAAGGCGTCCAGCGTGCGTCTACTGTCCAAGTCGCTGCGCCCCCTGCCGGACAAGTTCCACGGCGTGGCCGACACGGAGCTGCGCTATCGCCAGCGCTACGTCGATCTGGTCATGACCGAAGACACGCGCCGCACCTTCCAGGCGCGCAGCAAGGCCATGTCCACCGTGCGCCAGCTGATGACGGACGCGGGCTTCCTGGAAGTCGAGACGCCCATGCTGCACCCCATTCCCGGGGGCGCCGCGGCCAAGCCCTTCGTCACGCACCACAATGCGCTGGACATGCAGATGTTCCTGCGCATCGCGCCCGAGCTGTATCTGAAGCGCCTCATCGTGGGCGGCTTCGAGCGGGTGTTCGAGATCAACCGCAGCTTCCGTAACGAAGGCGTGAGCCCGCGGCACAACCCCGAATTCACGATGATGGAGTTCTACGCGGCCTACGTGGATTACCGCTGGCTGATGGACTTCACCGAGACGCTGCTGCGCGAGACGGCCATTGCCGCCACGGGCAGCGCCGTGCTGACCTACCAGGGCCGCGAGCTGGACCTGTCCAAGCCCTTCCATCGCCTGACGATCTGCGAAGCGATCCTGAAGTACGCCCCGCAGTTCACGCAATCGCTGCTGGACGACGTGGACGTGCTGCGCGCCGAACTGAAGAAGCGCGGCGTGGACGTGACGGCCGCCCCGCTCGCCAACGCCGGCGTGGGCGCCCTCCAACTCGCGCTCTTCGAGGAGACCGCCGAGTCGCAGCTGTGGGAGCCGACCTTCATCATCGACTACCCCGTCGAAGTCTCGCCGCTCGCGCGGGCATCGGACACCCAGCCCGGCATCACCGAGCGCTTCGAGCTCTTCATGGTGGGCCGCGAGCTGGCCAACGGCTTCTCCGAGCTCAACGATCCGGAAGACCAGGCCGAGCGCTTCCAGGCGCAGGTGGCGGCCAAGGACGCCGGCGACGAGGAAGCCATGTTCTATGACGCGGACTACATCCGCGCCCTCGAGTACGGCATGCCCCCCACCGGCGGCTGCGGCATCGGCCTGGATCGCCTGGTGATGCTGCTCACCGACAGCCCGAGCATCCGCGACGTGATCCTCTTCCCGCACCTGCGCCGGGAAGACTGAGTCTGGCGGGGCAGGCTGTGCACGCGCGGCTTGCCCTGGCGGCTCAACCGCCCAGCGGCATCAACACCGGCACGGCATGCTGCGGCGCCAGTTGTCGCACCAGCAGGTGGCCCAGGCCAGCCAGGCCACGAAAGAGGGAGGGATCCTCGGGCGCCCCGGGGGCCTTCGCGGCCAGAAAGCGCGCGCCTTCTGAGGGCCAGTCCGCCAGCCGCGCCTGCAGCGCCGCTTCGACCCGGGCCGCGGCATCCGCGTCGTGCGTCCAGGCCGCGATGAGCGACAAGATCTCGAGCCGTCCGGCTTCGCCACAGCACAAGTCGTCCACATCCGGGATCGGGTGACCCCACGTCGTCTGCAAGGCGGCCTCGGCATGCTCGCGCAGTCGGGCCGTCAAGTGGCTCTCCTGCATCATGGCGCCAAAGCGCATCAGGGCAATGCCGGGCGCACCATGGCACCACGTGCATCCCGGGCCGTGCTGCCGGGTGGCGGGCACGCGCCGCCAGTTCCCCGTTGGAGCGTCGAACGCCTCGTCCTCGGCAGCCAGTGCCAGCAGCGCGGCATCGTGCCATGACGCGTCCCCGGTGAGCGTGGCGATCTGGAGCAACGCGGCGGCGATACCCGCTGCACCGTGCGACAGCCCTGTCGGCATCGCGACTGAGGCGGCCGTGTCGGCCCGGTCGACGCCAAGCTGCGGTAGCTGTGCGCGAATGCGATGACCGCAGGCCGTCAAGGCGGCAATGACGTCGACCTGTTGTGGCAGGCGCCGGGCCAGGACTCCCAGCCCCAGCGCGAGACCGCTTGCGCCATCCATCAGATCGGGGATGCCGTCGTGGGCGCTGAGTGCAACTGCACTTTCCCGAGCGAGCTGCAAGGCCGATTGCCAAAGCGCTGGCGCCTCCAGCAGATCGCCACACCACGTCAGACCGGCGATCATGCCGCCGATGCCGCGACCGTAGCCCGGCCCGAAGCCGCGCGCGAGCCGCGCGGCTTCGTCCGCCTCGATCGCGTGCCGAAGCGGTGCGAGGGCTTGCCCCGCCAGCCGCCGCAGTGCATCGTCCTCAAGCACGTGTGCCGCCTCGGCCAGAAAGACGGCCATGCCGGTCGCGCCGTAGCAAAAGCCGGGGCCGGCGGGCGTGACGGGTGCGGGCATCATCTCCCACACTCGCACCCAAGCCACCCCGCCCTGCGCGACGGGCACCGCCAAGGCGGCCACACGGTCCGCCACGGCCCGCAGGCACGCGCGCAGATCCGCGCTCGCCGGCAGCGTCAACGGCGCAGCGCGCGTCAACACGGCATCCACGAGCGCCGTCCGTGCCTGAATGGCGGCCTCGTCGATCCCCCGCAAGCTGTCGGCAACCTGCTCGCTCATCGGCGTGGTGAACACGTCCTCGCACCGAGTATCGTCCGTCAGCTGCACGCCGCGTGTCTTCGGCTGGAAGATGAAGAGGGGCACGTCCAGCCGGGTGAGCGCCGCCTGCTCCGCCGCCAGGATGACCGCCCACGCATCCGGCTCGGCCATGAGCGGCGGCCGCCGGCGCGCGCGTTGCATCACCACCCGGCACCGGGCCTCGTCGCCTACATTCGTCGCAGCGAGCGCGGCATCGAGCCACAGTGCATAGAGATTCGTCGGGGCGCACAGCAGGCGAACCGGCGCCTCGTGAAAGCGCGACAGGATTCCGTCCGGCCCCAGCAGCATCGGCCGGCGCGCGACCAACGCCTGCCAGGTGGTACGAAACCCTGCTGTCACCTCGTCCCGGTAGTCACGCAGGTCCAGCGGGCAACCATCGAGCACAGGACCCGGTCCATCGAAGCTCGCAACGTCCTTCCAGGCATGATCCACCCAGTCCGTACCGTCGTGCCGCAGCACAGTCTGCGGCCGAAGCGGCACCGCGCCGGCACCGCAGCCCGCCACGGCGGCATAGGTGGCGCCGCCATCGAACGAGGTGTAGGTCGGCAGCAGGCCGTTGGTGAAGAGCAGCGGATCGTCCAGGAAGTCCGGGCGGCCCAGATCCGCCAGGGACGGCTGGAAGAGGCATTCGAGATCGACCAGCACGGGATACGCGCCCATGGCGATGACGTTATCCGGATGCAGATCGCCGCCGCGCAGGACATCGATGAGCGCGAGCAGACCGCCACATCGCTGCATGAAGTCACGCGCATCGTCGGCATGACGCATCGGCGCCGCCTCGACCCATGCCATCCAGCCGTGGTCGCCGCGATCCAGGACGGGCGGCGCGTATTGCGACGGCGCATCGGTCGTGGCCAGGTGATGCAGCAACGCGGTGAAGGCGGCTTCGGGCGCGAGCGAGCGCGGCTTGTAGGCGAGCCGCACGCCGTCCGCGAAGGTGACGCAAGCCACGGTGCGCCCGCCGCGGTGCGGATCGGACAACCCGAACACGACGGAGGCGATGGCAGGCACCGCGTCCTGCCAGCGCGGTACCAGCCGCGAGAAGACTCGCCGATCTGCTTGCAGATGTCGGCCGAATGCCACCGTGTTGCGCACCCAGTCGTCGCACACCCCGGGCAAGCGCGTGGCCAGCACGGGCCAGGCGTCCAGCATGGCGTGCGTGCCCGCCGCGTGCAGCCGGGCGACGAGATCCGCATAGCATTCACGCGGCACCCACGCGGGCGGAGTGTCATACAGCCGCGCCGCGGCAGGCGGGCTCGCGTCGGCATGCACAGCCGCCACCAGCGCGGGCGCGGCAAGCTCGCCCAGGCGCTGCGCGAGGCTCCGGGCCGACTGCCGCACGAGCGATTCGGACAGAATGGCATCCTGCCCCAGCGACTGGACGACACGTTCTATAGCCGCCTGAACCCAGGGTGCGAACACCGCGGCAAACGGCGGAGTGCTCATGTCGACGTCAAGCGACAACAGACTGCCCGACACGGGCGGCGCCTCACTCACGCGTGCGGATGCTACTTGGTGAAGATGCAGTAGCAGCCTTTGGTGAAGATGCAGTAGGGTGAGCCCCCGCCCGATACGCTCTCGAGCACGTCGTCGTCCAGGAGCTCAGCGGCGGCACCGGTGTCCCGGCCACGCGCAGCGAAGATGGAGGCGACTTCCTGTGGTGTGAGCCGGATGCCCCGGTCCGCGGCAAAACGCGACAGGGCCAGCGAGGCTTCGTTCACGTCGCCCGAACCCGCCACGCCCTCCAGAATGTCCGGCTCGGCATTGATGAGGGCCTTGAGCTTGTCGAGTTCGGCATGGCTGGACATAGGGGTGACCTTGAAAATGGCGTGAGGTGAGTGGCGTCTGCGCCCGCCCCGCACAGGAAGCGCGGTTCGGCGGGCAAGCAGAGAATAGAGTGCACGCACCTCGGCTGACAATGGCCAACACGAGCCATATGCCGCAGACGGTGTCAGTTCTCGACGGTCACGCCGGTCACCTTCACCGTCTCGCGCCACTTGCCGACTTCGTCCAGCACGAACTGGCGGAACTGCGCGGCGTCCAGGCCGTTCGTGCTGTCGGCGCCGAGCTTCTCCAGGCGTGCCACCGTCTCGGGCGCGCCCATGATCGCATTGACCTCCTGGTTGAGCCGGGTGACGATCGCGGGCGGCGTGCCGGCCGGCGCGTAGAGGCCTACCCAGTTCTGCAGGTCGTAGCCCGGATAGCCCGACTCGGCCACCGTGGCCACGTCGGGATACAGCTTGCTGCGCTGCGCACTGGTCACTGCCACCGCCCTCACCTTGCCGGTGTGCACCAGATCGCCCACGCTCACCGTATCGACGAAGGCCGCCGGGATGTGGCCGGCCATCACGTCCACCATGGACGGCCCATTGCCCTTGTAGGGCACGTGCGACATCGCCAGGCCGGTGCGATGTCGGAACATTTCGCCGGACAGGTGCGTGGCACCGCCCGTGCCGGCCGAACCATACGAGATGCTGGGCTGCTGCTTGCCCCAGGCCAGGAACTGCGTGAGATCCTGCGGCGGCAAGGCCGGGTTCACCACCAGCAGGTTCGGCATGGTGATGAGCAGCGAGATCGGCGCGAAGCTGCCCACCGGCTCGTACTGCACGTTGCGCTGCAAGGTCGGTGCCATGACGTGCCCTGTGGCACTGATCAGCAAGGTGTAGCCATCGGCCGGCTGTGTGGCGACGTATTCCGTGCCCACCTGCCCGCCGGCACCCGGGCGGTTGGCGACCACGACCGGCTGGCCCAGGCGCTTGCCCAGGCCTTCGGCCAGGATGCGGCCCACGAGATCCGTCGCACCGCCAGGCACGAACGAGACCACGATCGTCACCGGCTTGGCGGGCCAGGACTCGGTGGCATTGACGGGGGACGCGCCCAACACGGCCAACAGGCCGACGGGGGCAATGCGTTGCAACGGGGGGAAGGTCATGCCGGTCTCCTGGCTGCGCCCGGCAGGCCAGCCGGGCGATGGCGCGTGGCGCTCTCACGGCACCTTCGCGGTGGACGTCGTGTCCAAGGGCATCCTAGTGGGCGGCCCGAGAGTGGTCCAATACCGGTTGCGTGGCGGGCCATAGCAAACCGATATCACCCGAGCGAGCCTCGCGGCGCCCCGCGTGGCACCTGACAGGCGGCCGCCCCGGTGTAAGATCGCCCGCACCCTCACCTCGCCTGTCCACCATGACCGCCGTACGCCCTCTGATCTGCGCCCTTGCCGCCACGCTCGCCCTCGCCAGCCCCTCGGCCTTTGCCGCGGCAGACTGCGGCCCGCTGCTTCCGATCGTGCAGGCCACCTACGCCGGTCTGTCCCCCCTGCCC
>Ga0075364_10000944_pt1 | contig 15323 bp, 11 predicted proteins | sample EndMetdeltDD1764_FD_71517 | JGI IMG/M metagenome (GOLD analysis project Ga0075364, IMG submission 71517) | Populus endosphere microbial communities from Tennessee, USA - Endosphere MetaG P. deltoides DD176-4 | ecosystem: Host-associated > Plants > Roots > Endosphere | place: USA: Tennessee...
GCGTGGCGGGCTCCGGATCGGGCGGTGACAGTGCGCCGACCGGCTCAGCAACGGTCTCGTCCGTTACGTCGGCCACGTACCGTTCGACGAGTTCGGCCACATCCCGATGCTCACTCAACCGAACACGAGGGGTCGCGGTGGCACGCGCATCCAGCAACCAGGGCTCCGCCGGGTCGAGGGCCGACAGGTCGAGCGCGAGCGCAGTGGGCAGATTGACCGTGGCAGACCAGGCTGAAATGACCCGGTCGTCGCGAATCACCTCGTGCCGATGCCGGCTCACCGCGACGTCGAGCCACCGGTCACCACCCTCGGTGGCCAGCAGTTGCCAGTCGTCGACGAAGCCTGCGGCCTGACTCCCGACCGCGATCAGGCCCTCCCCGTGGGCGCCGAGCTTCGCTGCCGCTCCGATCCCCGGCCATAGACCGTCGTCGACTGCGCCATCGCGTGCTGTCACCGCCACTCCGTGCGCGAGGGCACGATCGAGCAGATCTGTAGGGTCGCCGATGACCAGCACTCCGGGCCGCACGGCCACCAGCGCCGACTCGGTCGACAGGACGTGCCGTGCCAGCAGCGCGTGTGCCCATCGTTCAAGCCGGTCGGGGTCGAGTTCGTCGCGTTTGGCCGCCAACTCAGCGGCGTCGATGCCGACGTCTGCGGGTGTCGACACGATCACTGACGGGAGGGCTGGAAAAGTGCCGTCGAGGTCCAGCACATGCCAGCGGGAGACGCCGGACCGCACGGTTGCGGCAGCACGGGACGCTGTCGCCCGCATGCTCACGACGGTGGCGATCACCGCTCTACGTCCGACGCACGAGACCGGTGACGACCCGGATCGGCTTGGTGATGCGCCAGGACCTCGACTGCCGAAGGTCACGAACTGCGCTCTCGGCCCGCTTGGTGGCCCGGCGCGCCTTCGCCAGCGATGCCCGAAGCTCGACAGCCTCGGCACGCGCAACATCACGCTCGGCGAAGGCCCGATCAAGGTCGTGCTCGACCTCGCCGAACAGCGATTCGCGGTAGCGAGCGTGGCTGACGTCGACTGTGAAGCCCTTGTCCCGCGGATCGAACGACACGGCCACCAGTCCGTCACCGCTGAACGATTCGCCCACGGTGTGCTCGGCGATCACGTGAGCGCCAGCCGCCTCAAGCGTGGAGAGGACATTCTGATGGGTCAAGGCATCGCCGGAGATGAGGTGATGATGCGTGGAGATGATCAGGAACCGAACAGCGCCAGACCTCAACAGATCGAGGGCTCCAGCAAGCAGCGGCGTTTCGAAACCCTGGATGTCGACCATCAGCAGACCCAGTCGACTGATCCCACCCGTCGCCATCAGCGCAGCCAAGTCATACTGTTCGACCTCGATGATCTCGCCGGTGCTCTCGGTCGTGAAGGTCACAACCTCGCCGGGCGCCTGACCGATCGCACCGTGCAGGAACACAGACTCCATGTCATTGAGCGCGAAGTTGCGTCGACCGACATCGAGATAAGCCGGATCGGGCTCCATGTCGATGATCACGTTGTCGGCGCCGGCTCGCTGCCGGAACGACATGCTGTAGAACGCCCAGAAACTGCCGAGCTCGATCATGCTGGCATCCGGCTCGCTCGCGAGGAGACGATCGACCACCGCGTCGAAGACCACTTCCTCCTGCGGCTCGTGATGACCTTCCAGATCCGTGATGATCTCGGTCATCCAAGGGCCGTAATAACAGCCTTCCTCGATCAAAATTCCGTTGAACATGCGTTGAACGCGGGTGCCGTCGTGGTCGAAGATCTCGCCCGCGCCGGCAACCTTCGTCAACCGGTCGGTGTCGCGACACGACACCGTCATTCGAACCCGTTCTGCGGCCGCTGGCTCTAGATGGGACAGATCGCGGGTCATGATCGACGGGGTGCTCATGAGATGACATTCAACCCCATGCCGGAACACCGACGAGAACGACCGCTGCTAAGACCTTCGGTCAACGCCATCGCCAGAGACACGTCGGGTGGCGACCACGGCCAGATCTCCTCGGATTAAGGCAGCTACGCATCAGCGCTTCGTGGCAACAACCAGGACGTTCTTCCCGAAGAACCGACCTGTGACTACCTGAAGAGCCTTGCTCAGCGGGAAGAAGACGCGGTCGTAGAAGCGCAGCGCGCGGGGGTTGATCGATCCGTCATCGCTACCGATGAGTCTGTAAGCAAGAGTCGCGAAGAATCCCACTGGGTCGCAGTACCTCGACTCGACGATCTCCAGGCCGGCGTTCTTCAGGACGCGCTCGAGCTGCGTTCGCCGATAACGACGATAGTGCTCGACCTTGGTGTCCATCGAGGTGAACAGCACTTCTAGCGCAGGCACGTAGACAACGAGCCGACCGCCGGGCCGCAACAGAGCAGCCAGCTGCTCCGAGGCCTCCTGGTCGTTCTTGATGTGTTCAAGCACGTTCAACGTGTAAATCACGTCGTAAGGCTCAACAGAGCCGTCGGCCGCCTCCAGATCAACCACGTGGTAACCCTTGGAGGTCAACGTCGCTTGCAGCACCTTGTCGGGCTCCAGGCAATCAGGCCTGATGTGGCGCTCCGCCAGCATGTCAGCGTATGTGCCCGATCCCGCGCCGAAGTCGAGCACGCGGGTGTCTGCCGACGAGACATGCTTGTCCACGCAGTCGACAAGGAAGCGGTTGTAGTTGACTGCATCGGCCATCACCTCGAGGTTGTCGCACCCCGTGTAGGCGAACTCGGTACCGGCCACGTCATAGCTCCTTGTTGTCGTCGTGTGCGTGCGCACTCATGATGCCAGAGCGGGCACGGATCTCTTCACCTCGATGATTCCACCGCGGCCGGAATGTCGTCGTTGACGAACACCCAACGGGGATAGGCGAGGTAGCGGAAGATGGTGGAGAGCACCTGCCCAACAACGGGGCCAGCCAGGTTGTCGGCGAGCTGCCCGTCGAGCCCGAAGACATAACGCGACACGGCCAGGCACAACGCTTGAAGACCAATCGCCACAAGATTGATACCGATGTAGATGCCGAACCGGCGGGTCGTCAGCTTCGATGAATTGCCCTTGTACGTCAGGAATGCGTTGCCGACATAGGTCGCGAGTGTCGCCGTGGCGGTCGCAATGATCTTGGCCGTCACAGGGTGACCAGACATGGGACCTTCGCCGCCCCAGTAAACCAGCACGTTGAAGACGCCCAGATCGATTACTGCGCCGCCGACACCGACGATCAGGAAAACTGCGATGCGGTGACCGTGCTCACCCACAGCACTTCGCACACGTTGCACGCTCGCTTGCACCGGCCTTCATCGGATCGATCAATGCGTTACGGTACGCCATGTGCTTGGCAATGACAGTGCCGCACCTCATCAGCACCTTCGCTAGGAACTCATGAATCTGACTGATTACGACATCGCCGCGATCATTCCGTGTCACAACGAGGCGATCCCCATCGCGAGTGTCGTCGCTGACCTCAAAGCCTCTATACCGGGGATTCGGATCTACGTGTACGACAACAAGTCGACCGACGGCACGGACAAGGCGGCGATCGCTGCCGGTGCCGAGGTGCGCTACGAGCACACCAAAGGCAAGGGCAATGTCATCCGACGCGCCTTCGCCGACATCGAGGCTGAGATCTACCTTCTGATCGACGGCGATGATACGTATGACGCCCACGTTGCTCACGAACTGGTCACGGCGCTGATCAGCGGCCCCTACGACCACGTCCTCGGCGTCCGAGACCATGTCTCAGGTACTGCCTACCGATCTGGACACGAGGCGGGTAACAAGGCGTTCAACCGTTTCGTGAGCCGTGTGTTCGGCATGCCGGTCAACGACATGTTGAGCGGCTACCGAGTGTTCTCGCGACGGTTCGTCAAGTCGTTCCCCGCCGTCTCTCGAGAGTTCGAGATCGAGACGGAACTGACGGTTCACTGCATGAGCTTGCGCGTCCCGAGCATCGAAGTCCCTGTCGGGTTCCGCGACCGCCCAGAGGGCAGCGAATCCAAGCTGAGCACATACCGCGACGGGTTCAAGATCCTCTCGCTGATCTTCCAGCTGATCCGGCTCGAGCGGCCGGTTCTGTACCACGGCGTCATCGGGACAATCCTCATCCTCGTTGGCTTCCTCGTCTCGATCCCCGTCATCTCGGCCTACGCAGAGACGGGGCTCGTGCCCCGCCTTCCGACGGCGCTCCTAGCGGCCTCGTTCGTCCTGCTGGGCTCGATGGTGTGGCTGATCGGCTTCGTTCTAGACGCCATCACGAAAATGAGACGTGAAACAGCCCGCCTGAATTATCTGCGATTTCAGCCAGTCGCTTAACGTGACCAATTGTCACCAGGAGAAGATCGCCGTTCGAACGGGCGCGTGACCATCAGTACCGTGATCAATCGTCGCTTGCCCTGAGTTCCTCAGGGACGAATCTCGACCGGCTGATCCCACACAAGCAGCTCCTGTTCGCCGATACGGTACCGGCGCTCCGGTTCGCCGAACTGTGAGATGGCGAGCGCGCACGACACACCTTCGAAGGCCATCTTGGTATCGGTCTGGCAGAGCACGAACTCAAACGGTTCTCGATACCACGTGTCACGGGCCAACTGCTCACGGGGAATCAGTCCAGCTGGCGTGCCGACTACCGGGCGTATGACGACGTCGCCTCCCGATGCAACCGTGCTCTGGTTGGCGTCCCAGAACATCCCGACGCCTCGGTGAAGACCCTTTTCTGCGATGAAGTCGGTGGTTGCCTGATTGGTGAAAGGTTGTTCAGGGTTCGACAAGGCGGTGACCGATGCCGCGCCGAAAATGATCACGAGCGTGGCGCCGATCGTCACCAGCGGGACGCGCAGCCGGACGCCGAACGACGCGGTTGTCAGGACACCAAGGTGTCGCGCCGCAAGGATCGAACCGAAAACCACAAACGAAGCCACGTAGCGTGTGTAGGCAGGCTCGTCGTCCAAAGTAGCCACGGCGAAGAACACCACATCCCCGACGCAGGCGATCGCGAGCATGTCGTCGACCACCCAAGGGCGTAACGTCGGCTCGCTTCGATTCGAGCCTCTGAGCGCCTGGAAGGTCGTGCGTAGAACCGCCACGATGACCGCCAGCACCACGATCGCTGCCGCGACCACTCTGATTTCGCCGTCCTGGAGCAGACTTGCCAGCAGTCCGTCGTGCTCAGTCGTTGAACCGACTGTGGAACTGAGTCCCGTACCGGCCCCGAACGCCCAACCCAAATATTCGGGCAGGTTCGCAAGGTTTGATCTCATCTGGTCGGACGTGGCAGTCGGATTGCTCTCGGCGATCCCGTAGGTTCCGATGAGTACGGCTAGCTGGCGCACAGCGTAGGCAAGGACTGGTGCCGCGGCTGCAGCACCAATCAGCGGCAGCCCCGCCCGGAGCGTCCGGGTCCGCAGCATCGCAACTATCCCGGCGCCAAAAACGGGGCCGACGGCCAACGGCAGAATCTGCAGATCTCCGAGTAGACCAAGCGCGAGAAGGACTATCGCAGCCAGCCACCGCCATGTGCTGCCGGGTGTGCGCAACATCAGGAAAGCCAGCAGGGCGTAAAGAATCGTCACTGGGTGGCCGTAGATCGAGATGAACAAGAAGGTCCACCCTTGCGTCGGGAGGCCAAGGAGCGCAACCACCGCAATGGCAGACACCCATAATTTCTGTCCCTCACCCCGATCATTCGCCAACCGGATGCCGACGGCAACAATCGTCGCGGCGACAATCGCGGGGATTATGAACATCAACTGGGGATCGATGCCCACGAAGAAGTAGCCAACGGTGTAGAACAACACGTCGACCGTCCAGAACGAGTCGTGGATGAAGTTCCACCCGTTGAGCGTGAGGTGCCCCTGGGCCATGGCCTGCCCCTGCAGGATCGGCGTGGCCACGTCGGAGTTCCCGCCCCAGATGCGACGGCTAATCAAGTAGTAGAAGACCACGGCGAGGGCGAACAGAACGACTCCCGCTACCCAGAGTGATCGAGGGCGCCGGGCCGTCCTGTCAGCATCCGAGACCTCGCTCTGCGCGACCTCAGAGGTCAATTCCGTGAAGTTGTCGGTGGTCATCGTCCGGACTCCTCAGCGCATGTAAGGCTCGCTCGTAGCGGGTTGTTCGCTTCAAGCCGGCAAAAGGTGCGGGCTCTCATGCCGACGACGTCCTGATCAGCTCGAGATCGTGATCGACCATGCTCCCGACGACATCCGCAAACGGCACCGTCGGCTCCCAGCCGAGCTCGCGGCGGGCCTTGCCGGCATCGCCGACCATGGCTGTCGCGTCGACGGGTCGGAAGAATTCTGGTGCCACCTCGACGTGATCGCGCCAACTCTCACCGACCCCAGCACGACGCAGGGCCGCCTCAGCGAACTCCGCAACGGTGTGGGTCTCCCCCGTCGCGACCACGAAGTCCCCCGGTGCGTTCGTCCGTGCGGAGCGCACCATCGCGTCGACGTAATCGGGTGCCCAACCCCAGTCTCGGCTCGCGTCCAGGTTCCCGAGGCGGATGACGCCCGACCCATCGTGGCCGATGCGTGCCGCAGTCGACGTGATCTTGCGCGTCACAAACGACTCGGGGCGACGTGGCGACTCGTGGTTGAACAGGATGCACGATGACGCCGCAAGGCCGCGCTGCCTATATATGGCCGTCATGTGGTGGGCATAGGCCTTCGCCGCACCGTACGGGGAGACCGGCACAACGGGGGTGAGCTCGGTCTGCGGGGACTCGCCAGCGTCGCCGAAGATCTCGGCGCTGGAAGCCTGTACGAAACCCACTCGGCGGCCGGTGGACTCCTGTTGTCGCCACGCGGCCTCGAGCATGGCCGCCGCAGCCACGCCGCTCAGCTGCGCTGTCAGGACGGGGTGCTCCCATGAGAACGCCACCGAGCTGATCCCAGCGAGATTGTAGATCTCGTCGGGAGCGATTTCGGCGACCAGACCGGCAAGACGATCGGTCTCGGCGAGGTCGACCTCGTAGAGCACGACCTGCGGAGACCTTGCGGTTAGCTCATCGACAGCAACCGTGTCGCCGGGCCGCACCAGACCGTAAACGGACGTTCCCTCGGCGAGCAACTGCTCCGCGAGGTAACCGCCGTCCTGGCCAGTGATACCGGTAATAAGTGCGACGCGACCGGGCCTATCGGCCGACGTGGGCACGTTGTTCCGCGATGTCGTTGTCGACCATCATCTCGACCAGTTCGGTGAATCCGACCTTGGGCTTCCAGCCGAGCTTGTCATTGGCCTTCGACGGATCGCCGATCAGAAGGTCGACCTCAGCCGGGCGCATGAACCGCGGGTCCTGTTTGACATACCCGGACCAGTCGTCGATGCCAACCCGTTTGAAGGCGATGTCGAGCAGTTCGTGAATCGAATGCGTCTCGCCGGTCGCCACGACATAGTCGTCGGCCTCGTCCTGCTGCAGCATGCGCCACATGGCCTCGACGTAGTCGCCGGCGAAGCCCCAGTCACGCTTGGCATCCAGGTTGCCCATCACGATGTCGTCCTGCAGGCCAAGCGAGATACGAGCGACCGCGTTGGTGACCTTGCGGGTCACGAACTCGATGCCGCGGCGCGGCGACTCGTGATTGAACAGGATGCCCGACGAGGCGTGCATGCCGTAAGACTCGCGGTAGTTGATCGTCATGTAGTGGCCGAAGACCTTTGCAACGCCGTACGGCGAGCGGGGCCACAGCAGCGTCTCCTCACGCTGCGGGACCTCCTGCACCTTGCCGAACATCTCCGAGCTCGACGCTTGGTAGAAACGAACCTTGCTCGGGTCGTCGTGCGAGTACAGACGCACGGCCTCGAGGATGTTGAGAACGCCCTTGCCGGTGACGTCGGAGGTGACCATCGCGTTCTCCCACGAGTACGCAACGAACGAGATGGCACCGAGGTTGTAGACCTCATCGGGCTGGGCCTCGTTGAGCGCGCGCAACAGGCTCGAGAGGTCACCGAGATCGCCCGTCAACAGCTTGACACCCGGGACGGTCTCGCGGACCAGATCGAACTTCGGGTTGTTCTGACCGCGGATCAGCCCGTACACCTCGTAACCCTTTGAGAGCAGCAGCTCGGAAAGGTAGAGGCCGTCCTGGCCGGTGATGCCGGTAATGAGTGCGCGGGTCATTGTTCCTCAGGATCAGTCGGGATATGAACTTGCCCATCGTATAAGCAACACGCCTCCCGCCAGTTGGAGGGGCGAGCGCGTCGCGTCATAAGGTGTCACCGTGTCCGCCATGATTTCGTACGCCCAGAACCGTGAAGATGTCGTCCTTTGGAGGGCACTACGCAACGTAGCCGTAGGTCGCTATGTCGAGGTTGGCGCGAACCATCCTTCACACGACTCGGTCAGCCGCTCGTTCTACGACTCGGGATGGAACGGAATCACCGTGGAACCCGTCCCTCACTTCGCCGATCTCCAGCGTGCCGAGCGACCTAGAGACACTCTGGTCGAGGCGGCCGTCTCCGCCTCGGACCTTGACGAGATCACCCTGCACGTCATCCCAGACTCAGGGTTGTCAACGACGGTCGACGCCGTGAGCGATCGCCACCAGAAGGCCGGTCTCGACCACGTCGACCTTGTGGTGCCCACGATCCGATTAGACACCCTTCTGGCCGATCACGCGTGGCACGGACACGACATTCACTTCCTGCTCATCGACGTCGAGGGCGCTGAGCAGGACGTCTTGGAGAGTATCGACCTGTCAGTGTGGCGGCCCTGGATCCTCGTCGTGGAATCGACGGCTCCGACATCGACCGAACCGACCCACCAGGACTGGGAGCACATCGTGCTCGAGCAGCATTACGAGTTTTGCCTCTTCGACGGGCTCTCGCGATACTACGTCGCTTCGGAGAAAGCTGACGAGCTCCGCCACGACCTTTCGTACTCCGCCTCGGTGTGGGACTCGTACCGGACGGTCGACCAGGTCGAGGCCGATCGCGAGCGAGAGGAACTCTTGGAGCGAGTCGTCCACTGGCGCACCGTCGCGCTCTCGCGATGGGCAGATTCGATCAGCCTCGACATCCGCCAGAAGTCGGAGATTGGCAGACTCAAGACCCAAGCAAAACGACTCCAGGCCGAACTCAAAGGGCTGCGCGCTTCGACGTCTTGGCGCGTCACCGCACCGCTGCGCCGGGCGACCGAGGCGACCAAGAAGAGCGATCGCACGTGAGCAACGATAAGACCCTGGAACGCAAACTCAAGCCGGTCAACCGAGACGTACTGCTCACCCAACTCGACCAGCGATTGACCGCAGCGGCGTCGGTGCTGCTGGCGGACTGCGACGAGGATTACTCAGAAAGCGCCCCAGGCACGGCCTCTATCTCCCTCCTGCCCAGGCTGTTGGATTCATGCGTCCGAGCTGAGCAGCGCACTCACCATTGGTTGGTGCTGACTGCTGCCTTCGGCGCCTTTCCCAGCTCGCAGAAGGTGTTGGAGTTTGGCCGAATGCTTGAACTCACTCCCCTCGCCCAGGCCGAGTCCGGACTCCTGGGACAGATCGTGGCCCAGCCGTTGCGGGGCCGGCTCGACCTTCCGATGCGGGTCGTTCAGGAAGGAGTGATCGTCGAGGTCAACAACAGCGCGCGCAAGTCTGTCCACACGGGTATTCAACGAACGGTGCGCGAGTTACTTCCCCGCTGGAAGGCCAACCACCAACAGCTCAACGCGGTGGCCTGGATCGATCCCTGGTGCGCGTTTCGCAACCTCAGGCCAGCGGAGTATCCGCAAGTCTTCAATCATAAGGAAACGACACTCGCTGGGCAGGAACATCCTGCGATGCACGCGCCGCCCTACCGGCTCGAACTCGTCGTCCCCTGGAGAAGTTCAGTGGTACTTCCCGACGTGTTCAGTCTCCAGGCCAAAGACGAGCTCGCCGCAATGGCCCGATACTCGGGCAACGTCGTCTCAATGATCGGATACGACTTGATCCCTATCACCAGCGCGGAGATGCGTCCGATGGGTGAGGGAAACGGCACGGCGGCATACCTATCAATGGTGAAGCACGCTCACCGTGTCGCTGGGATCAGCCGCTCGGCCGCCACCGAGTTCACCGGATTCACCCACTCGCTGCGCGCCCAGGGCCTGATAGGCCCTGAGGTCCGCGAGATCCGGCTGGCCAGCGAGCCGCTGCGCGACGAGACCGAAGCCATCGCCCGTCGACCGCGGTCGCCCCGGCCCATCATGTTGTGCCTCGGAACGCAGGAGCCGCACAAAAACCAGCGCGCTGCCCTACATGCGGCGGAGCGACTGTGGAATGAGGGCCTCGACTTCGAAGTGCACCTCGTCGGAGGCAAGGGCTGGACGGACGAAGTGCTCAAGCCGGCCATCAGCCGGTTGCTCGATGCAGGACGTCCCATCCAAAATTTGGGGAGAGTATCCGACGCACGGTTGGCTGCGGAGATGAAGTCGGCCGACTTTGCATACTTCGCCTCGCTGCACGAAGGCTTCGGCCTTCCAGTCGCCGAGGCACTTGCGAGCGGCACTCCAGTTGTCACGTCCAACTTCGGCAGCCAGGCAGAGATCGGGGAGCTGGGCGGCTGCCTGCTCGTGGATCCACGAGACGATGATCAGGTCACGTCTGCCATCCGCTCCCTCGTCACCGACAACTCCGTGCTGGCTCGGCTGCGCGCGGAAGCCGCCGCTCTCATCCCGCGCACCTGGGACGAGTACGCGTCTGATCTATGGGACTTCGTGTCGCCGACGGAGGTTGTGTCATGAAGGTGCGCACCTTGACCGCACCCCTCTCCCACCGCGAGGCCTGGGCCAAGAGGGTCACCATCATCCGTGAAGCCCTCGGGGGTCGTGAAATCCCCACGCCGGCCAATCTGACGAGCGACCAGCTCGCCGGCGTGCTCAGCGACGTGGTCGACGTCACCGACCGCTCCCACGTATGGCTCGTCCTGTCAGCCCTAACCGGTGTCCTCCCGTCAACGCAACTCGTGATCGAGACGAGCCGCTTTGGCGAGTTCGACAACGGCAAGAGCCTATGGACTGCCGTGGCGGACCAGACCACCGACACCAGCGCTGGGTGGGAGGTGCAGATCGTACTCGATCGCTACGTCATCGATGTCGCGCATACTGCCGCCACCAACCTCACCACCGGCATCCAGCGTGTCGTTCGAGAGACGACCCGCCGTTGGATGCGGGACCATGGATCGAAGGCCGTGCCCGTGTCGTGGACTCCGAACTTCCTGGCCATGCGCCGCCTCACGCCTGTCGAGCTTGACCGCGCAATCGGCGTCAATCTGGAAGAACCGGTCGAACGCCAGCCGCGAACTGCTGTCGTGGTGCCGTGGAACTCTACCTATCTGTTACCCGAACTCGGTGCCGAGCTCCCGCGCACCCTCCGGCTCGCTGCACTCGCAGCCTTCATGCCTGGTTCGTCCGGTGTCATCGGGTTCGACTGCGTCCCGATTACCTCGTCCGAAACGACAGCCGTCGGATTCGCCGATGTCTTCGCGCGACACCTCGTGGCCATACGTAATTTCGACGTCGTCGCCACCATCTCCGAGGCAGCCGGGTACGAATATGCGGGCTGGCGCAACTCCCTGTCTGCCATCGGCGTTGAGGGCCCCCAGATCCAGCCGATTTCGCTGCCCGTCGAGATACCCGACCATGACCCGTTGGCCGCAGCAGAGGCAGATGTTAGATTCCGAGTTGCCGATCTGCCGCTCGTCCTGGTGGTGGGCAGCCACGAGCCCCGCAAGAACCACCTCGCTGTGCTGCACGCTGCTGAGATTCTGTGGCGTGAGGGACATCGGTTCAGCCTCAGCTTCGTGGGCGGAGGCGCCTGGGGTGGCGACGCCTTCGACCTTCGGATCGCAGAACTCCAGCGCATCGGACGTCCAGTCGACACGGAGAGCAAGCTGTCCGATCGCTTGCTGTGGGCTGCCTATCGCATGGCTCGGTTCACGGTATTCCCCTCACTCAACGAGGGGTTCGGGCTGCCCCTCGCGGAGTCTCTCGCGGCCGGGGTTCCCGCGGTGACGTCCAACTTCGGCTCGATGCGTGAGATCGCCGAGGACGGCGGTGCGCTGATGGTCGATCCGCACGACGACCACGCACTCACCTGCGCTATGCGCACACTGCTGACCGACGACGCTGTCCATGCTCGATTGACTGCCGAAGCGCGAGCCCGAGCGGCCCACCCTCGCACCTGGGACGACTACGCGGCCGAGGTGTGGAACGCTCTCGCCGGCGACACTGAGTCGACAACTTGACCCGCGTCGGTACAGTCCTCGGAGCATCGGCGCGAGGCTGAGCCGTAGCGGTTCTGCGGACCCACGCAGGGGTTCTTGCTGACCTACGTCAGCTTCTCGAGGATGAGTTCGCGGACACGCCCGGCATCGGCCTGGCCCCGCATCTCTTTCATGACGGCACCGATCAGGGCACCGGCCACTCCGAGGTTGCCGGCGCGGATCTTCGCGGCCGCGTCGGGGTCGCCCTCGATCGCGCGATCAACAGCCGCGCCGAGCGCGCCGTCGTCCGAGACGACTTCGAGCTTGCGCGCGACGACAACCTCCTCGGGCGTGCCCTCTCCGGCGATGACGCCATCGAACACCGATCGGGCGAGCTTGTCGTTGATGCGCTTGGCGTCGATCAGCCCCTGGATGTCAGCGACCTGCGCCGGCGTGATGCCCAGGGTGTCGATGTCCTGACCGGACTCGTTGGCACGTCGCGCCATCTCACCCAACCACCACTTCTTGGCGGCCTGCGGGGTGGTGCCCGCTTCGACGGTCGCGACGATCAGGTCGAGCGCACCCGCGCCGATCGTGTCGCGCATGTCGAGGTCGGAGAAACCCCAGTCGGCCTGCAGGCGGGCCCGTCGGACGGCCGGAGGCTCGGGCAGGGTGGCCCGCAGCTCCTCGACCCACTCGCGCGACGGCGAGACCGGAGCCAGATCGGGCTCCGGGAAGTAGCGGTAGTCGTCAGCGTCGGACTTCTCGCGGCCCGGCAGCGTCGTGCCGGTGTCCTCCTGGAAGTGCCGCGTCTCCTGGACGACCTTGCCACCCGCGTCCAGGATGCCCGCGTGCCGCGAGATCTCGAAGCGCACAGCACGCTCGACCGACCGGAACGAGTTGACGTTCTTGGTCTCCGACCGGGTGCCGAGCGTCGTCGAGCCCTTCGGCTTGAGCGAGAGATTCACATCGGCACGCAACGAGCCCTGATCCATCCGGACGTCGGAGACACCCAGGCCACCGATCAGATCGCGCACGTAGGACACGTAAGCGCGGGCCACGGCAGGAGCCTTCTCGGGCGGGACCTCGATCGTGCGGGTCACGATCTCGATCAGCGGGATGCCCGCCCGGTTGTAGTCGACCAGCGAGAAGTCGGCACCGTGGATGCGTCCGGTCGAGCCTCCGACGTGCAACGCCTTTCCGGTGTCCTCCTCCATGTGCGCCCGCTCGATCTCGATGCGGAACACTTCTCCGTCCACTTCGACGTCGACGTACCCGTCGAAGGCGATCGGCTCGTCGTACTGCGACGTCTGGAAGTTTTTGGGCATGTCGGGATAGAAGTAGTTCTTACGTGCGAAGCGGCACCACTCGGCGATCTCGCAGTTGAGTGCCAGGCCCATGCGGATCGCAGACTCCACGGCCTTGGCGTTGACAACCGGCAGAGCGCCGGGCAGCGCGAGGCACACGGGACACGTCTGCGTGTTGGGCTCGGCCCCGAACTCGGTCGGGCAGCCGCAGAACATCTTGGTGGCGGTGTTGAGCTCGATGTGGATCTCGAGCCCCATGACGGGGTCGTAGCGTGTCAGCGCCTCGTCGAAGGGAACCAGGGTCTCTACCGTCATCGTGCGACCTCCGTGGAAGAACAAGAACGATACGTCGGACGCACGATGATCCCTGCCTCATGATTCGTTCGCTGGCGCTCACTCATCGTGCAACCTCCAGGTCGGGTGCCTTGGACAGCAGCGTGCCGCCCCACTTTTCCTCGAGCAGACGCTCGAGCGCGGCCGCCGCGTTGTAGAGGCGGTCGTCGGCCTTCTGGGGGGCCAGGAACTGCAACCCCACCGGCAGGCCGTCCTCGTCGGCGAGGCCGACCGGCAGGGACAACCCCGGGATGCCGACCAGATTGGCCGGAATCGTGGCGATGTCGCCGAGGTACATCGCCAGCGGGTCGTCGAGCTTGTCGCCCAACGGGTAGGCCGTGGTCGGCGACGTCGGCGAGACCAGCACGTCGACAGCGGCGAAGGCGGCGGCGAAGTCGCGCGACAGGATCGTGCGCACCTTCTGCGCCGATCCGTAGTACGCGTCGTAGTAGCCGCTCGACAGGGCGTAGGTGCCGAGGATGATGCGACGCTTGACCTCGTCGCCGAAGCCCGCGTCGCGGCTCGAGGCCATGACCTGCTCGGCGCTCGGGTCGTCGATGCCGGCAGGGGGCACCCGGACGCCGTACCGCATCGCGTCGAACTTGGCGAGGTTGCTACTCGCCTCGCTCGGCATCACGAGGTAGTAGGCCCCGAGCGCGTACGAGATGCTGGGGATCGACACCTCGACGACCTCGGCTCCCGCCGATGTGAGCAGCTCGACCGCCTCGTCGAAGCGAGCCCGGACACCGGCCTGGAATCCCTCGCCGCCCAGCTCGCGAACGATGCCGACCTTGAGCCCCTTGACGTCGGCCCGACGGGCTGCGGCGACAACGGCGGGGACGGCGTCGGGGATGCTTGTGGAGTCCATGGGGTCGTGCCCGGCGATGAGCTCGTGCAGCAGCGCCGCGTCCAGCACCGTGCGGGTAACGGGACCGGCCTGGTCCAGGCTGCTCGCCATCGCGACGAGGCCGTAACGGCTCACACCGCCGTAGGTCGGCTTGACGCCGACGGTGCCGGTGAGGGCGCCGGGCTGCCGGATCGATCCGCCGGTGTCGGTGCCGATGGCCAGCGGCGCCTCGAAGGCCGCGACAGCCGCCGCCGAGCCGCCGCCGGAGCCACCGGGGATGCGAGTTGTGTCCCAGGGGTTGTGGGTCGGACCGTACGCCGAGTGCTCGGTGGACGAACCCATCGCGAACTCGTCCATGTTGGTCTTACCCAGAATCGGCAGGCCGGCCGCCTTGATCGTGGCCGTCACCGTCGCGTCGTACGGCGGGATCCACCCGTCGAGGATCTTCGAGCCACAGGTCGTGGGCATCCCTCTGGTCGCGAGGACGTCCTTGACCGCGATCGGCACGCCGGCGAGGTAGGACAGCTGCTCGCCCTGGGCACGACGACCGTCGATGGCAGCGGCGGTCGCGAGCGCGCCCTCGGCGTCGACATGCAAGAAGGCATGGATCGCGCCGTCGACGGCGCGATCCATGCCTTCTTGCATGTCGACGCCGAGGGCGCGCTCGCGACCGCCGCT
>Ga0075364_10000945_pt1 | contig 15320 bp, 17 predicted proteins | sample EndMetdeltDD1764_FD_71517 | JGI IMG/M metagenome (GOLD analysis project Ga0075364, IMG submission 71517) | Populus endosphere microbial communities from Tennessee, USA - Endosphere MetaG P. deltoides DD176-4 | ecosystem: Host-associated > Plants > Roots > Endosphere | place: USA: Tennessee...
GTCCCAGGGCGGCCTCGGCGTAGGGTGCGCTCTTTTCGGCGGCCGTGGTGGCTAGTTCACGGCCCCGTCCCAGGGCGGCCTCGGCGTACGGCGCGCCCTTTTCGGCCGCCGTGCTGGCCAGTTCGCGGCCACGGTCGGCGCCGACCTGCAGGCCGTGCACGATCCTTTCCCCGAGTTCGGAGTCCAGCAGCGTGTCGTCAGACCCGGGCAGCGCCGAGGACACCCGCTCGGAGATGCGCTCGGCGGCGCGGCGGCCGCGCCACCCCAACGACGGCTTGCCCGCGGTATCGGCGGACGCGATCATCAGTCCGCCCACCAAGCTCAGGTCGCTGAGGAAGGCCTGCCGCTTCTCAGCCTTGCGCTCCGGGTCCGTCTCCTGCCAAAACATGTGTGCCCCAAGGTTTCCCGGTATCACGGTCAACGCCAGCGCCGCCGCCGCGACACGGGGCACTCGGCCGGTGGCAAGCAACAAACCGCCGCCAATCTGGACTGCGGCGTTGATTTTGGCGAACGTCTCGGCATCCGCCGGAATGCTGCTGCCAATCGGATCCGGCAACGTCCTAAGACCATCCACCGCGGGCGCGGCGGCTTCCGCCGCCGGCTTCGGATGGCGCAGCGAATTCACTCCCTGGCCGACGAATACCGCGGACAACAGAGGCCGTGCAATTCTGCGGATCAACATGCCTGGTGGGTTACCCGGCTGGCACGCACACAAACCGGCGGGCACAAACCGCCGGGTTCATCGCCGCAGCCGACGGCGATATCGTGGACCGCGTGCGGGCCTTGATCATCGTCGACATGCAGAACGATTTCTGCGAGGGGGGCTCGCTGCCGGTCACCGGCGCCGCCGCGCTGGCCCCCGCCATCAACGAGTATCTGGCGGGTGAGCCCGGCTACCAACACGTGGTTGCCACGAAGGACTACCACATCGACCCCGGTGACCACTTCTCCGACCATCCCGACTTTTCCTCGTCGTGGCCGGTGCACTGCCGCGCCGGAAGCGCGGGCGCCGACTTCCATCCCGACCTGGACACCACCCCGATCGAGGCCATCTTCCGCAAGGGCGCCTATGCCGCGGCATACAGCGGCTTCGAGGGCGTCGACGAGGGCGGGACCCCGCTGCTGGGTTGGCTGCGGCAGCGGGGGGTCGACGAGGTCGACGTAGTCGGCGTTGCCACCGATCATTGCGTCCGTCGCACCGCCGAGGACGCCGCCCGCGCCGGCTTTGCCACCCGGGTGTTGGTGGATCTGGTGGCGGGTGTGGCCGCGGATTCGACCGAGAAGGCCCTGACGGAGATGCGCGCCGCCAGCATCGTGTTGGTCGAAAGCTCCTGATGGCGCCGCTGAACCGGGAGGAACTGCTGGCCGTGGTGGAGCGCTCGCCACGGGCGGCCGCCGCGCACGATCGCGCCGGCTGGGTGGGCCTGTTCACCGTCGATGGCCGGGTCGAGGACCCGGTGGGCTCGCGGCCGCACGCGGGACGCGACCAGATCGGCCGCTTCTATGACACCTTCATCGCCCCGCGTGACATCAAGTTCCATCGCGATCTCGACATCGTCTCCGGCTCTGCCGTTCTGCGCGACGTCGAGCTCGAGGTTGCCATGGGCTCGGCTGTGACGATGTACATTCCGGCGTTCCTGCGCTACGACCTGCGAGAGGTCAACGGCGACTGGCAGATTGCCGTGCTGCGCGCGTACTGGGAGCTGCCGGCGATGATGCTGCAGTTCCTGCGGACCGGATCGCGCGCGATGGCACCCGCCCTCCAACTGTCCCGGGGGCTACTGGGCAATCAGGGGTTGGGCGGCACCGCCGGCTTCATCACCGGCTTTCGCCGCGCGGGCGCGCGTCACAAGCGGCTGGTGGACAGGTTCCTCAACGCGCTCGTGCGGGCAGACAAACACGGCGCCGGGCGTAGCCTGTCATCCACCGCCACAATCACTTTGGGGGATGACGACGTGCTGGATCTGGCCGAGCTCGTCGAGCAAGTCAACGGCGCGAGTTGGACGAAGGTGATCGGCGCGGGATCCACGGTCGCGGTCTCGCTGACCACCGATCACGGGCGCGGCATGCTGTTCGCAGACGTTGCCCGGCGCGCCAACGAGATCGGCCGGATCCGGTACTTTCCCCGCTGATCGCGTTCAGTGCACGACCATCAGCGCCAGCGACGCGGTCGACAGCAACAGGTACCCGCCCGGAAACGCGATGTTGTGGAGGACGCCGGCCCGTACGTGAGTCACGACGGCGCCGACGAAGAACAACACCAGCCCGGCCGCGGCGGCAATTCCCAAGGCCGGCAAGCCAAGCAGCCCGACGACCAGCCCGACGGCCCCGGCGAGCTTCGCCGCCCCCAGCGCCGACAACCAAGAACGCGGCACCCCGACCTCGGCCGAGTTCGCGAGTACGAATTTTGCGGGGATGAAGTCGGGTATGGCGACTCCCGCGACAAGGATCGCGGTGGTCACAATGACTACGACATATGCGGTTTCCATTTGCATCAATGCCTTTGCGACGGAGGTTCGATGGATGCGGTCATCTATTTGACGACTCCCGTTCGGGAAAGGTGACCTGTGACCGCACCAAAAAATCTCGTGGAGCTCGCGCACCACTTCGACGCGAATCGACCACACCTGCGTTCGGTCGCGCTGCACCTGCTCGGATCCGTGCCCGACGCCGACGACGCGGTGCAATCGGCCTGGCTGAAGGCCAGCCGTTCGGATTTCGGTGCGGTCGCGAACCTGACCGGCTGGTTCACCACGATCACCGCACGCGAGGCATTCGATCAGTTGCGGGTGCGCAAGCGGCGAGCCGAGCACCCGCTGTCCGATCCCGACGAATTGGACCGGATGACGGCGAGCATCTCGCCCCCGGCGGACGACGACGCGTTGCTGGCGGACTCGGTGGGCCGGGCGCTGCTCGTCGTGCTCGACCAGCTCTCACCCGCGCAACGCGTCGCCTTTGTGCTGCACGACCTATTCGCCGTGCCGTTCGAGACGATCGCCGACCTGCTGGACCGCTCGCCGGCGGCCGCGAAGAAGCTCGCGAGCCGGGCCCGCGCGCGACTTGATCCGGACCGGGCCGCGCGCAGCCCCCGCACCGCCGAGCACGTCAGGATCGTGGAGGCGTTCCTCGCTGCGTCCCGCGGCGGTGATATCGGCGTCCTGCTGGATTTGCTGGCCCCGGGCGTGGTGCGCACGGTTGATCGGGCCCTGGTTCCCGACGACGTGCCGACCGAGGTTCGCGGCGCCCGGGAGGTCGCCGAGGAGACCCGACTGTTCACCCAGCGGGCGCAAGCTGGGGCGGTGCTGCTCATCGACGGGGTTCCGGGCATAGCGATCGCCCGCGCGGGGCGCCTCTGGGCGCTGTTGCGGGTCGGCATCGGCGACGACGACCGCATCCACACGATCGATATCGGCGGCCCGGTCCGGGCGGCGCTCGCGCTGCCGAGTTGGCCATACCAGGAAAACCACAGGGTGATCGGGTACGAAGGACTTGCCGGCGACGGGCCGAGTGGGGAGCTTGATGTTCGATAAGTCGTTCGGGCGGCGGAGCCTGTTACGCGGCGCCGGTGCGCTCACCGCCGCGTCACTGGCACCGTGGGCGGGCGGCTGCGCCTACGAGGACGACGACGCGCTGACGTTCTTCTTCGGCGCCAATCCCGACGAGGCGGACACCCGGATACGTATCATCGAGGAATTTCAGCGTCGGCATCCCGACATCAAAGTGCGGCCGGTGCTGTCCGGGCCGGGCGTGATGCAGCAACTGTCCACGTTCTGCGCCGGCGGCAAATGCCCCGACGTGTTGATGGCCTGGGAATTGACCTATGCCCAACTGGCCGACAAGGGGGTCTTGCTCGACCTCAATACCTTCCTGGCGCGCGATCAAGCTTTCGCCGCGCAGCTGAAGTCGGACAGCATCCGGCCGCTGTATGACACCTTCACCTACAACGACGGTCAATACGCCTTCCCAGAGCAGTGGGCCGGAAACTACTTGTTCTATAACCGGCAGCTGTTCGCCGACGCGGGGTTGCCGCCGCCGCCCAGCACGTGGGATCGGCCGTGGACGTTCGCCGAATTCCTCGACGCCGCCCGCGCTCTGACCAAGCGGGACGGGTCGGGCAGGGCCAGCCAGTGGGGTTTCGTCAACACCTACGTCTCGTTTTACACGCCCGGGCTGTTCGCCATGAACAACGGCGTGCCGTGGTCCACTCCGCGGGTGAATCCGACCCATCTCAATTTCGACAAGGACGCGTTTATCGAGGCGACCCAGTTCTACGCCGACCTGGCCAACCGGCACCGGGTGGCGCCCAACGCTTCCGAGATGCAGTCGATGGCCACGACGGATCTGTTCTCGGTGGGCAGGGCCGGCATCGCGATGGGTGGGCACTGGCGATACCAGACCTTCATGCGCGCCGGCGGCCTGGATTTCGATGTCACGTCGTTGCCGATAGGGCCGGGCCGCGCGGGACACGACGCCTGCTCCAATATCGGCGCCACCGGGCTCGCCATCGCTGCCAGTAGCCAACGCAAGGAGCAGGCATGGGAATTCGTGAAGTTCGCCACCGGCCCCGTCGGCCAGGCGTTGATCGCTGAATCCGCACTCTTTGTCCCGGTGCTGCACTCCGCGATCAACTCGGAGGGTTTCGCCAGAGGTCACCGCCGGATCGGCAACCTCGGCGTGCTCACCGAGGGGCCGGCTCACTCGGAGGGCACGCCGATCACCCCGGCGTGGGAGAAGATCGTCGCCCTGATGGACCGCGAATTCGGACCCGTGCTGCGCGGAAGGCGTCCGGCGACGTCGCTGACCGGACTGACGCGAGCCGTCGACGAGGTGCTACGCAGTCCATGACATCGGTCCCTGCCACTGCCCCTGCCCCCTGGCGCCGGCGTGCGTGGGCGGGCCGCCTGTTCATCGCGCCAAACCTGGCCGCCGTCACCGTGTTCATGCTGTTTCCCCTCGGATTCTCGCTCTACATGAGCTTCCAGAGATGGGACGTGTTCAACCCCGAAAAGTTTGTGGGGCTGCAGAATTATCGCCAGTTGTTCACTTCGGACCCGCTGTTTGTCCTCGCCCTGCGGAACAGCGTGATATTCACCCTCGGCACCGTCGTGCCGACGGTGCTGATCAGCCTCGTCGTCGCCGGCGTGCTGAACCGAAAAGTCAAGGGCATCGCCATCTTTCGGACGATCGTGTTTCTGCCGCTGGCTATCTCGTCGGTGGTGATGGCGGTCGTCTGGCAATTCGTCTTCAATACCGACAACGGGCTGCTCAACATCATGCTCGGCTGGGTCGGGATCGGCCCCATCCCGTGGCTCGTCGAACCCCACTGGTCCATGGCGTCGCTGTGCATCGTCGCGGTGTGGCGCAGCGTGCCGTTCGCCACCGTCATCTTGTTGGCCGCGATGCAGGGTGTTCCGGAGACCGTGTACGAGGCCGCCAGGATCGACGGTGCCGGCGAAACACGGCAATTCGTCTCCATCACGGTGCCGTTGATCCGCGGGGCGATCACGTTCGTGATAGTCATCTCGATCATCCACGCCTTCCAGGCGTTCGACCTCGTCTACGTCCTCACCGGCGCCAACGGCGGACCGGAAAGCGCAACGTATGTCCTGGGCATCATGCTCTTCCAGCACGCGTTCTCGTTCCTGGAGTTCGGCTACGCGTCCGCGCTGGCGTGGGTGATATTCGCGATCCTGCTGGTGTTGACCGTCCTGCAGTTACGGATCGCGCGGCGCCGCTCATGGGAGGCTTCCCGTGGCCTCAACTGATTCAACTTATCCAGTGGTCAGGCGCAACGTCTTTCGCGCCGTCGCTGTGTACACCGCGCTGATCGGGATCGCATGGTGCGCGCTGTTCCCGATCATGTGGGCGCTGTCGGGTTCCTTGAAAAAGGAAGGCGAGGTGAGCCTGCCCAAGCTGTTCCCGGCGCACCCGCAGTGGTCCAACTACGCCGAGGTGTTCACGCTGATGCCGTTCTGGCGCATGTTTTTCAACACCATGCTCTACGCCGGATGCGTCACCGCGGGACAGGTCTTCTTCTGCTCACTGGCCGGGTACGCGTTCGCGCGGCTGGATTTTCGCGGCCGCGATACGTTGTTCGTCTTGTACCTGGGCACCCTGATGGTGCCGCTGACCGTGACCGTGATCCCGCAGTTCATCGTCATGCGGACGCTCGGGTGGGTCGACACCCCCTGGGCCATGATCGTGCCGGGGTTGTTCGGCAGCGCGTTCGGCACCTATCTCATGCGGCAGTTCTTCCGCACGTTGCCGACCGACCTGGAAGAGGCGGCAGTCCTCGACGGATGCTCGCCCTGGCAGATCTACTGGCGGATCCTGCTGCCCCACGCCAGGCCCGCGGTGATGGTGCTCGGCGTGCTCACCTGGGTCAACGTGTGGAACGACTTTCTGTGGCCACTGTTGATGATTCAGCGCGACAGCCTGGCCACGCTGACGCTTGGCTTGGTCCGATTGCGAGGCGAATACGTGGCGCGGTGGCCGGTGTTGATGGCGACGTCGATATTGATCATGCTGCCCCTGGTCCTCCTCTACATGGTTGCGCAGCGCTCCTTTGTCCGCGGCATCGCCGTGACGGGGCTCGGGGGGTAACGCCGGATGGCCTCGGTGAATTTCGAGCGTGCGACGCGGCAGTATCCGGGCACCGATCGACCTGCCCTGGATGGACTGGACCTTGTCGTCGGTGACGGCGAGTTCGTCGTTCTGGTCGGGCCGTCGGGATGCGGAAAGACCACGTCGCTGCGCATGGTCGCCGGGTTGGAAAAGCTGGATTCTGGACGGATTTGGATCGGCGACCGGGATGTCACCGCCGTCGAGCCCAAGGACCGCGACGTCGCGATGGTCTTTCAGAACTATGCCCTCTACCCGCATATGACGGTGGCGCAGAACATGGGCTTCGCGTTGAAGGTCGCCAAGATCCCGAAGGCCGAAATCGGCGACAGGGTCATTGCCGCCGCGAAACTTCTTGACCTGCAACCGTATCTGGACCGCAAACCCAAGGATCTCTCCGGTGGGCAACGCCAGCGGGTGGCGATGGGACGCGCGATCGTGCGCCGCCCGCAGGTGTTCCTGATGGACGAGCCGCTGTCCAATCTCGACGCCAAGCTGCGGGTGCAGACCCGCAACCAAATCGCCGCGCTGCAACGGCAACTGGGCACCACCACCGTCTACGTGACCCATGATCAGGTCGAGGCGATGACCATGGGGGACCGGGTCGCGGTGCTGCTCGACGGCGTGTTGCAACAATGCGCGGCGCCCCGTCAGCTGTACCGCAGCCCCGACAACGTATTCGTCGCGGGATTCATCGGTTCTCCGGCCATGAACCTGTTCACCCTCCCCATCGTCGATTGCGCTGTGTCGCTGGGGGATTGGCTGATCCCGCTGCCGCGCCAAATCGCCGACGCCGCGAGCGAGGTCGTGGTCGGCGTTCGCCCCGAGCATTTCGAGCTGGGCGGCATCGGTGTCGAAATGGAGGTGGATGTGGTCGAAGAACTCGGGGCGGACGCCTACCTGTATGGCCGAATCACCGGATCCGGCAAGGTGATCAGTCAGCCCGTCATCGCCCGCACCGACGGTCGCGACCCGCCCGAAAAGGGCAGCCGCGTGCGCCTGCACCCCCATCCCAGGCACCTGCACTTCTTCGGTGTCGACGGCCTCAGAATAAGCTGAGCATTCCCGATCACGCCGTCAGATTGACTGGAGCTGGCGCCGGACACGCGCGATGTCCTCTAGAGAGGGCATCGCGTCAGTGACGCGGGTGATCGCAACCCCGACATCGGCGTTGCTGATCGGCGACCGTCGACGAGCGATGAGTCCCGTTGTGATGGTGACGATTTCGTCGTCTGAAACCCGGCGGGGCAACAGGGCCGCCAGTGGCACGTAGCCGGTGTCCGGCATCGCGGCGGGATAGCCGGCGCGCAGGAAAGCGACAACCCTCGATAGCGCAGCGGCCGTTCTCACCACGGCTCCCAACCTAGCAGCGCCAACATCATCCGCGTGCCAACGTCACACACTCCTTTCAAATTCTTTACACATACGTTGGCGCACAGCAACAAAGCCGAAAGGGCTCGTTTCGGACACGACGCGGTGCGCCGCGACGCCGATTGGCCAAGGAGCTCCCTAGTATCTGCCGCGTGGCGGATCGCTATGGAACCGACGTGCTGGCCGCCGGCCGGCGCAAGCCCCGCTCGACCGAGCACCCGGTCGAGCTGGGCATGGTCGTTGAGGATGCACAGACCGGTTACGTCGGGGCGGTGGTCCGCGTCGAGTATGGCCGCATCGACCTCGAAGACCGGCACGGCCGCACCCGCGGCTTCCCGTTGGGCCCCGGGTATCTGCTCGACGGGCGGCCGGTGATCCTCACCCCGCCACGCCGCCCGGCGCCCGGCGCCGCGGGAAGGACGGCGTCCGGCTCGGTCGCGGTGGCGGGCGCGCGCGCCCGGGTCGCCCGCGCCAGCAGGATCTACGTCGAGGGCCGCCACGATGCCGAACTCGTCGAGCAGGTGTGGGGCGAGGACCTGCGAATCGAGGGTGTCGTCGTCGAGCACCTCGGCGGGGTGGACGACTTGGTGGACATCGTCGCGGAGTTCAAGCCCGACCCGCGGCGCCGGCTCGGCGTGCTGGTCGACCACCTCGTCGCGGGCTCGAAGGAGGCACGCATCGCCGACGCGGTGCGCCGCGGTCCCGGTGGTTCCGACACGTTGGTCGTAGGTCACCCCTATGTCGACATCTGGCAGGCGGTGAAGCCGCAGCGTCTGGGCCTGCCGGCCTGGCCCAGCGTGCCGCGGCACCTGGACTGGAAGCGGGGCATCTGCGACGCGCTCGGCTGGCCGCACGCCGACCAGGCGGATATCGCTCGGGCGTGGCGGCGCATCCGATCGAAGGTGCGCGACTGGAACGACCTGGAGCCTGCGTTGATCGGCCGGGTCGAAGAACTGGTCGACTTCGTCACGCAGCCGCCGGGGTAATCGGTCGCGCCGAGAGTGCGCGAATATGTAGGGGTGAACAGGCCCCCGATGCGTGAAACGCTGTCGCAGCTGCGGTTGCGAGAACTGCTGCTGGAAGTCCAGGACCGAATCGAGCAGATCGTCGAGGGTCGCGATCGGCTGGACGGGCTCGTCGACGCCATCCTGGTGATCACTTCCGGGCTCAAGCTCGACGCGACGCTGCGCGCCATCGTGCACACCGCCATCGAGCTGGTGGATGCCGGGTACGGCGCGCTGGGGGTGCGCGGCTCCGACGAGGGGAATCAAGAACTGGTCGAATTCGTCTACGAAGGCATCGACGACGCGACACGGCAGCTGATCGGCCCATTGCCCGAAGGCCGCGGCGTTCTCGGGGTATTGATCGACGACCCGAAACCGATCCGCCTGGACGACATCTCCCGCCACCCGGACTCGGTCGGGTTTCCGCCGCACCACCCGCCGATGCGCACCTTCCTCGGCGTCCCGGTGCGCATCCGCGATGAGGTGTTCGGCAACCTCTACCTCACCGACAAGGCCGACGGCCAGCCGTTCAGCGACGACGACGAGGTGCTGGTGCAGGCGCTGGCCGCCGCGGCGGGGATCGCGATCGACAACGCTCGGCTCTTTGAGCAGTCGCGGGCCCGGGAAGCATGGATCGAGGCGACGCGCGACATCGGCACGCAGATGCTGTCCGGGGCCGATCCCGCGACCGTGTTCCGGCTCATCGCGCAGGAATCGCTGAAGTTGATGGGCGCCGCGGCCACGCTGGTCGCCGTGCCGGGAGACAGCGAATGCCCGTCCGCCGAGGTCGATGAACTGTTGCTCTTGGAGGTGGCGGGGGCGCCGGCGAATTGGGCCCCCTCGGTGAAGACCGCCGTGGTACCCGTCACCGGAACGGTGGTCGGAGAGGTTTTTCGGGACCGCACGCCCCGCCGGCTCGATCACCTCGACCTTGGCGTCGCGGGCCTGGACGTCGCCGGTCCCGCCCTGGTGTTGCCGCTGCGGGTCACCGGGGCGGTCGCGGGCGTTCTCGTCGGGCTTCGCCGCGCCGACGAGCAGCTTTTCACCGACCATCAGCTCGACATGATGGCCGCGTTCGCCGATCAAGCCGCGCTGGCGTGGCAGCTCGCGACCTCGCAGCGCCGGATGCGTGAACTTGACGTGATGACCGACCGCGACCGGATCGCTCGCGACCTGCACGATCACGTCATCCAACGACTGTTCGCGGTAGGTCTCGCCTTGCAGGGAACCGTTCCCCGGGCGCGTTCACCCGAGGTGCAGCAACGGCTCACCGGCTGCATCGATGACCTGCAGGAAACGATCGAGGAGATCCGCACCGCGATCTTCGACTTGCACGGCGCGCCGACCGGCGCGACCCGGTTGCGACAACGGTTGGACGAGGCCATCGACCAGTTCTCCAGTCCCGATCTGCATACCGAGGTCGAGTACGCGGGACCGCTGTCGGCGGTCGGCTCCGCGCTGGCCAATCACGCGGAAGCCGTTGTGCGAGAGGCCGTCAGCAACGCGGTGCGGCATGCGAACGCGACCAGGCTGACGATCAAAGTCAGCGTGGACGACGAGCTGCGCATCGAGGTCGTCGATGACGGTGTGGGCATCGCCGGCGATGCCACCGAAAGCGGTCTGAGCAATCTCCGCCAGCGCGCCCAGGCCACGGGCGGCGCGTTCGTGGTCGAGAACGCGCCGACGGGCGGTACCTTGCTGCGTTGGTCGGCACCGCTGAGCGAAGGAGCGTGAAATGTCTGATACCACAGCCAAATACGGAATATTGGTTGGCGTCGACGGGTCGCCCGTATCCGATGCCGCCGTCGCGTGGGCGACCCGCGACGCCGTCCTGCGCCAGCTGCCCATCACCCTGCTGCACGTCGTCGCCCCCGTGGAGGTCGGCTGGCCGGTGGGGCGCCTGTACGAGGAGATGCCGGAGTGGCAGAAAGACAACGCACAGCAGGTGATTGAACAGGCCCGCAAGGCGGTTACCGCCAGCGTGGGTGGCTCCGCGCCGCCCGAGGTGCGTACCGAGGTGGTCTACGGCGGCGTCGTGCCGACCCTCATCGGTGCGTCCAAGGAGGCTCGCATGATCGTCGTGGGGAGCCAGGGGATGGGCGCGTTGGGTCGTGTGCTGCTGGGCTCGCTCACCACGGCACTGATCCAACACGCGCATTGTCCGGTCGCCGTTGTTCATTCGCACGACAATGGGGCTCCCGACGCCGGCGCACCGGTGCTGGTGGGCATCGACGGATCGCCGGCTTCGGACGCCGCGCTGGCGTTGGCGTTCGAGGAAGCTTCGCACCGACGGGTGGAGCTGGTGGCGTTGCACGCGTGGAGCGATGTCGGGGTGTTCCCGGTCCTGGGCATGGACTGGCACGAGCGCGAGAGTCAGGGCGAGGAGGTGCTTGCCGAGCGCCTGGCCGGCTGGCAGGACCAATATCCGGATGTGCGGGTGCGGCGAGTACTGGTCTGCGACAGGCCCGTTCGATGGCTGCTGGAGGAGGCCGAGCGCGCCCAATTGGTCGTGGTCGGCAGCCACGGCCGCGGCGGGTTCCCCGGCATGCTAGTCGGTTCGGTCAGCTCGGCCGTCGCCCACTCGGCGAAGATTCCGGTGATCGTCCACCGGCCCAGCTAGCGAAAGGCCTTTAGTCCCTTGCAGTAAGGGCTTTCGACAGCGGCGATTGCTGGCAATCGGTCGCTACCTTGAGGTTTATGACCTACGTGATCGGTAGAGCGTGCGTGGATGTGGTGGAGAAGTCGTGCATGCAGGAGTGTCCAGCCGACTGCATCTACGAGGGTGCCCGCAGCATGTACATCAACCCCGACGAATGCGTGGATTGCGGTGCGTGCAAGCCGGCTTGCCGCATGGAGGCCATCTACTGGGAAGGCGATCTACCCGACGACGAGCAGGAGCACCTTGCGGACAATGCCGCCTTTTTCAGCCAAACCCTGCCCGGCCGCGATGCCCCGCTCGGTGCGCCCGGTGGCGCGGACGGTGTAGGCCGAATCGGCGTCGACACCCCTCTGGTGTCGGCATTGCCGGTCCGGGGTGAGTGAGAAGGAGCTCGAAATGCCGGATACCGTAACGCGTCTCGGCGTCGTCGTCGGGGTCGACGGCTCGCCCGAATCGAACGCCGCCGTCTGTTGGGCCGCCCGCGATGCGGTGCTGCGGAACGTTCCAGTGACCGTCGTCCATGTGGTAGACACCCCCGCCGCGACCTGGCCGCAGCTGCCGTATCCGGATGCCTTGGGCGTCTGGCGCGAAGACCAGGGCCGCCAAATCCTCGCGCACGCCACCAAGATCGCTGAAGAGGCCCCGACGACCGATCGGACGGTCGACGTTCGGAGCGAGCTCGTGTTGTCGACCCCGGTGTCCACGCTGATCGAAATGTCCAGCGAGGCAGAGCTTGTGGTCGTGGGTTCCGCGGGTCGGGGAGCTCTGATGCGCGGGTTGCTCGGTTCGGTCAGTTCGAGCGTGGTGCGCCGGTCGAGCTGCCCGGTCGCGGTCGTCCGCGACGAAGATCCGTTGATGCCGCATCCGCAGCGTGCACCGGTGCTGGTGGGTATCGACGGCTCGCCCGCGTCAGAACGCGCGACGGCGATCGCGTTCGACGAAGCGTCGCGCCGTGGCGTGGAACTGGTGGCGGTGCACGCGTGGAGTGACGTCTCGGTGTTCGAGCTTCCGGGGTTGGATCTGTCGGCGATGGAGTCGGAGGCGGAGCGCAGCCTTGCCGAGCGCCTGGCGGGATGGCACGAACGCTATCCCGACGTGACAGTGCACCGACTGGTCGTCCGGGACCAGCCGGCGCGCAAGCTCATCGAACTATCTGAATCGGCGCAGCTTGTCGTCGTGGGAAGGCACGGCCGGGGCGGCCTGGCTGCAATGCTGCTGGGTTCGGTAAGCAACGCGGTCGTGCACTCGGTCCGGATGCCGGTGATCGTGGCACATCCTGTGTCCTCCGATTGAGGGATGCCTATCGCGTCGGCACCCGGCCGTCGCGGCGCACGCGCAGATGCGCGGTCAGTAGTAGATGGTCGAACGAGGATCGCGCGCCAAGGCTGGTCACGTCGATGGCACGAAAGTCCGCGGAGATCTGCTCCGCGAGCACGCGCAATTTGACGTTGCCCTCCTGGGACAACCATTTCAGTAGATTGAACGCCGCGACGTCATCGATGCCATAGACGAGCATCAACATGCCCTTCGTCTGCTCGATGCCGGCGCGGTTTTGTGCGATCTCGGCCAACTTCGCCGTAACGAGATCCTCACGCACCTGGTCGGGCGTTGGAGAGACGTCGACATAAAACCCGTGTGTTCCGATCACGGCACCCTGGTCGTCGTAAAGCTGGTCGCCGATCACGACAACGTCGTGCACCGATCCGTTGGTGTCGACGATGCGGTGTCGGGTGCTGAACGCCTCATGGGTATGCAGAATTTCGTCGATGGTGGCCGCAACCTGCCCCTGGTCGTCGGGATGCTTATGGGCGAGCACCAGCTCGGTGGTCGGGGTTACGGTGCCGGGCTGGTAGCCGTGCATCCGCTGCACTTGTTCGGACCATTCCCAGCGCTGGTCGGCGAAGTAGAACCGGAACCAACCCAACGGTTGCGGCGGGCCGCCAACCAAGCCTTGGTGATCGACCGGGTGGCCGTTCTGAATCCAGCTACTCATGGGCGCCGTCCTTTCGGTCTTGTGCGGCGGATGGGGGCAGCCCCGGCAACGAAGGCCGGCACCAGCCGGTGAGCGGTTTCTTCTGCCTGGGGAGGGAGGGCCGGTCCAGGCCTCGTCGGTGCCGGCCGCGTTGCCGCGGGCTGCCCACTGTGTCAGGCGTCTATCACCTCCCTCTTGCGGTTGTTGTCGTTGATGGCCTGCTGCCCGTCACCGCGTCCGACTGAGATCTTGCGCGGCTTGGCCCTTTCGGCCACCGGGATTCGCAGGCTGAGAACGCCTTCCCGGTAGGACGCCTCGATCCTGTCGGTGTCGAGGTTGTCGCCGAGCACCAACTGGCGGCTGAACACCCCTCGCGGCCGCTCGTTGGCCAACATTTCCCGGTCCGGGTTGACGGCCGGGCGTTCGGCGCGCACGGTCACCACATTCCGCTCGATGTCGATGTCCAGCGAGTTGGCGTCGATGCCGGGCAGGTCGAACTCGACGACGAATTCCTCGCCCTCGCGCCAGGCATCCATCGGCATCACTGCAGGTCGGGCCGCCGTGCCCAGCACTTGCTGGGCGAAACGGTCGAGGTCACGGAACGGGTCGGTGCGCATCAGCATGGTGGTCACCTCTCACTCCAATCTGATGTGACTGTCGGTCATTACCTATGTCTAATGACATAGATTTCATATATCACTCTCGAAAGTTCAGCGCAAGTGTGATACACAGGTTTTCTGTACCAATGACTAGGGAGATGCCCTATGACTGACGCTGGCACGACTGGTCCACCGGCGCCCGATCGCGGTGTGTACGGCATCTCGGTGGCGGCCGAACTCTCCGGCGTCCCGGTGCAGTCCCTGCGCCTCTACGAACGTTATGGGCTGCTGGCGCCGGATCGTAGTGACGGGGGCACACGGCGTTACAGCGCCGACGACCTGGCCCGGCTGCAGCGCATCAGCACGCTCGTGGACGCTGGGATCAACCTGGCCGGCATTGCGCGCATCCTCGATCTCGAGGATCACAACGCCGAATTATCCGCGGACAACACCGATTTGCGATCCGCAAACCGCAGTCTGCGCAAGGCGAAAAATACCGGCGCCCAACGGGATTAAGACGAACCCAACCATCGGCACAGGGCGGCGGTGTCACGCCCGGCGCGCATGACCGTCCGGTCAGGACGAACGATCGCGGCGGTGGCCCGCCCGCGGTGCAACCAATTCTCGAGCTCGCCTCCGGGTGGCGCTACCACAACGGCGACGCCGCTCGGTGGGTTCGGGTGACGACTCGTGGTGATGAGCGCGAAGCCGGTGCCGAGCACATCGTCGAGCCGTTTTCCGTTGGACAACAGCATATTCGGGCACAATGTACCCCCGAGTTGGCCTGGTCGGCGGGATCTGGAGACGAGCGCAGAACGTCGCAACGGGGGTGTGGTGGAGTCGACGACCTTGTCACGCAGGCCCGGAATCAGCCGTAGCCGGGGCAACACGATGCGGCGGATGAGATTGCCCACCCGCCCCCCACCGGTCATCGATCGGCCGATCGTCAGCGCCAGCCTGACCATCTGTCGGGTGTGGGGTTTGCGCTCCTGCTCGTAGCTGTCGAGAACATCTGGGGGGAGCGTTCCGTCGCGGACTCCGGCGATCTTCCAGGCGAGGTTCATCGCGTCACGCAGTCCGGCTCCCATGCCCTG
>Ga0075364_10000946_pt1 | contig 15320 bp, 15 predicted proteins | sample EndMetdeltDD1764_FD_71517 | JGI IMG/M metagenome (GOLD analysis project Ga0075364, IMG submission 71517) | Populus endosphere microbial communities from Tennessee, USA - Endosphere MetaG P. deltoides DD176-4 | ecosystem: Host-associated > Plants > Roots > Endosphere | place: USA: Tennessee...
TCCTGCATCGTCGCCATGATGCCAATCCCGGCCATCGTCTTCAGCGCCGCGTCCGATGGATGGAACAGGTGCATGATCGTCCAGCGCAGATCGCGTATCGGCGTCGCACGGTTGACGCGCTCGTAGGCGCGCACGATCACGTCGATCGTTTCGTCTCCAACCGCGTGCGTCTGCGCCTGAAGGCCGGCGTCCGCGATCAGCTTGAGCGCTTCGACATACTCGTCCTCGCCGCCCGGCGGCAGCAGCAACACGCCCCGATAGGCCGCATCGGTCTGCTCGCCCGGCACGATGCGATAGGGCCAGCTCGTGCGGCCGCCCTCGACGCCGCCGTCGAGCGGAAACTTGATGCCCACGAAGCGCAGCATGTCATCATTCTTCTGCGCCTTGATCGCCGCAATGCCTTTTTCGACATCCGCCTTGCGGATCGCCCGGTACAGCACGTCGGTGCGCACGGTCATGGCGCCCGCCTCGTGCACGGTGCGATAGAGCGCCATTTGCCGCTCGTCGATGCCGGGCTCGATCACGCCGACGATGCCGTAGGAGTTGAGATCGCGCATCGCGTTCTTCAGAAGCTCCGGCATGTTGGTCGGGGGCGGCGGCAGAATCTTGCGCACCAGATAAGCAGCAGTCTCGAGCAGCACGCCGGTCGCCTCGCCGTCGGCATCGCGCACGATCAGGCCACCTTGCGGATTCGGCGTATCCCTGGTGATCCCGGCAAGCTCCAGCGCTTTCGAATTGACCGTGACGACATGGCCGCCACGCGGGATGAAGACCGGGTTGTTGGGCGAGACCCTGTCGAGCTCATGCCGCGTCGGCATGCGTCCCTCGCCGAGGATGCTCTCGTGCCAGCCCGACGACGCGATCACCCAGTTGCCGGGCTGCGTGCGTTCGACGCGTTCGCTGATCGCTTTCTGCACGTCGGCGATCGCACGCGCGCCAAGCAACTGTACGGCCGGTCCATTGAGGCCGGCCAAAAGCTGATGCAGATGCGAGTCGATCAGGCCCGGCACGACCGTCTTGCCGGCCAGTTCGATGATCTGTGTGCTCGGCCCGACATGCGCGGCAACCGCCTCGTTGGAGCCCACGGCCATCAAGCGCCCGTCCTTGATCGCGATCGCCTGCGCCAGGCGCCAATCCTTGTCGACCGTGATGACATTTCCGCCGCGCAGGACGAGGTCTGCGCCCTGCGCAAACACCGAAGAGACCGCAGCGAGGGACAGCATGAGCGCGAGGCCGAAGCGAAGATCCAGTCGCATGGCGAGTTCCCCCTGGGACGAGCAGACCAGGTTATTCTCAGCCTTGGTTTTCTGTAATTCAAGTATCGGACGAACGCGGCGAAGACCTCGCCACCTATGCGAGTTTGGCCCTCCGCCTCGCCGATCATCCCGGCGGCATCTTGTCGAATTTCGGCAGGGCTGGATCGAGTGGATCCCAGGCATGGCCGCGCACGGCGTATGTGACGATTTGCGGCTTGAATCGGCCTGGATCGTCGAGACTCGCAGCGTGAATGGTGAAGAGTTCAGGCATCGCGGCGAACGTCAGGTAGACCGGCGAGCCGCAGGTGGAACAGAAGCCGCGCGTCTTCACGTTGCCGCTGTCGCCGACCATGTCCCAGCGCTTCGCTTGACCAGTCAGGGTCACAGCGTCCCTGCTCGGAAACGTCAGATATGATCCGTGCCCGGTGCCGCTCTTGTGCTGACAGTCACGGCACTGGCAATGGTTCGCCAGCAGTGGCTCGGCGGAGATTTCATAACGGATCGCACCGCAGGCGCATCCGCCGGTATAGGCCTTGCTCATGTATTCGCTCCTGCAATTTTGCTTTGTTGGGCCACCAACACTTCGTGGGTATTGAGCCGATGTGCGGCTTATTCCCAGCTATCAAGCTTGATGTCGTTTGGCGCAGGGGCACCCTTTCCGGTCTCGAGGAGCGACTTCAGGCTCAGCAGAAAGACGCCCCACTTGGTGCTGCAATGGTGCATGAACTCCACCGGCTCCTTCCAGCCCTGGTGCTTGAAGAAAACGATGGTCCAGTCACCTTCCTGTCTGAGCTCAAAACTGACCTTTGTGCCGATCCATTCCTCGGGCCCGTCGACCACTTGCCAAAGCACGCGCTTGTCGGGATCGAGCTCCAGAACCTTCATATCGATACCGCCGGCGCCAAAGCGAAACTCGAGCACGCTGCCGACTTTGCCTTCCCCTCGCGTGTCGTTCGTCCACCAGCCGGCAAGACCTTCGCGCGTGGTCAACGCCATGTAGACGTTATGCAGGGACGACGATTTGATCCCGACTTTGTGCAAGATATCGACCATGGTGGTTCCTGCTCTTCATGTTGCGGTTGCGCGAGTTCTCGCGACGCGGTGTCCTGCGAACGGCAGATGCGCGTGTCGGAAATGCGGAATTCGAGATATCAGCGTCAGCAGTTGTCCTTGTCGCCGCTTTCGTAGTCGTCGTGCAGCTTCACCCAGCTCATGACGCCGTCGGCCTCGTTGCGGCCCTTGGGCGTGAGATCGAGCCAATTGAAGGCGCCCATCAGCAATTCGTCCCCACGGTGGTAGGTCGAGTAGGTGTGGAAGACGTCGCCGCTCTCGTTTTTGGCAAAGATGCTGGTGCCGTGCATGTCTTCGCTGCTCTTGATCGGCGTGCCGTAGTTGTAGATGGCGCGGCCGGCGGCGATGTCCTCCTTCTTGAACGACACGCCGAAATCGAAGTTGAAGTCGGTGCCGTGCGAGGAGACCCACGGGAAGGTCCAGCCCAGGCGCCGCCTCACCTGCTCGATCCGCGCGAGCGGGGCGCGCGAGATCGCAGCAAATGCCAGGTCGGCGTGTTCAAAGTGCTGCCGCGCTGCATCGATATGATCGGCGATGAAGGAGCACCCATTGCAGATGTGATCGGATCCCGGCGCCAGCATGAAGTGATAGACGGCGAGTTGGCTGCGGCCCCGAAACAGATCCGCGAGCGTGCATGGACCTGAAGGCCCTTCGAACACGTAAGCCTTCTCGACCTTGACCCAGGGCAGCCGGCGGCGCTCGGCGCGAAGTGCGTCGAGCTCATGGGTCATGGCTCTCTCCTTGGCGAGCAGCGCCTTCCGGGCGGCAAGCCATTCCTCGCGCGACACGATGTTCGATGGGGACAGATTGCTGGTTGTCATGATCATCTCTCTTCTCGCCGCGACGCGTTCGCGCCGGTCGTGAGACAGACATAACGTCGGGAGAGCGAACGGTGAGAGTGACAAGTGTGTCGGGATTCCGATGGACCTGCCGACCGATCGACCGAACCCGGAACCGAGCGCAGATCACCTGGACGTGAAAACTGCCGACTCAATCTTCCGGGACGGTGAAGACGGCGCACGGAGATGCGATGCCGCGCAGCGCATGCGTTCCAAGTGGTATCAGCGATGCATCGGTCTCGGCGGCGAAGGTGCCCGAGACAAGGACGGTCTTGTCGAGCGGCCGGCACAGCCCTTCCAAGCGGCTGACCAGATTGACGGCGGGGCCGATCGCCGTGAAATCCAGCCGATCGGCGGCGCCGATATTGCCCCACAGGATCTCGCCGAGGTGAAGGGCGGCGCCAAAGCGCAGAGACGGCAGTCCCTGCTGACGTCGCGCGGCGTCGAGATGCGCCATTCCGGCCTGCGCAGCGGAGACCGCGCGCAGAGCGGCGTCGCAGGCCTCGCGCGGAGCCCCTCCGGCGACCGGGAAGATCGCCAGCACGCCGTCGCCGATGAATTTCAGCACTTCGCCGCCGAAGGCGTGGACCGAACTGGCGATGCGGTCGAACCAGGCGTCGAGAGCCGAGATGACTGCCGAGGGAGGATTACTCTCCGACAGGGCTGTGAAGTCGCGCAGATCGGCAAAGAGCAGCGCGGCCTGGATGCTCTCGCCGATATCGCGCCGCAAGGGATTCGTCAGTACCCGCGCCGCACTGCGCCGGCCGAGATAGGCCTCGAGCGTCGCCGTCAGCGTGGCGCGTGCTGCGAGCGTGGCCAGCGGCGCCACGGCGAAGCGCGCGGCCTGACGCAACTGTTCGACCTCCTGGTGTGTGAACGGACGCGGTCCGATCCAGCCGAGCAAAGGCCCATCCGGCCTCGCCCCGACGATGTCCTCGTGCATCGGACCGCTCGCGAGGCCCGCAAGCCAGCGGCGGCCGGCATCACCCGGCGGGCTTGCTGCTCCCGCGGCCGCGAGCCCTCCTGCGAACCCCAAGGCCTCGATCACTTCCCCGCTCTCGGCCCGCCACAGCCACGTGCGGCGAGCAATCAGCGGGTGCGGCACGGCCAGTGTCAGGGCGCCGCCTGCGAGCGGCAGGCCATCGTCGAGCAGATGCGCACCAAGCTTTGCCAGCCACACGTGGGCGCCCGGCGTCTCGCCGGCCGCATCGACAAGCCAGGAGAGCGTCGAAGAGAGCTGCATGCGCCGATCATCGGATCGCGGCAGCTGCCTTGTCACGCGTTATTCTCGGCAGGATTGGTCCCCGCGAGAGCAGATCATCCTGGATTGGCGCGTCGGCCTCCGATTGTGCAGGTTCAGGATACGCTGTTCAGTAACCATCACCCGGCATCGGCGCCGCGGTCGATGCCGGGATCCTGGCCCGCAGCCGCCATGGTCAGCCTGCGAAGGTAATGCGCCCAGCCCTTGTCGTGGCCCGCGCACTGTGCGGCGCTCGGAAGACCGCTGTGGGTCATCCGCAGCAAAGTTCCGCCTTCCCGGTCGATCAGGTCGATCTCGACCAGGCCCGATCCCGGCGGCACTTCGTCAGACCCCTCCCAGCCGAAGCTGTAGGCCAGACGGTGGACCGGGACGACCTCGCGGAACGCGCCGCGCGCGTTGCGGCCGTTGACCCCGACGAGATACAACCCGCCCGGATGCAACTCGGTCTTCGCGTCGGTGCCCATCCAGCTCAGGATCTTTTCCGGATCGGTCAGGAAGGCGAAGACGGTGGCGGGCGGGGCCGCGATTTGGGTCTCACGCCGGACCAGGAGCGGTTCAGTCATCGGGGTCTCCTTGAGAGTGTTCACGGGCGGGGAAAGCCTGGCAGTGTTCGATTTTGGCGCACGCCGGATCAGGACCGGGCGGCGCCGCTTCGGCGGTTGGAGATCAGCTTCAGCCAGGGCGCCGAATGGAAGGCACTCATCAGCACATACATCGGGACCATGCCACTAAGCGGTGACGCATTTTGGGCGGCCGAGCAAAACATATCCATTGGTCCGCCACCAAGCACGCTCGTCAGCAGCGCCATGATTGCGAAGGTTGGCGCGGCCGCAAGGCACAGCCAGTCGGCAGGCGCCTTCAGCCATTCCTGGTGCGAAAGGACTTGATTTCGCATGGTCAACCTCCTGTTTTGATGCCCGGCGTTGGTCGTGCGAGAGATAGGACCGAAACTGGAATGGCGGGAGTTACAAGTGTGGCGGGGTTCCAATGGACTCGCTGATCACGGCCGCGGCACGCGCGCTGGCGGCGGGTGATCCCCTCGGCGCACTGAACCGGGTTGCGCTCCGCGAGGATGCGCCGGCGCTTGCGCTTCGCGGCATCGCCATGGCGCAGCTTGGTGATCTCGTCCGCGCGAAAGCTCTGCTGCGGCGAGCGGGGCGCGCCTTCGGTGCCAGAGAGGCCGTCGCCCGCGCACGATGTGTCGTCGCCGAGGCCGAGATCGCCCTTGCGTCGCGCGACCTCGGTTTCCCCACCAAGGCCCTCGACGCAGCACGGGCGACGCTCGAAGAGCATGGCGACCGGGCGAACGCCGCCCATGCGCAGTATCTCAAGGTCCGACGCCTGCTGCTGATCGGCCGCCTCGAGGAGGCCGAGCGCTCGCTCGCCGATCTCGACCCGGCGCCGCTGCCGCCTGCCTTGCGAGCCGCCCACGAACTCGTCGTCGCCGGGATCGAGATGCGACGCATCCGGACCAAGACGGCGCGTGCTGCGCTCGCCCGGGCCGAGCACGCCGCGCGCCGCACCGGGATCGCGGCGCTGACGGCGGAAGTCGAAAGCGCGTCCCTTCTGCTCAATGCACCCGCCGCACGCCTGATCGTGCAGGGCAAGGAGCGCCCGCTCCTGCTCGAAGAGGTCGAAGCATTGCTGGCCTCCAAGGCGCTCGTCGTGGACGCGTGCCGCCATGTGGTGCGTCACGCCGACAAGGTGATCTCGCTCGCAAGGCGTCCGGTGTTGTTTGCGCTTGCCCGCACGCTGGGCGAAGCGTGGCCTGGCGATGTGCCTAGGGAGATGCTGCTCGCACGCGCGTTCCGCGCAAAGCACGCCGATGAATCGCATCGCGCGCGGTTGCGAGTCGAAATCGGCCGGCTTCGCAGCGTGCTTCGGACGATGGCGGACGTCAGCGCGACGAAGCAGGGGTTTGCGCTGACGCCGCGCCACGCGCGCGAGGTCGTGGTGCTGGCCCGGCCCGTCGACGAGGTCCATGCGGCGGTGCTCGCCTTCCTCGCCGATGGCGAGTCGTGGTCGAGCTCGGCTCTGGCCCTCGCGCTCGGCACCAGCCAGCGCTCCGTCCAGCGCTCCCTCGACCAGCTCGCGGCGAATGACAAGGTGCAGGCGTTTGGCCGCGGGCGCGCGCGCCGCTGGATGACCCCACCCGTGCCGGGGTTCACGACGACCTTGTTACTCCCTGCCCCGCTGCCGAGCGACTAGGATGGGCCAGTCAACAGGATGGACCCATGAAACGATCAGCTGCCGAAATCATTCGTGAGTATGGACCTTTTCCGGGTGCCGACCGCGTGGCGGGGGTCACCTATGACGGCCAGCACGTCTGGTTTGCGTCCGGAGACAAGCTGAACGCCTTCGATCCGGCGAGTGGAAAGGCGCAGCAGTCGATTGATGTCGCCGCGCACGCCGGCACGGCCTTCGACGGTCAGCACCTGTTTCAGATCGCCGAGGATCGCATCCAGAAGATCGATCCGAACACCGGCCGTGTTCTCGCGACCATTCCAGCACCCGGCGGCGGCGGTGACTCAGGCCTCGCGTGGGCCGAAGGGACACTCTGGGTCGGGCACCATCGGGAACGGAAAATCCATCAGATCGATCCGCAAACAGGCGCCGTCCTTCGCACCATCGAGTCCAACCGCTTCGTCACCGGCGTCACCTGGGTCGACGGCGAGCTCTGGCACGCCACCTGGGAAGGTGACGAGAGCGAGCTGCGGCAGGTCGATCCTCAAACAGGCGAAGTGCTGGAGCGGCTTGTGATGCCACCCGACGTGCACATCTCAGGACTCGAGTCCGATGGCGGCGATCGCTTCTTCTGCGGCGGCGGAAACACCGGAAAAGTGCGAGCCGTCCGCCGACCGAAGCGAGGCGCCTCGACGGACAGGCGGTAGAGACGCAGCCGACAAGATGCATCATGCCGGTGCGGAACGATCGACAAGGCTCGGTCGCGCAACGATCGCGCAGGCCCGCTCCACACAGCGGCTGGCTCGGAGGATCTTCTCCTCGGCGAACATCGGCCCCACGATCTGCAAGGCGATCGGCAGCCCGTCGACAAATCCACACGGCACCGAGGCCGCGGGTTGACGGGTGAGGTTGAACGGCCAGGTCAAAGGCGTCCAATCGAACCATTGGGGGAAGCGCGTCGTATCGGGGGTGTCGATGCCGGCGGCGAAGGCGGTGATGGGAGTGGTCGGCGTCAGCAGAAGATCGTGCTGCTGATGAAACAGCTGCATCTTCTGGCTGAGAGCGCGCATGTCCGCATACGCCGCCTGCAATTCGCTCGCAGAAATTTCCTGGGCTGAGATGACCAGTCGCAGCAGGCCCGAATCGAGCGCCGCCAATTGCGCGCCGTCGAAATCACGCACCACGGCGGCGTGCGATGCGCCCCAGATCACTTCCAGCGCATTCTGCGCACCGGAGAGGTCCAGCGAAACCCGCTGCACATCGGCGCCGGCCTTCACCAGCGCGTCGATCGCCGGCTGCATGCCGGCGACGACGGGAGGATCGGGGACCGGGAAGCCGAGATCGGGCGACCAGGCGATCTGCAGTCCCGCCACCCCACGGTCGAGGCCATCGAGATAGTCGATGCCGCGATAGGGAATGGCAAAAGAGTCACGAGCGTCCGGCCGCGTGAGCACGTTCAGCATCAGCGCGCTGTCGGTGACATCGCGCGACAGACCGCCATAGACCGCAAGCGTGCCCATTGGGCCCAGGAGATTCGGCACCACGCCATAGCTCGGTTTCAACCCGAACACGCCGCTGAATGCCGCCGGGATGCGGATGGAGCCGCCGCCGTCGCCGCCGGTCGCCAACGGGACAACCCCGGCCGCCACCAACGCAGCCGAGCCGCCGCTGGAGCCGCCGGGCGTGCGCGAGATATCCCAAGGGTTACGGGTGATGCCGGTCAGCGGGCCGTGAGTGATGCCCTTCCAGCCGAACTCCGGAGTCGTTGTCTTGCAGAAGAACACCGCCCCGGCCTCACGCAGGCGCGCGACGCCCGGCGTATCCTCCGTGCTTGGCGCTGCTGCCGTCGCGCGGGAGCCGAAGCGCATCGGCCAGCCCGCGACCGGCGCCGAGTCCTTGATTGCGACAGGCACGCCGTCAAGCGGTCCGAGCGGTGTACCGCGACGCCAACGTTCCGCCGACTCCGCCGCCAGGCGCCGACCCTGCGGCTCGTCCAGCAAACAGACGGCATTCAGAACCGGATCGACTGTATGCAGTTGCGCGAGAGTGGCTTCCAATACGTCGACCGGCGACAGGTCGCCTCTGGCAAAACGCCGGGTCATCTCGCGGGCGGAAAGCCAGTTCAGATCGTCAGACATCGCGCTTGTTCCAGAAATGTAACGAACCTTCGATCATTCTGTCGCGCGTGGCACGACAGCGGCAACTATCCGCCAATTCGGAGATAAGGTCGTGACTTGCAAACGCGCAGCGCGAATGATCGCCACGCATGTCAGCCGTCGATCGGCACCGTCGTCGTGTATTTCACTCGCGACAGGTTGAAGCTGGTGCGGAAGCGCTTGATGTTGTGCTCGTTGGCGAGAACGCGGCGCGCGAACTCGTTGTAGGCCTCCATGTCGCGGCAGGTGACGACCAGAAGATAATCGGTCTCGCCTGATACGAAGTAGCATTGCTGCACTTCCGGCTCCGACGACATCTTGCGCTCGAAGGCGGCGAGCACGTCCTCGCGCTGGCGGTCGAGCTCGACGCCGACGAAGGCGACGATGCTTTGCCCGACCTTGTCCGGATCGACCAGCGCCACATCCTTCACCACGACCTGTTCGTCGCGCAGCCGCCGCACCCGCTTCAGGCAGGCCGGCGGGGAGAGGCCGACGCGCTCGGCCAGCGCCAGGTTGGTGATCTGGTTGTCCTCCTGCAGCAGCGCCAGGATGCGGCGATCGATGTCGTCGAGTGCGACCGGCGCCGTCCGTGCCTTCCGCTCGGTTCTTTTCATAGATTTCGTGCTAGTGGCCATTTGGCATCCCAAAGCGACAATAACGGAAGCAAAATTCGAAATTTCATAGCACAAGTTTCGCGGTACGCTGAAGGCGAAATCCACCCCCTGCTCCTTGCGAGACCGCCATGAACGAAGCCCTCCGTCCCAACCGGATCGAAGTCCACGACCGCGATGCACTGGCCAAGGCGCGTGCAGTGCTCGACGCCTGCGCGGATGCGCGCGAGATGGGTGAGAAGCTCCTCGCCGCCGTCGGACGCAATGCGCAATGGCGCGGCGAAGAGTGCATCAACCTGCTCGCACCCGAAGCGCCGACGAGCCCAGGCGTGCGCGCCCTGCTCGCCGCCGAGATCGGCACGCGCGCCGCCGAAGGCCATATCGGGCCGGTCAACCGATGGTTCGCCGGCACGCGCCACATCGACGAGGTCGAAGCGCTGTGCGTCGAGCTGCTCAAGCGCCACTTCCGTTGCAACTATGCGGACCATCGCATGTGCGCCTCGATGACCGGCAACGCGGTGGTCTACACGGCGCTGTCGCAGCCGGGCGACGTCATCATGAGCGCAGCCCAGCCGGTGGGCGGCCATTCGTCGAACCGGATCGACGGACCGGCCGGCGCCATGGGCCGCAAGGTGGTCGACATTCCGTTCGACCCGCACGAGCTCGTCGTCGACGTCGACCTGTTTCGCCGCACAGCGCCGCTGGTTCAGCCGAAGCTCGTGGCGCTCGGTCTCTCCATGACGCTGTTCCCGCAGCCCCTCGCCGCCATGAAGCAGGTGATCGGCGACTGGGGCGGCCGGCTGTTCTTCGATGCCGCGCACCAGCTCGGCCTGATCGGCGGCAACCAGTTCCAGGATCCCTTGAAGGAAGGCGCCGACATCATGACCGGCTCCGCCGGCAAGACGTTTTCGGGGCCGCAGTCCGGCATCATCGTGTGGGACGATCCGGAGATCACGGAAGCTGTGACGACGGCGGTGTTTCCGGTCTGGGCCGCGACACATCAGGTCAACCGCGTCGCGGCGCTGGCGCTTGCCACGGCCGAAGCGCTGGCGTTCGGCGACGCACTGCAGGCGCAGATCGTCAGGAATTCGCGCGCGCTCGCCGCCGCGCTGCACGCGCGCGGCATCCCGATGCTCGGCAGCCACAAGGGTTTCACCACCACACATCAGGCTATCGCCGACGTGCGCGAGTACGGCCGCGGCCTGAAAGCCGCGCAGACGCTCGAGCGGGCCAACATCATCGTCAACAAGAACCTCTTGCCTGCCGATCGCAAGGAAGACTGGGACTATCCGGGCGGCTTGCGCATCGGCACCATCGAGGTCACGCGCTTCGGCATGAAGGAAAAGGAGATGGAGGCGATCGCCGACATGATCGCGCGCGTCGTCGTGCGCCATGAGAGCCCCGAAAGCGTGCGGGCCGAGGCGGTTGCGCTGCGGCGTTCATTCCCGACGCTGTACTACTGCTTCGAGAACGGCTTGCCCGGTTGATAGTCCCGACTGCTACGCTGCGACCTGGCCGATAGCCGGGTCGCATTCAGTTCATTGGACGTCTGAAGTCCAACGTTGCGGCAGCGCAACGGCCCCGTTTGGCCGAGCCAAACGCGCACTTTGTCTCGGCATCCCGAGCCATGCTACGGTGATCGAGAACAGCAAGATCACCTTATCTAGGTACGCTTCGATACCTCGCACTGGCATTCGGAATGGACATCTTCGACTACGTCATCATCGGCGCCGGCTCCGCCGGCAGCGTTCTCACCCATCGGCTCAGCCAGGACAGCAGCACGACCATCTGTGTGCTCGAGGCCGGCCCATCCGACTGGAATCCGTACATCCATCTTCCTGCCGGCTTCATCAAGACGTTCTACGATCCCGCCATCAACTGGTGTTACTCGCAGGATCCCGGCGCGTGGACGGGCGGGCGACGCATCTATGCGCCACGGGGCAAGACGCTTGGCGGATCGAGCTCGATCAACGGCCACATCTACAATCGCGGTCAGCGTCAGGATTTCGACACCTGGGCGCAATTCGGCAATCGCGGCTGGGGCTATGCGGATGTGTTGCCGTATTTCAAACGGCTCGAGCGACGTATCGGCGAAGGCGACGCGACCTTTCGCGGCCGTGACGGCAACCTGGTGGTGACGGACATCAGCTGGCGCCATCCGCTTTGCGATGCTTTTATTGCCGGCGCCGTGGAGCACGGCATCCCGCGCAATCCCGACTACAACGGCACGATCCAGGAAGGCGTTTCCTACGCGCAGACGACGATCCACAACGGGCGACGCGTCAGCGCGGCCACTGCGTTTCTCCACCCGGCGATGAAGCGACCGAATGTCGAGGTTCGCACGCGCGCGCATACGACGTCGATCGTCTTTGACGGCAAGAAGGCCGTCGGCGTGCGCTACGCCAAAGGCGGGCGCGGCGGAACGAGCGTCGAGGTCCGCGCGCGGCGGGAAGTCATCTTGTCCGCAGGCGCCTATAATTCACCGCAGGTGCTGCAGCTCTCAGGCGTTGGCTCGCCATCCCTGCTGCAGTCGCTCGGCATTCCCGTCCATCACGCGCTGGCGGGCGTTGGCGAGGGCCTGCAGGACCACTACGCCCCTCGCTCCGTCGCGCGCGTCAAGAACATCAAGACGATCAACGAGCAGGTTCGCGGCGCCTCGCTGGCGCTTGAAGCGCTCAAGTGGGGTTTTGCCCGCCGCGGCGTCCTCAGCCTCTCGCCGACGCTGGTCTATTGCTTCTGGCACTCCGGAGAGACTGCGGAATCGTCCGACCTGCAAATGACATTCACGCCGGCGAGCTACAAGGAAGGCGAGCAAGGCCGGCTGGAGGACGAGCCGGGAATGACCGTCGCCTGCTGGCAGCAACGCCCCGAAAGCCGCGGCTACGTCCGTTGCCGTTCCAGCGATCCGTTCGAGGCGCCGAGCATCCAGACCAACTATCTCGCCGAAGAGGTCGACCGGCGCGTGCTCGTCGCCGGCATGCGGCTGGCGCGCAAGCTGCTGGCTTCGGCGCCGCTTGCGCCCTACTACGCCTATGAGGATTTCCCGGGGCCGCAAGCGCAGACGCACGACGAACTGCTGGCCGCGGCCGCCCAGCGCGCGCAGACGACCTTTCATCCGGGATGTACCTGCCGCATGGGACCCGCCAGCGATCCGTCCGCCGTCGTCGACGATCAGCTGAAGGTGCATGGCCTCGAGGGCTTGCGCGTCGTCGACGCGTCGATCATGCCGAGGATGATCTCCGCGAACCTCAATGCATCGACCATGATGATCGCGGACAAGGCCTCCGACATGATGACCGGACGGCAGGCGCCGCCGTCGGCGATCGTGCCGGAGCTCGCGGACATTCGCCGCGTGTCGTGAAGCGGAATCGTGGCTCCTCCGCTTACGCCGGCTGGACAACCTTCATTTTACCCGCAACCAAGCGACGAGTCTGCTCGCCCGTCGCAGCGCGGTCGCGGCGGCGCCGATGGCGATAATCCAGAGCGCAACGGTGAGCACCTGGTTGTGACCGTTCCAAAGCGGCTCGAGGAGCGAGAGCAGCGCCGCTGCGGAGATCACTGCCATGCGGTGTTGCTTGGCCATCGGACCGGAAAAGTCCGCAGGCTGGCCACAGCTGCGGCCAAGCTCGCGGACATAGGCCGTTAGCACGGCAAAGCCGGCCGCTGCCCAGCCGAGCGCCGGCTCACCCGCACCAAAGCCCGCGCCTACGCAGATCAGCATGTCTGCAACGCGGTCGGGGAATTCGTTCCAGAAACCGCCGTCAGGCGCGTGTTTACCCGCCTCGATGGCAACCATGCCGTCGAACAGGTTACACAGAAGCCGGAGCTGGCAGAACGCAGCCGCCGCAATCAGGAGCACCGCACGCATGCCGGTGCCTGTCTGGCCCGAAAGGCAGAAGCAGGCACCCGCGATGGCGGCCGCCGCGATGCTGGCAGCGGAAATCTGGTTCGGCGTGATGGATGTGGCGGCGAGCCATTGGGTGACACTGCGTGCCCAGCCCGTGTCGCGGCTGGCCAAAGGACGGCGATTGGATGCGTCTGCCATGATCAGCCTCTTCCAAACCTCCAGAGCGAGTAGTTATAGAGCGCCGCATAGCTGGTCGCGACCGTGAGTGGCACGATGATGGTTGCCAGGATCTCCGGCGTGCCGGCCAGCGTATGGATCAGCGTGAGCAGGCTCGCCGAGACCGCGCATGCGATGGTAGGTGGGGCCAGCAGCGCGGCGATGCCGCTGAAGCGGGCCGCGAGAGCTTCGATCAACCGCTTGAGGAAAAGCGTGATTGAGGCCGACAGCCCGCCCTGCACCAGACCGGCCAGAAACGGCGCGGGCATGGCGTGGGCACGGTTGGCGAAGACTGCCCAGCCACCCATGGCGACAAAGGCGAACGCGATATGGACAGCACTGCTCCGCGCCACGCGGGCGAAAAGCGTGCTCACGTGACGGACCACCAAAAGCGCACGAGATGGAAGAAGATCGGAGCAGAAAACAACACCGAGTCAAGGCGATCGATGAAGCCGCCATGGCCGGCAATGAGATGGCCCCAATCCTTGACGCCGCGGTCGCGCTTGATGGCCGACATGACGAGGCCGCCGAAAAAGCCCATCACCACAATGACGAGTGACAGGAACCCCGCTTGCAACGGCGTGAACGGCGTCATCCACGAAAGCCCGACGCCGATCAAGGTCGCGCTCAGAGCACCGCCGGCCAGGCCTTCCACCGTCTTCGACGGCGACAGCTTCGGCGCGATCTTCGTGCGGCCGAAAAGCTTTCCCCAGACGTATTGCAGCACGTCGCTGGACTGCACCACGATCACCAGGAAGGCGATAAGTAGCACGTTCCTGCCCTCATATCCCGGAATCTCCAGGCTGAGCAGCGCCGGCACATGCGAGACGCAGAAGACGCAGATCATCAGCGCCCACTGCACTTCCGCAATGCGGATGAGGTAATGGTCCGTGTCCCCGCGCAGCGCCGCGACGATCGGCATCAGCAGGAAGGCGTAGACGGGAATGAAGATCGAATAGAGCCCGTACCAGCCGATCCAGATCAGATAATACTGCACCGGCAGCACGACAAAGAAGGCAGCTGCCAGCGCCCAGTGGTCGGCGCGGCGTGTGTCGATGAGCGTGACGAACTCGCGCAGCGCCGCAAAGGAGCACAAGGCAAAGAGCAGCGTTGCACCCGTGCGCCCGCCGATGAGTGCCAGCGCCATCAGGATGACCATGACCCACCAGGCCCGGATGCGGTCGTTGAGGTTTTCGATGACGGGGTTGGAGCCGTCGGGCGACAGGCGCCTTTGCAACACGTAGCCGATCGCGGACGCGGCGCCGAGGACGGCCAGTAGAATGCCCAGAAGGGTCAGAAGATCGGGATGAAGCGCGCTCATGACACGGCTGACCTGGGTGAGAGCGCGAGAACTGCGGCCTCCGCCCGCGCAATGAATTCCTCTTTGCTCTCGGCCGCGCCGACATGAAGCGGCGCACCAAAGGCGACGGTGCAGATCAGCGGGATAGGCACGATCTCGCCTTTCGGCATCACGCGGTTGAGATTGTCGATCCAGACCGGCACGAGATCGACATCAGGCCGCGCTTTGGCGAGGTGGTAGAGCCCGCTTTTGAAGGGCAGCAGTGGTGCCTCGGTTGTGTTGCGCGTGCCTTCCGGGAAAACGATGAGGGACGCACCCTCGTCGAGCGCCGCTGCCATCAGGGCGACGGGATCCTCCGTCCTGTTCTCGCGCTCGCGGTCGATGAGCACGGCGTTGAAGACATCGCGGCCGATGAAGCTCTTAAGCCCGCCCTTCAACCAGTAGTCCGCGCCGGCCACAGGCCGCGTGCGTTGCCGCAGCCGACGCGGCAGCACGGTCCAGATCAGGATAAAATCGCCATGGCTTGCATGGTTGGCGAAATAGATGCGATGCCCATCAACGGGCTCTACGCCCTCCCAC
>Ga0075364_10000947_pt1 | contig 15319 bp, 14 predicted proteins | sample EndMetdeltDD1764_FD_71517 | JGI IMG/M metagenome (GOLD analysis project Ga0075364, IMG submission 71517) | Populus endosphere microbial communities from Tennessee, USA - Endosphere MetaG P. deltoides DD176-4 | ecosystem: Host-associated > Plants > Roots > Endosphere | place: USA: Tennessee...
CGCCGGCCGCGCGAGATGCGCGACATCACCGTGCCGATCGGCACGCTCAGCACGTCCGCCATCTCGGCGTACGTGAGCTCCTCCACGTCCCGCAGCCAGACGGCCTGGCGGAACGCCTCCGGCAGGTCGTCGAGCGCCGCCTGCAGATCGACGTCGAGCGTGGCGCGCGACAGGATCTGCTCCGGCGACTCCGAAGCCGGCCCCCCGCCGGCGGCGCGCTCCACCGCCTCGCTGTCGACGTCGACGGGATTCCGGCCGTCGTGACGCCGTGTGTTCCGGAACGTGTTGTGGAGAATCGTGAACAGCCACGCCTTCAGGTTCGTTCCCGGCACGAACTGATGCGCCGCCCGGAACGCCTTCAGGTAGGTATCCTGCACGAGGTCTTCCGCGTCGGCCGCCCGGCGCGTCAACCTCAGTGCCGTCCCGTACAGGCTGTCGATGTGGGAAAGCGCCGCCCCGGCGAACTCCCGTCCGCCGTTTTCATCGACAATGTCCCCCGAAGGAGGGCCGGGTGGCCGGCGGAATGCCATTTCGCGGAACCGCAGCACGCCCAAAAAAGAGAACACCGGCGCGGCACGGATTTATTCCTGCATTGTATCGCGTGGAGGACACGCCCGTTCGCGGCGGGGGACAGCCTCGGGGACCGCTTTGCGAGGAAAACGGCGCGAATCGAGCTCGTCCGGCCGGTACGTGGCTTGCTGCGCGCCAGCCGAGACCCGACCGCGCGGGGACCGGCTCGTTGCGGCAAACGTCTTAGTCACAGTAACATCGGCTCATCGAGGTGGAACCATGAACAGAAGAGGCATCGCCCTCTTTACGTTCGCCGTTTTCGTTGTCGGCCCGATGGCCGCCAGCGCGCAGACGCCGTTCGTGCCGTACTACAACAAGAACCGGGTCAAGTACGACCACTTCAAGTGGCAGACGTACACGACGGACCACTTCGAGATGTACTACTACCCGGAGATCGAGAAGCACATCGAACGGGTGGCGAGCTACGCCGAGAGCGCCTACCAGCAGGTCAGCTCCGATCTCAAGCACGACCTGGCGTTCAAAGTGCCGATGATCCTCTACAAGACGGCCAGCGAATTCCAGCAGCAGAACATCGAGCCGGGTGAGATGCCGGAAGGGGTGCTCGCCTTCGCCGAGCCGTACCGCGATCGCATGGTCCTGCCGATCGACGAGCCGTCCGACGCCCTCTACCGCCTCATCACGCACGAGCTCACGCACATCTTCGAGTTCGACATCATCCCGCGCACGCTGCTGCGCCGCGGCCTCCCGCTGTGGGTCGACGAAGGCTTGTCGGACTACATGACCGGCTACTGGAACCCGTTCGACCTGATGTCGGTCCGCGACGCGGCCATCGCCGACATCGTGCCGCCGATGACCGACTTCCAGGGCGTGCAGTTCGCCGACGGCCGCCTCCCCTACAACCTGGGTCACGCGGCGTTCGAGTTCATCGAGGCGCGCTGGGGCAAGGAGGGGCTGCGCCAGTTCCTCTTCGCGCTGCGCAAGAGCGTCATCGGCGGCGGCGACAGCGCGTATGAAGAAGCCTTCAAGCTGAAGCCGGACGAGTTCGACGAGCAGTTCGACAAGTACCTGAAGGACCGCTTCAAGCCGTTCCGCGACAAGGAGCGGCCGCAGGACTACGGGCGCGACCTCGCGCCCAAGCCGGGGAAGACGCAGTACGTCTCGGTCATCTCGATCGAGCCCTCCCCCTCCGGCGATCTGATCGCCGTGGCGGCCGGCAACCGCAAGGACCAGGAGCTCGACATCGTCCTGATGTCCACCAAGGACGGCAAGGTGATCCGGAACCTGACGGGCGGCTTCAACACCGGCTTCGGGTTCGAGTACATCTCGACGCCGGGCGGCTTCCGCGGCAACGCGGTGCCGTGGATGTCGTGGTCGCCGGCCGGCGATCGACTCGCCTACTTCACGCGCCACGAGAAGCAGAAGCAGCTGGTGCTGCAGAACGTGATCTCGCGCAAGATCGAGAAGCGCTTCGACATCAAGTCGGTCGACATGGCCGAGTCGCCCGACATCAGTCCCGACGGCAAGCTGATCGCCTTCGCCGGGCTGCGCGACGCCGTCGGCGACATCTTCACCATCAACGCCGACAGCGGCGAGATCAAGAACATCACCGACGACGCCTTCGGCGACTACGGGCCGACCTGGGCGCCCGACGGCAAGTCGATCATCTACATGGCGCGCGTGAGCGGCAACGACAAGCTGTTCCGCATCGATCTCGCCACCGGCAAGAAGACGCAGCTCACCTTCGGCACGCACGACGACGGCGCGGCGCAGTTCGTCGACGCCGACACGCTGGTGTTCCCGTCGACCGCGGTCGACCCCAACCAGCCGATCAGCCCGGAAGTGGCGCGCAACGGCAACATCTACAACGTCTGGACGCTCAACCTGAAGACGAACGAGCTGAAGCAGTACACCGACGCGCTCGGCGGCAACGTGTCGACGGTGGCGCTGCGCAGCGACGATCGCCAGCAGAAGCTCGCCTTCATCACCTACTACAAGGGCGAGTACGGCATCCACTCGATCCCGGCGCAGCGCGAGGCGCTGCACACCGTCGCCAGCGCCGACTTCGGCGCGCCCGGGCCGATCATCGACTTCACGCCGCCGCTCAGCCACACCTTCGTGAAGGCCAACGCGCGCGCCAAGGGCAAGTTCGAGAAGCTCTTCCTCGAGGGGCGGCCGCCGGTCAACGTCGGCGTCACCAGCGGCGGCGACTTCTTCGGCGGCACGCAGGTCACCTTCACCGACGTGCTCGGCGACCAGCAGTTCAACCTCTACGCCGAGTCGGTCTCGCAGTACCGCTCGCTGTCGGTCGGCTACCTGAACCTGTCGCGGCGCTTCCAGTACGCGCTGCAGGGCTTCTCGCTGACGCAGTTCTACTACGCCAACGATCCCGGCACCTACTACGCGGCGCAGTACGGCTTCCTGAGCCACAGCGACGCGCTGGCGACGCAGACCGAGCGCGGCGGGACGGGCTTTGCCATCTACCCGCTGAACCGCTACGCGCGCCTCGAGATGTCGGCGGGCCTGATCAACTTCAAGCAGGAATACGACAACCCCGACCTGCAGCAGCTCGCCAACGACTACCAGCAGCAGCAGTACGGACAGAGCCTGTTCGCCAACGGCAACCTGATGCCGCTCGGCCTCGCCTACGTGCGCGAGACGACGGTCTTCCGTGAGTACGGCCCGCTCTCGGGCGACACGCTGCGCCTCGGTTACGAGTACGCGCCGCCGCTCGGCGGATCGTTCATCTCACGCTCGACGGTGGACCTCGACGCGCGCAAGTACATCCGGCTGGCCACCAACGGCGTCTTCGCGGTCCGCTTCCGCGGCCTGCGCAGCTGGGGCGACTACCCGTCGTACCTGTACTTCGGCGGCAACTCCGAGATGCGCGGCTACGACTACCTCCAGTTCCTCGGCAACCGCGCCTTCTTCGCGGACGCCGAGCTGCGGTTCCCGTTGATCGAAGCGGCCCTCACGCCGATCGGCGTCGTCGGCGGCCTGCGCGCGGTCGCGTTCGCCAACTTCGGCGCGTCGCAGATCGCGAGCCTGCCGTTCAACATCACCGACAACCACACCGAGAGCGTTCAGCCGATCGTCGGCTACACGCAGGACTTCTTCACCGGCGCGGTCACCCCGATCTACGGCGCGCCGATGACGATCAGCGGCCTGCGCCTGGTGGACAGCCGCGCATCCTATGGCCTCGGCCTGGAGACGTTCGCGCTCGGCTTCCCGATCCACTTCGACTGGTCGTGGCGGACGCTGCTCAACAAGCCCTACGAAGACTACCTGTTCTCGTACGAGGCGCTGCTCGACGGCTACAGCAGCGGCAGCAAGTGGCTGCGGAAGCCCAAGTTCAGCGTCTGGATCGGGTACGACTTCTAAGAGACCCGTCAATGCCGAATGTCGAATGCCCAATGCCGAAACGAATGACGAATGGCATTCGGCATTCGACATTGATTCGGCATTCGGCATTCGGCATTTGTCATTGACGATGTCCGCAAAGCCAGGCTGCTGCAACGTCGTCCGGTTCCTCGCCGACTATCTCGAGAAACGGCTCGACTCCGGCGTGCGGACCGAGCTGGAAGCGCACCTGCAGAAATGCCCGCGGTGCGTGACCCAGCTCCGCTCCTACGAATCCACGGTCTCTCTCCTGCGGTCGCTGCGCGAGGACGATCTGCCGCCCGACCTGCGGCTGACGGTCAGATCGTTCCTCGACGCAAAATGCCACAACAACTGACGCCCAAGTCTCCCGCGGAGTCCGCGACGGAGATGGTCCAGGTGGTGCTGCCGAACGACGCGAACCCGCTCGGGTTCATCCTCGGCGGCACCGTCATGCACCTGATCGACATCGCCGGCGCCATCGCCTGCCATCGCCATACGCGCACGCTGCTGGTGACGGCGGCGGTCGACGGCCTCCAGTTCCTCCACCCGATCAAGGTCGGCGACCTGATCATCCTCAAGGCGAGGGTCACGGCGGCGTGGAGCACGTCGCTGGAAGTGGAAGTCGAAGTGTTCTCGGAGGAGATCCTGACGGGCCTGCGGCGGATGACGAGCCGGGCCTACCTGACGTTCGTCTCGATCGATCGCGAGGGACGGCGGCTGCCGATCCCGCCGCTCCTGATCGAGACCGACGCCGAGCGCGCGAAAGCGCACGAAGCCGATCTCCGCCGGGCCGAGCGCCTCAAGGCGCGCCGGGAGCTGGAAGCGCGCCTCGTCTAGCACCGTCCAGGGCCACGACGCAGCGCGAACGCCGCGAGCGGGCCGCGCGAACGGCGCGCGCCGGCGAACGCGGCGAGCGAGGGAGTCGGAGCCGCGAAGCCCCGCGGTCTATTTCTGGAAGAACTGCGAGTTCTTCGGGATGAACGCCTTCCACTTGTCGGGCGTCTCGTCGAGCGCGAAGATCGCTTCCACCGGACAGGCGGGCACGCAGGCGCCGCAGTCGATGCACTCGTCGGGGTGGATGAACAGCTGCTCGGCGTTTGCGAATTCGGGTTCGTCCTTGCGGGGGTGGATGCAGTCCACCGGGCAGACGTCGACGCACGCGGTATCCTTGGTACCGATGCAGGGCTCGCAGATGATGTAGGCCACGGCCTTACTATATATCACGCATGTTGGCCCTGGGATGGCTCTCGGCGTGCCTGCTGATGCAGGTCCTCCCCGCGGGGCCGATAGAAACGGCCCGCGGAACCGTGACCGTCTCCGGCGAGGTCACGGCGACCGCCGGTGCCCGGGACGACCAGGCGTTCTTCAACTACACCGACTACGAGCACAACGCGCTGCGCATGTTCCGCCTCTCGCTGTCGGGCATGTGGCGCCCGTCGCCGCGGTTCGCCGCGCTGACCGAGATCCGATCCGAGGATCTCCAGCGCGTCATTCCCTACGCGCTCTACGTGCGCGTCCGTCCGTGGACGAACCTCCCCTTCGACGTCCAGGCCGGCCGGATTCCGCCCGTCTTCGGCACGTTCGCGCGCCGCGCCTACGGCGCCGACAATCCGCTGATCGGGTTTCCGCTCGCCTACCAGTACCTGACCTCGATGCGTCCGGACGCCGTCCCGGCCAACGCCGACGATCTCCTGCTCATGCGCGGCCGCGGCTGGCGCGCCAGCTATCCGGTCGGCAGCCCCGAGCCGGCGCCGGGCGTTCCGGTCGTGAGCGCCTATCGCTGGGACACGGGGGTCGAGGCACGCTATGCCGTCGATCGCGTCGAAGCCGCCTTCTCGGTGACGTCGGGCACGCTCTCGAATCCGCGCGTCGACGACGACAATCACGGCCGGCAGTTCGCCGGCCGCGTCGCCTGGCGTCCCGTCGTCGGCCTCACGCTCGGGGCGTCGGGCGCCCGCGGCGCGTTCGTCAGCGGCGCCATCGCCGACGCCTACGAGCAGCCGCTCGGCCCGCATCCCTACGACCAGGAGGCGATCGGCGTCGACGGCGAGTACTCGCGCGGCTACTGGCTCGTGCGCGGCGAGGCGATCCTCAGCCGCTGGTCGCTGCCGAAGATCAACATGCCGTTCATCGACGGTCCGCTCGGCGCGAGGACCGGCTACGTCGAGGGACGCTACCGGTTCGGGCCGCGCGTCTTCGCCGCCGCCCGCGTGGACGGATTGTCGTTCACCCGTGTCGAGGGGCGGCGGCTGTTCGGCGGCCAGCCCACCGAGTGGGACGCGCCGGTGTCCCGGATCGAGGTGGGCGGCGGCGTCAACATCCAGCGCAACCTCACCGGGCGTTTCGTCGTGCAGCACAACTGGCGCGACGGCGGCCGCGTCGAACAGCGCACCTACGTGTCCGCGCAGCTCTCCTACTGGTTCTGATGCGCGTGAAGATTGCCGTCGCCGCGGTCCTCTCAGCTGCCAGCCTCCAGCTGCCGGCGGCCAACCTCCGGCCGCCGGCGTCCAGCGTGCGGCTCACGGCTGCCGGCTCGTCGCGAACCGCGACGGGCTCCGGCGGCGCCGTCGCGCGACGCGCGGAGGTGGGAGCGATCCGCGGCCGCGTCGACGTTCGTGTCGGGCCGTCGGCGGACGTGCGGCCCGACCCGGCGTCGCTCGGCATGGGCAACCCGCGCGACGCGCAGGATCGCCGGCGGAGCGTCGTCTACCTCGAGACCGCGCCGCGCGGGGCGTTCGACGTCCCCTCGGATCGCCACGCGCGCATGGACCAGCGCAACGAGCGCTTCATCCCGCACGTGCTGGCGATCACCGCCGGCACGTGGGTGGACTTCCCCAACGGCGATCGCACGTACCACAACGTCTTCTCGCTCTCGAAGACCAAGGAGTTCAATCTCGGCCGCTACGCCGCGGGACACTCCGAGTCGGTCAAGTTCGATCAGGCGGGGATCGTCCGCGTCTTCTGCGAGATCCACTCGCACATGAACGCCTTCATCCTCGTCTTCGCGCACCGCTTCTTCGCGATGACCGACGACGAGGGACGATACCGGATCGACGGCGTGCCGCCGGGCACCTACAACCTGCTGGTCTGGAACGAGGCGATCCGCGGCGATCCGCCGCGGCGCACGATCACGATGGGCGAGACCGGCGACGTCGACGCCGACTTCACGATCCGATGAACGTCTTCTCCTCGCTGACGAACCGGATCTTCTTCGCGACCGCGACGCTCGCGGTCCTGCTGACCAGCGTCGCCATCTACATCGTCACGCGCGCGGCGACGCGGCAGACGGAAGCCGAGCTCCAGCGCGGCATCGACGAGGCCGCCACGCTGGTCAACGAATACCGCAAGTTCCAGTTCGAGAACTTCGCGCGCGACGCGCGGTTCATCGCCGACTTTCCGCCGCTGAAGGCGGCCGTCGACACCCACGATCCGAACACCGTCCAGCCGATCGCGCAGGAGTACCTGCACCAGCTCCCCAACGTCGATCTCTTCGCCATCGCCGACAAGGACGGCCGCATCCTGGCGCGGCTCGGATCCACCACCGCGCCCGACGAGGCGATCGCCGCCGCCATCATCACCGGCACCGCGCCGGTCGCCGAGCGCGAGGTCTTCTGGCCGCAGGAGCGCGGCATCCTGCTGATCAAGTCGGTCCCCATGCCGGACGTGTTCAGCACGCTGATTCTCGGCGCCAACCTCGACATCGCGCAGGCGGGCAAGTTCAAGCAGCTGACCAACAGCGAGATCGCCTTCGGTGTCGACGGCGTCATCCGCGTGGCGACGCTGCCGGAGCCGACCTGGCCGCACCTGGCGCCGCTGCTCCAGAAGCCCGGGACGTCGGCGCAGGTGACGCTCGACGGAGACGACTACCTCGCGTTCGCCACGCCGCTCGGCCCGCCCGGACCGAAGGGACAGCCGATCGCGATCGTGCTGCGCTCGCAGACCGACCGGCTGCTGTTCCTGCGGCAGCTGCGCACGCAGCTCGCGCTGACGACGTTCGTGGCGATCCTGGCGGCGACGATCCTCAGCTACGCGATCGCACGCACGGTCACCCGCCCGGTGGAGACGATCACCTCGACGATGCGGGAGATGGCGGGGAGCGGCGACCTGAGCCGGCGGATACCGGTCCCGGAAGGCCGCTGGCAGGACGAGGACGCGCGCGTCCTGGCCACCACGTTCAACACGATGACCGACTCGATCGCGCGCTTCCAGCGGGAAGGGGCCCAGCGCGAGCGCCTGTCGTCGCTCGGGCGCCTGTCGACCGTCATCGCGCACGAGATCCGCAACCCGCTGATGATCATCAAGACCTCGCTGCGCTCGCTCAGGCGGGAGGACGCCGACGCCGGACAGGTGCGCGCGGCGGCCAAGGACATCGACGAGGAGATCACGCGCCTGAACCGGATCGTCTCCGAGGTGCTCGACTTCGCCCGGCCGATCCGCTTCGACCTCGACGCCGCCGACGTCAACGCCCTCGTCGAGGACGCGATCCGGGCCGCCGCCGCCACCGCCCCCGACGTTCCCGTCCGCGTCGATCTGGACCGGTCGCTGCCCGCGGTCACGACCGACGCCGGCCGCCTCCGGCAGGCCCTGGTCAACGTCATCGGCAACGCCGTCCAGGCCGTCGACGGCGCCTCGGGCCCGGACACCGGCCCACGCCCCTCCGAGGCCGGCCAGATCCGGGTCCAGACCTCGCGGCTGGACACCCGGCGGTTCCTGATCCTGGTCGCCGACAAGGGGGCGGGCATCTCGCCCGAGGACCTGCCTCGGATCTTCGATCCCTTCTTCACCACGCGCCGGACAGGAACCGGCATCGGTCTTGCGATCTCGCGGAACATCATCGAGGGACTGGGGGGCCGGATCAGCGTGTCGAGCGCACGCGATCGCGGTACCGACGTACGCATCGAGCTCCCCCTCGATTCGCGAACCGCATGACCAAAACGACCGGCACCATCCTTCTCGTCGACGACGAAGCGAAGATACGGAACCTGCTCGCGCAGGCGCTGCGCGAGGAAGGGCACGAAGTCGTCGCCGTCGGCAACCCGCGCGAGGCGCAGCGCCTGCTCACGCGCGGCAGCTTCGACGTGCTGATCCTCGACAACCTGATGCCCGAGCTCACCGGCCTCGACTTGATCCGGGAGCTGGTGGCGACGGTGCCGGCCGAGGAGCGCCCGCAGATCCTGCTGATGACCGCGCACGCCACGATCGAGAGCGCCATCGAGGCGATGAAGCTGGGCGCGCTCGACTACCTGCAGAAGCCGTTCGAGATCGACGAGCTGCTCGTCGTCGTCAACCGCGCGCTCGATCACCAGCGCCTCCGCACCCAGCACGGCTACCTGCTGAAGGAGCGCGACGAAGAGTTCAACCAGTACGGCATCGTCGGCCGCAGCAAGCGGATCCAGGAAGTGATCCGCACCGCGGAGATGGTGGCGAAGACCAAGAGCACGGTGCTGATCACCGGCGAGACCGGCACGGGCAAGGAGATGGTGGCGCGCGCGATCCACTTCCACAGCTCGCAGCGCGAGAATCCGCTGGTCAAGGTGAACTGCGCCGCTCTCCCCGAGAATCTGCTCGAATCGGAGCTGTTCGGGCACGTGCGCGGCGCCTTCACCGGCGCCCTGAACAACAAGAAGGGCAAGTTCGCGCTCGCCGACGGCGGGTCGATCTTCCTCGACGAGATCGGGACGATGGCGCCGCCGCTGCAGTCGAAGCTGCTGCGCGTGCTGCAGGAGCGCGAGTTCGAGCCGCTCGGATCCGAGCGCAGCCACAAGGTCGACGTCCGCGTGATCGCCGCCACCAACCGCGACATCCGCCAGATGGTGTCCGCCAACCAGTTCCAGGAAGATCTCTACTACCGCCTGAACGTGATCCCGATCCACATGCCGCCGCTGCGCGAGCGGCGCGAGGACATTCCGCTGCTGGTCGATCACTTCGTGCGCAAGCACGCCCAGCGCGCGGGCAAGCGCATCGACGGCCTCGAGTCGGGCGTGCTCGATGCGCTGCAATCGGCCGACTGGCCGGGCAACGTCCGCGAGCTCGAGAACACCGTCGAGCGCGCGGTCGTGCTCTCGCCCGGCGCGAAGATCGGACCGGAAGTCGTGCGCCTGCTCGGCGTGGCGTCGGCGCCGGCGGCGGGACTGCCGTCGCAGTCGCTGCGCGCCAACCTCGATTGGGCCGAGCGCGAGACCGTCCGCCGCGCCCTGGAGACCGCCAACGGCATCAAGAAAGACGCGGCCGAAGCGATGGGGATCAGCCAGCGCGCCCTCAGCTACTACCTCGCCAAGCACCGGATCGAGTGACTTTCGTTTTTCGTAAATCCTTTCTCCGGCGGTAACGCCAAGGTCAGATTTCCCAGAGGTTTCCGGCGGAACGTCCGGGCATCTCCTTTGCGACAGGGGAGCCCGATGATGAACCGTTCGAAATGTGTCTGGGGCGGGCTGTGCCTGCTCATGGCCTTGACGATCTCGCGGCCGGCTGCGGCGCAGGATCCCGCCGCGCCGCAGGATCCGGCGGCGCCCGCGCAGCAGCCCGCGCAGCCGCCGCCCGTCGCCAACGATCCGGATCGCCGGCTCGATCCGCTGCAGCCCGACTTCAACATCGCGGCGCTGCCGACCACCCTGCGGATGCCGAAGAACAAGATGGCGTTCCGCGTCACCCACCGCTTCACGCGATCGCTCGGCCAGGGAGACTTCGGCGATCTGCTCGAGGACTTCTTCGGCTTCGACTCGGCGGCGCTGATCGGGCTCGAGCTGCGCTACGGGCTGCTGCCCGGCACGCAGGTCGGGATCCATCGCACGAGCGACAAGTGGATCGAGCTCTTCGGCCAGCAGAGCCTCATGCAGCAGAAGCCCGACGGCCACCCGCTCGGCCTCGACGTCATCGCGACGTTCGAAGGGCTCGACAACATGAAGGACCAGAAGATGGGCGCGATCGGGGTGATCGTGTCGCGCAAGGCCGGCAAGGTGGCCGCGCTCTACGCCGAGCCGATCGTCGTGATCAACTCGAGTCCCAACGACACCGGCGACAACAACACGATGATGATCGGGCTCGGCGCGCGCGTCCGCATCCGGCCGACGACGTACCTGATCGGCGAATGGACGCCGCGCGTCAGCGGCTACCGGCCCAACGTGGACCAGGGATCGTTCGGCATCGAGGCGCGCGCCGGCGGACACACCTTCCAGGTCAACTTCTCGAACGGCTTCAACACCACGCTCGGTCAAATCGCGTCGCGGGGCGGGACCTCGGCCGACTCGTGGTACATCGGCTTCAACATCTCCCGCAAGTTCTTCTAAGTGAAACCCATGAGATACCTGCGCACCCGATTCGTCCTCTCACTCGCCGCGCTCGTCACCCTCGCCGCCTGCGGCGGCGGCAGCAGCGGCGGCAACAATCCCGGCGGCGGCGGCACGGCGGTCGTCGTGCGCGACGGCGGCACCGGCGGCACGAGCGGCGCCACCGTCACGATGACGGCGAGCGGCCTGAGCGCCTCGCCGGTGACGGTCGCGGCCGGCCAGACGGTGACCTTCGTCAACAACGACACGCGGGCGCACGAGATCGCGTCGAACCCGCATCCGCAGCACGGCAGCTGCCCCGGCATCGAGGCCGGCCTCGGCATCATCGCGCCCGGACAGACCAAGGTGACGCACAACTTCGCCAACGCCGGCACGTGCGGCTATCACGATCACCAGGACGACACGAACACCCGCTTCCAGGGGACGATCGTCGTCCAGTAGGCGTTCTCGCGTATCATGGGCTCGACTTCTTCGTAAAGGAGAGCCCATGACGCGCGTCCTCTCGATCCTGCTGGCGCTGGCGGCGATCGTCGCCCCGATCGGCGCGGCCCAGGACAAGCCGGCGGCCGACAACCCGAACTTCAGCGGCACGTGGAAGCTGACCGATCCCGCGCAGCCTGATCAGTTCACGGCGACGCAGATCGTCGTGTCGCAGGACGCCTCGCAGCTCACCGTCGTCACGACGAGCCAGATGGGCGATTTCAAGACGACCTACCCGCTCGACGGCAGCACGGGACGCAGTCCGCTCGAGTTCAACGGGATGAACATCGACCGCGCCACGAAGATGGTGTGGAACGACAAGAAGCTCACGCTGACGACGACGTCCGAGATGAACGGCCAGACGTTCGAGTTCAAGAGCGTGGTGTCGGCCGGCGCCGACGGATCGATGGTCGTCGAATCGACGTTCCCCGACTTCCAGGGGGGCGGCGCGCCGATCACGGCGAAGGCCGTCTACAAGAAGAGCTGAGCCGTCCATGGCCCGCATCTCCTCCGTCCTCCTGGCACTCGCGATCGTCGCCTCGGCCGCGTCAGCACAGGCCGCACCGGTGCAGGACAAGCCGAACGTCGCCGGCACGTGGAAGCTGAGCGATCCGGCGCAGCCCGATCAGACCACCGCCACACAGATCGTCGTGTCGCAGGACGCCTCGCTGCTGACCGTCGTCATGACCACCGGCCAGATGGGCGCCATCAAGACCACCTACAACCTCGACGGAAGCCCGGGCAAGAGCCCGGCGACCGTCAACGGGACGACGATCGATCGCACCACGAAGATGTCGTGGAACGACAGGAAGCTGACGCTGACGAACACCACCGAGGTGGGCGGCCAGGTGGTCGAGTTCAAGAGAGTGATGTCGCTCGGCGCCGACGGGTCGATGACGGTCGAGTCCACGTTCCCCGACTTCCAGGGGGGCGGCGCGCCGATCACGGCGAAGGCGGTCTACAAGAAGGCGGATCGCTAGCGGCCGGTGAACTTCGGCTTCCGCTTTTCGAGGAACGCCGTCGTGCCTTCGAGCTTGTCCTCCGAGCCGTAGCAGAGCGCCTGCGCGAGCGTTTCGACGAGCAATCCCGAATCCAGATCGACGCGGGCCGAGACGTTGAGCGCGAGCTTGGCCAGCTTCGCCGCGAGCGGTCCCTGCCGGAGGATCTTCTTCGCCAGCTCCCGTGCGCGAATCTGGAGTTGCCCTGGCGGCGTCACCGCGCTGACCAGTCCCATCTCGAGCGCCTGCTTCGCGTCGACGATCTCTCCGGTGAGGATCAGGTGCTTGGCGCGTCCCATGCCGACGATGCGCGGGAGGCGCTGTGTCGCGCCGGCGCCGGGGATGATGCCCAGTCCCAGCTCCGGCTGGCCGAACTTCGCGGTGTCGGCCGCGATGCGGATGTCGCACGCCAGTGCCAGCTCGCAGCCGCCGCCGAGCGCGAAGCCGTTGATCGCGGCGATGGTCGGCCGCGGGAAACGCTCGATCTCCGCGAAGAGCGACGAGTTGATGGCCGCCAGCCCGTCGTCGCGGGTGCGCGCGCGGATGTCGTTGATGTCGGCGCCCGACACGAAGGCCGCCTCGCCCGCGCCGGTGATGATCAGCACGCCCGCCTCGTCATTCGACGCGAGCGTCTGCAGCGCGGCGCGGATCTCGCCGACGGTCGCGAGATCGAGCGCGTTCTTCACCTCGGGGCGATCGATGGTGATCGTGGCAATCGATTCGCTGATCTCTACTCGTAGCATCAGGGCTCTTCCGTCGGCGGCTGCAGCCGGTTCGGCCTGCCGTCAGTAATCGTACACACCGCGGCCGGCTTTGCGTCCCAGTCTGCCGGCCTTCACGTACTGCGCCAGCAGCGGACACGGGCGGTACTTCTCCCCGAGGCTGCGGTGCAGGTATTCCAGGATGCTGAGCCGCGTGTCGAGGCCGACGAGATCGACGAGCTCGAAGGGGCCCATCGGATGGTTGAGCCCGAGCTTGAGCGCCTTGTCGATGTCGCGCGCGGAGGCCACGCCCTCCATCAGCATGTAGAACGCCTCGTTGCCGATGCTCGCGTTGACGCGGGTGGTGATGAAGCCCGGCGACTCGCGGACGAGCACGGTCTCCTTCCCCATGCGGCGCGACACCTCCTCGATCGCCGCGATCGTCTCCGGCCGGCTCTCCAGCGCGCGGACGATCTCGATCAGCTTCATCTTGTGCACGGGGTTGAAGAAGTGCATCCCGGCCACGCGTCCGGGGTCCCGCAGCGATCCCGCCATCTCGGTGATGCTGAGCGCCGACGTGTTGGAGGCGACGACGGCGGGCGCGGGCGCGAGCCGTTCGATCTGCTCGAAGAGCTGGAGCTTCAGGTCGATCTTCTCTGGCGACGCCTCGATGATGAAATCGGCGCCGCCGAGCGCCTCGTCGAGCGCGGTCGTGACCACGAGGCGGCGCAGCATCGCCCCGCCGTCGGCGGCGGTCGTCTTCCCCAGCTCGACGCCCTTCCCGACGATCTGCTCGACGGCGCCGCGCCCCTGGTCCACCGCCGTCTTCGAGACGTCGAACATGCGCGTGTCGTAGCCGCCCGCGATCGCCGCATGGGCGATCCCGTGCCCCATCGTGCCCGCGCCGAGAACGGCGATCGTGCGTATGCTCATTCCGTCGTCTCCGCCTTCACGCGGAATCCCTGCGCGATCTCCACCAGCTCCGCGACGGCGCGATCGATCTCCGCTTCCGTGTTGTAGAAGTGCGGCGCGATCCGGATGCCGGCGCCGGGCCGGTGATCGACGATGATGCCCCGGCGGATCAGCGCGTCGGCGACGGCGGCGCCCTCGGGCACGTCGACGATCACCGAGCCGCCGCGCTCGCGGTCGTCGTCCGGCGTGTTGAGACGGAAGCCCGCCGCGCGCGCGGCAGCGATCAGCCGTCGCGTCAGCGCGAGCGAACGCTCGCGGATCGCCGGCACGCCGATCTCGCCGACGATCTCGTAGCCGGCGCGCGCCGAGTAGAGCGAGGGCACGTTGGGCGTGCCGCTCTGGAACCGTTCCGGGCTCGCCGCGTAGCGCACCGGACCGGTGTCGAATGCGAACGGCGACTCGTGGGCGGCCCAGCCGACGAACGACGGGCGGATGGTCGCGGCGAGGTCGGGCCGGACGTAGAGATAGCCGGCGCCCGGTCCGCCGCACAGCCACTTCACCGATCCGCCGACCGCGAAATCGGCGCCCCATGCCTCGAGGTCCATCGGCACGGTGCCAGCGCCCTGGTAGACGTCGAGCACGACGTGCGCGCCCACCTTGTGCGCCTTCTCGATCACCGCGCGCGCGTCGGTGATGAACGCGCTCTTGAACAGCACCAGCGACAGCGGCACGAGCACCGTCGTCTCGTCGATGGCGTCGACGAAGCGCTGCACGTCGAGGCGGATCGGATCGGCCGAGGGCACGTAGCGGATCTCGGCGCCGTAGCGGCGGAAGCCTTCGAACAGGTAGTGGTTCGACGGGAACTCGAGATCGGTCATCACGATCGTGCGCCGCGGCCCGTCGTAGCCGAAGCACGATCCGACGATCGCCTGGGCCACCGTGACGTTCTGGTGCATCGAGATCGAATCGCGCGGGACGCCGAGGATCGGCGCGAGCAGGTTGCCCGTCTCCCGCCCGATCTCCCACCAGCCCT
>Ga0075364_10000948_pt1 | contig 15318 bp, 18 predicted proteins | sample EndMetdeltDD1764_FD_71517 | JGI IMG/M metagenome (GOLD analysis project Ga0075364, IMG submission 71517) | Populus endosphere microbial communities from Tennessee, USA - Endosphere MetaG P. deltoides DD176-4 | ecosystem: Host-associated > Plants > Roots > Endosphere | place: USA: Tennessee...
GGCGACGAGATCCGCCACCGCATGGCGCGTCTGCAGTGGGTCGACGTGCCGCAACTGGCGGCGCTGATTGAGCAGGAGCACCTCCAGTTACAGGCGGTATTCCTCGCTTTCCTGCCGCCGGACGTGGCCGCCAGCGTGCTTAGCGCCCTGTCGCAGGAGCGTCAGGACGAAATCGTCTGGCGTATCGCGCGCCTCGATGACGTTAACCGCGACGTGATTGACGAACTGGATCGCCTGATCGAACGCGGCGTGGCGGTGCTGTCCGAGCACGGCTCGAAAGTGGTCGGCATCAAACATGCCGCCAATATCGTCAACCGTATTCCGTCCAACCAGCAGCAACTGCTCGATCAGCTGCGTGAACGGGATGCGGGCGTGGTGGAGGAGCTGGAAGAGGAGATGTACGAGTTCTTCATCCTGAGTCGCCAGACGCCAGCCACGCTGCAACGTCTGATGGAGGAGATCTCCATCGAAGAGTGGGCGGTTGCCCTGAAAGGCACCGAGCCGGTACTGCGCCAGACCATTTTCAACGTTATGCCGAAACGCCAGGTTACCCTGCTGCAATCCACCACTACGCGTCTGGGTCCGGTTCCTGTGAGCCGCGTCGATCATGTGCGTAAAGAGATCATGGCCACCGTCCGTCAGCTGGCGGAAGAGGGTGAGATTCAGGTGCAGCTGTTTGCCGAACAGACCATGGAGTAACCATGTTTAAAAAGCACAGCTTACCCTTAAGCGCCCTGACCCCGACCCGACAGGCGGTGATCAAACCGCGCCTGTACAAATTCCCGCCGCTGCGTAAACGCCGCCCGGCACACAGCGTGGCGGAGGATATTCCCGCTGCGGCTGACGGCGCGGCGATACAGGAGCAGCTTCAGCAGGGATTTCAGGACGGCCTGAACCGTGGATTTGCCCAGGGCATGGAAGAGGGCAAAGAAGAGGGATATCAGGAGGGGCTGCGCCTCGGTTTTGACGAAGGCGTGCGGAAAGGGCGATCCGAAGGGAAAACCCAGGCGCGCCAGCAGTTTCTCGACGCGGCCCATCCGCTGGATGAGATCATTCAGTCGATGGAAACCTTCATGGCGAACTACGAACAGCGTCGCCGCGAGGAGTTATTACAGCTGGTGGAGAAAGTGACCCGGCAGGTGATCCGCTGTGAACTGACCCTCCATCCTACGCAGATTTTGACGCTGGTGGAGGAAGCGCTGAGCGCATTGCCCCAGCAACCCGAGCAGATCAACGTCATGCTCAACAGCGAAGAACATCGCCGCATCAGCGAAGCCGAGCCGGAAAAAGTGGCCCAGTGGGGGCTAATGGCGGACCCCGATCTGGCCCCCGGTGAATGCCGCGTGGTGACCAACACCACTGAAATGGACGTGGGCTGCCAGCACCGACTGGACCAGTGCATGGACGTGCTGAAAGAGACGCTGCTGCCGGAATCCCGCGATGAGTAACACCGATTTCGCGCAGGTTTTGCGCTCCATCGACAACATCAACCTCGCCCGCGTGGCCGGGCGTCTGGTGCGCGTGGCGGGCATTTTGCTGGAGTGCGTCGGGTGCCGTCTCGCCGTCGGCCAGCTATGTCAGGTCGAAAGCGCCGAAGGGGAGTTTATCGAGGCGCAGGTGGTCGGGTTCGATCGCGACGTGACCTTTTTGATGCCCTTTAAACAGCCTTCCGGCCTGATGGCGGGCGCGCGCGTTTACCCCGCCGATAAACAGCAGGGGGTGCTGATTGGCGATCAGTGGCTCGGACGGGTGGTGAACGGCCTCGGCGAGGCGATTGACGACAAAGGCAAACTCTCCGGCGACACGGTACTGCCGCAGCAACTCCCGCAGGTGCATCCTCTGCGACGTCAGCCGGTGGCCGCACCGCTCGACGTGGGCGTGCGGGCGATTAACGGCCTGTTGACCATCGGCAAAGGCCAGCGAGTGGGGCTGATGGCGGGAAGCGGCGTTGGCAAAAGCGTGCTGCTCGGTATGATCACCCGCTATACCCAGGCCGACGTGGTGGTGGTGGGGCTGATCGGCGAGCGCGGGCGCGAAGTGAAAGAGTTTATCGAACATTCGCTGGGGGAAGAGGGGCGGCGCAAATCCGTGATCATCGCCGCGCCAGCCGACGAATCGCCGCTGATGCGTATCAAAGCCACGGAGCTGTGCCACACCATCGCCAGCTACTACCGCGACAAGGGTAAAGACGTCCTGTTGCTGGTGGACTCCTTAACCCGCTACGCCATGGCGCAGCGTGAAATCGCCCTTTCGTTGGGCGAACCGCCCGCCACGAAAGGCTATCCGCCATCGGCATTCGGCATGATCCCGAGACTGGTTGAAAGTGCGGGCAACAGCGAAAGCCACGGCTCAATGACCGCAATCTACACGGTGCTGGCAGAAGGCGATGACCAGCAGGACCCGATTGTCGACTGCGCCCGTGCGGTGCTGGACGGGCACATCGTCCTGTCGCGCCATCTGGCGGAAGCGGGCCACTACCCGGCCATCGACATCGGGCAATCCATCAGCCGCTGTATGAGCCAGGTGACGGAGCGCGAACACCAGCTTTCGGCGCGCACCCTCAAGCAGCTGTACGCCGAATACCAGAGCATCAAGCCGCTCATCCCGCTGGGCGGATACGTGGCGGGCGCCGATCCGATGGCCGATAAAGCGGTCAATCTCGCCCCGGCAATCACCCGGTTCCTGCAGCAGGAAGTGCAGGATGCGGCGCTGCTCGACAAAACCATCTCCGATCTCAACGTACTGGCGAAAGCAGGATAATCGACGATGAGTAAACTGATTCAGACCCTCGAACAACTCCATGTGCTGCGCAACCGCGCGGTAAAAGATCTCAGCAGTAAACTCGCCACCCAGCAGCAGCTGTGCCAGCGCCTGGAGAAGAACATTCACGCCCTGTCGAACCTCGTCAACCACAGCACGCCGGAAATGCAGGGCAGCGCGACCATGCTTCACAACCAGTCGTTCTACAAACGCAATATCCAGCGAGTGATCGACTGGCAGCGGCAGGAGCAGGCGCTCGCGACAGTCGAAGCGCAAAAATTGCAGGGGAATTTGCTGGCGGAATCGCGCCGGGAAAAGAGCCTCGAACTGGTGCTTGATGGCCGTCGGCAGGACCTGCGCCAGGCGCAGGAGCGCCGCGAGCAAAAAGTCACTGACGCCGTCTCCGCGCAGTGTTGGTTAAGACAACAACAGGCCCAGCGGCAGCGATAAGATGGCTACTAATTTGATGCAGTCGCTGCTCAAACGCCAGCAGCAGAAAAAAATCACCGAATTCCCGTTTGTCAGCGTGATCTGTCCGACGTGGGAGCGCCGGGCGTTCCTGCCCTATTTGCTCTATCTCTTTCAGTATCAGGACTATCCGGCCGATAAACGCGAGCTGGTGATCCTCGACGATTCCGCGCAAAGCAACGAAGATCTGATCGCCATGATGGTCGATGCGCGCGTGGACAATGTGCGCTATATCCACAGCCCGGAGCGGCTGGATCTCGGTGAAAAACGCAACAAACTCAACGAGCTGGCCAAAGGGGAGTACATCGTCTGCTTTGACGATGATGACTACTACCCGCCGAACAAAATCAGCGCGCAAGTGGGCGAGATGCAGCGCAACAATGCCCTCTTTTCCGGCAGCGACACTATTTACATCTGGTACAGCCATCTCGATAAAATCTATCGCACCCATTCGTTTGGCGCCCACCACGCCCTGAACGGCACCTTTGCCTATCATCGCCACTTCCTGAAAAACCATCGCTATGAAGACACCGCGAGGCTGGCGGAAGAGCAGGCGTTTCTGAATAACTTCACCGCGCCAGTGCTGCAAATCGATCCCCGCGAGGCAATTTTGTGCATTTCGCACAGTGCTAATACCTACGACAAAGATTTCGTGCTCGGCTCCAGCCAGCCGACGGCGCTGACGCTGGAAGATTTCGTCTCCGATCGCAATCTGCTGAACCACTATCGCCGCCTGAGCCACGCGCCGCTCAGCACCTCCGTGCAGTGGTCGGCCTTCGCTAAGGTGGCGGTGCTGTATGACCAGCCCGATGAGCTTGAACATCAGCGTCAGGCGCTGGTCGCTCTTGGACTCGATGCGCAACAGCTGGTGCCTTTTGCCCGCGACGGGCAGGACGGGCTGACGTCCCACTGCCAGGTGCTGGACACGGCGATGCGCGAGCAGTGGCAAAGCGTGGTGCTGGTGGATGCGTCGGTGAAATACGTGCGCAAAGAGATGTCGATAAAAACGGTAAACCAGCTCCTTTCCCGCCTGGCTCATATCGACTGGCAGGTGGTGGTGCTGGGGGCGCGCTATCAGCGTATTTCACCTCTCAAGGCGTTGCCGGGCGTGGCTCGCATCGCGCGCGGTGACTGCGGCTGCGCGTATGCCGTCAACGGCGAATACATCCCCGAGCTACTGGCGTGCTACCGCCAGGCCCTCGCGCAACAGCTCACGCTTGATGAATGCTGGCCTGCGCTCATGCAGGCCGCCTGCTGGCTTGGTCTGCAGCCGAGCTTTGCTTTTTTACCCGAGATATCCGACCGCGAAAGCGGGAAGCGTATCGATTGCACCCACTGGTTTTTTCGCAAAAACTTTCAATGAAGAAGGGCCGCCACTCCAGCGGCCGGAGTACCCTATGGAACTGATTGAGCACTACCAACCCGAATATGTCGTCCGCTTTGCCGAGCGGGTACGGCCCTGCGAATGCCCTGCCTGTCAGGGGCGTACGGACGAATGGCCCGTCACTCACGTGAAGCTGAAAAACCAGCAGCGCGACAGCCTCGACGCGGGCTGCGAGACTGCGGCCCGCGAGATCCTGCTCAACCCGCAGGCCTTTGTTCTGCATACCTCAACGACCCGGCCGCAGAGCGAGCAGGGGCTGAGCGCCTGGGACGAAACCCTGAACCAGCAGTGCATCAACCTGGCGGTCCATCCGGCGCTGACGCTGGAGAGCAGCCTGTACGCCATCGGCGTGTTGCTCAGTAAAGCGCAGCGTTATCTCGACAGCGATCAGTGCGAGCCGCACCAACTGCTGGAGATGGGCGAGCAGCTTTCGGCGCTGGCGGAGCGCGGGATCCTCGACGAACAGCTGCGCCTTCTGCCGCCGATTGAGGTGAATCGCGTGGAAGCGCTGGAGCAGATGGGCGCGATGCGCCTGACCCTCAATCTGCCGGCAATGCAGAAAATGAGCATGATGCTGAAACTCAGCGAGCTGGCGGTGATGCAGCCTGCCCGTCTGCAGGATCGCTTACGCGAGCTGGAAGCCGGTGCCGCGCGCAACGCCCTGCTGAACGAACAGCCGCATATCCTACGCAACGCCCTGATCTATAAACTGTATGGCGAATGTCTGCCAGGTCCCGACGCCGACAACTACGGTGATGTGCTGATGTCCCTGACCCGCATGATGTTCCAGCTGAAAATGCTGTGCGCCATGTGGCTCGAGGACAACGCTCAGCTCACCCACAACGATGTGGTGGCGCTGTTTAGCGCATGGTTTAACTGGCAGAGCGGAAATGTGTGGAAGGGCGCGAATTCGGCGGATTACACGTTGCTGTGTGGGCTGTCGTTGATTTGATGTATCAGGCCGTCACTATTAACGTTTGCCATGCAGCCTTTTAATTTAAATAGACATCAAAACCATGAAGATAACGTTTTGATGTCTATGTTTTTTCTTTTTCTCTACAGAGGGTTAGTGTGGGTCAGGCTTCTGCTGATCACGACAGAGTTACCGTCCCCCTTACGAAATCGCGTCCAAAGATTTAAAGAATAGGGGGCGATAATCGACGATGGACTGTTCGATATCGCTTTTATCCTGGATCTGAAAACCGGCGCAAGGATAAAGCCCAAGCCAGCAATCTTTCATCATTAGATGCCACCAGTTCACATCCAGCACCGCATGCGGCGGTGGGTTTTCAAGCTCCAGCAAGGTCAGGCTCTGGCGAAAATTATCGAGCAGTGTCGCAAAGTAATGGCGGTTCACCCGGTACGCGCATGAGCACCAGGCCCGGTTCACCCGCAGCAGATACTCAACGCTTTTAAGCGGCGTAACGTGCTGATAATTCGCCGCCAGCAGGGCAACATCCCAGCGAAGCGTGCTCAGTCTGATTAACCAGGCATTGAGCCGGGTGATGCTTTGCGCATCGCGGCAAAACTCAAAGTCATCTTCCAGAATCAACACATCGTCCCAGTCTTGCGCTATCGCCATCTCCAGTACGGCGATGTGCGATTTCACGCACCCTACGGCACCGGGCGTGGCTTTGATCCCCTCGAAGCGGATGATTTTTTCTTTCGGCGCGTTCAGCTCGCGAAGCTGACGTTTCATGCGAACATTACGGTCGCGGCGGTGGGCCAGATTGATATAGACAATCCGGGAAAAGGCGTCCCAGTTAATTGGTTCGTTCATTGTCAGTGCCTGATAAATGCGCGTGCGGTCGCCACTGGAATGCTTGTGTTTGCCCGGGCTTCGATGCCGGTGAACAGATAGCGATGGAGGTATTTTTTGAGCTGCTCGTGGCTGAAATGCTGATAAAACGCCCGTCCCAGCACCTCTACCGGCTTGCGATAGAGCTTCGCCTCAAGCCCCACGGTGGAGTTGATGGTGATGACTCTTGCAGCGGCTTTGATCAGATCGACGGTATTTTCCTGGGTGATTTTAAAGCCGTAGCGCTGCTGGAGTCTGGCAATATTCACCAGTTCAGACGGCACTGTTTCCGCCGGATGAATTTTGACGACCAAATCGCGTTTTTCCTGACGCGCGGCCCGGCTGGCCTGACGGATTGCATCTTCGTTACGCAGATCGGCATTCAGCCACAGCTGCGTATCATAGGAGACCTGAAGTGGCAAAAACAGAAAATCGGCCCGTCTGCCCAGAACGCGATCCTGGGAAATCTCACTGATTAATTTTTCACACGGATTATTGCGTGCCTGGAGCGGCGGCTGGCGTTTTTCGGCTTCGTACTCTGCCATCCACTGCGTGTGGATATCTTCCGCTACGTCTGGCAGCGCATCCAGACATTCCGGGTTCAGGGCCAGCGCGGACCGGGCATTGGAGCCAGTCGGATCGATAAATACTTTGTTGGGGAAATTCGAAAGTTCTACGTAGCGTGTCGTGATATTGCGCTGGTGGCAAAAGAGCGTGGCGGGCTGTTCAGCGAGGCCGTTGCCTGAACACAGGATCATCTTGCGCATGCTGTTCAGCTCTGGCTTGTTCATCAGCTGAAGCAGGATATAAAGATAAATATTCCAGCAGCGCTGATATTCCAGTTTCTGAATCAAAAATTCGCGTGAGCCACGGATATCGCTGTCGATGCGGCTAAAGAGCACCGGTTTTTGTTGCTGAAAAGCCTCCGGCGAAGGGAGGTTTATCTCCCCGGAAATAGGGCAAAGCGCAACGTTGCTGAGATTTTCACTGAGCCAAGCCGAGATCGGCTCCCAGGGGGAAATGGCTACGATCTCTTGCTGCTCCTCGGCGGGCAGTGCGTTGATCACGCGCGAGTAGAATTGTGCGTTCTCGATGGTTTCCATGTAAAAACCAATCATCTCACACCTGCCGATAAAGCCAGTTCTCCGGCTCGCCTACGTTAAACAGGTTTTGCAGAACCTCCTGCTGCATCGCCAGCACCATGCCGTTGCTGTCGTTCAGCGTTTTACATTCTGCGGCTGCCTGCTCCAGCGAATCCCAGAGCGTGTTGAGCTGCGACTGATTGGCGACGGGCAGGCGGGTGAAGAGCGTGCGCAGGCCGTGCGCACCGGCAGGGATACCGAGCCGGGTCAGGAGCTGATAGCGCTGTTTGCTGTTTTCCAGAAGCTGTTCATACACCGTGAAAATGCTGGCGTTCAGCGTCTCCAGTGCCTGCGCGTTACGCGCGATCAGGAACTGACGCTGATCCGTCAGCAGGGTCTTTAGCTGGTTGTAATGGTTGCGATCGTCGACCATGCCCTGAATCAGCGTTCTGACGCTCTGTGCGGCGTTACTCATTTTTACCTCTGATAGTATTGCTCTATCGCGCTGGTCAGGGCATCGAGATCGACGCTGATTTTCCCGCTGGCGATAGCCTCTTTCATACTGGCGACGCGCGCCATATCCACTTCTGGCAGGCTTGCCAGCTGCGTCTGCGCATCACCGAGAACCGGATCAATCGCGGTGGTGCGTGCGACTTTCATCTCCTCAGCACCTGCGGTGCGAGTCTGTGCCGTCGCACTGGACTGATTAATCGCGCTCGTCATGGCGTACTGGGGGGATGTCACTTTCATCGCTTACTCCATCTTCTTGTTTGTGCAGGTTGCGTCAGCTGTTCAGCGGGCGGAAAAAACGTTTCCGATCTCCATACCCCTGTAAAGCGACGCACTCAGGGCGAAACTTAAGCCCTGCGTAAAGTTTTTTAATTTTTCGCGCTCAGGCTGGTTCTCACCACGCCCATCTCGCTGACGATGGCGGTCACTTCCCGCTCGCTGCTCTCATTCTTCACTTTGATCATCTCGCCTTTGCGCCCTTTTTTGCTGGCGATCCCCATGGTGCGGGCCTCGACACCGTCCTGATCGGCAATCATCAGCACCCGCTGACCGCGCTCAACCATCACCGGCGAATCGAGCTGGCTCATGCTTAAAGGCTGAAGTTCCCGCACGCGGCGCTTGAGCGTCAGGCCAACCACATCATCCGGATGGGTGACGTAACCGCTGCGCAGGTTGCTGATATTGAACTTCTTCAGGGTGATATCGGACGGCCCGAGCACGTGCCCGCGCTCCAGGGTGTTTTTGGCCATCAATACGGCGAGATAGATGTCCGGTTTGACGGTCACCGCCACTTCCCAGCCGCCCGCGCTTTCACAGCGCACGTCAAAACGCAGCCGGCGCAGATCGAGGCGTTCGCCCGTCGGCATGCTGACGGTGAGCGGGGCGGCGCAGGGGGCGTACTGCGAGATTTCAGAGGGAATAAACAGATTGAGCTTTGCCTGGTAATCCTCCCAGCGGCTGCGCTGGGCTTCCTGACGAATCGCCTCGGAGGCCGCCTGCTGGACGCGGGAATGCACCTGCTTACGGGCGCTGGTGGGCTGGGGCGGCGCGGCGGCGGAAGCCGCGGAAAAGCAGAGTATGGCTGCGGTCAATGAGGAGCGGAAAAAGCCCTTCCCATTGCGCGGTGAAAACAGTGATAAAACGCTATTAATCATGATGTTATGAACCTGGCACGATAGTTGCTTTAAAGATTGCAGCAACACGGACTATCGGCACTGTCCACCATCACGAAGGAGTGAGTTGTGAGTATTAGTTTTGATAAGGCATTGGGCGTTCATCCGCAAGCTGTAGCACTTCGACTTTCCAGGGCGGAACTGCTTTCAGCAAACCTGGCTAACGTCGATACACCCAATTTCCAGGCTAAAGATATTGATTTTGCCGCGGAGATGCAACGTTCGCAGCGGGATTTCTTTCCCGGCTCGGCGGCGCAACAGATGTATCGCGTGCCCTATCAGCCCTCCTCGGACGGCAACACCGTTGTGCTGGATGTGGAACAAACAGAGTTTGCCAAAAACGTTCAGGACTACCAGATGAGCCTGGCGTTTTTGAATATGAAATTCACTGGTCTGAAGAAGGCCATTGAAGGTAAGTAATTGAATCAGGTAACGATAAATGGCTTTTACCGATATCTACCGAGTGTCAGGCTCGGCCATGACGGCACAGACCGTCCGCCTGAATACCGTCGCCAGTAACCTCGCCAACGCCGATACCGCGGCGACGGCAGAAGCGGGCGTGTACAAAGCGCGCCGCCCGGTGTTTGCGGCGGTGTATCAGAACGACGAGCTGATGAACAACAACGGTTTATCCGGTGCCCGCGTGCAGGTGATGGACGTCGTGGAATCCGGCAACGCGGTGCAGCGGTACGAACCGCATCACCCGATGGCGAACCCGGACGGCTACGTCTGGTATCCGGACATCAACGTGGTGGAGGAGATGGCCGACATGATGTCCGCGTCGCGCAATTTCGAAACCAACGTCGATGTTCTTAACAATGTAAAAAGCATGCAGCAGAGCCTGCTGCGTCTGGGCGAGGCGTAATAGATGAGCGTGAATGGCGTTTCCACTCAATCCGGTACTACCCCTTACGACAGCGGTGTATCCGCCAATGACAACAGCGCGGCAGGGATGAACAACCTGTTTATGCAGCTGCTTGTGGCACAAATCCAGAATCAGGACCCGCTGAACCCGACCGATGGCACGGAATACGTCGGCCAGCTGGCGCAGCTGACCCAGGTGCAGTCGATGGAGACCATGTCGCAATTAATGGCCAACAACGCGGTGCTGATGGACAACCTGCAAACCCTGTCGACGGGCAATCTGGTCGGGCAGAAGGTGATGGTTCAGACCGATACCCTCCAGAGTGATGGCAGCACCAACATCGAAGGCCGCCTGACGCTGGATCACGCCGCCAACACCGTCACGGTGATCGTCAAAGACGAAAGCGGCAACGAGACCAAAATTGAGCTGGGCAAACAGGAAGCCGGTTCCGTGGACTTCACCCTCAACCCGCAAGAGCTGGGGCTGAAAGAGGGCAAATACACCATGACCGTCATGACGGACAACGAGCCAGCCAAAGTGCCGATTGAAGTCGGCGGTGTGGTGAACAACGTGCGGATCCCGCTCGATGGCACTGCGACCATGCTCAACATCAGCGGCATCGGTGAAGTGGCGTACCACAACATCACTCAGTTCGGCCAGTCGAACGACAAAACCCCGAAGGGATTAACGAGTTAATCAGGAATTATTATGAGTTTTGATATTGCAGTTTCTGGCCTGAATGCCATCAACCAACAGCTCGGCGCGATCTCCAACAACATCGCGAACTCCGGCACCGTGGGCTTTAAATCCGGGCGCGCGGAGTTCGCATCCCTGTATGCCGAAGGTCAGCCGCTGGGCGTGGGCGTGACCGCCGTTGCGCAGAGTATTTCCAAAAGCGGAGCCATTTTTGCCTCTGCCAACAGCCTCGATTTGGCCATTAATGGCGACGGCTTCTTTATGATGCGCGACAGCACCGGCACTACTGCCTACACCCGCGCAGGCTATATGGCCACCGACAACAACGGTAATCTGGTTAACAACCTCGGCATGTACCTGCAGGGCTATCCGGTGGATGCCAACGGCGTGGTACAGACCGGGACCATCGGCAATCTGACCATCAGCAGCGGCTCTATTCCGGCGAAAGCGACCAGCACTCTCGACTTCACCGCCAACCTGAATGCCAACGAAAAGTTGCCGGAAAACCCCGATTTCGATCCGACCGACGAGAAATCCTACAACCACACATACGCCACCCAGGTGTATGACTCTCTGGGCCGCGAACACACCATGAAGCAGTACTTCGTGAAAACCACCGACAACGAGTGGGAAGTGCACTACTACATGGACGATCAGGATCTTGGCACTACCGAGAAAATGACCTTCACCGAGCAGGGCGTGCTGCAGACGCCGACCGGCCCGGTCACCATCAACGCCAGCATTCCGGGCGCAGACGGCATCGAACTGACCCTGAGCTACAGCGGCACCACTCAGTTTGGCTCCGATTTCTCGGTCAGCAAAAACTCTGGCAACGGCTACGCCTCCGGGGAACGTACCGGGCAAATGATCGACAAAGACGGCAGCGTCTACGCCACCTTCTCCAACGGTGAGCGCCTGCTGCAGGGCCAGCTGGTGCTGGCGAGCTTCTCTAATCCGAACGGTCTCTCTTCGCAGGACGGCACCACCTGGTCGCAAACCGCCAGCTCCGGTACGCCGCTGACGGGCGCGCCGGGCACCGGGCTGCTGGGGTCGATCAGCTCCAACACTCTGGAAGGCTCCAACGTCGATCTCACCGCCGAACTGGTCGGGCTGATGACGGCGCAGCGTAACTATCAGGCCAACACCAAAGTGATCAGCACCAACGACAACATGATGTCGGCGCTGTTCCAGGCACTGTAATGGACCACTTAATTTATACCGCCGTGAGCGGAGCGTCCCGCAGCCTCGCGCAGCAGCAGATCCACGCGAACAACCTGGCGAACGTCAACACCCAGGGGTTTCGTCACGATCTGGACAGCGCGATGTCGCAGCAAATTCAGGGGGAGGGTTACGCCTCCCGTTTTCTGGTGCAACAGCAGCAGGGCGGCGTCGATCTGACGCCAGGGGCAACGCGTGAGACGGGGCGCGATCTCGATGTCGCCGTCAAAGGCAGCGGCCTGATTGCGCTGGTTAGCGGCAACCGCGAGGTCTACACCCGCAACGGCCAGATTGAAGTCGGCCCGGAGGGCGATCTGACCATCGACGGCCTGCCGGTCTCCGGCGACAACGGCCCGATCGTGCTGCCGCCGTTTTCGTCCGTCAGCATCGCCGACGACGGGGTCATCACCATCGTGGCGGATGACGGCGACATCGCCGCGCCGATGGACGTCGACCGTATCAAGCTGGTGGATATCGCCGCCAGCGAGCTGAGCAAAAACAGCGCCGGTTTTCTGGTGACCAACGCCAACGTCAATCCGCGTACCGAAGAGGTCGAGGTAGTTGCCGGGCATCTGGAAACCTCTAACGTCTCGGCGATTAACGAAATGGTCTCCAGCATCGCGCTTAACCGTCAGTTCGAAGCCCAAATTAAAATGATGAAGGCGGCAGAAGATCTGGCGACGGCGGGCAATCGCCTGCTGCGTAACGCCTGATTTTTGCCCGTTTAGCCAAAAGGAATAACGATGAATCCCGCTTTATGGATCAGTAAAACCGGTCTTGCCGCGCAAGACGCGAAGATGAGCGCCATCTCCAACAACCTGGCGAACGTTAACACCACCGGGTTTAAGCGCGATCGCGTGATGTTCGCCGATCTGTTCTATCAGAATCAGCGCACGCCGGGCGGTCAGCTAGACCAGAACAACATCTCGCCGACGGGCATTCAGTTTGGTACCGGCGTCAAAATTGTCGGCACCCAAAAAGAGTTCACCACCGGCAATATCCAGAACACCGGACAGTCGCTGGACGTCGCCATCACCGGACAGGGCTTTTTCCAGGTTGAAACCAGCGACGGCGATATCGCCTATACCCGCTCCGGTAACTTCCAGAAAAACCCGGACGGCCTGCTGACTAACGCTCAGGGGCTGCCGCTGGTGCCGCAGATTGAACTGCCGGATAACGTCAAAGACCTGCAAATCGGCAAAGACGGCACCGTTACGGCCACGGTCGCGGGCGAAGCTGATCCGGTCGAACTTGGGCAGATCACGCTGGTGAACTTCGTCAATCCGGCCGGACTGGAAGCCCTCGGCGGCAACCTGTATCGCGAAACGGCGGCCAGTGGCGAAGCGGTAGAAGGCGTGGCGGGCGAAGAGGCTTTCGGGCAGCTCGAACAAGGCTCGCTGGAAGGCTCCAATGTGCAGGTCGTGGAGGAGATGGTCGATATGATCACCGTTCAGCGCGCCTATGAGATGAACGCCAAAATGGTCTCGGCGGCGGATGACATGCTCAAATTTGTCACGCAGTCGATGTAACGCGTGAAGTGAAAAAGAAATGAAAAAGCAGTTAGTTATTGGATGTATTGCACTGCTGCTGGCCGGGTGTGAAAGCCCGGCGCTGTTAGTGCAAAAAGATGACGCGGCCTACGCGCCGCCAGAAGATTTCTCCATGCCGACCACCAAAGTGCAGGGCGGCGGGCTGTATAACGGCAATTACAACTGGTCCCTGACGCAGGATCGCCGCGCTTACCGCGTGGGCGACATCCTGACCGTCAAACTGGACGAATCCACCCAGGCCAGCAAACAGGCACGGACCAACTTCGGCAAGAAAAATGACGTCTCGATTGGCGTGCCGGAAGCCTTTGGTCACTCCGTCGATAAGCTTTCCGGCTCCATCGACGGCAGCCGCAACTTCAACGGCAACGCCACTTCCCAGCAGCAAAACAGCCTGCGCGGAGCCATCACCGTGGCGGTCTACAAAGTGCTGCCCAACGGCGTGCTCGCCGTGCGCGGTGAAAAATGGCTGACCCTTAATCAGGGCGATGAATACATGCGTGTGACCGGGCTGGTACGCGCGGAAGACGTGGAGCGCGACAACTCAGTCTCCTCCCAGCGGATCGCCAACGCGCGTATCTCCTACGCCGGACGCGGAGCGCTCAGCGACTCCAACTCCGCAGGCTGGCTGACGCGCTTCTTTAACCATCCGCTGTTCCCGATTTAATGGAGTCTGCCATGCGTAAAGCGATGCTATTTCTGATGCTGCTGTGGACGACGGCGGCAACCGCAGAACGACTGGGAAATGTGGTCGATATTCAGGGCGTGCGCGGTAACCAACTGGTGGGATACAGCCTGGTGGTCGGCCTCGACGGCACGGGCGATAAAAATCAGGTGAAGTTCACCAGCCAGTCGGTGACCAACATGCTGCGCCAGTTTGGCGTCCAGCTGCCGACCAAAATCGATCCAAAAGTGAAAAACGTTGCAGCCGTGGCGATCAGCGCCACGCTGCCGCCGGGCTACGCGCGCGGGCAGAGTATCGACATTACCGTCTCGTCCATCGGCGACGCGAAAAGCCTGCGCGGCGGCACCTTGCTGCTGACGCAGCTGCGCGGAGCAGACGGTGAAGTCTACGCTCTGGCGCAGGGGAACGTGGTGGTCGGCGGTGTGAAAGCCGAAGGCAACAGCGGGTCGAGCGTCACCATCAACACCCCGACCGTGGGTCGCGTGCCGAACGGAGGGTCCGTCGAGCGCGAAGTGCCGTCCGATTTTCAGCAAAACAACCAGGTGATTCTCAACCTTAAGCGTCCGAGTTTTAAAACCGCCAACAGCGTGGCGGTGGCGCTGAACAGCGCCTTTGGCTCCGGCACGGCAACGGCGCAGAGCGCCACTAACGTGGTGGTCAACGCTCCGCTGCCGGCGGGCGAACGCGTGGCGTTTATGTCGATGCTGGAAGATGTGCAGATCAACGCCGGTAAACAGCCGCCGCGCGTGGTGTTTAACGCCCGCACCGGCACCGTGGTGATTGGCGATGGCGTGGTGGTTCGCGCGGCGGCGGTGTCGCACGGCAACCTGACCGTCACCATTCGTGAATCGTCGAACGTTAGCCAGCCGGGCGCATTCAGCCAGGGTCAGACGGTGGTCACACCGCAAAGCGACGTCGATGTGAATCGCGGCAGCGGCCAGATGGTGACCATTGCAGCAGGCACCAGCCTGCGCAGCATCGTGAATACCATTAACAGCCTCGGCGCGTCGCCGGACGACACTATGGCGATCCTGCAGGCCCTGCATGAAGCAGGCGCGCTGGATGCCGAACTGGTTGTGATTTAAGGAGAGACAATGCTACAGGCGATCAAACCCCAGACCAGCGTGCTGCCC
>Ga0075364_10000949_pt1 | contig 15307 bp, 13 predicted proteins | sample EndMetdeltDD1764_FD_71517 | JGI IMG/M metagenome (GOLD analysis project Ga0075364, IMG submission 71517) | Populus endosphere microbial communities from Tennessee, USA - Endosphere MetaG P. deltoides DD176-4 | ecosystem: Host-associated > Plants > Roots > Endosphere | place: USA: Tennessee...
GCCCATCATCCGGCCCTTGCCCCACGCAGGACCGCTTTTCTCTGCACGCACAGGTACTTATGCGGCGAGTGGTTGCGACCCGCCGACGTCCCGGGAGACCCCGGGATCCGTTAAAAAACGCCTGTAAGAGGGCTGAGAGTAGTCGGGCGCCTTGGGCGGTCAACGGGGATTCTTAGGCCTGTGCGCGGATATTTTCGTTGACTTGCGGGAGCCCCTGATCGGCCAAGGGAAAGCCCTCTTCTTAAGTCAGATCGCTGAGTAGATTCGCCGCATGGGTCGCAGCCGGGCCGGCCTTGCGCCCAAGGAAAGCACAGCTTCGCGGCCGCCTGCGCAGGCTTGCATCAGCCGACGAAAAGCAGGTCTCTGGCGTGGCGGGGGCTGGACCTGGGGCCCACACGCAAACAGCGCCCGCGAGGCGGGCGCTGGCGTCGTTCGATCTCGTGGATCGGCGAGCCCGCCTGGGGCCCGCAGGGCGGTCTCTTAGGCGACCGACAGCTTCTTAAGCCGCGCGGCCAGGCGCGAGACCTTGCGCGAGCCGGTGTTGCGGTGAACCACGCCCTTGGAGACGGCGCGCATCAGCTCGGACTGGGCCTCGACGAAGGCCGCCTTGGCCTGGTCGGCGTTCCCCGCCGCGATCGCTTCCTCGAAGCGACGCAGGAAGGTGCGCACCCGCGAGCGGCGCGCGGTGTTGACTTCGGTGCGACGGGCGATCTTGCGAACCGCCTTCTTGGCGCCGGGCGTATTGGCCATACTTGAGCTCTCGGAAAGACAGGCCGCCCGGAGGCCCGGGCGGGGAAAATTGGAGGCGCGGATATACGCGGCGGGCGCCGCGCGGTCAATGGCGCAGGCCAGCCAGACCCTTCAGGCGCGCCCAGAGGCCCCGACGCCGCGCCCCCGCCCCGGCGCCGCCGTCGAGCCAGGCGCCGACGTCCAGACCCGACAGCTTCGCGAACCGCGCCAGGTCCTGCCCATAGAGGCCGCGCAGATAGGCCCTGTCGGCCTCGCTGATGGGCGCCCCGTAGTCGATGGCCTTGGCGGTCAGCTCGCGCCGGGGCGTCACCGGCCCCTTCGGCGGCGGGGCGCCGATGAAGCGGCAGATGCGGGCCAGGGTCTCGTCGGGGCGCGCGTCCAGGTCCTCCGATCGCAGCGCCAGCACCTGCTCGCGCGGGAAGAGGGTCAAGAGGTGGGCGAACTGCGCGCCGTAGAAGCCGCGCTCCACATAGCTGAAGACCCGGTGGTGGGCGGGGGCCTCGGGGCTGTCGACGCGGGCGCGCCCCTCGCGGATGCACCAGGCGAAGGGCTCGCGCTCCCAGCCCCGGGCGTACTCCATCCGCCATTGCGACCAGGCGCGCTCGACCGGGTCGCGGAACAGCAGCACCAGCTTCATCGCCGCCTCGTAGCGGGCGATCCGTTCCAGGCAGTTGGGCCAATAGATGTAGATGGGCGTGACCTCGCCGCGCGGGCGGGCGTCGACCTTCGGGAAGGCGGCGTGCAGGCGCCCGTAGTCGGGATTGCTCCAATCCACGCCGGTCTCGTCGTCGAAGAAGTGGACCTCCTTGGCTGGCGCCATCTGCACGCCGGGCAGGTCGTCGAGATAGTGGAAGAGGGCGGTGGTGCCGCCCTTCTGCACCCCCGCCACCAGGAAGCTGACCCGCTGCTGGTCCATGGCTCAGCCCGGCTTCCGGCCGACGACCTGGAAGCCCGCGGCGATCCGCGCCAGCTCGTCCTGCGGGGCGGAAAGGAAGCTCTTCCAGACATCGTTCTGCTTGCGCCCCGGGCCACGCCAGAGCTGGGCCAGTTCGCCCACGGTCATGGCGGAGAAGCGCTCGGCGGCGGCGGCGCCCACGCCCGCCTCCAGGACCTGCTGCGCCTCCGCCGCGATCCAGGCCAGCGCGTTCATCGGATTGAAGTTCTCCGACACCGAAAGCTCCACCCCCTCGAAGCCTTCGAACCAACGGGCCACGCCGTGGCGGGTGGCGTTGTAGAAATGGTGCGGCGCCTCGTGCAGCGGCTGCAGGAAGGCGGTGTGGACCAGCAGCCTGCCGCCGGGCCTGAGCACCCGCAACAGCTCGGCGGCGACCAAGGCCGGGTCCTGGTAATGCTCGAAGGCGTTCATCGCCAGGGCCGCCTCGAAGCTGTCGTCGGCGAAGGGCAGGGTGTGGGCGTCGGCCACCACGTCGGTGTGCCGGAAGACGGCGAACTCCACCTCCACCACCTGATCGAAGGCCTGGGGCGTGCCGCCGGCCGAAAGATGCAGGACCGGGCCCACGGCCGCCTCGATCAGCTCCAGGGCGACGTTGGGCAGGCCGTGGGAGACGTGGGCTGGATCCATCACCTGCGCGGCTTCCGCCCCCTCGCGCAGCACCGGGCGGCCCTCCAGCAGCGGCCAGGTCACGGCCCCATCCGCTGTCCGCAAGGCCTCGCCGTCCCGCACCAGCGCCTGCCCGGTCCGCGGGCAGCGCAGCATCGGCAACAGCCGGTCAAGGGCGGTCGATCTGTCCAAGGCCCTGGAGTAGCGCGAGCCAAGCCTCGCTTCAACGGAGCGCCGAGCGCCCCCTCACGCGCCCATGAAGCTGCGCCAGGCCGGGTGCGCGGCGATCAGGTCGGCCAGGCGCTGGTAGCCGGCGGCGCCTGGATGGGCGCCGTCGAAGGCCCGGGCCTCGGCCACCCACAGGCCGTCGGCCGCCAGCGGGCGGAAGACGTCGATGAATGGGCTCGCCAGCCGGGCCGCCAGCAGCCCCAGGTTCTCGTTCAGGGCCTCGATGCGCGCCGCCTGCCCGGCGTCGGCCACCGGCGGCGGCCCGACCAGCAGGACGGGCGCGAGCTTGGCCGCCTCGGTCAGCACCGCGCGCACGTTCAGCAGGCTCTGGGCAGGCGCCACGCGCGGGCCGCCGCCCTCCTGGGTGCAGTCGTTGACCCCCACCGACAGCAGGATGCGGCAGGGCTCGGCGTCGGTCAGCCGCGCCTGCGCCTCGGCGCGCCAGCGGCGGGCGACGTCGGCCGAGGTCTCCCGGCGGACGCCCAGGTTGTAGAGCGTCACCTCGCGCCGGCCGGCCAGCGCCCGGCCGACCCAGCCCAGATGGTCGGGATCGCCGACGCCGGCGACCAGGCTGTCGCCGAAGGCGATCAGCCGCATCGCCGCGTCAGCGCCCCTTGAACTGCGGTTTGCGCTTCTCGACGAAGGCGGCCATGCCTTCCTTCTGGTCCTCGAAGGCGAACAGGGAGTGGAACAGCCGCCGCTCCATGGCCAGGCCCGTGGCCAGCGTGGTCTCGTAGGCGGCGTTGACCAGTTCCTTGTTCATCTTGGTGGCCACCGGCGACTGGGCGGCGATGCGCTTGGCCGCGGCCATGGCCTCCTCGATCAGCTTGTCGGCCGGCACCACGCGGGAGGCCAGGCCCGAGCGCTCGGCCTCGGCGGCGTCCATCTGGCGGGCGGTCAGGGTCATGTCCATGGCCTTGGACTTGCCGATCAGGCGGGTCAGCCGCTGGGTGCCGCCCATGCCCGGCATGACGCCCAGGTTGATTTCCGGCTGGCCGAACTTGGCGGTGTCGGCGGCGATGATGAAGTCGCAGAGCATGGCCAGCTCGCAGCCGCCGCCCAGCGCATAGCCCGCCACCGCCGCGATCATCGGCTTGCGGAACTGTTCGATGCGCCGCGTCCACTTGCCGAAGAAGTCCTCGTGGAAGGCCTGCGCGTAGGTCTTCTCGGCCATCTGCTTGATGTCGGCGCCGGCGGCGAAGGCCCGCTCCGAGCCGGTGAGCACCACGCAGCCCACGCCGTCGTCGGCCTCGGCGACATCCAGGGCGGCGCAAAGCTCGTCGAGCAGCGGGCCGTTGAGCGCGTTCAGCGCCTCGGGGCGGTTCAGCCGGATCAGCGTCACGCCGTCCGTGGTCTCGACGATCAGGTTTGAATAGCTCATGTGGCGCGTCTCCCAGCCTGAGCCGCGCTTTAAGGCCCCTGGACGCGATAGCCAAGCGCCCGCAGGCGCGCCGGCACGCCGTCGGGGCCGATCACGTGGCCCATTCCCACCACCACCACCGTGCGGCCATGGCCCTTGAGCCGCTGGTCGAGCACCCTCGTCCAGCGGGCGTTGCGGTCGGTGACGATGCGGCGAAAGAGCTGGGGGGAGGCCTTGCGCAGCGGCTCCAGCGCGTCGCGGTCCAGGGCCTTGATGTCGCCCGACATCCACTCGCGCACCAGGCGGGCGAACTGGTCGGGCTCGCGCTCCATCTCCTCCAGGGTGCCGCGCAGCGAGTCGATCTGCTCGGCCTCCGAGGTCCCCGCAATGAGCTCGATCTGCTCGCGCGGCGTCTCGAAGGCCCGGCGCTGGGCGCTGGCCGGCGCGGCGGCGGCGATGGCCTGCTCGACGCCCGCGGCCTCCCCGGCGCCGGCCTTGCGGTAGGCCGCCGCGCCAAGGGCCACCTCCGCCAGCCAGGGGCGCAGCCGATCGAGCATGGCCGCGTCGGCGCCATAGGCCTTGGCCACCCGCCCCAGGCGCTCGGCGTCCGTGGGCGCCAGGCGATGGAACAGCGACTGGTCGGGCGGCAGGACCCCAAGCTGGCTGGCGAGCCGCGAGGTCTCCGCCTCGGTGGCCGGATCGATCGGCAGCTCGAACCACACGTCGTCGGCGGCGGCCAGGGCCCGGGTCAGGGCCGGCGGGCGCCAGTCCATGCCGGCGGGGAGGATATGCACCGAGCCGAACAGGACGAGCTCGGAATCGGCGTCGCGGACGATCCACACCGGCGGCTTGGCCCACGCGGGCTCGCCAAGCCCAAGGGCGATCAATGCGAAAAGGGCGGCGGCGGCGCGGCGCATGGGCTCAGCGCTGGCAGACGGGGCAGTAGAAGGTCGAGCGCCCGCCCTGCACCCGCCGATGGATGGTCCCCGCGCACCCCAGGTTGGTGCAGGGCTGGCCCTCGCGGTCGTAGACCTGGAAGCGGTGCTGGAAGTAGCCCAGCGCGCCGTCGGCGCTGGCGTAGTCGCGGAGCGTCGAGCCGCCCGCGGCGATGGCCTCGCGCAGGACCTCGCCGATCACCTCCACCAGCCGCTGCAGGCGCGCCTTGGCGATGCGGCCGGCGGGCTTGAAGGGGGAGATGCGCGCCCGGTGCAGGGCCTCGCAGACATAGATGTTGCCCAGGCCCGCGACGATGCTCTGGTCCAGCAGCAGGGTCTTGGGGCCCTGCTTGCGTCCGGCGAAGGCGCTCGCCAGCCGGCCGGAGTCGAAGGCCTCGGAGAGGGGCTCGGGGCCCAGGCTCGCGAACCAGGGATGCAGGTCCAGCGTGGCGGTGTTGATCAGCGCCATGTAGCCGAACCGCCGCGGGTCGTAATAGGTGACGCGGGTCCCCGCCTCGGTCTCGAACACCACGTGGGCGTGCTTGGGGTCAGGGTCGGGGGCGTAGTGGAAGCCGCCGGGCCTGGCCGCGCCTTCGGGCCTGGCGATCTCGAAGCGCCCGCTCATCCCCAGGTGCATGACCAGGGTGTCCTCCCGGTCCAGCCGCGCCAGCAGGTACTTGGCCCGCCGCGTCAGCGAGACGATGCGCGCGCCGGTGAGGATCTGGACAAAGCCCGTGGGCAGGGGAAAGCGCAGGTCCGGCCGGCGGGCCTCCACACGGGTCAGCCGCTGGCCTTCCAGCACGGGCGCGAGGCCGCCGCGGACCGTTTCCACCTCGGGAAGTTCGGGCATGGCGTTCCAGTCGCACGGCGCGCGCCGCGCCTCAACTCTCCTCTCCCCCCGCGTAGCGGAGAGGGAGAGGGTCGGGAGAGGGCGGCGCAGGCTTCGGCACGGGCGCCAGCGTCTCCGCGAGACGGTCCGACGCCGTGAAATGGAGAGCCCCAGCCGCCCTCTCCCGCCCCTCTCCCTCTCTCGCTGCGCTCGGGGGAGAGGGCCTATTTCCGATCCAGCAGGTCGCGGACGCGGGTGGCCAGCTGCTCGAAGGTGAAGGGCTTGGTGATGAGCTGGACGCCGGCGTCCAGCCGGCCGTGGTGGACGATGGCGTTGCGCGAATAGCCGGTGGTGAACAGCACCTTCAGGCCCGGCCGGATCTCCGCGGCGGCGTCGGCCAGCACCCGCCCGCTGCGGCCGGGCAGCACGACGTCGGTGAACAGCAGGTCGATGCGCTGGTTCGAGCGCAGGATCCCCAGCGCCGTCTCGGCCTCGGCGGCCTCGAGCACCGTGTAGCCCAGCTCGTTCAGCACCATGCCGCTGTAGGCGCGGACATCGGCGTTGTCCTCCACCAGCAGCACCACCTCGCCGTCCCCGCCGTGCGGGACCGCGCCCGCGCCCGCCTCGGCTTCGGCGCGCGCATCTCCCTGGAAGCGCGGGAAGTAGAGCTTCACCGCCGTCCCCTCGCCGGGCTCGCTGTAGATGGTCACGTGGCCGCCCGACTGCTTGACGAAGCCGTAGACCATGGAGAGCCCAAGCCCTGTCCCGCGGCCCACGTCCTTGGTGGTGAAGAAGGGCTCGAACACGCGGCTGAGGGTGTCCTTGGACATGCCCCCGCCGGTGTCGCTGACGCTGACCATGACGTACTGGCCGGGCACCACCTCGGCGTCGGTGGCGGCATAGCGCTCGTCGAGCAGAGTGTTGGCGGTCTCGATGGTCAGCTTGCCGCCGCCGGGCATGGCGTCGCGGGCGTTGACGGCCAGGTTGAGCATGGCGCTCTCGAGCTGGTTCTGGTCCGCCTCCACGGTCCAAAGCCTTGGCGCCAGCACCCCCTCCAGCTCGATGTCCTCGCCCAGGGTGCGGTGCAGCAGGTCGGTCATGTCCCGCACCAGGTGGTTGAGGTCCAGCGGCCTGGGCTGCAGCGGCTGGCGGCGGGAGAAGGCCAGCAGCCGCGTGGTCAGGTTGGCCGCCCGCTGGGCGCCCTGCAGCGCCAGGTCGGCGGCGCGCCGGATGCGCGCCTCGTCCGCCGGCTTGGCCCGAAGGATGGTGTCCAGCCCGCCGATGATCACCGTCAGCAGGTTGTTGAAGTCGTGGGCGACCCCGCCGGTGAGCTGGCCCACGGCCTCCATCTTCTGCGCCTGGCGCAGCGCCGCCTCGGCCTCGATGCGCTGGGCCACTTCGCTGGCGACCCGCTCCTCCAGGCTCGCATTCAGCGCGTGCAGGTCGGCCTCGGCGCGGCGCCTCTGCTCCAGCTCGGCCTGCAGCTCGCCGACGAGCCGGGCGTTGTCCATGGCCACGGCCGCCTGGGCGGCGAGGCCGACGACGCGGCCCTCGCACTCGGCGTCGAACACCGCCTCCTCGGCATGGCCGAAGAAGAGGCCCCCCAGCACCTCGCCCTCGCGGGACTTCACCGGGACCGCCAGGTAGCTCACCACCGGCAGGTGTCCCTTGGGCTGGCCGTGATGGGGGGCCATCGTGCCGTAGCGCGGATCCATGCGGATGTTGTCCGAGCGGACCACCGCCGAGCCCTCGAAGGTCGGGCCGAACACCGGCGTGTTGCGCGGCATGGGGAAGGTCTCGAACGCCGCCCTGGGCGCGCCCGAGAGGGTGTAGAGGGTGTAGCTCTCCCCCGCCTGGTCGACCACGTTGTAGAAGAAGGCCCCGAACTGGGCCCCGGTGACCTCGACGCCGGCGTCGACCACCGCCTGCACCAGTTGCTCCAGGTCCAGCTCGCCGGCCAGGGAGGCGGCGGCGCGGTTGAATATCCGCAGGATCCGCGCCTGCTCCTCGACGGCGGTGCGGGCGGCGCGCTCGACCCGGGCAGCCTCGCGGCGCACCTCCGCCAACTGGATGTTGGCGTTGACGCGGGCCAGCAGTTCGCGCGCGGCGAAGGGCTTGACCAGATAGTCGTCGGCGCCCGCCTCGAGCCCCTCGACCTTGGCCTCCTCGCCGGCCCGGGCGGAGAGCATGATCACCGGCGTCTCCGCCAGCGCCGGCTCGCTGCGCAGGGCCCGCAGCAGGCCAAAGCCGTCCAGCCTTGGCATCATCACGTCGGTCAGCACCAGGTCGGGGGCGTCGGCTCGCGCGCTGGCCAGCGCCGCCTCGCCGTCGGCGACCTCGTCCACGGCGTAGCCATGGGACTCCAGGAGCCGGGCGACGTAGGCGCGCATGTCGGCGTTGTCGTCGGCGAGCAGCACGCGCTTGCCGCTCCCGGGCTGGGCCTCGCCGGCCGGCGTGGGCGCCGGGGCGTCCAGGGCGCCGAAGGCCTCGTCCTCAGGGCGCAGCGACTCCGGCAGCCAGCGCAGGGCCTCCTGCAGGTATTCCTGGGCGCGCGAGCCGTTGGCCGGGCCCCCCGCGGCCCCCTCGCGGACCTGGTCGGCCGGCAGGTGGCGGCGGCCGAAGGGCAGGACGATGGTGAAGACGGTTCCCTCGCCAGGCGCGCTCTGCGCCGTGATCTCCCCGCCCTGCAGGCTCACCAGTTCGTGGACCAGGGCCAGGCCGATGCCGGTGCCCTCGAAGCTGCGGCCTTGCGCGCCCTCCACGCGGTGGAAGCGCTCGAACAGGCGGGGGATCTCCTCGGCGGCGATGCCGATGCCGGTGTCGCGCACCTTGACCACCGCCGAGCGGCCGTCTTCCGAGGCGGCGACGCTGAGCCCGATTCCGCCGTCGAGGGTGAACTTGAAGGCGTTGGAGAGGAGGTTGAGCACCACCTTCTCCCACATCTCGCGGTCCACATAGACCGGGCTTGGCAGCGGCGGGCAGTCGAGCTCCAGGGTCAGGCCCGCCTTCTCCACGGCGGAGCGGAAGCTCGATGCGATCTCGGCGGAGAAGCGCGAAAGGTCGACCGGCTCATAGGCCGCGCGCACCCGGCCCGCCTCGATGCGCGAGAAGTCCAGCAGGCTGTTGACCAGCCGCAGCAGCCGCACCCCGTTGCGGTGGGCCAGCGCCACCTGGGCCTGCACCTCGGCCGCCGGCACGTGGCCGGCCAGCACCTCCTCCAGGGGCCCCAGCATCAGGGTCAGGGGGGTGCGGAACTCGTGGCTGACGTTGGAGAAGAAGGCGGTCTTGGCGCGGTCCAGCTCGGCCAGGGCCTCCACCCGCCGCCGCTCCTCCTCGTAGGCGTCGGCGTTGGCCACGGCGGCGGCGATCTGTCCGGCCACCAGGCTCAGGAAGCCGCGGTAGTCCTGGTCGAACAGGCGGAAGGGGTTGAGCCCCACCACCAGCACTCCGGCCCGGCCGGTGTCGCCCGAGGGGGCGATGGCCAGCACCGCGGCCTGGACCGAGGGTCGCTCCCAGGCGCCGCGGGGCGCCTCTCCGCCCATGATCGGCGCCAGGTCCGCCAGTCGTGTGAGATGGTCGGCCAGCACCGCCGCCACCGGCCAGGGCGCCGCCGCCGAAAGCGGGAGGGTCTTGGGCGCGCCGGGCTGGCCGGGCTCGAGACCCGACGCCGCGACCAGGGTCAGGGCGTCGGCCTCGGCCTCGGCCTCGGCCAGGTAGAGGAGGGCGAAGGTCGCGTCCCGCGGATTGGCGGACAGCGCCTCGACGCTGCGCTCGCAGACCTGCCGCCAGCTTCGGGCGTCGGTCGTATCGGCAGCCAGGCGCCGCAGCAGGGCCAGCTGGCGCTCGCCGATCACCCGCTGGGTGTCGTCGGTGTTGGCGCAGATCACCCCGCCCGGCTCGCCCTCATCGTCGGGGATCGGGCTGTAGGAGAAGGTGTAGTAGGTCTCCTCGGGGTAGCCGTTGCGCTCCATGATCAGGAGCGCCTCTTCGGTGTAGGTGCCTTCCACCCCGCCCATGGCCTGGGCCAGCATGGGGCCGATCTCGGGCCAGATCTCGCGCCACACCTCCGAGGTGGGCCGGCCGAGCGCCCAGGGATGCTTGCCGCCGATGATCGACTGGTAGGGGTCGTTGTAGAGGTAGATCAGCTCCCGGCCCCAGCCGATCCAGATGGGCTGGCGGGAGGTGAGCATGATCCGCACGGCGGTCTTCAGGCTCTGGGGCCAGTGCTCGGGCGGGCCCAGCGGGGTGGCCGCCCAGTCATGGCCGCGGATCAGCGCGCCCATCTCCCCGCCGCCTGCGAGGAAGTTCAAACCGGCGGATCCGCCTGAACGCGAGGCGGTCTCGAGATCGGACATTCGGCGGGTCCCCAGGACACAAGACGCGACCGACCCCGCCAATCCCCCAGCCGGTCGCTCGTCCTTTCAAGCGGATCAGGCAGCGCTTCGCAAGCCGCTTGCGCCCGCCGGCGCCCTTGGAGCCCCGCCGTGTGGGCGCTAAGACGCGTGCGATGACCCGTCCCTCCGCCACCTTCGGTTTCCGCGACGTCGATCCGGCCGACAAGCCCGGCCTGGTCCGGGGCGTCTTCGACCGGGTGGCCGGCCGCTACGACCTGATGAACGACCTGATGAGCGCAGGCGTGCACCGGCTGTGGAAGGACGCGGCCGCCGCCAGGCTCAACCCTCAGCCGGGCGAGACCATCGTCGACTGCGCGGGCGGCACCGGCGACATGGCCCGCCGCTTCGCCGCCCTGGCCAGGCGCGCCCGCGAGCGTCGGGGGGGCGATCCGGCCACCGTGCTGGTGATCGACTACAACGCCGAGATGGTGGCCGCCGGCCGCGCGCGCGGAACGGAGCCGGAGATCGCCTGGGCGGTGGGCGACGCCCAGCGCCTGCCCCTGCGGGACGCCAGCGCCGACGCCTACGCCATCTCATTTGGCATCCGCAACGTCACCGACATCCCCGCCGCCCTGGCGGAGGCCCGTCGGGTGCTCAAGCCCGGCGGCCGGTTCCTCTGCCTGGAATTCTCGCGGCCGATCGTCGAGCCGCTGCGGCGGATCTACGACGCCTATTCCTTCAAGGTGATCCCGGAGATCGGCGCACGCGTGACCGGCGACCGGGAGTCCTACCAGTACCTGGTGGAGAGCATCCGCCGCTTCCCCGACCAGAAGGCCTTCGCCAGGCTGATCGGCGAGGCGGGCTTTTCCATGGTGGGCGTCAGCAACTTCAGCGGCGGGGTTGCGGCCTTGCACACCGCGCGGGCGATCTGAGCCGTGGGCGGGCCCGCCGCTTTGGGGCGGCTCCTGGGCGCGGGCTGGCGGCTGGCGCGCAACGACGCCCTGCTGCCGCGCGAGCTGGAGGCGCACTATCCGCCGGCGGTCAGCGCGCTGGGCAAGGTGCTGCGCCTGGCCGCGCGCGGAGCCGGCCGCCAGGGGCGCCCGGGCGAGCGGCTGGCGCGGGCCCTGGAGCGGATGGGGCCGGTGGCGATCAAGCTTGGCCAGCTTCTCTCCACCCGCGCCGACATGTTCGGCAGGACCTTCGCCGAGGACCTGTCGCACCTGAAGGACCGGCTCGAGCCCTTTCCCATCGCCCTGGCGCGCGCCGAGTTCGAGCGGGAGATCGGCCATCCCGTCGAGACCCTGTTCGCCGAGTTCGGCGAGGCCGTGGCGGCCGCCTCCCTGGCCCAGGCGCACGAGGCGGTGCTGATCGACGGGCGGCGGGTGGCGGTGAAGATCCTGCGCCCCGGCATCGCCCGCCGGGTCGCGGAGGACGCCGAGGTCCTGGTGCTGGCCGCGCGCCTGGTGGAGCGCTGGGCCCCGCCGGCCAGGCGGCTTGAGCCCCTGGCCTTCGCCCGCACGGTGATCCGCGCCACCGAGCTGGAGCTGGACCTGCGGCTGGAGGCCGCCGGCGCCGACGAGCTGGGCGAGGTGATGGCCGAGGACGGCTACATGCGCGCGCCCAAGGTGATCTGGGAGGGCGTTGGCAAGCGCGCCCTGACCATGGAGTGGGCCAAGGGCATGCCGCTCTCCGCCCCCGCCGCCCTGGAGCAGCCGGGGCTCGACCGCCGCCAGCTCGCCGACAACCTGATCCGCGCCTTCCTCTCCCAGGCCCTGGACCGCGGCGTCTTCCACGCCGACCTGCACGAGGGGAACCTGTTCGTCGCCGCCCCCGCCCAGATCACCGCGGTGGACTTTGGCATCATCGGCCGGCTGGGGGGCGATGAGCGTCGCTACCTGGCCGAGATCCTCTGGGGCTTTCTGCAGCGCGACTACGTGCGCGTCGCCCAGGTGCATTTCGACGCCGGCTATGTGCCGGCCGCCCATTCGGTGGAGGCCTTCGCCCAGGCGCTCAGAGCCGTGGGCGAGCCGGTGTTCGGCCGCGCCGCCAGCGCGGTCTCCATGAGTCGGGTGCTGACCCAGCTCTTCGAGATCACCGCCCTCTTCGACATGCGCCTGCGTCCGGAACTGGTGTTGCTGCAGAAGACCATGATGACCGTGGAGGGCGTGGCCCGGCGCATCTATCCCGACCACGACATCTGGGCCGCGTCCGAGCCGGTGGTCCGCCGCTGGATCGCCCGCGAGCTGTCGCCGGCGACCCGCATCCGCCGGCTGGCCGGCGAGGTGGAGAGCGCCATCCGCAACCTCGCCCGCCTGGCCGCCGACCCGCCCGCGCCGACCACCGTTCACGTGAGTTCGCCGGCCCGTGGCCGCAACGCCCTCTGGTTCGCGCTCGGCGCACTGGCCGCCGCAGCGGCTTTCGCCGCGGGAATGTGGGCGCGCTGATCCCTCCCGAAGGGACGGTCCGCGAGACCGAACGCCCCCTCAGTCGCCTTCGGCGACAGCTCCCCCGCAAGCGGTGGAGCATCTTGGCGCTTAGGTCCTCCACCGCTTGCGGGGGAGGTGGATCGGCGCGGAAGCGCCGAGACGGAGGGGGCGTGCGCCGCCGCTAGGCCTCATCGTCGGAGGACTTGCGGCTGCGGTGGTCGGCGCGGGCCTGGCGCTTGGTCTCGCGGTCCTTCTGCTCCTGCCAATAGGCGGCGCCGTCGTCGGGCTTGAACATGGTGCGGGGCGCGCCGGCCTTGTCGGCCACGGCGAAGACGTTGGTCTTGGCGTCATAGAAGAGCACATCGCCATTGGCTCTGGTCAGGGTCTCCGCGCCCTTGGGCGGGTGGGCGACGAAGGCGTGGGCCTTGCGGACATAGTCCTCCAGGCTCCTGGCGCCGAAGGCCTCGCCGTTGCGCTCGAAGGCATGCTGCTCGCTCTCCTGGGCGGAGTAGCGGCGGCTGGCGGCCCATTCGGGCTTGCCGTCCAGGAGCTTCACCGGGTCCTTGCGGTGGTCGACCTTCGAAGGCGCGTCGTAGCCGCGCGGCGCCTCTGCCGAAGCCGTCTTGGTCGCGGAATCCTGCGGGTTCTGCGCCACCGCGGACGGACCGTTGTCGCAGGCCGAAAGCCAGGCCGCACCCGCCATGGCCAGCGCCAGTGGCGCATACCTCATCACCCCAGCCATCTGTCGTTCTCCTCTGAGCTTGGCTGGAACAAAGGAAGAACATAGATTTTCGGCGGAGTCGAGTCCCCGATATCGGCGGTGCGCGAACCAATCAAGAACAGCGGTGGGCGTTTGTCCAGCGCCCCGGCATCGCTTACATCTCCTCCCGTCCGTTGGAGGGGCGAGCGAGCGTGGCCGACAGGCGTATTCTGCTGATCGTGGGCGGCGGCATCGCCGCCTACAAGTCGCTGGAGCTGGTCAGGCTCGCGCGCAAGGCCGGGCTCGCCGTGCGCCCGGTGCTCACCCGCGCCGGCGCCGAGTTCGTCACCCCGCTCTCGCTGTCGGCCCTGGCGGAGGACAAGGTCTATTCCGACCTCTTCTCGCTGACCGACGAGGCCGAGATGGGCCATATCGAGCTGTCGCGGCAGGCGGACCTAGTGGTGGTCGCCCCCGCCACCGCTGACCTGATGGCCAAGGCGGCGAACGGCCTGGCGTCGGACCTCGCCTCCACCGTGCTGCTGGCCACCGACAAGCCGGTGCTGATGGCGCCGGCCATGAACGTGCGCATGTGGGAGCACGCCGCCACGCGGCGCAACCTCGCCCAGCTCAAGGCCGACGGGGTGTTGTTCGTCGGCCCCGACGAGGGGGCCATGGCCTGCGGCGAGTTCGGCGAAGGGCGCATGGCCGAGCCGGCCGCGATCCTGGCCGCCATCCAGGCGGCGCTGGGGGACCCAGCCAGCCGCCCCCTGGCGGGCAAGCGCGCCCTGGTCACCGCCGGGCCCACCGCCGAGCCGATCGATCCGGTGCGGGTGATCACCAACCGCTCCTCCGGCAAGCAGGGCTTCGCCATCGCCGGCGCGCTCGCCAGGCTGGGCGCGCAGGTGACCCTGGTGGCCGGTCCGGTGAGCCAGCCCACGCCCGCCGGCGTCACCCGCATCGACGTGGAGACCGCGCGGCAGATGCTGGCCGCCTGCGAGGCGGCGCTGCCGGCCGACATCGCCGTCTGCGTGGCCGCCGTCGCAGACTGGCGCGCCGAGGCCTCCGCCGACCGCAAGATCAAGAAGGGCTCCGGCGGGCCCGAGCCGATCCGCCTGGTGGAGAACCCCGACATCCTGGCTAGCCTCTCCAAGGGCGCCCAGCGGCCCAGGCTGACCATCGGCTTCGCCGCCGAGACCGACCAGGTGGAGGCCCACGCCCAGGCCAAGCTCGCCAGGAAGGGCTGCGACTGGATCGTCGCCAACGACGTCAGCGTCGAGGGCGTGATGGGGGGCGACGAGAACACCGTGGCCATCTTCAGCGCCGCCGGCGTGGATCGCTGGCCCAAGCTCCCCAAGGCCGAGGTGGCGACCCGCCTGGCCGAGCGCATCGCGAAGGCCCTGTCGTGAACCCCACCGTCCCGATCCTGCGCCTGCCGCATTCGCAGGGCCTGCCGCTGCCGGCCTATGAGACGGCGCTCGCCGCCGGCATGGACCTGCGCGCCGCCGTGCCCGACGAGGAGCCGCTGGTGCTCAAGCCAGGCGCGCGCGCGGCGGTCCCCACGGGCCTGGCCTTCGCCCTTCCCGCCGGCTTCGAGGCCCAGGTGCGCCCGCGCTCGGGCCTGGCGCTGAAGGCCGGCCTCACCTGCCTCAACACCCCCGGCACCATCGACGCCGACTATCGCGGCGAGGTGAAGGTGATCCTGATCAACCTGGGCGAGGAGGACTTCACCATCCGCCGCGGCGAGCGCATCGCCCAGCTGGTGATCGCCCCGGTGGTCCAGGCGGCCTGGACTGAGGTGGAGACCCTCGACGACACCGCCCGCGGCGCCGGCGGCTTCGGGTCCACGGGGCGGTAGGGGAGGATCGCTCCTACCGAAACCCCAGCACGTCCTGCATGTCGTAGGCGCCCGGCGGCTTGCCGGCGACCCAGCGGGCGGCGGCGGCGGCGCCCCTGGCGAACAGGCTGCGGTCGCGGGCGGAGTGGGAGAGGGTGAGGATCTCCTCGTCGGCGGCGAAGACCACGCTGTGCTCGCCGACGATCCCGCCGCCGCGCATGGCGGTGAAGCCGATCTCGCCGACGGGGCGCTCGCCGGTGATGCCGTCGCGGATGCGGCGGGCGACCTCGGAGAGCTGGACGGCGCGGCCGCGGGCGGCGGCCTCGCCCAGCATCAGGGCGGTGCCCGAG
>Ga0075364_10000950_pt1 | contig 15294 bp, 15 predicted proteins | sample EndMetdeltDD1764_FD_71517 | JGI IMG/M metagenome (GOLD analysis project Ga0075364, IMG submission 71517) | Populus endosphere microbial communities from Tennessee, USA - Endosphere MetaG P. deltoides DD176-4 | ecosystem: Host-associated > Plants > Roots > Endosphere | place: USA: Tennessee...
GTTTTATGTCAGCCATTTTGTTGCCACCTCTGATAAAATTATTCTTACCTTAAGTATACTCCTACGGCCGGCTATGCCGTCCTGCGTTCCGAAGCGACCCACGGTCGCGACCCGATCAGTCGACGGGTTACTGGTTGAAGAACGTCTTCAGTACACGGGCCATGAGTTCCGGGGCGACGACGTGTGACTGCCCGTCGAGCGTCTGCCGTTCGGTCTGGGGGATGGCAGTGGTTATCGCTTTCGCGGCGCGGTCGAAGAAGTCGGTCGGGAGGGCTGCCATTTGGGGCTCGGTGATCGGACCCTCGGTGGTCACTAGGACCGACTGAGTGATACGGGCAAGTCGGTCCGTGGGGATCTTGTAGCCATTGAGGACTTCGGCGTCCTTGACGAGCGTGTGGGCGAGCGCGACAGACGAGACCCAGAGCGGGTGCTGCTTGTCAGCCGCGAGGTCCGCGTCGGGTCCGCCGGTAAGCCTCATGAACAGTTCCAGCATCTCTTCGTCCCGCCCGGCTTTGTATGCCTTGTTGGTGTCCGCGAGGTACTGATTGAACCTTGGCCACTGGTCGTCCCCGATCACGTACGGCACATCCCATAGCGCGATCTTGTCGATCGCCGAACCTGCCGCTGCTGCCTCCAGCACGAGGGCGCCGCCAGATGAGGCGCCGTACACGTGAGCTGAGCCGCCGGCTGTCGCAATCAGCGCATCGAGGTCTTCCAGCTCCCGCGCCACGGCGTACGGCGGTGTATTGCCGCTGGCACCCCGGCCGCGTCGTGCGTAATTGTATACAGTGAAATCGTTGGCAAGGAGCTGGGCCAGCGGAGCGTTCTCAGCGCCGTCGTCTAGGGTGCCACCGACGAGGATCACCGCCGGGCCAGTGCCTTTCCGGTCGTAGGCGATCTTCGTACCGTCGGCGGACGTCACACGAAGTGTCATCTCGTTCATTGCTTCTCTCCATTTCTCGATGCGTGGTCGTCACCGTCCGATTCAAAAAGGTACGCCGCAATCGTGCCTTTACTGTTCATTGTTCTAGTGTATTTCACGTAATACGCTTTGGCAACTTCTCTCGTAGAGTGGAGGAGAGGGCGGAGAATATACTGACCACTGTGATGGCCAATGGCGTTAAGGCAGAAAGGATTAAAGGAGTCGAGCTTGCCGATCAAAAAATCTGACAAATACTCGTGACCCCGCTTAAAGTTTGGTCATTCTGCCTCCCATATCTAAAATCAAACAAAAATGCACCTCATTTACAGAGGTACATTTCTACAATAATTTCTTGGCAGGGGAGACAGGACTCGAACCTGCGACACCCGGTTTTGGAGACCGGTGCTCTACCAACTGAGCTACTCCCCTATACAAGAGCATAATATACGCTATTTTTGCCCAGTTGTCACCCTTGTTACAGATATTGCTTTTTTATTGTGGTTATGGTATAATAGTAGCTTGTTCCGTACAAGGTACGGGGCACCTTAACAAGATATGTGTCTGGATGTTCAAGTCCAGTATGTGATCGGATGCGTGCCCCTATGTGCATAGAGGTAGACATCCGGTCTCATAGAGAGGAAACCACAAAGAAATACCCGGAAATCCGAGCACAGCCAATCAGTTGAACTGACAGGGAGTTTTCGCCATGCGTACACGTACTGTTGTTGCGTCGATCGTCACCGTCCTTGCTGTCGCCGCGGGCGCCACCTACGTCGCCATCGACACCAGCAACACCCCCGACACCCCGCCGCGGACCTACGTCCTGGGCACCAACGCCTCCGGCATCAAGGTCGAAGAGCAGTGGGGGAAGGACGACCTCGACGGAACACCGATGCAGATCGGAGCGCCCAAGATCACGGTGATCGGCATCCCCACCATCGCGAACCTGTGCGCCGGAGCTGTCGTCGTGAACAACTACGGGGTCGACAACCCTGAGGCTTCGGCTGCCTACCTCCAGACGCTCTGCGACTCCGCTTCTGCGGCTGACGTCGAGGGTGACACCTGGACCTGCGGCAATCGCCTCGTCGACCTGGCCTTCGCGACCAACGCCGGCTGGCACGGTGCCTCCAAGATCGCGAACGCGTTCAACAACACCACCATCGCCAAGGCGTGTCACAACGACAAGGCGCTGGCCGAACAGGAGCGAGTCAAGGCGGTGGACATTCCGGTCGTGACTGACTGACGAATTTTGCTCCTCGTGAGCATGCTGACGGCGGTCGGGACGAGTTTATCTCGTATGTTTCGGATCTTCCGAGCACCCGACCGCCGCAGGCGTCAATCATCACCCATTTCTTTACCCCTCCACATATCTTTCGCTTCCACGAATATGCAGTCGTGCTGATGAGCTATAAATAGCGAAAAGCGAACCTCTTATCCAATGGTGATGTGTGCGGATATCTCAGGGATATCTCCGTATAAGTTGCGGTACTGGATGTACTGTTCTTCGAAGTACTTGTTGCCGATATATGAGCCTTGGTTTTCATAGAGCCAGAGCATGTGTTTTTGCAAATGTTCCTTTTGGTCGGCTACGCCCATTCTCAACAGGACATCGCCTGCAGTTAGTCGGAGGCGGGCAAGCTGGTCGCCTTGGTTTATAGGGCTGACGTCGTGGTCTAGAGTACTGAGCGCAGCTTGCTTTATGGCTTCCAAAGCAGCAGTGCGGGCCTCTGATTCTGGCAATGCCCCTACAGCATCAACAAATTTGGGCATCTCTTCGATTGTTGAAGAGCGGGTCGTGTAAGCCTGCTGTACGTCGTGTCCTTCTGGCTGCTCAACCCTAAGGTACTGCGCAAGGTATGGCCCCAGTTCTGGCGAAAATGAGCGGTACAGCGCACCGAGTAGCTGCGACAGGGGGACTCCTTCGGTAGTGTCGGCGCGGTTTTGTGCGGCAAATTCAGTTGCAGCCACCAAGTGGTCGCGGACGCCACTGTCATTTCGGGCGTACAGGCCCAGCGGCACTGCTATTTTTTCGGTCTCACCGTGCCAGTAATGGTCTCTTGCTTCGTGCATAAGGCGTTCGAACAAGGGCATATCTGCCAGCTTCGCCACGATTACGCGAGAGTAGACACTCGGACGGTATTTGTCGTAGTCATCGCCGGAGTAGTGGGCGAGGTCACGCAGGACATACAGATGATTTTCGTTTAGGACTTCTGCGAGTGTTTCGGGCGTTGCGCTTGCAAGCGTCCAAAGTACCGTCTGGAAAGCCCTGTCGTCTTCGCCGCGGGTGTCCCAAAACTGGTCTAGAGCAGCTTCCAGCTCTTCAGTGCTTGGTGGATCGCTTATGCGAGTACGCTCAGGTTCTCGCGCCTCCTGTGCGCGTTTCTCCCAGTACGCTTCGGGGCTTGCGGCTGTGGGGGGCTTGAATTCCCTGAATTCTTCATAATCGAAACCATCTGAGTGGTCCTCAGTGTTTATAACAACTGGTATGCCGAGGTCCTGGGCGAGACGCTGCAGGCGATCAAAGTAGTCACTCGCCGACATATTAACAGTCTCAGGTATCAGCAGCACGCCGATATCAATGCCACGTTCGCGCGCATCTGCGACGACTTGCTGGGCGGCGAATAGTGCGTCGGCATATTGGGCGTCTGCCTGGCGTTCGGCTCGCGCAAAAAAGTCAGCGAAGCTGCTGATGTCCTGGGCTTCGATCATGCTGTTACGCAAGTCCACCCTCATACCCTCTTCCGGCACTGTGTCAGCAGAATCTTCACCGTTATTCACGATAAAACTGGTACTTTTGAGTCCGCCGATCAAACGGGGGATATCAGACAGCACTGTCACTCTGTGGACTGATGAGCCGGATTCGCCCAGATATTTCTCCAGCTCTGGTACGTGCCTGCCTTGCTGCAGCCGCTCGGAATCGCTGGGTGGGGGCGTGCCCCAATTGTCTGGCACATACGAAGGCACTGGGTCGTCGCCTTCGCCGCTTCGCATCATCCGCGACAGCCTATCGATATGGTGTGTTGTTTCATCCTGCCATGGACCCCATGGTTCTTCAGGTGGTACATCTTCGGGGCCGATCATTTCCTAAACCTCATAATATATCGCAGTATAGCACTGTTCAACACTGGTACGTCTTGGCTTGGATCACATTATCTGTTATACCTAATATACGATGCAGAAGTTAGTACCAAACAAACCACTGCTAATATTACTCTACGGTTTCCCTGGATCTGGCAAAACGTACTTTGCCCGCCAGCTATGCGACCACGTTCAGGCCGCGCATGTGCATGGGGATCGTATCCGCACTGAGCTATTCGAGAAGCCACGCTACGACCGCGAGGAAAACGAAGTCATTACCCACTTGATGGACTACATGACAGGTGAATTCCTGAATGCCGGTATGAGCGTCGTGTACGACACTAACGCACTCCGTATGAGCCAGCGACGAATGCTGCGGGATCTTGGCCGCAAGCACGGAGCACAGACCGTTCTCGTATGGCAGCAGATCGACCTGGAAAGCGCCTTCGTGCGCGCCAACAAGCGGGACCGCCGCCGCGGTGACGACAAATTCTCTCCAGCTCTGGACCGGCAAACATTCGAACGTGTTGCTGCAGGCATGCAAAACCCACAGAACGAGGACTACATCGTAATGAGCGGTAAGCATGTATTTGGAACGCAAATGAGCTCGCTGATCAAGCGCTTGCGTGAGCTTGGCCTGGTCACCATCAACGAAAGTACTGCCAAGCTGGTTAAGCCTGGCCTGGTTAACCTCATCCCTAACCCTGCCGCTGGCCGTGTGGACATGAGCCGCCGCAATATCGTTATCCGTTAACGGCATATGTCTACCAAACAAGTCATTATCCCTGACATCGGCACCATTACTATGTACAAGCGCCGGGGTAACAGGAGTTTGCGTCTAAGTATTGATGCGGACGGAGGGATACGTGTCTCGCTGCCGTACTGGCTCCCATATAAGGCAGGAGAGCAGTTCGTGGTGTCCAAGGCACCTTGGATTGCGGCTAACCGTACACATCCGCGCGAATCAACGCTGCGGCAAGGACATGCCATCGGCAAGGCGCACCGTCTTTATTTTGATGAACTGCCCACGGCTACGAGAGTAGCTACCAAGGTCGCGGCGAATGAAATCAGGATAAGCTACCCGGTCGACTATGGTCACGACCATGCGGAGGTACAAACAGCCGCACAGAAGGCAAGCATCAGGGCTCTGCGTAAAGAGGCTGAGGTATTGCTGCCGCAGCGCCTACAAGCCTTATCCGCGCAGACCGGTCTGGATTACACCAACGTAAGTATCAAACAGCTCAAAAGCCGGTGGGGAAGCTGTAATACATATAAAGAAATCACTTTGAATCTGTTCCTCATGCAGCTGCCCTGGCATCTGATCGACTACGTATTGGTGCACGAACTCGCGCATACCAAAGTTATGCGTCATGGTGCGCCGTTCTGGAAAGAAGTGGAAAAACATTTGCCACATGCTAAGGAATTGCGTAAGCAAATGAGCGCGTATCAGCCAATCCTCTCGCCAATCGAACGAAGTGTGGCATAATACAAAGCATATGGTTAACCGCCTCCTATCTCGAGCACGACACATCCACCGGACCAGTGTGGAGCACGAACAGCTCACCAGCCTGATTAACAGCATGGCCGACGGCGTAATCGCCGTGGACCACCACATGAAGATCGTTACCTCGAACGGTGCGGCTCTGAATATTCTGGACGTGAACGACACCCTCTTGGGCAAGCGGCTCCGCGAAGTTTTACACCCACGGGATAAGAACAGCCAGCCTATCGATATAGAGCAAGCCGTTAATGCAGTCAAAACGCCAACTACCAGCCGCGACCTCCTGCTGCAATACAACGACGGCAGCAGCATAAACCTATACCTGAGCATCGCACCAGTACACCTGGGGTATGGGAAACACGGCCAACGCGGCTACGTGCTCTTAATGCGCGACATCACCCACGAGAAATCATTAGAGGAAGAACGCGACGAATTCATTAGTGTGGTAAGTCATGAGCTGCGCACACCCATTGCCATTACTGAGGGGAACATCAGTAATGCCCAGTATATTGCCGAAAAAACTGGTGACATGGAGCAGGTTAAGGCCGCGCTCAAACAAGCGCACGACCAAACACTGTTCCTGGCTGATATGATCAACGACCTGGCGACGCTGTCACGCGCCGAGCGGGGCAAGCTCGTAGTGGACATTGAGGCGTTCGACGTCATGGAGCTCATGCAGACCCTCGCCAAAACCTACGGTGCTGACGCCCAAGGCCGTGGCCTGGAGCTAAAGACAGATCTGCCTGCCAAATTGCCGCAGCTGCGTTCCAGTCAGCTGTACGTGCGTGAGATATTACAGAACTTCATCACGAATGCCTTGAAGTATACCGAACAGGGAAGTGTCACTATTGGCGCCAAACAGCAGGATACGGGCATCTGCTTTACGGTGAGCGACACCGGCATCGGAATCAGTAAGGGCGACCAGGAAAAATTATTTGATAAGTTCTTCCGTTCGGAAGATTTTCGCACCCGCAAAACAAATGGTACGGGCCTAGGTCTGTACGTAACGATGAAGCTAGCAAGGCTGTTGCATGCTGAAATTGACGTACAAAGTCAGCTGAACAAGGGCTCAACCTTCTCAATCTTTATACCGAATCTCGAATAGATTACTTGATTTTAGGCAAGTGCGGGATCACATGCATAACCGGGCCAGTCACATTGCGGCCCTTCCACTCAACACTAGAGAATTCGTATTTCCAAAGAGAATAGTGGAGCATGGCAATGTCTGCGACGGCGGCAGCGGGCTGGCTGACAAGCGTAAACCACCAAACGTTAACCCGGGCTGATAATGTCACGATTGCGTAAGCGAGTGTAATCAGCACACACGCAATGATTGCCAGGACGTGCGCCCTGGTGCCGATAGCCCACCAGAAACCGCCAATAGACAGCGCGTACGGAGCTACCAGCAGAAATAGTTCCGCAAATGAAACCAGTGCGACCTGCTCAGGACGACGATGGAGCTGCGGATAGCGCATACGGATTGCTGTCTGGCGCTGCTCAACAATGCTCTTCGTACTCTCCACACCTAGTCCTATGTTAGAGCGAAGGAAGCTGTATCCATCCGTCTGCACCAAGTTGCGGGCAAAATGGGCCTCGGGAACAATCGCTCGCGACACAGCTGCAAAGCCGCCAGCCTTTTTTAGTGCAGATTCTTTGATAATCCAGCAAGTGCTCTGTACGGGAGGGCGGTGGAATAGCCTTCGTGGCGGCACCAATTCCCACCAATACCGCATAGCCTGTACGATCGAAAACCGACCGTAGGCATCATGGGTCCGCTGGGGCAATACGCACAGCATGTCTTTGTTCCGCTCCAGCATAGTCGATACCATATCGCGGATACTGTGAGGAGCTAGCCGGACGTCCGCTCCGCAGTACAGGATGTATTGGCCGCTGGCTTCATCCGCTAACTGGTCGTACGCCTGGTTTTTTGGCAGCCATGTTTCGACAGGTTCACGGCCCTGCAAGAAGCGCACGCCGTCATGCGCAAAACTACGGATGATTTCCGGGGTCCGCCGGGTCTGGGAGCGATCGTCCAGGGCCAATATTTCGAGCTTGGGGTAATCACTTGCGATGATACTTTCCAGGCATTGCTGCAGATCGTCGATTTCATCACGTACTGGAATTGCAACCGTGACCGTCGGCAGTTCATTGTCGCTAAAATTTTGATGACGGGTCGGCCAGGCGGTACGGCGCATAGTCCTGAGCGTGCCTGTCAGGAATAGCAACCCTATGCTTGCTTGAATGGCAGTAAACACAGCCCAAGCCGTGTGACCCGTAGTATGCCAGGTTTCCCATGCCCACCAGCCACCGAGCACTGCCAGCTGCAAACACATGATGGTATGACTCGTCGTACGCGTAGCGCGCTTTAAATAAGCCTCGTGCATCCGCCGCTCCACGACCCGGATCATATTGAGAATGCGGTACAGCATAAGCACAGCAACAAGAATGCTGAATACATTGACCGTAGCAGCAAGTAAGATTCCGATAGTGAATGCGTCAAGCAATAGTGTTAGCAATGCAAGAAAAGAGCGGAGTTTCGTGTGTGTGCCTGTACAGTGCACAGCCAACTCCATCGCCGCTGAAACCCCCAACAGCACAAACAGTATGGTCATAGCTCCACTATACCGTATCGTGCGCTCGCCTGCGACTGCTAGCGATCAAGTTCTGCCATAGTTAGGATAATTCTATTAATGCTGTCCAGCACAGGGTCGCCGGTGTTCTCTGGCGCGGTCCTTGCTGCCGCTTCTATCTCATCTGCTATATGCAAACCACGGGATATACGGATAAGCTCAGCGGCCGTTTTGCCGATCGCGTACCAGGGCATAGTGGCGTATAACCGTTGCCTTTGCAGTGGCGGAATAATCGCTTCGCCCATACGTGTATCTTGTGTTGCGGGGATAACCTCACCGTCCTCAGGTGCGTACATGCCGGAAAAGTGCGCCTGAGACTCATCAACGATCATCTCGGCTTCAAGCAATTTTCGTATAACTTGGGCATGCTCGAATGGCACAAACTGGTCATGTGCACCATGTATAACCGTTGGCCGATATTGCAGAGCAGAGCGCACCAACATCATTTTTCTCCCGAACTCCATGACTTTTCTCGTGCGCTCTTCATCGGGGATAAGAAAACCGTTGTCGTCAATAGCGTCTTCTGTATCAGGACAGTCAAAGTGTTGATTGATCTCAGCAAAGCCTACCGCATGTATGTTTGCGGCAACAGGCTCTATGGCAGCCAGCCTAAATGTAGGGTCTGTTTCAACTTCTCGTGCAATCCAATTCACGGCCACGATAAAAGCCAGGCTATGAGGGATTACCAGATGTTTTTCTGGCTCAACTATCGTATCGTGCATCATTTCAATACACTCTTCGGGGTCGGGATTGTCAGGGTTGGGTAGTCCGACTACCTGAACGTCTGCACCGGTGACATCGTGGATATACTGGGCAGCGGGCTGGTACCAGTTGTTTTCGGGGCGGAGTGTCCAGCCTGGGATGATGGTTACGTGTTCTATGCGTTCAAAGGCCATAATAAAGTGGCAATTTTACACCATGAGCAGGCACAAATGCAAACGTAAGATATTTACTTTTTCTATTTTTTATGATATAATTACGTCCTCTGAGGCAACCGCCGAAAGAGAACACCCGCACGAGGAGGAACCTCAAATGCGTCGTCCGCGCAACCGTACCCTCGCGTACGTCTCGCTCGCTGCCGCCGCCGTTCTGGCCCTTGCAACCGGTGTGGTTCTGTCGTCCGACGACGAGCCTGCCCGAGTGATCACCCTGCCGCCGGCTTCGTCCGTGCTGCCCGGTGTCGCACTGCAAGCCCAGGAGGACATGTCCAACCTGACCGCACTGCTCCAAGAGCACGGTTCTGGCTACGACTGCCCGGTGAACGACAGCGCGAAGAAGATCGACGACCTGACGCTCTGCCCCGACTACACGGCAACCCTGAGCTTCAACGAACTCGGTACGCCGGCCATCGTCACCCCCGTCGCCATGTTCGGCGTCGAGCCGATCACGATGACCGCGGAGCGCGTCGAGTCCTGCCCGGACACCAAGTCGTCCGACTTCACCGGCAACACCACCTGCAATGTGATGTACCGCGTCAAGTGGACCGTCAACCCCAAGTACGTCGCGCTCGGAAACAACACGCACTACACCTGGCCCGACGGCACTGACACCTGGACCGGCGCCTACGGACCCGACTTCTACACCGGCGACCAGCTCATTTCCGCTGACGACACGCTCGATCTCGAGATCTACGCCAGCGATCCGCTGTCGAACTACGAAGGTGAACCGCTGAGCCCAGCTCAGATGGCGAAGTCGTAAGGCTTCCTCCCGTGTGTGCTGCGCGATCTGACCCACAAGGTCAACCCCCGATCGCGCAGCACTACACCAAGATAGATGATAATAATTTTGCTTGACCCCCTGTTAACAATGCGATATGCTTGACATGTTGGAGCCTACTGTATAAGTAGGCTTTTTACGTGGGACTGAAAATGTTCTAAAGGGGAGAATACAGTGGCAGAAGAATCAGGCAAACCAAAGCGGCGGATCGTCAAAAAGACAGAAACCGTTCGTGAAAAGGCTGAAAAAGCTGTAGAGGATGCCAAGCAGCCTCGACGCTTACAGACAACTAAGCGACGCGCCAGCGCACCGTTTCGGGCGATTGGAAAGCAGTCCGCTAAACTCGGAAGATTCAAACTCTTCCGCATCATTGGCCTAATCCTGGTACCGCCGTACTTCCGCAATAGCTGGAAAGAGCTGCGCCAAGTCACCTGGACAAAGCGCAAGGATTCATTCCGGCTGACCGGAGCAGTTATCTGCTTCGCCGTCGTCTTCGGCCTTATCGTTTTCGTCCTAGACTTTTTCCTAGACAAATTATTTAAAGAGGTATTACTAAAATAATATGAGTAAGCGATACGACGCCACCAAGCAGTGGTACGCAATCCACACATACAGCGGCTACGAAGAGAAAGTTGCCGAGTCAATCCGCCAGCGTGCTGACAGCCTTGACATGAAAGATAAGATTTTCCAGGTTCTTGTACCTAAGGAAAAAATGATCGAAATTAAGAACGGCAAACGCCGCGTTGTCGAAAAGCGCATCTTCCAGGGCTATGTACTGGTTGAAATGAAGATGTCCGAGGATGCTTGGTACATCGTCCGCAACACACCGAGCGTTACTGGTTTCGTGGGCTCCGGTTCAGAGCCTACGCCAATCGGTACTGACGAAATCGAGAAGATACAGAAGCGTATGGGTCTTGAGCAGCCTAAGCATAAGATGGATTACAAACTTGGCGACGTGGTCAGTATTACTGACGGTCCGTTCAAGGGCTTCGACGGCAGCATTAACGAAATTGATCCTGCCAAGGGTAAGCTCAAGGTATTAGTAAACATGTTCGGCCGCGAAACACCGGTAGAATTAGACAGTTTGCAGGTCAAAAGGGTTTAGAAAAACCGTTCACTGTAGGCTCAAATATAGTGCGCTTTGGCAGTTGCCCGGAGCGCACTATTTATATATAGTCGTATAACATGAGTGAACAAAACAGACCCACTAGAACTTCAGAAAATACAGCTGATGCCGTGCAGACAAGCCTGCAAGAAGCGGCCGGTGCAACCGCCGTCAAGGGCGCTGACGGCTTTTCAGCCGAGCAGGTTAGAGCCGCCACTGAAAGCGGCGATGAACTCAAGCAGGCAGTAGCCGCTGCCAGCAGCGCCGGTCAACCGGCAGGCGTTGAAACCACGACATTTATCGACCCTGGATCGGGTACACCTGGTGCCGAACCAGAACAACAGGGAATGACAGTCCGGTGCCGGGGATTCACTGGCGAGGGCGAGGAAAAAGAAGAAGGTGGCCTGGGCACAGGACCGTGCATTGTCACTACAGAAGAACAACCGCAGGCTGGTGGCGGTGACGATCAAGAGCACGTTATTCGTGACCCGGGAACGCATGTACACGAAGAAGAACAAAACCCCCACGCAGATGGCGGTTGTATTCGTGTCGAGGGCGAAGCCGAACCGCCTGAAGTACCGACCGCCGGTCCAGATGGTGCCGACGGCACACTCATCGCGCTCGGTGCCCTTATACGCACGTTTTAGCTAGCATATGTACAACGAGTACGACCCCGTCTGGGATAAAGGCCGCTGTTTCCACCCTGCGGAAATCAGGGCATTGACGGATCGCGCCGAATCATTACAGGTACTTGGCGTCAGCGAAGCCGCTGGCGTGGTTGCGCTTGGCAAAGATTATTACGCTACCTGTGAAGCGCTGCGCAGCAAGTTAGGCAATTCGCCGACCTGTCCCTTTAGCAAGGAACTGGCTGATATGGATGAATTTACCATGTCAGATGCCAGTCAGCGGTTATTGCAGGAGGAAGCTATCCGGCGGGGGAAAGAACGACGGCCGGTTACGCTAACATCCGATCAAGAGGTCATCGCAGGCGTTATCGATGCCCTTACTGAAGATGTGTATCATTCGATTTCGCAGGCTTCGGGGCGTCCACACCATGGCATCCGCCAATGGCCAGGCGCTTGTGTCGAAGGTGCATATCTGCTGCAGCAGCGCCTGCGGGCGGTTGGGATTGAAACGCAGGTGCAGCGCTATTTCAAACCGCCATTTTTTTGTCATTTTTCTCTGGTGACACAAATACCTGAACTTACCGAGCAACTCCGCGCCGACAACACCTGGCAGCAGATGATGGAAAAAGAGGGTACCGACTACGACTCGCTTCCACACACGCTCATCGCGCCCGTCTCCCAGACGGCGGACGCCATTGCAGCACTAGGCGTCCCCGATCAGTGGGCAGGCGTATGGGAGGAGAGCAAACCATGCCCTACTGGTTGGTGGGAGTACCAAAGCAAGCCGCTCAATCTTATTCTGAACAAAGAAGGATGGTACGACAGGGCCATGCCAAGACTGCCTCAGATCACACACGCGCTCGACAGGGTCCGGCCCACAACCGAAGATCCAGTGCTGGACGGGATCAACCAGCTTCTGGAGACATTGCCGCCCCCGGTGCAGCCAGAGTAACACCCCTGGACAAACCGGTACCGTCTGTTGTAAAATATCATCTGTTACGCACTACTATAAGGTAGGAGAAACGAGCAGGCTTCAAACTGCGCGTTTCGAAAAGGAGATTACACTATGGCAAAAGCCGTAAAAGCAAATTTGAAAATGAAAATCCGTGCCGGTCAGGCCAGCGCAGCGCCTCCAGTAGGTAGTTCACTCGGTCAGCACGGTGTGAACATGATGGACTTCATCAACCCGTTCAACGACCAGACCAAAGAATTGCAGGGTCAGACTGTGACTGTGCACATTACTGTATACGAAGACCGCACTATGAACTGGCGCGTTGTTGGTATGCCTACCGATGACCGCATCCGTGCAGCACTGGGCATTCAGAAGGGTTCAGGCCGTCCTAACAGCGAAAAGATTGCTAAGAAGCTCACCGACGAGCAGCTTACCAAGATCGCTGAAGACAAAGCCGCTGACATGAACACCAGCGACATTCCAGCAGTCAAGAAGATGGTTGCCGGTACCGCACGCTCAATGGGCGTTGAAATCGAAGCTTAAGTTCCAGTTAATAAATATCGTGGGAGGCGAGAGCCGATTGCACCACACAAGGAGAATAATCATGGCAAAAGACGACGCCAAGAAGACAGATGAAGTTAAGGAAGAGGCAGTAGTTGAAACTCCTGTTGTTGAGGCCGTAACCGAAGAAAAAGAAGAAAAGGCTACCGCTAAGGCTGGAAAGCGCAGCGCTAAGTCGCTCGCTGAAGCAGAAGAGAAGCAAGCCAAAGAAGAGCGCAAAGCCAGTGTCGCTGAAGGCGAGGAAAAGCCAAAGCAAGCCGCTAAGCCAGCGCGTTCACGCCTGGAGCGTCAGGGCAAAAACTTCCGCAAGGCCGCAGAAAAGGTTTCCAAGGACAAGAACTACACGTTAGTTGAAGCCTTGAAGCTCGCTATCGAGACCAGCCCGGTTAAGTTTGACGCAACCGTTGAACTGCACGTCAACTTGAATGTTGACCCACGCCACGCCGATCAGAACATCCGCGACAATCTCGTATTGCCAGCCGGTACTGGTAAGAACGTACGTGTAGCCGTATTCGCTGATGAAAAAATTGAAGGCGCTGACGTAAGCGGCGTTGAAAACCTGATCAAGCAGTTGGATAAAGGTGTTATGGACTTTGATATCCTCGTTGCTACTCCTGCTAACATGCCTAAGCTTGGTAAGTATGCACGTGCACTTGGCCCTCGCGGTCTTATGCCTAACCCTAAGAGTGGTACTGTCACCACTGATCTTGCCAAGGCTGTTTCAGAAGCCAAGGCTGGTCGCGTTGAATACCGCGTTGACAGCACCGGTATCGTGCACCTGGGTATTGGTAAGGTAAGCTTCGGTACAGCTAAGCTTGAAGAGAATGCACGCGCTGTATTCGCAAGCATCAAAAGCAACAAGCCAGCCTCAGTCAAGGGTACATATGTTAAGACCATTCACATGGCTACAACTATGGGCCCCTCGATCGTTATTGCACCAAACGAGCTGTAAACTGTAACGATACTGGACCATCTCTGCTATGACTGAACAGTTTCCTGATGGTGAAGACAGACAAGTAGAGATAATAGGCCAGATTATCGAAACGATGCAGGGTGACCCCCTTACCGGGGCCCCTGCATCTGCCGTTCGGTCAGGTTCACCAGAATACTCTCACAGAATGCCACCCCCGGTAGACTTTAAGGCAAATGCCCTTAGAGCTGTTGAGGGTGGTATTTTTGTACTCCATAGTGAGCCCCGTGCATACGATGAGGATACTCCACTGGTGCCGGTTGAAGCGCCTGATTCGCTCCTGGACACGCCATATGGTAACGGGCCAAGCGCCATAGAGGCGGACGAGCGAGATATTCCGGTTGCCATTATGGGCCAACTACGGAAAAATTTCGTTGCAGCCAATCGCCTGCTTCTGCCAACAGATCAGCTAATGCTGTATTTTCATCAGTGTTTTTCCGCTGAAGACCCGTTTAGTTCGCGCGGCATAGCGCGAGCTATGGACAAATATAAACCTGAGACGCCGAGTATTTTCTATGTTAATGTCAACACTGATGACGTTTCGTTTAGCCTTGATGTAGACCGCACAAAACATGACAGACATCTGTTTACCGAGGAAGAACTAATGGCGACACTTGATTTCACGGCCGAAAATCCGGCACTGGCAGTCGCAATAGCCGCGTACGAGGGCACTATTCTCGACTACCTCGAAGCCCTGAAACCTGAATTGCGCGACATGGCAGGCGTTACTTGGCGTGATTTGGAAAAATACGATGTCTTCATTAGTAACTGGGCTACCCCAAATTTCTTTAAGGAAATTATGCCTGCACTGATGTTGTTTGCTCGTAAGGCAGGCGAAGAAAATCCGGGTGCACCTACTGAAGAGTTGATGACACCCGAGCTGTTTCACGATGCGCTTGACTTCTTGTTTACGAATGGTGCATTCCGCAACTTCGTGGATGTACCTGCTCATGTTGCACAGAACGGTAAGCAGCGCGTCAATAAGTTTCTGTGCCCGGCAGTAAACGCAATACGCGAACAATTGATAGACGGGTCACTCTTGCATCAGTTGTACACCATAACCCAAGCGAGACTACGCGCCGATGACGACAGCGCATTCGATTTGACAGACAAGGTGCGTGAAAAGGTCTATGAGGCGTACGATAAAGTGATCCGTGATAGGGAGACAGTCCGCTTGCAGGCCGAAGCTGAGGCGTCGCCTACATTCATGGTTGATACATCAGGTATGGACTT